>PPYE01680730.1_pt1 | contig 23625 bp, 18 predicted proteins | sample 1559881 | NCBI WGS metagenome assembly PPYE01 (sample SAMN08240022, study PRJNA423297) | Human gut metagenome, whole genome shotgun sequencing project. | reverse complement strand
AGGGGCCTCGGGGGCGTTCGGCTAGCTGCGGGAACGTCCTATCCGCTCAATGTGTTCGGCTGAGATCGGAAATCAACCGGCACAACTGGCACAACCTAGGCGGTCGCTGGATGTGACAAAGGGACTGTCCCTTTGTCACATCCAAAATATTGCCTTTACGTGTTGATGCACACGGTGTGCAATAATACTCGCACTGTGCAATAGCGCACAGGCTGAGTAACAAGGAGGACGCTTGTCCCAGCTCGAGAAATGCGATCGCCGGTCCCTTCGCTCGCAGCGTGCCCTTCGCCAGGCACTTGCCAGCGAGCTTGCCGAAAGCGGCGACCTTTCGCGCATTAATGTCGCGTCGCTCACCGAGCGTGCCGGCCTTACGCGCCGCACGTTCTATTCGCACTACCGCGATATCCCTGACTTTATCAATCAAATCGAGGACGGCTTGCTGGCCGAGATCCGTGAGCGCATTGAGCTCATCACCGCAGCTCAGCTGCCCGATCTCTATCACAACATCGATGAGCTCGAGCCAGCGCCCGGTTCGGTTGAGCTGCTGCGTTATCTTGCGGCTAACCGCGACTTAATCGGTGCGCTGTTGGGTCCGGGCGGCGACCAGGCCTTCATTAAAAGGATCATCGACACCGCTCGTGAGGCTGTGGTGCCGCGTGCGCAGACGGGCATTTTGGGCCTGGCGCTGGGCACGTTCTTTGACTACTACGTTACCTACGTCGTGAGTGCCGAGGTCGGCCTGATTCAGCGCTGGTTTGAGCGTGGGCTCACCGAATCGCCCGAGGCCATGGCGCGCATTATGACGGTTATCGCCTTTGTGCGTCCCGGCGACCTATATGGCCAACCCATCGATATCAACGTGCCGGAATACGGCTTGAAGCTATTGAACCTGCAGCTCGAGGACGCGGCCGACACCGCCGCAGCCGTCGAGTCCAACAACTAAGAGGAGAGACAATGAGCAAACTCGTCGAGGGCATTAAGGACCGTATGGTCGCTGCCGCGCGTGAGGCTGCACCCGCCGTGGTGGACGCCGCGCAGAAGGCTGCGACCGCGGCTGCTGAGAAAGTTGCCGAGGCAGTTGCCGATGCCAAGAACGCGGCAGGGGAGACGTCCGTCGCCACCGAGCCCGCCGCCACCGAGCCCGCAGTCGCCACCGCCGCCCAGGCCCCCGAAGGCGCGATCTTCAACCCCGAGAACGCTCGTGGCAACCTGCACCTGGGCATCGACGTGGGCTCCACCACCGTCAAGCTCGCCGTGCTCAACGACGACAACCAGATCGTCTACGCCAAGTACCAGCGCCACCACACCGACGTCCGCGCTTGTGCCCGCGACCTGTTCGAGGGCGCTGCGACCGTGCTGCCGACGGCCCAGATGACCTGCGCCATTACCGGCTCGGGCGGCCTGCTGCTGTCCCAGTGGCTCGACCTGGAGTTTGTCCAGGAGGTCATCGCCAGCAAGCGTGCCGTCGAGACCCTCATCCCGGCCACCGACGTCGCCATCGAGCTGGGCGGCGAGGACGCCAAGATCATCTACTTCGACAACGGCATCGAGCAGCGCATGAACGGCACCTGCGCCGGCGGCACGGGCGCGTTCATCGACCAGATGGCAACCCTGCTGCACACTGACGCCAGCGGCCTTAACGAACTCGCGGCCAACGCCACCACCATCTATCCCATCGCTAGCCGCTGCGGTGTCTTTGCCAAGACCGACGTCCAGCCGCTGCTCAACGAGGGCGCCCGCCCCGAGGACGTGGCCGCCTCCATCTTCCAGGCCGTCGTGACCCAGACCATCTCGGGCCTGGCGTGCGGCCGTCCCATCCGCGGCAACGTCGCCTTCCTGGGCGGCCCGCTGCAGTATCTCTCCGAGCTGCGCCATCGCTTCTACCTCACGCTCAACCTGGACGAGGAGCACCGTATCGTGCCCCAAAACGCTCACCTGTTTGTGGCGAGCGGCGCCGCCATGGCGCACGAGTCCAACAAGCTCAGCACGTTCCCGCAGCTCATCGAGGCTATCGATGCCCTGGGTGACACACAGGGCGCCGAGGTCGAGCGCCTGGATCCGCTCTTTGCCACCGACGAGGACTTCGCCGAGTTCAAAACCCGCCACGACCAGGAAGTCGTTCCCAAGGGCAAGCTCGACGGCTACACCGGCCGCGTGTTCATCGGCATCGACGCCGGCTCCACCACCATGAAGGCCGCGCTCGTGGGCGAGGACGGTCAGCTGCTGCACACCTGGTACGGCAACAACAACGGCGACATCCTAGGCACGGCCAAGGTCATCATGGCCGATTTCTACAACCACATCCCTGCGGGCTGCACCATCGGCCACGTGACCACCACGGGCTACGGCGAGGCGCTGCTCATCGAGGCCCTCAAGGCCGATTCCGGCGAGATCGAGACCGTCGCGCACCTGCGCGGCGCCAAGGCGTTCCTGCCCGGCGTCGAGTTCATTCTGGACATTGGCGGCCAGGACATGAAGTGCCTGCGCGTCAAGGACGGCGTCATCGAGCACATCATGCTCAACGAGGCTTGCTCGTCGGGTTGCGGTAGCTTTATCGAGAGCTTCGCCGTGTCTATGAACATGGACGTGCGCGCGTTCGCCGATGCCGCCATCCATGCCAAGGCCCCCGTCGACCTGGGCAGCCGCTGCACGGTCTTTATGAACTCGCGCGTCAAGCAGGCGCAAAAGGAAGGCGCCACGGTGGGCGACATCGCGGCCGGCCTGTCCTATTCCGTCATCAAGAATGCCCTGTTCAAGGTCATTAAGCTGCGCGATCCCAAGGAGATCGGCAGCCAGGTAATCGTCCAGGGCGGCACCTTTATGTCCGATGCCACGCTGCGCGCGTTTGAGCAGCTCACCGGCGTTCATGCCGTGCGTCCCGACATCGCCGGCTGCATGGGCGCCTACGGTGCGGCCCTGCTCGCCCGCGATCGCGCCGGCGCCGACGGCACCTCGACCATTCTTTCGGCTGAGGACATCGCGCACCTCACCGTGACGCAAAAGCATGTCCGCTGCGGCCGTTGCTCCAACAACTGCCAGCTTACCGTCAACGACTTTGGCGGCGGTAGGCGCTTCATTACCGGCAACCGCTGCGAGAAGGGCGCCGGCCACAAAAAGCAGAAGACTGAGGCCCCCAACCTCTTCAAAAAGAAAAACGAGCTGCTCTTTGACCGCGAGGTCCTGAGCCCCGACGAGGCCCCGCGCGGCACCGTGGGTATCCCGCGCGCACTCAACATGTACGAGAACTACCCCTTCTGGCATGCGTTCTTTACGCGCCTGGGCTTTAGCGTGCAGCTGTCCGACCAGTCGAGCAAAAAGACCTACCAGGCGGGCATCGAGTCCATGCCGTCCGAGAGCGTGTGCTATCCGGCCAAGATGAGCCACGGCCACGTGATGAACCTCATTGACCGTGACGTCGACTTTATCTGGATGCCGTGCGTGCGCTGGGAGCGCAAGGAGGATCCGACCGCCGGCAACTGCTATAACTGCCCCATCGTCATGAGCTACCCCACGGCGCTGGCGCTCAACATCGACGAGATCCGTGAGCAGAACATCGAGTTCCTGTACCCGTTTGTGCCCTATCACGACAAGACCGAGCTCAAGCGCCGTCTATACCAGGTGCTCGCCGTCGACCGTGTGGCCGATGCTGAGGCCGGTCGCGGTCGCGTGCGCGGTCCCAAGATCACGCGCTCTGAGGTCGATGCCGCCGTCAACGCCGCCTACGAGGCCGACGCGCGTTTTCACGAGGACATCCAGACCATGGGCGAGGAGGCCCTTAAGTGGGTCGAGGACCACGGCGGCCACGGCATCGTACTCGCCGGTCGTCCCTACCATAACGACCCCGAGATCAACCATGCCCTGCCCGAGCTTATCTCGAGCTTTGGCTTTGCGGTCTTTACCGAGGATTCGCTCGCGCATCTGGTGAAGCCCGAGCGTCCGATTCGCGTCGTCGATCAGTGGATGTATCACAGCCGCCTGTACGCCGTCGCCCGTTTTGTGACGATGCGCAACGACCTGGACCTGATCCAGCTCAATTCCTTCGGCTGCGGCCTGGACGCTCTGACCACTGATCAGGTGCAGGAGATCCTGGAGGCCAGCGGCAAGATTTACACCGTGCTCAAGATTGACGAGGTGTCCAACTTGGGCGCCGCGCGTATCCGTATTCGCTCGCTCATGGCGGCGCTCAAGGACCAGGAGGCCGAGCGCTTGGCCGAGGCTACGGCCGCGGGCGAGACTTACGAGCAGGGCGATGCCGCGCCGGTGGCGCCCTCCACGGATGCCCCCGCGTTCGCGAGCCGTAAGTACACGTTCGAGGCGCAGCGCGAGAGTGCTTCGACCGCGTGGCCCAAGGTGCCCTTTACCGAGCAGATGCGCGAGGAGGGCTACACCATCCTGTGCCCGCAGATGGCGCCGATCCACTTTGACCTGGTCAAAGAGGTGTTCCGTGGTGCTGGCTACAACTTGGAGCTGCTGCCCTCGACCGATCACGATGCCGTCGAGGCCGGCCTGCGCTACGTGAACAACGACATCTGCTATCCGTCGATCCTGGTGACGGGCCAGATCATGGAGGCCATCGAGAGCGGTCGATACGACCTGTCCAAGACAGCCGTGGTTATCAGCCAGACCGGCGGCGGCTGCCGTGCCACCAACTACATCGCACTCATCCGCAAGGCCCTGCGCGAGAGCGGCCACCCCGAGATCCCGGTGATCTCGCTTTCGGCCGTGGCGCTGGGCGAGGACAACCCTGGCTTTAAGATTACGCCGGCGCTGCTTAAGCAGGCAGTCTACGCGGTGCTCTTTGGCGACGTGATGATGCAGATGCTCTATCGCTGCCGCCCGTACGAGGCTACGCCCGGTGCCGCCAACGCGCTCTACGAGGAGTACATGGCGCGCGCTCGCAAGCTGGCGCCCAAGTTTAACCGCCACAACTACACCAAGCTGTGCCGCGAGGCCATCCGCGCGTTCGACACCATGCCGCTCGTGGGCGAGGGTACCAAGCCGCGCGTGGGCGTGGTCGGCGAGATCCTGGTCAAGTTCCATCCCACAGCCAACAACCACGTGGTCGATGTCATCGAGCGCGAGGGCTGCGAGGCCGTGGTGCCGGGTCTGCTCGACTTTTTCCTGTACTCCATGAGCAACGCCGAGCTGCAGAAGGACGAGTTGGGAAGCTCCGCTACCACGCGCGCTGGTATGCAGGCGCTCATCAAGCTCGTGGACTGGATGCGCACGCCGGTGGAGGAGATGCTCGAGAAGTCCCGCCGCTTCGAGGCGCCCGAGCGCATCGGCACCATGGCCGACAAGGCCCGCACGGTGCTTTCGGTGTGCAACAACATGGGCGAGGGCTGGCTGCTCACGGCTGAGATGCTCGATCTGATTGACCACGGTGCGCCCAACATCATCTGCACGCAGCCCTTCGCGTGCCTGCCCAATCACGTGGTGGGCAAGGCCGTGATTAAGGAGCTGCGCCGCCAGCATCCCGAGAGCAACATCGTTGCGGTGGACTATGATCCTGGTGCGTCCGAGGTCAACCAGCTCAACCGTATTAAGCTCATGATCAGCGTGGCCAAGGAAAACATGCGCGCCGGCAAGGGCTTTAAGCTTGAGAAGGTGGCGCCGCTCGCGATGGACGAGGTCACCGGCCAGATGCGTGCCCACGACGGCTGCGTGAGCTGCGGTTCGGTCGATGAGAGCGCCGTGGCGTCGGTCGCTGAGCGCCTGGGACGCGGCATTAAGAAGTAGCTGGCCTGCTATGGGCTGGATATGAGACAAACGGGTGGTGGCCGTACCGGCTACCACCCGTTTTTGCTGGACATATGTTGCGTAAATGACCTTGCTACAGCCTTCCGTGGACTTGCCCGATTTTTGGGCCGGCTCGGGCTTAGAGGACAAGTTGCTGCAGGCCCAAGGCGATTTTTCGCTCAACGCAGGCCAGCACAGTGTGACCTATCTGCCAAACGACGAGACGACCGCTACGGTCTGGCCATCACCACCTACGAGATGGAAGCCGAAAAGTACATCTACCGCGTGTACAAGTACGAGCTGTAGGGCCGCGCTTAGGTTTGACCAATGGAGTATGAAAACACGCCGTTCGCCGATGCCCCCTCCGCGAGTGGCAGCCATATGTTTTGATATCAGAAACATATAGTTGTCGCCAGCCTGCTGGCGACGTTCCCCCCTGATATCAGAGGCTCCAGGTATGTTTCGCGCTCCGTTAAACAACTATCGATTGGGCTAACATGGACCGCCGTGCTATTTCGGTAACCCTTGCAGTGGTCTGTCTGACTGTGCTCCTGGGCGCTACAGGGCTGTTTGCTATAAGCCGAGAAACGTCCTATATGCAGGAATGCGCTTCCGAAGGGTTTGCCATTGATGGTTACTACCGGGATGACAAAACGAGTCGGGAAATCCTGGCCTTTCTTGAGGAGGATGGCTGTCGATGGCAACTGGTCGACAAAGACGGCAGCTGCGTTGACGGGCAGTTTAAGCGTACGGATGACCCCAACATCCTGATATTAAAGAAGGAAAACGGCGAAGAATTCGGCACGGTTCACGTTGCGTATATATCGCGCCGACGCAATCAGGGGCAGATTTACCTAATTAGAAATACTAAGGTGACCCGATTTTATCTTGTGAGCACCGATCCAGCGTTTACGGTGGGGTCTGGCGATGTCGATGCGGACGTCTGATTCACGGCAATAAAACAGCGAGCGGGGCGCGGACGTGAACTACGTCCCGCTTTTTGCTTGTGCCTGCGTCGCGTCTGAGCCTCGCCGCGACTTGCGCCTGGGCGCGGGAGCCATCCCATGCTCCGCATTACTCCACATCAAACTCCACGCGATCGAGTTCGGGCACGTTGAGGTCGATGAGCTTGCGGGCAACGCGGCGGTCGTGTGCCCCGAGTGCCTCGCTTGTCGTCACATGGGCGACAATCTCGCGCTCGACGATGCCCCTCTCGTCGCCTTCGGTGGCCGAGGTCTCGACGGCGACGGTGTAATCCTTAAAGCCCGGCAGTACCGCGGCAAGCTCGCGCGTGGTTTCGGTGACGCCGTAGCCGTCCTGCACGCCGGCTTGCGCCGAGCCAATAGACCCCGCCGTCATAACGATGCAGGGGATGGCAAAGACTGCCGTGCCTACAATGATGCGGCGGCGCACCTTGCGTGACAGCTCGTCGACCTCGGCGTTTTCTTCAGCAGTCACAATACCGTCGCCGTTCAGGTCGCGCTTGAGCGGCACGCGCAAAAGAAGCAGCACGGCCTCGGCCGCGAGTGCGATAAAGACCACGTTGATGCCAAACTCATAAAGCGCCGAGAGAAACAGTGATCCGCTTGCGATGGCGATGCCATAGCCCGCCGCGCACAGGGGCGGCATGAGCGCGGTCGCCACGGCCACGCCGGCGATGAGCGTGGCGGGTTCCTGGTTGCGCGAGTTGCCCAGGCCGCCCGCAAAGCCGCCCGCGAGCGCGACGGCAAGGTCCCACACAGTTGGTGTCGAATTGTCGACGATGGCGGCCGTGGTGGTGCCAAGGGGCGAGAGCTTAAAGTACAACGTGGACGTGACCAGGCAAAAGACCATCTGTAGAGCCAAGCCCGCGACAGCCTCGACGGTAATCTCGCGGTCGAGCGTGGCGATGCCGTATGCCATGGCAAGGACCGAGCCCATGAGCGGGCAGATGAGCATGGCGCCTACAATGGCGATATCCGAGTCGATATCGAGGCCGATGCTCGCAATCAACATGGCAATGATCAGGATGCATAAGTGCGAGCCGGTCAGGCGCGCCCCGTTTACAAAGCGCTTGCGAATCACGTGATAGGGCGCACGACCCTCGCGAATGTTGAATGCCTGCTTAAGGAAACGGGTGGCATTCTCCATGGCCTCGCTGTGTGCAGGGCGTATACCGTGACGACGATGATGACGCTCGCGCAGCCGCTTGATCTGTTGTTTATCGAGTTCCATGCTTACCTCGTCTGGCTTCCGAGTCGCTCCTCATGTCTATCGTCTTTACTCTACACCGCGCTGAGTGAGGTGTCAGACGAGGCTTGGTGACCTGGAAGGCAGGTCAGTCGGCATGACTAAAAATGGTGTGAGGATCTAAGGGGTCAAATAGACAAAAAGCGCGGGGCCGGATGGTCTCCGACCCCGCGCTCTGCACGGGTGCGTTGTTGTTTGGTTTAGCCCAGCAGGCTCAGGCCAACAGAGATAAACGCCAGGATAACGCCGACGATAGACTCGCCGCCCAGCAGGCCGCTGGCGACAACCAGGCCCTGTTCCTGGAAGGCGGCGTCCTTGGCAGCCCTCTCCTCGTCCGAAAGACCGGCCTCGGCGTCGCGGTGAGCGGCCCACTTGTCGTAGGCGAGCTTAACGCAGGAGCCCAGGAAGGCCGTGAGCGACATGTAGAACGGCAGGTACACGCCCAGGCCGATCATCATGGCCGGAATGCCGAGCCAGTACATGACGATGCCGGCGATAAAGCCGCCCGCAAACCACGGCACGCTCGGGATGCCCGAGACCATGGTGGCGACCACGCTTGCCTGTGCGGCCACAAAACTCTTGTCGGGGCCAAAGGCGTCCGGACCATAGGCGGTGACGAGCGCGACCATGACGGCGGCGGCGACCAGGGCGCCCACGATGCCGCCAATGGCCTGGCCGACCCACTGTGCGCGCGGGTTGGTGCCCAGCACGGCGCCGGCCTTAAAGTCGTTCATGACGTCGCCCGCAAGGCCGCACGCCACGGCCACGATGCCGGCGATAAAGAACAGTTTGACCTGAGCGAGCTGTGCGAAGGCGGCAACGATGAGCATGACGATGAGGCCGAAGATCTCCATGGGGTCGATACCCGTCTGCCCGCAGCTCTGCGCACTCATGATGGTGGTGACAAAGGTGAACAGCGTGACGATGACGGCTGGAACGGGACCAAGGTCGAGCGCGATGGCGACGATCACGGCGATGGCGGCGGCGCCCAGGCCGATGATACCGGCGTCGAGCTTAAGGGAGCCCGAGATGAGCGACTGCTCGTCGGTGTCGGTGGAGCTGTCGGCGGCGAGGCCGCGGACGATACCGGCGACCTGCGGCAGGATGTCCTTGAGGACGACGGCGACGCCAAAGCCCATCATGAGGCCCATACCCAGGGACTTGACGATGCCCTGTGCGGTCATAACGTCAAACAGACCGGCAGCGGTGCCGCCGACGATGATGCCAAAATTGCCCAGCAGCGCGCCGGCAAACCAGAAAGCGACCGGGGCGAAGCCCACGAGGAAGCCGACGGAGAGCAGCATGGGCGAGTTGTAGATGGCAAAGGTCACGCCGGGGATGTTGAGCGTGCACAGCATACTGGGCACAATGCCCAGGGCGTCGCGAAGCATGCTGTAGATGCCCGCGATGGCCATGGAGCCAAAGAGCTGCTTGCCGGTCTTGCCGCCGGCCTCGGTGGCGCGCAGGGTCTGAGCTGCGGCGTTGCCGGTGGGGAACTCAAGCGCGGCGTCCACGATAAAGTGACGGTGGATGAGCGCCGTGGCCAGCAGGCCCAGGATGGTGCCGGCGAGTGCCACGATAAACATGTCGAGCCAGCTGATCTGGTCGGCATAGCCCAGCATCCAGGCGCCCGGGATGGTAAACGCCAGACCGCCGGCGACCATGGCGCCTGCGGACATGATGGTGTGGGTGACGTTTGCCTCGTTGAGGCTGGCGTTGCCCATGAGCTTAAGGAAGAACAGCGAGATGACGGCAGCGAAGACGATCGGCCAGGGGAGTGCGCCCATCTTGAGGGCGGTGTAGGCCGAGCTTGCCGTGATGATCACGCAGCCAAGGACGCCGATGACGACGCCGCGCAGCGTAAGTTGCCCGCGCATCGAAGCGCGGTTCGAGGGATTGCTCATATAAAACTCCTTTGCGTATATCCGCTTCCCCCGGGAGCGCCGCTACGGATACGGCGCGGGAAGTCGGGTTACCAAGGGCCGCCGCGTGAGCTCGCAAACGACCGCGCACCAGTATAGCGGCAAGGTAGTCATTTTGGGATGACTGGTTTAGGTAGGCGATATACTGCTGGGCAGACGAAAGGAGCGCCGACGATGCTTAATGGGTGCGCATATATATTGACGGTCGACGTGGGCAACACGTTCATTCGCTTTGGCCTGTTTGCAGAGGATTCGGCCGCGGCGCAGGAATGTCCGCTTGCGACGTGCGAGATCACCACGCCGTCGAGCATCACGGCAGACGAGGCGCGCATGCGTCTCGTGCAGGTCATGGCCGCACTGGCGGCCGATGCGGGCATGCCGGGTGCGCTTGTGCCCGCGGCTGCTGTGCTGAGCTGCGTGGTCCCGGCGCTCGAGCGCCCGTGGAAGGCAGCGCTTTCCCGTACCTGCACGGGGCGCGTGCTCACCGTGGGGCCGGGCCTCAAGACCGGCATACCCGTGCACTACGATGACCCGGCCGAGATCGGTCCCGACCGCATCGCCGACGCCGTGGCTGCCCGCGCCGTCTACGGCTCGCCGTGCATTGTGATCGACCTGGGCACGACGACCAATATCGAGGTCATCGACGCGCATGGTACCTTTGTCGGCGGCGTTATCGCGCCGGGGCTGGCGCTCGGCGCCCGTTCGCTCTCGGCCGCTGCGGCGCGCCTGCCGCAGGTCGAGCCCTCGGCGCCGACACACGTCATCGGCCGTAACACGCGTGAGGCCATGCGCTCGGGCGTGGTTCTGGGCGAGGTGGCACGCATCGACGGCATGCTCGACATGGTGCTTGCCGAGATGCGTGCGACCAAGGCCGCGGGGGAGGGCGATGTGCCCATCGTCATTACCGGCGACGATGCCGAGGCGCTTGCGGCCCTTGTCGGCCATAGCCTGACGGTCGACGATGCGCTGACGCTGCGGGGTCTCGCCGAGCTCTACCACATCAATCAAAAGCCCCGCCGCGCGTAGCGATGGGGCGGTGGGACAAAAACGTCTCCACCTTCCACCTGCTACAATGGGTCAAACTATTGCGATTTCGGAGGTGTCTGCCATGTCGGACGATCTTCATCAAACCGCGTCGGGCAAGCGCCGCGACGTTATTAGCTGGGATGAGTTCTTTATGAGCGTGGCCATCGCCGCGCAGCGCCGCAGTAAGGACCCCAACACGCAGGTGGGCGCGTGCATTGCCAACACCAACCACCGCATCCTTTCGGTGGGCTACAACGGTACGCCCTCGGCGCTCAACGACGACTTTTTCCCGTGGGGCACGAGCGATGACCCGTTGCAGGACAAGCACAACTACGTGGTGCATGCCGAGGCCAACGCCGTGCTCAACTACCGCGGCTCGCTCAAAGACCTTGAGGGTTCCACGGTCTACGTCACGCTGTTTCCGTGCCACGACTGCGCCAAGATCCTGGCGCAGGTGGGCGTGGGCGAGGTCGTCTACCTGGACAATAAGTATGCCGACACCGATGACGGCCGTATCAGCCGTCGCATCCTCGACTCCTGCGGCATCAGCTACCGCCAGGTCATCGTCGATGTTCAGATTGGTACCGGGGGACAAGCTCAGCAGTAGCGCGTGCCAACGCCAGCTGGCGGCAAAACAGCAAAAAGAGCCCCGTCCCAAATTGACTACTCGTGAAAGTCGCGTCTGCGCGCATGGACGGCTCGTGAGCGGGTACATGGCTGTAGTAACATAGCTTCTGTCCGCGGGCGTGCCCGCGTTATTGTGAGAAAGGAGCCCCTGTGGCTGTTAACGAAGAGCTGCTTAAGAAGGTTCTTGAAGAGATCCGCCCCAACCTGCAGGCCGATGGCGGCGATATGGAGTATGTGGGCGTCGACGACGAGGGTGTTGTCAAGCTGGAGCTGCAGGGCGCCTGCGCCGGCTGCCCCATGAGCTCGCTAACCCTTTCCATGGGCATCGAGCGCATCCTGAAGGAGCATGTGCCCGGCGTTACCCGCGTTGAGCAGGTCAATGCTTCCGGCGAGGCCGAGGACCTGTACGACGAGTACGCGCCGTTCTAAGATGCGAAAGCTGCGGACGGTACGCTCCGCATAGACGTTACGCCCAGATATGCGGCTGCGAGCGCAACCCCCGCGGCCGCATTTGTATGTAGGAGCAGGGGATCGATATGCTCAACGACCTCTACCATATGCTTGATCCCGTCGCGATCTCGGCGGGCCCCATCACCATTTACTGGTATGGTCTGGCCTACGTGGTCGGCGCTCTGCTCACGGCGGTCGTTATGTACCGCACGCAGCGCCGTTGGGGCTTCGACATTACGATTGATGACCTGACGAGTGTCGTGGTCGGTGCGGTCTTTGGCCTCATCATCGGCGCGCGCCTGTTTTACGTCGTCTTTTATGGCGATGGCTACTATTGGACCCACCCGCTCGAGATCTTTGCCACCAACGAGGGAGGTATGAGCTTCCATGGCGGCCTGGTGGGCGGCATCTTGGGCGGCATCATCGTGTGCCGCATGTATAAGCTCGACGCCTGGACCGTCGCCGACCTTGCCGTGATCGGCGCCCCGCTGGCCCTGTGCCTGGGACGTTGCGCCAACTTCGTGAACGGCGAGCTGTGGGGTAAGCCGACCGATCTGCCCTGGGGTGTGGTCTTTGGCGGCACCGCGGGCGATATGCCGCGCCATCCCTCCCAGCTCTACGAGGCGTTTCTTGAGGGCGTCGTGCTCTTCTGTTTTTTGCAGGTGCTCAGCCGCAAAAAGCCGCTGCTGCCCCAGGGTACGTTTATGGGCGTGTTCGTGATGGGGTACGGCATCGTCCGCTTTCTCGTTGAGTTCGTGCGCGTGCCCGATGCGCAGCTGGGCTATCTGCTGGGCGGCGTCATCACCATGGGTCAGCTGCTGAGTTTGCCGCTCGTGATCGCCGGTCTGGCGCTCATCATCTTCGCCCGACACCGCAATCGCCCCCAGCGCATCTACCTCGACGCCTAACCAGGACCACCACAAAGGGGACAGGCACCTTTGTGGTGGTCTTGCCGAGTTTGATAGGTTTCTAGAAAGGCTTTCGGACTGTGAAGGATTCCGACCTCTCCACAACGGCTGCGCGCGACGCTGCCCGCATCGTCTGGTTTAAGCGCTACCCCGCCAAGCAGACACTCATCGCATTTTTGCTCGCGCTGTTGGCGACCACGGCGTTTTCCATCGATCCCGCCCCGGTGTCGAGCAACGCAGTCTTGTGGATTGACCCCAAGGCTTCGGGCATGCTGTACGTGTGCTACGAGGTGCTCCTCTCGTTTGCCGGCCATACCGACGCGGTCATGCTGCTTGCGCTTGCCTGCCTGCTCACGCTGCCGTTTCGCTACGTATTCTTTGGCCGCGGCGACGCCTGGCGTCCCTCGGTGATCCTTCCGTCGCTGTTCTTTGCCGTCTGCATGGTGTTTGGCCGCAGCTACGACCTCACCGATTCGGCCGAGATCGTGCTCGGCGACAAGGCGCGCATCATCTGCGCCTGGATAGGCGGTGCGGGCTGGATGCTCTTAGCGGTCGTTGCCTTCTACCTTGCCTTTGAGTGTCTAGATTGGCTGAGCTCTCGGCGCATTCCGTTTTCCGAAGCGCACTTTGGCCGCGTATGGCGTGTGGCTCACGCCGTGCTCTCGGTCCATCCCTTTGCCGGGCCCTTCCTGGTGCTTATGGTCGCCTGGGCGCCCACGCTCATCGCTTCGCTGCCCGGCCTTTTTATGGGGGATACGGGTGCGCAGATTCGCCAGTGGTTCAACTACCCCAACGGTACGAGCGACTACCTGCGCCTGCTCAACCCCAATGTCCTGCTCAACGGGCATCATCCGGTCGTGCACACGGCTATCATCGGTTCGTGCGTCCAGCTGGGGCTTTCACTGTTCAACAGCGCCAACGCAGGTCTTGTCATCTACACCTGCGCTCAGTTCGTCATTACGGCCGCTTGCATGGCCTATTCCATCTCGTCGCTGCGCAAGCTGGGCGTGAGCCTGCCGGTCCGCGGCGTGATCCTGCTGTTCTTTGTGTTTATGCCCATGTTCTCCAACTACGCGGCCCTGCTTACCAAAGATGTGCTGTTTGCCGACGCGTTTTTGGTGCTGTTGGTGCAGACCGTGAAGCTCGTGGCATGCGGCCTGCCCCGTCGCGATGCCAATGCCGAGCGTGCGGGCGAACAGAGGCCCGTGCTCTTTGCGCGCCATGACTGGCTGCTGCTTGCTCTAGGCGCCATGGGGTCGACGTTTTTGCGTAACGGCGGCCTGGTGTTTGTGCTGGCGGCATGCGTGATCGCGGCGGCGTTTTGCGCTTGGGACGTGCATGCGGCTCGCCGTGCGGCCAAGCAGACGGGTGCTGAGTCCTCGTTTCGCGTGCCACGCTTTTGCTGGGTTGGCATCCTGGCGGTGCTTGCGCTCTGTCTTGTCTCCAACATGTACTTCACCAAGGTCTTTATGCCGGCGCACGACATTACGCCCAGCTCCAAGCGCGAGGTGCTCTCGATTCCGTTCCAGCAGACGGCGCGCTTCGTCCAAAAGCACGACGGCCTTAACTCAGGTGTCAATCCTACGGTTAAAGAGGACGGCACCATCGTGGAAGCTCCCTGCGACGGTTTGGTGACCGAAGAGGAGCGTGCCGTGATCGATCGCGTACTCAAGTACGAAAACCTGGGCCGCCGGTACAACCCCGACAAGTCCGATGCCGTCAAGAACTGCTTTAACGAATATGCCTCGCAGGAGGATATCGACGCCTATTTTGAGGTTTGGGCCCAGATGTTCAAAAAGGATCCCGAGTGCTATATCTCGGCGCTTATCAATAACTACTATGGCTACTTTTATCCGAGCGCCCGCGACGCATGGGTCTACAGCACGGCGCGCAGTGCCGAGATCATGGCTCGTCCCGACAATCTCAAGTACTTCGATTTCCATCCGGTCGATAGCAAGGTCGTGCGGTGGTGTGGCCATCTGATTAACCTGTATCGCGTGGCGGTACAGCGCATCCCGTTTATCTCACTTACCATGAGCAGTGCAACCTACGTGTGGATCATGATTGCCGTGGTGGTCTACCTGTTGCGGCGTCATTCGTGGAGGGCGCTTGCCATTTGGGTGCCGCTTTTGGGCGTACTCGCCGTGTGCCTGATCGGTCCTTGCAACGGCTCCACCTACATGCGCTACCTGTACCCGGTCATCGTCTGCATGCCCTTTGCCATCGGCGCCACCATAGCCCGCAGTGACCTTCTGTGGAACTAGCCAAACTGGTGCAAAGGGGACAGGTTGCTTTGCGTAGAAGGGTTGCGTCATCACGACGCCTTCATTTTGGGGTTTATCTCGCAGGCCAGTAGGTATATCATAACGACGTTTGTTTATATTGCCCGAGCATCTGCGCTGGGCTTTAGGTCGAAACCGATAGGAGACACGTATGTCCGGACACTCTAAGTGGGCCACAACCAAGCATCGTAAGGGCGCGCAGGACGCCAAGCGTTCCGCCCTCTTCTCCAAGCTGAGCCGCAACATCACCGTTGCTGCCCGTCTCGGCGGTGACCCGCTGCCCGAGAACAACGCCAGCCTCGCCGCTGCCGTTGCTAAGGCCAAGGCTCAGTCCATGCCCAAGGACAAGATCAAGTCCGCTATCGACAAGGCCTTCGGTTCGGGTGCCGACGCCGCCGTCTACGAGAACATCGTGTACGAGGGCTACGGTCCCGCCGGTGTCGCCGTCTACGTTGACTGCCTGACCGATAACCGCAACCGCACCGCCGCTGATGTCCGTTCCGCCTTCTCCCACGCTGGCGGTAACCTGGGCACCTCGGGCTCCGTTGCCTTCCAGTTTGAGCGCAAGGGCCAGATCGTCGTCGCCAAGGAGATCCTGGACGAAAACGCCAAGAAGGAGACCATGATCGCCAACGGTGCTGCCGGTGACGAGGATGAGTTCATGATGGCTATCGCCGAGGCCGGTGGCGAGGACTACGAGGACGCCGGCGAGGAGTGGATTGTCTGGACTGCTGCTAACGACGTCATGGCTGTCTCCAAGGCACTCGAGGAGCAGGGCATCCAGGTCAAGGGCTCCGAGACCACCATGGTCCCGACCACCCCGACCGAGGTCTCTGGTACCGACGCCAAGAAGGTCCAGCGCCTCATCGACCGTCTCGAGGAGCTCGACGACGTCCAGGACGTCTACAGCACCATGGACATGACCGACGAGGTCATCGCTGCCCTCGAGGAGGAGTAGCGCCAGCACGGATTGAGCCGTGCATATCTGGGCATAATGAAGCGAGCATGCAAGCCTCGTGGAATAGATGAGCCGGATCCGCGTGCGTAGAGCACCGGACCCGGCTCTTTTATAATGATGCGAACCGTTTTGCATTTCGAGAGCCGAGATTTGAAGGGAGCGCCGCGTGCGCGTACTCAAACGAGCCCTAGCGATCGTGTATCTTGCCGCCAGCATCGTGGCGCTGGGTACGCTTGTCTGCCAGTTTTGGGGGCCGTATACGTATCGCTTTATGCTGCTGATGCGTGACCCCATGCCGCGCATCGTCGTGACGGCGTGCGCCGGCGTCGTGGCGTTTGGCGTACTGCTGAGCTTTTTCCGCCTGATGTTCGCCCGTCGCGAGCCGTCCTGCGTGCATCCGGCGGGGGAGCGCAATATCGAGGTTACCCTTGCGGCGCTTTCTTCGTGCGCCAGGGTTGCTGCCGAGCGCGACGACCGCGTGATGGTCGAGCATGTCGAGGCCCGCGTCCAAGGCCCCGACGATTCGCACGTCCGTTTTAAGGTCGAGGCTATCGCGCTTGACGATAAGGACGTGGCATCTCTGGCTACCGCGATGCAGCAGCGCATCGAAGAAGCCTGCGATACCATGCTCGGCGCGCCGGGTACGACCGCGCGCGTCCGTTTTTTGCCGTCCAAGACTACCGTCCAGACCGTGGAGGTTTCCGGTGAGTGATACCAATCAAGATAAGACCGCTCGTACGCCGCGTCTGACGATTGACCAGAGCGCCACGCCGGCGAGCGAACCTGTTGATTCCAAAGCAGAGGCAACCGAGTTACAAGAAGCGGCAGCCGCGGATTTTGACGAGGCTGTGGGTCTCATCAAGGGTACGGGTGCTGCCATCTGGAGCTATGCTGTGCGTCATCCCAACACCACGCTCGGCGCCGTCGCCGGCTTTATCCTCGCCGTGTTGGTGCTCACGTTGGGCCTGTGGGACACGCTCGTCATTGCATTCTTCGTGCTGATCGGCGCTGTGATCGGCCAAATTCGCGACGGCGAGAACGGGATCGTCAACTTCTTCGGCCGTCTGTTTAGCGGCCGCTAATATGTATTCGACTGTCGCATCCGCGGCAGGCATTAGGAGGAACCATGGCTTTTAATACGAAGGTCGATGTAGCCGATACCGAGCTCGAGGAGAACGAGGCGGTCGTCGCCGAAGCTGAGGATGTGACGCTCGAGGACGAGGCGCTCGTCGAGGTCGAGTCCGATGCGGATGAGGACAACGAGGAGATGGACGAGGAGGCGGACGAGTCCGAGGACTCGCTGACCTATTCCAACGGCGTGATCGAGAAGATCGCCGCCATGGCCACCCGCGAGGTGCCGCATGTTCTGGGCATGAAGGGTAACCTTATGCACTTTGTGCAGGAACAGTTTGGTGCCGAGAACCTGACCAAGGGCGTGACGGTCGAGGTCACCGACGACAACCGCGTGGTCTTCAACATCTCGGTCATCATCGAGTATGGCGCCTATGCGCCTGCGATCTTTGACGACGTTAAGGCGCGCGTCACCGAGCGTCTGGCCGCGATGACCGGCCTTGAGGTGGCAGGCGTCAACCTGCGCATCGAGGATGTCATCACCCCCGAGGAGTACGAGCACCGCACCAGCCAGCACGAGTAACCTACCAAAAAGGTACAGGTTTGTTTCGGCAGGTTTTATCTGCGTAAACGTCAAACGGCCGGTCGCGCATGCAAAAGCGCGGCCGGCCGTTTTCTATATGCCCTCAATGCGGTCATACCGCTCGTCTAACTAAGGGTTGCAATCTTCGCGTTCCGCGTTACCCTAATGGGCGCATTGTTTCCAAATTGTTAACGAGGGGTTGCCGTAATGGCCGACGAACACGAGACCGAAAGCAAGGCATGGGCGATTGAAGCCGCTGCGGCAGAGGCGGCATCGCGTGCTGCCGAGGAGGTGCATCGTCCTCCCGTGATGCCGATGGAACGCGTTGTCGGTCGCGAGGATATCGAACGTGGCGAGCGCGCCGGCCGCAAGCGCAGTCAGGAGCCAGGCTTTCCGCGCTTTTTTGCCGAGCTCAATCTGGGCCTGATCCTCACGGCCTTTGCCATCGTGGCTTTCAAAACGCCCAATCACTTTGCCTTCGGCGGCACCTCGGGCGTGTCGGTCATTCTTTCCACGCTGTTCCCGACCCTGCCCGTCGGCGTCTTTATGTGGATTATCAACGCGGTCCTGGTCATCCTGGGTTTTATTTTTTTGGAGCGCAAGGCAATCCTTTGGAGCGTCTTTGCTTCGTTTGCGCTTTCGGCCTACGTCTCGCTGTTTGAGCTCTTCATTCCGACCGATGTTTCGATGACGGGCGATATGTGGCTCGACCTGTGTTTTGCCGTCATCTTGCCGGCGCTGGGCAGTGCCATTGTCTTTGACATTGGCGCCTCGACGGGCGGCACCGACATCCTTGCCATGATTCTCAAGCGCCGCACGACGCTCGAGATCGGACGCGCCTTGCTGCTGGTCGATATCGGCATCGTGACCATCGCGGCTTTCCTGTATGGCCCGCGCGTCGGCCTGTACTGCGTGCTTGGTCTGTTTGCCAAGACGCTCGTGGTCGATAAGGCCATCGAGAGCATTCACCTTCGTAAGGTCTGCACGATTATTTGCGCCGAACCGCGCAAAGTCGAGGAGTTTATCGTCAAGCATCTCAACCGCACAGCAACAATCAGCCGTGGTTACGGCGCCTTCTCGGGCAAGTGCGTCACGGTGATCATGAGCGTGCTGAGCCGTCGCGAGGCAGTGCAACTGCGCCGCTATACCCGCGATATCGATCCGGATGCGTTTATCACGATCGTTGACAGCTCCGAGATCGTGGGCAAGGGCTTCCGCGGCACGAACTAGCGCGGACGCATCCTTCGAATCATTGAATAAGGCCGCCTACGTTGCAAATCGGCCATCTTGGAGTATTTGTCCCCACATTGGGCGATAATGTTGCCAAAGACATCGTTTGCGATCCAGGTGATTCGCTCTAGATACGAAGGGATGATTTCGATGTTCTGTTCGCAGTGTGGCGCCCCCATGGGCGATAACGACAAGTTCTGCGGCGCGTGTGGCGCTCCTAATGCCGGTGCTGCAACCTCTGCTCCTCAGGGGCAGTCTCAACCTCAGCAGTTTGTTCCTCAGCCTAACGTGAACGTGCCCAAGGGCTGTGTAGCTCAGGCGTTTGAAGACATGACCAAGACGCCGGGCGTGCTGCAGCGCGTGTGCCAGATTGCCTTTTTGCCGGCGCTCATCTGTGTCGTGTCGGTGCTCGTGCTCTTCATTCCCGTTATCGGCGGTATCGCGGCTGCCTTCGGCTTTTTGGCTGCCTGTGTGGCAAGCGCGTGCGGTTCTGGCTTTGGCATCGAATGGGGTCGCGACCTGTCGCTCAAGGTCGATGACGGCATGGATCGTCCGTTGATGCGTTCCACGTCGTTTGGCCTTGGCGTCTTTTCGGGCGTTATTTCGAGCGTGCTCAAGGTTATCGCGGCTATTCCCGTTATTGGTGTAGCGCTTTCGCTGGTGGAGAGCGTGGTAATTGGTGCCGCGGGTGCGTACTCTTATTGCGGCTCCTATGCGCTTGAGGCCGCTCTGTTTGGCTCGCTGGGCCTGTTTGTTCTGGCTATGATTGCCACGGCGGTCCTGGGTGTCTTCTTTACTATGTTCGCCGACATCGCCGTGATGCACTTTGCGGTGACCGGTCGCGTCGAGAGCGCGTTTTCGCTCGATAAGGTCTGGGCGGCCTTTAAGAACAATAAGACCAAGCTGTTCTGCGCATCGTTCCTTCCCGAGTTTTTGACGGGTCTGATCGCCAACGTTATCACATGGATCCTGACGCTCGTCTTTGGCACCATTGCCTCTGTCGGTATGTATAGCTACTACTACCGTCCTACGGCTATTGAGGCGCTTGTTACCGGCGGTGGCATTACGCTCGTATTGTTCTTGGTGCTGACGGCGTTTGTCACGGTATTCCTCACGGTCTTTGGCAACATGCTCAAGCATCGTGCCGTTGGCTATTGGGTTGCGCGTTATGCAAGCGAGTGGGCCGACGAGGACAAGGATGACGTCCTGACTTTTGTGTTGCCGTTTGAGAAGAAGTCCGCTCCTTCGGGTTACAGCGCTCCGGATGCTTCGCCGGCACCTGCGCCCGAGCCCGAGCCCGTGCCCGAGTCTGCGCCTGAGCCGGCACCTGTGCCCGAGCCTGCAACGTCGCCCGCGCCGACGTCTGCCCCGGCACCGGCCCCCGCGCCCGAGGCGACGCCTGCGGAGCCCGATTGGAATGCCGTTGCCACGCCGGCGGATGAGCCGGGCGATAATCCTGCTGCCGAAAACAATCAAACCGAATAGTCGGTCGAGGCGCCCTGGGCAACTGAGCCCGGGGTGTCTTTTTCTACTGCGAAAGCAAGAAAATGCCTGGGAAAACGGTTGCAGCAAAATTTCTCGGAAATTGGTCAATGTTGCGCAACAACGTCGCGGCTATTGTTGAGAACATAGACGTGTAAGGTTTGAAGGCGTGTAACGCCTTGGGAAAAGGAGAGGCTTATGTTTTGTCCTAGTTGCGGATCGCCCCTTTCGGACGATGCCAAGTTCTGCCCGGTTTGCGGATCTGCCGTCGGTGCCGCTCCCGCTCCGCAGCCCGCGCCGCAGCCTGCACCTCAGCCCCAACCTGCTCCGCAGCCCACACAGATTCAGCCCGCTCCGGTTCAGGCAGTTCAGCCTCAGCCTCAGCCGCAGTACACCGGCCAGCAGCAGTACACCGGTCAGCAGCAGTATGCTCAGCAGCCTGCACCCGCCCCGATGGGCTATGCTCCGATTAAAACCGACCGTGGCGTGATCGGCTGGCTCCTGCTTTCCATCGTGACCTGCGGCATCTATTCATATTACTTCCTCTATTGCCTCGCTCGCGACATCAATGTCATGTGCCAGGACGACGGCGATTCCACGCCGGGTCTGGCAGCATTTATCCTGCTGTCGTTCGTGACCTGCGGCTTCTACGCACCCTACTGGTACTACAAGATCGGCAACCGCCTGCAGGCTAATGCTCCTCACTATGGCCTGATGTTCCAGGAGAACGGTACCACCGTTCTTATGTGGCAGATCGTCGGCGCGCTGCTGTGCGGCCTTGGCCCCATCTTTGCCATGAACATCATCATCAAGAATACCAATGCCATGGCAACGGCTTACAACGTCCGTCTTGGCGCTCGTGCCTAACGATACGAGCGGCGTGAACGGCTCCCAGGGACATAAGGGCGCGGCGGAGCTCATTCGCCGCGCCCTTTCTTGCATCGGCGCGCTCTTTGTTGCCTGGCTTGCACTCTACCTGCTCGATATCGGCTGCGTGTTTCGCCTGATGACGGGCATTCCCTGTCCGGGATGCGGCATGACGAGGGCTTGGCTGGCGGCGCTGCGCCTCGATTTTGCGGCTGCCTTTGCCTACCATCCGCTGTTTTGGGTGGTGCCGATTGCGTTTGTGCTCGCGTTCGTGCGCGAGGAGGTGACGTCGAGCAAGCTAAAGCGCGGCATCGACATTGCGGTTATTGTTCTGTGCGTGCTGGTCGTTGCCGTATGGATCGTGCGCCTTATCAACCCGGCAGACGCGGGCCTGCTCTTTGGCGGCCATGCGCCCGCCGGAGTCCCCACCGATATCATTCACCTCGAAACCCCACGCTGGCTCACTATCCTTCGCTCTTACCTGTCGTAACGGAGGACGCGCTAAAAAGCGGTCGACACATAAGCGGGGGCGAACGTTGAGATAACGTTCGCCCCCGCTTTGCTCTAGCCAGGTTGTTATGGGTGGGCGTGACGGCTACTCGCCATGCTTCTCCTCGTGGCGGGCAGCGGCACGGGCATCGTGGATGCCCTTGATGGCGGCATGGCGGGCGGTGCGAGCATCGTGCATGGCGTCGCGGGCCTCGGCGGCCGTTGCCTTGGCAGAGCGCAGCTTGGCTGCCAGGTCGGGATTGGTCTCGGCAACCGCGGCGATCGTGGGGCCGTCGAGCTCTTCTTGCGTGGGCTCGGCCAAAAAGTCGATGGCATACTGAGCGGCTACCATGGAGCCCTTGGCGAGCACGTTCTCGTCGATCTTATAGAAGCAGGAGTGCTGGGCATAGGTGGCGCCAATCTGGGGGTTGCGCGTGCCGACAAAGGCGAGCACGCCCGGTACGCGGCGCAGATACTCCGAGAAGTCCTCGCCCGAAAGCGTGCCACGGTAATGGCCCTCGCCGGCCGCACCCAGGCACTTGATCACGGCCTGGCGACAACGCTCGCTCGAGGCGGCATCGTTTTCGACCTTGTAGTTGGCGATGGTGTAGTCGGTGAGCTCGGCCTCGGCGCCCAGAGCAGCCGCGGTGTGCTCCACGATGCGGCGCATAAGCTCGGGCATCTCCTCATGCGTCTTGTCGCCATAGGTGCGCACCGTGCCGGCGAGGTACGCCGTGCCGGCGATAACGTTGCGCGCGGTGCCGCCATGCAGCTCGCCGACGGTGATGACGGCGGGTTCGTAGGGGCTAATCTCGCGCGAGACGATAGTTTGCAGGGCGTTGACGATTTCGGCGGCAACCATAACGGCGTCGTGGCCGCGCTGGGGCATGGCGCCATGGCACGAGGTGCCGCGGACGTCGATGCGGAACCAGTCGGTATTGGCCATGCGCGGGCCGGGCTCGCAGCTTACGGTGCCGGCATCGACCTCGCTCCAGATGTGCGCGGCGTAGGCGCCGTCGACGCCGTCGAGCACACCCGTGCCAATCATGAGTTTGGCGCCCTGGCCGTTTTCCTCGCTGGGCTGGAAGACGATGCGGACCTCGCCGTGGATGTCGTCGGTCATATGGCGCAGGATCTGCAGCGTGCCGAGCATCATGGCGATATGGCAGTCATGGCCGCAGGCGTGCATGCAGCCCTCGTTGACGCTGGCGAACTCCTCGCCGGTCTGCTCGGTGACGGGCAGGGCGTCGATGTCGGCGCGCAGCAGGATGCGGCGGCGTGGCGTGCCGTCCTCGCGGTAGGCATCCGGCGCGGTACCGCGAAGCGTCGCCACCAGGCCCGTCTTGAGCGGACGCTCGTAGGGGATATTCATGGCGTCGAGCTGGTTGGCGATGTCGGAAGTCGTGCGCTCCTCGGCAAGGCTCAGCTCCGGGTGCTTATGGAAGTGCCGGCGCTGCTTGATGATGTAGGGTTCAAACTCGGCGGCGATATCCTGGATGGCCGCGGTGACGTCGTCTGCCGCGCGAACCTCGGTTGCCGCCATAATCTGCTGTGCCTTGGTCTTCGTCATGGTCGATTTGCTCCTTGTTGGCTCGATCGCAAAATCGTACAGGCTCTCTCCAGTATGCCACCTGCCGCTAGGGCTGGTAAAGTTGCCGTTTGCCGCTTGGGGTTTTGTAACAAGCCTTGAATATCAACTTCATCCGAACACCTCCCATATTCATCCGTACATGTACGGATGAATATGGGAACCCGATACCCT
>PPYE01030393.1_pt1 | contig 23632 bp, 29 predicted proteins | sample 1559881 | NCBI WGS metagenome assembly PPYE01 (sample SAMN08240022, study PRJNA423297) | Human gut metagenome, whole genome shotgun sequencing project. | reverse complement strand
TTCAAAAAGTTGCCTGCCTTAGACAGCTTATTCAAGTGCGTCCATTTATGGTTTTCCTCTACTTTCTTTCACACTAATCTTCCCAATCCCTCGGAAGGATATTCAAAAGATATACATCTATTGGTGTTTTCTTTACCAACTTCATTATATCATTTTTTAAGCGCTTTGTATCCTCTTTTGGCAACAATTTATTAAGTGCATACAATCTTGAAAACAGATCATTATCCTTGGTTAAAACAGATTGCTGATCCTGTGGATCCAAAAGAACTACGGATGAATTCATACCTACTACCATAGAATTATGCGCACAATAATTTCTAAGGTTACGCACTGCATCTAATCAAGTATCAACCAGTTCTGTATCCTTCTTTGTATATCTTCCTTTTCCAAACGAATATTCTAAAACTTTCTTTCTTAAATCGCCTCGAAGATAGCTATACATCATCGTTACTGTCCCCATCTCCATATATGAAAATGTAACCCATATTGGCAAATTGTGTGGTGTCGATTGCCGCCGCTTCTATATTCTTTTAACTCAGGGTACTTAACAATATATTTTCTTAGATCTGATTCTTTCTTAACGATATATGGAAAGAATCTATTATTGAAGCATCTAATATTATGTTTTCTTTTCTTTGCGTCTCTTTCAGCTCTTGATGGTGTGTAATACTGCTTATCAAGATAAAATGTACCATCATTAAGATTTATTGCACAGGCATTAGACAATGCACTCTTAAAATTCACCTCTACACGATTGCAATAATAGTTCAAAATTCTTCTAAGATTTACATCAAATGCATACAGTTGAAACAGATCATCTTGTTTTGACTTTCTTCCGACTGCACCTACCTGCGACAGTAAATACTTACCATACCTACTGGCACGAAAATATCCTGCATAAGCCAGGAATTCCTGAATCCTCTTTCGCTGTCGAAACAAAACATTTTTTTTCATCATTACAACTTGTTGTTCAAGCGTAATTGGTGGCTCTATGCTTGCCATGGCTTCACTCCTTTGGGTAAAAAAAAAGAATGGATTTACCATTCTTAATCCCGCTAATGGGAAATTTGGATTAAGGCATTACCCACACCTCCCTACGGCCTATGAGTATACTACCACAATAGTTGATTTTTTTCAACCAGTTTTTCATGCAATTTGTTTTTCATGCAATTTTCGGTTCAAAAGAGAGAACGATTGCGCTTTTTATGCGCAGTCTATTTTAATTAATATGTTTCTATTATCAAAATATGGAAGTAAGTTTATCTGAATCATGTATTCTTTCGAAAGCCATATATTCTCTTTCAGCTTTGGTCTTTGATCTTTCTCATAAAACTTAACGGAATCTCTTTTCCTTGTATCACACAACAAAAAGCAGCCCGAAACCATGCATTTCTGCAAGGTTTTGAACTGTGAATTGGCTTAAATTATAGTGTTAAAATAGTACTTGTGCACTACCTCAGGCTATTCGAATTCGACAAGTACTAATCAATTTTGTTTAGAGATTATTCTCTGTCGTGTTTGTAGTTCTTTTGATTATTTGATGTATCCATATTATCCTGCCTATATAAGCTAATGTTATCATTTTGTTATCGGCGTTGATAACACTTGCTCTGCAACTGTGGATAATAGCAATATGTTCCGACTCAAATTATAAGCGATTTTGCTTAGAAAATCAAGATATTAAAAGCGCTTTCCAAAAACACCTATAACGCAAACAGGGCCTTGTATGTCCTTCCGCTTCCAGCTTCTCTTTCTGTGCCTCAATGCCGCCGGGATATTTTGCGTTTAATTCTCCATTCGCCTTTAATGTACGCCAATAAGGTGTTTCATCTTCAGAACGCTGATAACTCGCCCACGCAACAATCGAAACAAATATTCCTGCTGTAATCGGCTCCGTAAAATCGGCTCCACTTTGTTTTGCAAAATAATCTCTGATCGTACCTACTGTAAGTAACTTACCATAAGGCACAAGCCGCATTACTTTGTCATATTCAATCGGCGGTGCAAAATACATTTTATCTCCGCCATACTTCTCTATGCTTTTCTTATCCGTAATCGTCTGGAATTTGGGCATATCCTTGCTATCGTGTAGCATTGCATTAAAATCTTTTTAATCTTCATTTGCCATTGTCAGCACCTCCTGTACTCAAGTATAAGCCAAAGAAAAATCCTGTGCAATGAGACGGTTTCAAAATTTTTATGTAATTTCAACTTTATAATTTGCTATCTAAAAGTGAAATCTTCATATTTTTGACATTGACAAGTGTTTCCTGCTTACATTTCGGACAGTAAAGGGGAAAGTTTTTTAGTTCGGTATCTTCCCATATCTGCAACCTCGTTTTATTTCCGCAAACAGGGCATAATATCCATTCAGTCATCTCTATACTTTTTCCTCAGTTTTCGCAATTTCAAACCGCAATGAGTAAGCAGATAACTATATAGCAATGTCATAACAGTAAAAAATATAGTGAACACATTTGCAAGAAGGTCATCCATTTCCATACTTCGGATAAAATTCGGAATTACGCAGCAAAGGAATATTATCGAAATTGGAAGCAAACGGGTTTTTACCACATGGTCAATCACATCAATCCTTGATTCGTTGTCAGAGAAAATTTCTCCGTCTTGCTCTGATTTCGTTTCTGACACTGTTTTGCGAAAATACAGCCATCCAACGCACCGACCGATATATTCCCAACCATAATCCCTAAAAAGCTGAAAATAGTCACCGGTTTCTGTACCGTTTTTATAGTCAAGTCGGTATGCCACATCCTCAGGTGCACATTTCTCGAAAATATAGAAGCATGGCGGAATCATTCTTAATAGTTTCCAGCCGTTTTTATGCTGATTGTGCAGCCAAACTTCCTCCTCCTCATAATCCGCAATGGTAAAAAAGCGTATTACCGTTTTTTTGCTATTCATTTATTTCCTCTCCTTTGCTGTTTTTATACAAACGCTCTATACGGTTAATTTCAAGAGTTAAGATTTCTTTACCAAGTTCAGTAATTCGATAAAGTTTTCTTTTTTCTTCTTCCCTCTCAAAAGCAATCAATCCATCTTTTTCCATTTTGGAAAGTGTTCCATACATCGTTCCTGCACTGATAATCAACTCTCCGCCCGTCATTTGTTTGACCTGCTGGCTAATTCCGTAGCCATGCTGTGGTTGCTGGAGACAGAACAAAATATAAAAACCGCTTTCCGTCATAGGTACATAAATCCGTTTGATTTTACTGTTCATAGGCAGCCTCACTATCTCACCTCGATACATCGAGTCTCTATCTATATTATATCGAGCCTCGATGTAATTGTCAAGTGTTTTGGGAAAAAGGCGACAGGAATTTTGTTCCCTGTCGCCTTTGCCTGCTTATGCGTAAATGATTTCTTTATTCACAATCTCCATCGCACACGCCCTTATGCTATTCATTCTCCGCACCCATTCTAAGGCGTTTTCTTCCTTTAACTGCTCCGTGATACCCTGCGCCTGCTTCATCTGCTCCGTGAGCGTTTCAAAGCGTTCCTGTGCCTGTTTGTCAATGTCGGCAAGGTAAGCGTTCAGTTTGCCTCTTGTAAGCAGATTAGTGTAGGTGAGCCTGTGATATTCCTTTAAGTACCACAAATGCCGCTGTCCGAATAAGCCTATCGGCTGTTCTTTTTCGGTGGGTAAGGTAAGGCAGGGGATAAGATAATCCCCTTGCCGTACATAAGTGCCGCCCATTTCTTCAAAAATTGTCTTTGTCATTTTGTTTTCCTACCTTTCGTTTTCTTTATTTCTAAAGCGTGTACCACGCTGTTTAGACTGTCTTGCCTGTTCTAACAGGCTGTCTATCTGTCTGCTGCCAAATACTTTTCGCAATAGTTTATAGTCCTTAATTTCTTCTCTCAATCGGTTGTTGTCAGCGGTCAACTGCTTGTTATGGTTTTTAAGTCGTTCATTGCTCTGATATAAATTTCTGTTGGTGGTATTCAATCTGTAATAGCTATCCCACCCCTCAAAACAACGGGCAAGCACCGTTTTCAAGAGCGATTTCAGTTTCTTTATAAGCGGCTCTGCCATCTTTGTTTTATATGCTTTTGCCGTCATAAATCCTTGTGGCTCTGGCAACTGATATTTAGGGGAAGTATCAAGAGTAGCCTCTAAATCGGAAAGGTCTTCTAACCCCTTATCATAGTTGCTTATCCTATCGGACAGCACTTTAAGCTCCGCCTGCTTTTGTTCGATTTGACCGCCTAACTTCTCAACCTCTTTTTCTCGTTCCTGCTTTTTATAATCCAAAACAGACAGATGTTTTTCGTGTGTACCTTTGTGTTCCCACTCAATACCGTACCGTTCCATAACAGCAGCAAGCTGTTCTTTTTCGGATTGTACCCATTGTGACCACTCCGTATCGCCACGGCTGCCGCCCTTAAATCCCTGTGCAGCAAGAGCCTGTTTCAGCGAAACTCTTGTATCAAGTCCTCGCTTGCTGCCTGTTGTAAACGGTACAAAATCAATGTGCAGATGGGGCGTTGCTTCGTCCAAATGCAGATGAGCCGAAAACACTCTAAGCTGCAGATTTCTCTCTTGGAAGCCACGATAATACTCGTCTAATACTTGCCTTGCAAGCTGTCCGTTTTCGCTTTCCGCACTCATATTTTCCTTATCGCCAATCTGCAAAATCAATTCGTGAAACGGTTTTTCCTGTTTAGAGCTTCGGATTTTTTCATAATAATCTGCTATCTTTCGATCTGCTCTTGTCTGTTTGGCATTGTACATTTCAAGTGCTTCATCAAATAGTTCGTGATAGACTTTCTTAATGCTTTCGTTGCAATAATCTATATTGAGGTAGGAACGGTCAGCATCCACATTCTCCGCTTTGAATTTACGGCTATTGTGATTGACCGAGCCTTTCCCGACCATTGTGCTTATCGTTCTTTGCATAAATCGTTTCCTCTCCTTTCTGCGCCGTCAGGCGCAAGCCTTTGTTACTTTCTCCGAAAGTAACGCAAAAGCACTTTTGACAGGCAAGCCTATCAAAAATGCAACCTGCAAGCAGGTTTTGCGCTCTCCGAGGGGCGAGGGCGGCTTTTTGAAAAAAGCCCCCTGCACCCAGCAAAAACTTTAATCAGTGTCAATGCGTGACGATGGTGTCAATGTTTGAGATGCCAGTGCCACTCCCAAAACATTGTCACCTTTGACACCGTTTGTCACGCCCCCATCGGTTTCTTTCCAAAGCGAAACCTTTCTGCCATCGTGCGTGCGGCTGTTCTGATAGCGAATACCATAATCACGAAACAGCCTGCTTGCATTGATACTAAGCCGAAGTGAAAGCACATTCGGTTTTAATCCACGCCGAGCCTTTCGCAAAGTTCTGAAGCTGTTCCCTCCCATCGGTCACTTTCCGAAAAAAGAATAACTGCAATTTTTTCGAGCAACGGCTCGGGCGGCTCTTTCCACAATTCCGTTTCCGATTTTTCAAAGTTCCACACCAAACGCTTACTATCTCTCACAAGATGAATTTTCATATCCTGCTGATCCCTGCCCGCCACATCGAGCGTTGCATGATTGGAAGTTCTCTTTTCCTTGCTGAGGACAAATGCTCCGTCCGCCGCACCCATCAATCCGTTCGTTCCCGAAATCATATCGAAAATATCTTCCGCTTTCTGCTTTCGGGTGTGATGAACAATCAGCATTGTAACTTTATAACTGTCTGCCAACGCTTTGAGCCTTGCCACAATGTCATAGTCGCTTGCGTAGCTGTAATCTGCCCCGCCAGCTTCACGGACACGCTTTAAGGTGTCTATGATTATTAAACCCGTGTTGGGGTGTTCCTGCATAAATCCTCTGATTTGTTCTTCCAAACCGCCATTGACCGTTTTACACTCCGTTGCAAAATATAAATCGCCTGTTTCTTCCGCACCGAACATCTGAAACAACCGTTTCTGCAAACGAGGATAATCATCTTCAAGGGCAAAATAAAGCACCGTTGCTTTTCGCACCTTATAATCCCACACCGGCGTTCCTGTGCTGATATGGTAAGCGAGCTGTGCCATCATAAAACTTTTCCCCACCTTTGGAGAACCTACAAAAAGGTAAGTTCCCCTTTGGAGCAGACCGTCAATCAGCGGTGTCTGTATATCAAATACGGTATCATACAAAGCTGCCATTGATACCGTTTTGAGATACGAGGGGGATAACTGCCGCAGCATTTCCCTCTGCATCTCTTCAAAGCTCTTGATATTTTCGTCATAGTCGGATATACTATGGTCAGTACATTTTTGAATTGGCTGTTCCGTATCTGTTGCCGCAGATATATTGGGAGCAGTCATTTCTCTTTTATTCTCCATTCCCATCTTCTCCTTTCAGACCGCCGAGAATAACGGCAATCAATTCAATTACATTCAGCAGTTCATCGTTTACGCTGTTTCCCGCTTCAATCCTTTGCAATTCTGTAAGAACGGCGGCAAGTTCCTTGTGAAGTGCCTTAAATACTCTCGGATTGCCCTGCACCACCACATCTTGATTGAGGCAGCGGCGGTAACAGTATTCCTGTTTCGGCAATCCCGATAAAGCAACTGCCTTGTTAATGAGTTCATTTTCTTCGGGCGATACCCGAAACCCTACTGTGATATTTCTAAAGCGGTTTTTGTTATCTCTGTTTTTAGCCGACATCTTCAAAATCTCCTTTCCCTAAATCGTCCAATTTATTTGCCATTTCTGTCTGCTTTGACGGAAACAGGTGTGCGTACTGATAAGTGATGTCAATGCTTTCGTGTCCTACACGGTCAGCAATTGCTACCGCTGAAAATCCCATGTCAATCAGCAAACTTATATGGCTGTGACGCAAATCGTGAATCCGTATGCGCTTTACGCCTGCGGCTTCCGCCCCTCTGTCCATCTCGTGATGAAGATAGCTTTTCGTTACCGTAAAGATACGGTCTTTCTTTTTCAAGCCATAGAGCATACCGAGATACTCCTGCATTTCCTCACAGAGAAAATGCGGCATTTTAATCGTGCGGTTGCTTTTCTTTGTTTTTGGTGTTGTAATTACATCTTCGCCGTGCAGACGCTGATAGGATTTGTTAATCGTTACCGTTTCCTTATCAAAGTTGAAATCAGCGGCGGTAAGGGCAAGCAATTCTCCTTCACGAATGCCACACCAGTAGAGCATCTCAAAGGCATAAAAGGAAACAGGTTTGTCCATCATTTCATAGGAAAATTTCTTGTATTCTTCCTTTGTCCAAAACAGCATTTCCTTGTGTTCCTCACTTCCCATATTTCCTACCTTTGCGGCAGGATTGGAACGCAGTTCATAATAGCGTACAGCGTGATTGAAGATAGCCGACAACTGATTGTGCAGAGTTTTCAAATAGGTCTGTGAGTACGGCTTTTTCTTTTCATCACGGTAGGCAAGCATTTCATTCTGCCAAGTGATAATCTCTTTTGTGGAAATCTCGCTGATTTTCAGCTTGCCAAAATAAGGAAGTATCTTCGTGCGAATGATATGCTCCTTTGTCAGCCAAGTGTTTTCTTTCAGACGGTTTTTCACATCATTGATATACAGTTCTGTAAAGGCTTCAAAACTCATATCAAGGTCAGACGAGTTTTGTAACTGGAACATTCGCTCCCATTCCTGCGCTTCTTTCTTTGTGGCGAAACCCCGCTTACATTTCTGCTTGCGTTCGCCCTTCCAGTTCACATACCTCGCCATCACATACCAAGTTCCGTTGTCCTCATTTTTGAATACTGGCATTATTTACTCTCCTTTCCTGCTCCGTAGAGCCTTTCATAAAAATACTGGCGGTTTACACGCCCCGCAATCGTAATAAATCCCTGCGCTTTCAGTTCCTCATTCAGTTTTCTGATGAGCTTATAGGCATAGGGCTTTGATACGCTTAATTCCCGGGCCACATCATCAGCACGAATAAATTTGTTTTCCATATCATCAGTCCTTTCATAAGATTTTTAAGTTGCCGTTCTCCCCGAATATCGTTCCTGCCCCCATTTCAGCGGCGTTATCTCGCTCGCTCTTGAATAAATCAAAAGGTCTTGGCGAAGTATCCTACTCGGACGGTCATTTAGTTTTAATTAAGCATATTCGCTTAGTGTTTTCTATTGTACTAAGCAAATACGCTTTTGTCAAGAGGCTTCGAGGAAAATATTAAACTTTTTTGCTTTGTTTTCTCTTGACAACTCCTAAACATATCTGCTATACTAATTGCAGTGCATAAGCAAGGAGTGTAAACACTATGGCGATTGGCGAAAGAATACATTTTTTCAGGCTCTTACGTGGTATGACGCAAAAATATCTTGGTACGGCTGTCGGCTTTCCCGAACGGAGCGCAGATGTGCGTCTGGCACAGTACGAAACTGGCTCCCGTAAACCCAAAGCAGACTTAACGGCTGCATTGGCGCAGGTACTTGATGTTTCCCCGCAGGCTCTTGATGTTCCCGATATTGACAGCTACATCGGACTTATGCACACCCTATTTACCCTTGAAGATATTTACGGTCTTATCGTCAGCGAAGCAGACGGGGAAGTCTGCTTAAAAGTCAACAAGGACAAAGGCAAGGACGCTGCCGAACTATCAAAAATGCTCTGTGCTTGGAAAGAACAGGCGGACAAGCTATCTTCCGAGGAAATCAGCAGGGAAGAATACGACCAATGGCGTTACCACTATCCGAAGTACGACACCACACAACTTTGGGCGAAAGTACCCCCAAAAGAGCTTAGTGACGCCTTAGTCGAAGCATTCAAAGACAAACTCAAATCCGATAAATAAAAACGACAAAAAGCCCTTAGCCATGAGTTACTACCCACAGCTAAGGGCGTTTTAATATGGATTGTTATATCAGAAAACCATTTTCTTTTATTCTCTTACCCACAAACCACTGGATAGAGAGAATAATGGCTCTGATATAACTGTTATCAAATTGTTATCAAAAGACTTCTTCAAGCGTCGCAAACCCGCATGAATACTGAATTTTTGGGCTTTCAGGCTTTATTCAAACTCAATCGTCGCCGGCGGCTTCCCCGTACAATCATAAAGCACCCGGTTCACATTCTTCACCTCATTCACAATCCTGCTGCTCACTCTCCCAATCAGCTCCCAGGGAAGCTCAGCGAATTCCGCAGTCATGAAATCGGTAGTGGTCACGGCGCGCAGAGCGACTGCATAATCATAAGTCCGCTCATCCCCCATAACCCCAACGGAGCGCATATTGGTAAGCGCTGCAAAATACTGATCCGGCTTATTCGGAATATCAGCCTTTGCAATCTCTTCCCGGTAAATCGCATCTGCATCCTGCAGCATCCGGACCTTATCCTCCGTCACCTCTCCGATAATCCGGATAGCAAGTCCCGGGCCGGGGAAGGGCTGACGGCTGATCAGCTTTTCAGGAATGCCAAGCTCACGGCCAGCCGCACGCACCTCATCCTTAAAGAGCAGGCGGAGCGGCTCCACGATTTCCTTGAAATCCACATAATCCGGCAGGCCGCCCACATTATGGTGGCTCTTGATCACGGCGGATTTGCCCAGGCCGCTTTCAATCACATCCGGATAAATGGTTCCCTGCACCAGGAAATCCACAGCGCCAATTTTCTGCGCCTCTTCTTCAAACACGCGGATGAATTCCTCGCCGATTATCTTTCTTTTATCTTCCGGCTCCACTGCGCCGGCAAGCTTTTCATAAAAACGCTTCTGCGCGTTCACACGGATAAAATTCAAATCATAAGGGCCATTGGGTCCGAATACCTCTTCCACCTCGTCCCCTTCGTTTTTACGAAGCAGGCCGTGATCCACAAAAACACAGGTAAGCTGTTTCCCCACAGCTTTTGACAGCAGCACGGCAGCCACGGAGGAATCCACGCCGCCGGAAAGTGCGCACAGCACCTTGCCGTTTCCGATTCTTTCACGCAGCGCCTGAATGCTTGTCTCCACAAAGGAGTCCATCTTCCAGTCTCCAGCGCAGCCACAGATATCAAACAGGAAATTCGCCAGCATTTTCTTTCCTTCCTGGGTATGCATTACCTCAGGATGGAACTGCACACAATACAGGCCTTTTTCCACGTTCTCGGCTGCAGCCACAGGGCAGACCGGCGTGGAGGCCTTTATTTCAAATCCGGGGGCGGGCTGGGATATATAATCTGTATGGCTCATCCAGCAGACAGAAGTCCCGGATACGTTGGTGAACATTTTTCCAGTGGTGTCAAAATGTACCTCCGTCTTGCCATATTCCCGCACAGGCGCTGTGGAAACCCTGCCGCCCAACAGGTGGTTCATCAGCTGCGCGCCGTAGCAGATGCCCAGCACCGGAATTCCCAGTTCAAAAATACCTTTATCACAGGAAGGAGAATCGTCGCCGTATACGCTGTTGGGGCCGCCCGTAAAAATAATGCCTTTGGGATTCATTTTCCGGATTTCCTCAAGACTCATCGTATGGGGGTGAACCTCGCAGTACACATTGCATTCCCTGACTCTTCTGGCAATCAGCTGATTGTACTGCCCGCCGAAGTCCAGGACAATAACCATTTCTCTTTCCATTTTTTCCTCCATTCTGCCGCAGGGCGGCACGACCGTATATTACGGGTAAAATCACAGGCAACTTTTTTCAGTAAATATTGTATCCATTAAAAATACATTTCATTATAAAATAATCCCTGCCTGTTTGTCAAAACCTTTTCTTTCCGAATTTGTCCGTATTTTCCCAGTTTATAACAGTTCAGCCTTCGGCCGAACTGTTACTGCATCCGCCCGTTATAAGTCGCTTTCGGCGAGGGGCGGATGCCTGCCGCCACCACGTTTTCTTACGGTCTGCGCAGTAAATGCGCTGACCTGCCTGAACTGTTACCCCGGTTTTCTTGCTGATTTTTCCCCATTTTCCACAATCCGGCCATGGAGGGGCCTGCCTTCGGCTCATGCATCCTGCCGCAGTTGGCATTTTCCACCTGGCATTTCCGCCGGTCGTGTCCCTACTGTTCCCTCTGCCTGTGCATCGCCATTTCCCATTTATGTCCTCTGTACCTGCATGTGTAGCAGATCGCGCGGAAAATCCAGTCCACCACCATAGCCGCCCAGACGCCCAGAAGTCCCAGATTGAACTCATAAGTAAACAGGTAGGAGGCACCTACGCGGAACACCCACATAGAGAGGATAGCGACTGCCATGGTCCAGATGACATCCCCTGCAGAACGCAATGTGTTTGGCAGAGTAAAGGACGGCACCCAGAAAAGGATCACCATGATATTATGGAAGCGCACCACCTCTATGGCCATCTTTGCAGCTTCAGGCCCCAGGTTGTACATTTTAATCAGCAGCGGCATTCCAAAAAACATCAGAACTGAAATTACAGCGGTGATGCCGATGGCTATCTTCATCAGTTTTTTCGTATAATATCTTGCCTGTTTGTATTCGCCCGCACCCACGCATACGGCGGAAACCGAAACCAGCGCAAGGTTGATTGCACCGCCCGCAAGGATATTCCAGGAGGCCAGTGTATTTGACACGGCATTTGCCGCGATGGCTGAGGTCCCCATTGTGGCTACAACGCTCAGCACCAGAATTTTGCCCAGCTGAAACATGCTATTTTCCATGCCGTTGGGTATTGCAATGTAGAGTATCTTCTTAATTAAATCCCCGTTAAAACGGAACCTGACCTGTCCGCAGAAATTGATCTCCCGCTTAGGATTAAACATCATGCAGAAAATTACGATAGCCCCCACGAAACGGGACACCGTGGTGGGAATCGCAGCGCCCGCAACACCCCATTTCAGTCCGAAAATACATATCGCATTGCCGGTGATGTTGATCGCGTTGATAAGCAGGGAAATCCACATGGTAACCTTGGCGTTATTCATGGAGCGGAATATTGCCGCGCAGGAATTATAAATCGCCAGCCCGGAAAAAGAAAGCGCCGTAATAATAAGGTAGGTTTTGGCAGACTGCATAACCTCCGGCTCGATTTTGCCGAACATCAGGAGCAGCAGCTTGTCATGAAAACCGATAAAAATAATGGATATGGCCAGCGCCAGCGTGGTGGCGAACATGATGATCTGCCAGGCCGCTTTGCTCGCCTCCTCCGGGTGCTTCTGCCCCAGAAAATGTCCGGCCACCACCGCGCCGCCTGTAGCAAGCGCTGAAAAAACATTAATCAGCAGGATGTTCACCGTATCCACCAGGGATACCCCTGATACGGCCGCCTCCCCGACAACGGATATCATGATGGTGTCCGCCATGCCGACAGCTATTGCCAGCGTCTGTTCGATGACCAGGGGAGTGATCAGTTTTTTCAGGTCCTTGTTTGAATATAACATTTGAGTTTTCCTGCCCTTATATTTTTCTTTTGTACTCTGCATAATTTTTAGCTTTTCAGTTTCTTTACAATCAGCTTATCTTTACACAGTAATTGCTTATTTATTTTATTCCGTTTTGTGACTGATGTAAATACTTTTCTCTGGTCGCAAGACCGCCCCTGATGTGGCGCTCCGACTTATTTACATCTAATACTTTCCTGGCTTCCTTGGCTAATGCAGGATTAATCTGAGACAGGCGTTCCGTAACATCCTTATGTACGGTTGACTTGCTGATGCCGAACTGTTTCGCAGTCTGTCGTACAGTGGCATTGTAGTCAATAATATAGTTGGCAATATCGATTGCTCGCTCCTCGATATAATCTTTCACGGAATTCCCCCGGAAAACTTGTTTTTACAATGTATGCGGGGATAGAAACCTGTATGTCAACTTTTCCGGGGATAAAATCAAAACTGTTTTTCGTTCACTGTCTGTCCCATTCTTCGAATGCGCCCTCCCACATTTTCTTCCCGAAAGGCCGCACAGTATCGCCTGTGCGTTCTGCATATTTCGAAGCATATTTAATGAAAAATATAAATGCTCTCTTCTGGAACGAAGCTCCTTTATGCGGATTTTGCTCCAAACCGGAACCCTTTCAAACTGCTCCGCCCCAAACCCGCCAGACTCTCTTCACTCTAAAAACCCCCTGCATCCGCCGCCGGATAAATTCCGGCATCCCGCAGATGCAGGGGGTTTTCTTTTTATTATGTCATCCTAAACTGTCTCTATTTTCCATTACCCTTCATAAATAACGAAAACCTGCAATTAATGGAGCAGTCTTGCAATAGCCCCTTCCACGATGCCCCACAGCGAGAAGTCCTGGCCGCCGTAAACAAGCATCCAGTTGTTGATGGTATTTCCAAAGAAATAGGAACCGAAGCCTACCAGGAATACCATAATAATACCGCTGAGAGCCGCGCCTACAATACAGCCCCTGATACCGCCGGTGGCGTTGCCGATGATGGACGCACAGCCGATTTCAAAGAAGCAGGTAAAGGTCAGCGGAATGATAACCGTAGGGAACATTCCTGCCGTGAGGATAATTGTAATTGTTGATGTAATCATGGCTACGATGAAGCCGATAATCAGCGCATTGGGTGCACAGTTGAAAATAACAGGGCAGTCCAGCGCCGGGATAGCTCCCGGAACCACCTTTACTGCAATTCCCTTGAAAGCGGGAACGATTTCCGCAATCAGCATACGGACGCCGAGAAGCATGATGGTAACGCCCACGCCGAAGTAAATCGCCTTTGTGAAAATAAAGGTGAATATACCAGTCTTTCCGCCTGCATAGCCCCAGACTTCTCCGGGAACCAGGCCGTTGGCCTTCAAAATAAAGAACATTACAATGTATGTAATACAGATAACAATAGATCCTGTAATGGATACCTCACGCAGGAAGCCAAGACTCTTGGGGAACTTGATATCCTCCGTGGATTTTTCCTTGTTGCCGATGACCTTGCCCAGATAACCGGAAATCAGGGAAAGCACGGTGGTGGGGTGGCCGATGGTGAAGCTGTCGTCCCCGGTCACTTCCTTAACCAGCGGACGCATCAGGTTCGGGGATATTACCATATAAGCTGCCGTAAAAATGGTGGCCAGACCGATCAGCTTGCCGCCTGTCAGCCCTGCGTCAACACCCGCAGCAATAAATACATAGGGGAACCAATACAGCATATGTCCTGTCAGGAATACGGATTTCCATTTTGTAAAGCGGGCAAACAAAAGGTTAAATGCGAATGCAATCAGCATTACGATACCGATCTGTGTGCCGTACACGGACATATCAATGTCCGGCTTGCCGTTGGCCGCAGGCATCATGGTATTAAAAGCCGCCGCCAGGCCGTCAATGGAATTGCCTGTGATAATCCCGGTACCCTGGGACAGAACAAAGAAGCCGATTGCGGTCATCATCGTACCGCGAACCACCTCGCTGAACTGCTTCTTTTGCAGCAAAAGACCAATCATAGCGATTAATGCCAGGAAAATAGCACCCTGACCGAAGATCTCATTAATGATAAAATTCAATACAACCATAAATCCCTCTCCCTCCTATGAAACACTATTTTTCCAAACTTTCAAAGTATTCCAGCGTTTTCTGCGTTACTTCCTTCTTATTTACGAAGCTGCCGATCGTCACTACCGGAACCTTACTGCGTTCCTGAACACGTCCGGCAAGCTCCTCCGATGTAAAAATCACGTCGCAGGGCGTTGAAGTGCATGTGCCGACATCTCCGCAGAATACCTCCGCATCCAGCTTATTTTCCTTCAGGATTTCTTCTATTTTCATTTTCAGGAAAAGGGAAGAACCGCATCCGAAGCCGCACACTGTCTGAATTCTTATTGTGCCCATCCATTTTACCTCCTTCTCTTTAATCTCTGCCTGATTCAGGCAGGCATTTCCTTTCCGGCCATTATCCGGACCACCTCTTCCACACTGGTCGCTTTGGCAATCATATCGATCCGCTCCTCCGCAAGCAGTGTTTCAGCGACCCTGGACAGAGTGTCCAGATGTGAGGTACTGTCCGTACATCCCAGGCACAGAAGCACGGACACCGGGTCATTGGGTGAGCCAAACTCAACCGGAGTATCCAGTGTAATCAACGCCATGTCGCTTTTTACCACATCTTCACACGGTGCTGCATGGGCCAGCGCAAAGCCGGGCATTATCACGATATAAGGCCCCAGCTCCTTCACAGACTGAATCATTTTTTCCACATAAGCGGGCCTGATGCTTCCTTCCTCCACCAGAACCGCCCCTGCCTTACGCACAGCCTCCTCCCAGTCAGCCGCTTTTTCTTTGATTCGTATATGACTCTCATTGAGTATTTTATCCAAAGACACGACCTCCTTTTATCATTTTTTGTGTATTTAGCATAACATTTCTCAGTATCAATGCCTAGTTCATTTTCTTTCACATTCTTTGGAAACAACCTTGCCTTTTCTCTCCCCTTCCCCGCCCTTATAATGAAATTATATTGGAATTTTATGTTTGGATACCTGAAATTTATATACTCCCCGGGCCGGCCAAAAGGTGGAGCTGTAAAGCAGACAGCGCGGCAGACTGTGAGAAGAGGCAGGGGAATACATAAATTTCAGGTGTACAGGCATACAATACGGAAAGGGGGATAATGCATGAACAGGCAGACAAGCAAACTGCTTACCATACTTCTTAATTCGCCCGGCCAGTATTTTCATTATGAAGAGCTGGCGGCGCGTTTTCATGTCAGTACCCGCTCGATGCGTAATTATGTCCAATCCATCCTGGAATTCCTGGAGGATCAGAACCTGCAGCCCGTTCTGTCGGTTTCCGAAGGGGGAATTGCATTTACCGGAGGAGCCGAGGAAAGCAGCCTCCTGCTGCAGGCCGCTGTGGATAATGATTTTTACCTGTACCGGCTCTCTCCGGAGGAACGCAGCCATATCATCCTGCTGACTTTGCTTATCAGTGATGATTTCTGCAATATTTTTGCGCTGTCGGAAAAATTCAATGTCAGCCGCACCACCATCTTAAAGGATATGGAGCAGGTGAAGGTTTTTCTGTCCCGCTACAACATCAGCTTCGATCCGGCCATGAACAGAGGTTATCTGCTCCGGCCCACGGAACGGCAGCGCAGGGACATGATCATGCGGATAATCCAGTCGGCCATGGGCGCGGTTTTTTCCCTGCACAGGGAAGTGAATATATATGAACGCTTCCTTTATGATGAGTGGGATTTGGAAAACTATTTTCCGTTCCTCAAGCAGCTCCTTCTGGATGTGGAACAGCAGTATGAGCTGGATGTATCCGATGCGTGTTTTGAAGAGCTGCTGCTCATGCTCTCCATCATTACCGTCCGTCTGGAAAGAGGCGCCTGCATCAGGGAAAGCACGCTGGAGGAAAAAACCTTTCAGAATCTTCTTGTTTACGAGCTTGCCGGAAATATCCTGGAGGTGCTGGGCCGTCGTTATCACCTGGCCGTGAGCGAGGCTGAGATCCAGTATCTGGCCTCCAAGCTGTATTATTGCCGTTTTTACAGCCGGGCGCCCATAGAAAATGCCCAGGACGTAAAGCTGCACATGGCGCTGACCAGCTTCCTTATGAAAATAAGCGGTGAAATGGATATCCCGCTGTATGAGGACAATAAAATCGTCAACCAGCTGGAAAGCCATCTGCGCGATATTGACAAGGCGCATGCCGAGGGCGTTCCTCTGGAAAATGATTATACGGAGCAGATGATTTCAGAATATCCGGAATATTTTCAGCTGATCTGCCATCATCTTCCCACGCTGGAGGCCACCACCGGCTATACCTATACCAGGGACGACATCGCGGTAATCCTCATCTACCTTGTAGTAGCCGTGGAACGGCATTTTAAAAATGATATCCTGCCCAAGGTGATCGTGGTATGCCACACGGGCATCGGCACCGCCAATTTTCTTGCGGAGCGGCTGAGCACCAATTTCAATATCAGAATCATGGCGGTTACCTCCAACCACAAGCTGCCGGATATCATGAAAAACTACGATTTTGATCTGATAATATCCACCATCACGCTGTCGGAGCCGGAGGAGCTGTGGGTCAAGGTTTCCCCCATGCTGGAGGACGAGGACATCCTGCGGCTGCAAAAGCTTTTCATGGATATCAAAAAGGATAAAAAAAGAATGAACGTACAACCCCGGCCCCGTGAAAGCATGCCCGGCATCCGTTCCGTGCTCCGGGAGGAAAACATCCTGCTGGACACGCCCTGCGGCGACTGGAAGTCGGTAATACAGAGAGCCGCCGGCCCGCTCCTGATGAGCGGCAGCATCGATACCAGTTATATCGATGCCATGATACAGTCCTTTGAAACCAACGGTTCCTATTTTGTTTACTGCCCCGGCGTGGCGCTGGCTCATGCAGGCCCCGGGGACGGCGTGCATTTCTTCGGCCTGTCCCTGATCCGGCTGAAAAAACCGGTTCCCTTTGGCCACCGCCTGCACGATCCGGTCCGCTGGTGCATCTGCCTTGCCATCCAGGAAAAGGACGAAAGAATCCAGTACGTCCTGCGGCTGATGGATCTGCTGAGCAATCCCCGCATCCTCCGGGAAATGGACGGCATCCGGGACAGAAAGGAGCTGCTTGCATATCTTCTTGAAAAAGAAAGGGAGGAATCATATGAACAGTAAAAGCTTTGACTATCTTACACATGTGGAAGAGATTCTGGAACGGGTAAAAAATACCCAGTGGGAATCCATGGATGCCTGCGCAGGGAAGATGGCGGAGGCGATTGCCGGCGGCCATTCCGTCTTTGCCTTCGGCGCATCCCACGCCGGCATCCTGGCCCAGGAGCTGTTCTACCGTACCGGCGGGCTGGCAGTCCTCAACGCAATCCTGCCTTCGGAATTCATGCTTAACACCCGGCCCGTCACCCAGACAAGCACCATGGAAAAGCTGGACGGCTACCCAACTGCCATCCTGAAGCATACCCCCATTCATGAAGGCGATGTGCTTCTGCTCCATTCCGTTTCCGGACGAAACACCGCCGCTATCGAAATGGCAATAGAGGCCCGGAAAATGGGGGTATCCACCATTGCAATCACCAATATGGAATATACCAGCCAGGTGAGCAGCCGCCATAAAAGCGGTAAAAAGCTGTACGAGGTCTGCGACATCGTTATTGACAACTGCGGTGATTTTGAAGACTCCAGCATGCTGCTGCCCGGCATGAACCAGAAAATCGGCCCCACCTCCAGCGCGGTAGGCTGTACCATCGTCAATATGATCGTGATCCGCACCGTGGAGTACCTGCAGGAAATGGGCATTGAACCGCCGATTTTCCACAGCGCCAACGTGGACGGCGGAGAAGAATTCAATAATGTTCTGTTTGAAAAGTATAAGGAGCAGATTCATTATATGTAACTGTCATTGGCAGACACTGAGAAAAATAAATATAACATACACAAGCCTTACCTGCCTCCTGACAGAGAAAGCTGGAAGCAGGGCATATGCCTGCCAGGCGCATAAAAAGCCGGCGGAGGTTCTTCACCCTCCGCCGGCTTTTATGGCCGCGTGCCCAATTACATCACATCTAATTCCCCGGGCCTGTTCTTTTCCATCCGGTTTTCTTTTCCGATAATCCGCCGCATCGTCCGGATGAGGTCTTCCATCTGAAAAGGCTTCGCCAGATGGGCGTTCATCCCGCTTTCCAGGGATTTTTTCACATCCTCTTCAAAGGCGTTGGCGCTCATCGCTACAATGGGGACCGTCCTGGCATCCGGCCTGCCGGAGGCTCTTATCGGTGCTGTCGCCCGTCACCCATTCCTCTAAAATCACGATTTCCCGGGTAAATTCAATATTTTTCTCCCTTGCCTGAGGTTCAATCCGCCACAAGCGTATCGTATGTTTTCTCCGGCACCTCAAGTCCGGCTTCCTCAATGATCTTATCCAGCTCAGCCTTGTCATTGGCAGCCTTTTTTACCGGAAGATAGCCGGAAGAGCAGCCGAATTCAATGTTGTTCTCCGCCTGGGTAAACCACTTCAGGAATTCCGTGCAGGCATACTCCTTCGTCTCATCCGTTTTGGTCACCACCATGCCCGCGCCCTGCTGCACCGCATAATTCTCACCGCCTTCGAACACGGGCGCCGGAAGGATGATGTATTCTATGGGGTAGGTCTCCTCCTCCAGCTCCACCGCATCCGGGAAATACATGGCGGAGGTCGTAGAACCTGTATAGGAAATAAGCTCGCCTATTTTTACTCGGAGCGGAACCTGCCGTAAGCGCTGAAATATCCTTTCACATAGGGAACGTACCAGGTATCCCAGATACGCTTCATCACAGCTTTATCCACCTGAAGCGTCACCTGTTGGTTTTCCACCTTGAAAATCTCGGTTCCCAGCTGCATGGAGCCGATAATAAACAGATTGGCCATCGCATCCCTGCCGTAAAAAGCCTTGCCGTCATTGGGTATCTGTCCGTCCATTCATAATATTCCCCGGCTGTTTCCGTCAGCCCCTCCATCGTTGACAGGGAGGACAGCTGGGCGCCGGTAGCCTGGGAGAATTTATCCCAGTCCGTTTTATCCAGCATGAAGATTTCGCTGGATTTGGCCGTGGGAAAAATAAACAACTGGCTGCCTTCCCCAATCCTGCCCTCTTCCACGTAGGAGTCCACATATTCGCTCAGCTCCTCCTGGGTGATATAAGGGGAAATGTCGGCCAGATAGCCCATCTGCTGGATTTCATAGGCCGTATCCGCATAGCAGGAGAACATATCCGGGGCGTCCTCGCTGCCCACCTCCTTCTTCAGGGCGGACATTACCACCTCTTCCAACTGGTTCACGTCGCCTTTGCTGGCGCTTTTTACAAAAATGCCCTTTTCAGTCCCACCGTATCGTTGAATTCCTTAACAAGCGCGTCGAAAGCGGTCTGCTGGGCGCCGTTATAATAATGCCATGCCGTTACCGTCACCGGGTTGTCCGGATCCAGCTTTCCCTTCTCCTTACCGCACCCGGCCAACAGGGCCATTCCTGCCGCCGCCAGGCAAAGCAAAACAGACAGCCTCACCTTTTTCATGCCTCCCGTCCGTGTTTCTGCCTTCCCCGGCATCTTCCCTCTGAATAATCTCATGGCACGCTTTCCTCCCCAAAAATATTTAGTGTAACAGTTCAGGCGGGCTGGACCGTTACTGCATCCGACCTGGAAATCGCCGCGCGTGTGGCCGGATGCCTGCTGCCGCCACGTTTTCTCACGGACTGCGCAGTAAATGCGCAGTACTGTCTGAACTAATATGTAATAATTACCTGTATCGTTACATTATACATGATTCCTGTGTACTTTGCACCCTTTCCCTGCTATTTTTCCGGACGAAAAAATGCTATACTGTAACCAGTTACCCACAAAGCTTTTGAATACATGCCCGTCAGGCAGAAAGGTGGAATACGATGAGAAAAAAGAAGGATAACGGCGCACCGGCTCTGTGCAGCACCCGGTGGACCCGCAGCATAGATTCCGGCAATGCATGGAAGGAATATCCCCGTCCCGCTATGGTACGGGCATCCTATATCAATCTGAACGGAATGTGGGATTACTGTTTTACCCCTTTCCCCGGCATTCCTGCCCGTTTTGAGGGAAGGATACCGGTCCCCTTTTCTCCGGAAGCCCCGCTGTCCGGCGTGGGACGAAGGCTTTCGCCGGACGAATTCCTGTGGTACCGCCGCAGCTTTGCCCTCCCCAAACGGCAGGAGGGCCAAAGGGTGCTGCTCCATTTCGGGGCCGTGGATCAGGAATGTGCCGTCTTTATAAATGGGAAACCAGCCGGGGAGCACACGGGCGGCTATCTCCCCTTCACGCTGGATATTACGGATATGGCCAAAGAAGCCTCCAATGAGCTGCTGGTGCGCGTGCGGGATTACAGTGATACCGCCTATTACAGCAGGGGAAAACAGAAGCTTGATAAGGGAGGGATGTTCTATACCGCCCAGAGCGGTATCTGGCAGACCGTGTGGCTGGAGCTTGTCCCCGATCCCTATATTGCGTCCGTCCTTTTTACGCCGGATTATGACGGCTCCTGCTGCCGTGTGCGGGTTTCTGCCGGAGGCTGCAGACCAGGAAGTCCTATCCGCTGTACGGTGCGTCCGGACCCTTTCCCCTGACCGAGAGGCGGTACTTCCCCTGCCTGCTTTCCACGCCTGGACCCCGGAAGATCCCTTCCTTTATCACGCAGCCCTGGAAATGGGGGATGACAGGGTGGAATGCTATTTTGCCATGCGCAAATGCGATATCCAAACCGACGGCAACGGCCTGCGCCGTATCTTCCTGAATAACCGGCCTTATATGCAGGCCGGCGTCCTGGATCAGGGCTACTGGCCGGACGGCCTTTACACCGCGCCCTGTGATGAGGCATTTATTTATGATATCAGGGCCATGAAGGAGCTGGGCTTCAATATGCTTCGCAAGCATATCAAAATAGAGCCGCAGCGCTGGTACTATCACTGCGACAGGCTGGGAATGCTGGTGTGGCAGGATATGGTATGCGGCGGCAGCTCCTACCGCCACTGGTTCGTCACCTACCTTGCCACCCTTTTTAACGCCATGCACGTTACCATTAAGGACGGCAGGCACAGCCGCAGCCTTCTTTCCCGCAGGGATGCGGAGGGGCGGAAGCAATTTTTCCGTGAAACAAGGGATACGGTAGAAGCCCTGCGCATCCATCCGTCCATCGTTTGCTGGGTTCCTTTTAATGAGGGCTGGGGACAGTTCGACGCCCTGAAGGCCGCGGATTTTGTACGCAGCCTGGATCCCACAAGGCTGATAGACCACGCCAGCGGCTGGTTTGACCAGAAGGGCGGCGACCTGTGCAGCCTGCACTATTATTTCTTTACCCTGAAATTCCGGCCGGAGCCTGTCCGCGCCCTGGCGCTTACCGAGTTCGGCGGCTATTCCTGGCAGATTCCGGGGCACAGCTACAGCGAGAAGCTCTACGGCTACGGAAAATATGACAGCCGCCAGGCTCTCACCCGGGGCTACCGCCGCCTTCTGGCCTCCACCATTCTTCCTGCGGTAAAGCAGGGCATTTCCGCCACCATCTACACCCAGCTGTCCGATGTGGAGGAGGAGGTAAACGGATTGTACACCTATGACCGGGAAATCCTGAAGCCGAACGGTGAAACGGTCCGCAGACTGAATCAGGAGCTGAAAAATGCCGTTAACCGGCACTGATCAGCTCCTGCAGATTTCTTTCTTTTTATGGTCTTTCTTTTTATAGCCTTTCTTCTTATGGCCTTCCTTCTTACGGCCTTAAGGACAGTTATTTTCCGCAAGGCTCGCTTTCCTTCCACATTTTCCGGAAAACGGGAATGTACATGATGAGGCTGAACAGCATGACAGCGCCGCAGACAAATATCAGCAGATTGGCGGCCGTCAGGCTGATTCCGGGGAACAGCAGCAGAATGAACAGCAGCACGTAAAGCACCGCGGTGCACACCTTGCCGAACCACATGGCGCCGTCCAGCTTCTTCCCCCTGGGAAGAAGCAGCAGCCCCATGATTCCCATAAATCCTTCTTTCAGGATAAAAAGCGCCAGCACCGCCCGCATCAGCGGATAACGCACAGCGAAGCAGAGCACCAGCGCTCCCTGCGTCAGCTTGTCCGCCAGCGGATCGATAAACTTCCCAAGCTCTGTAATCATATTGAATTTCCTGGCAACCTTGCCGTCAAACATATCCGTCAGCCCTGAGATCCCAACCAGCACCGCCGCCGTATAATAATCCGACACCCCGTCCGCATGCACATAGATCCAGGAAAAAACCGGAATCAGAAGGATACGGAAATATCCCATCAGATTGGGTATGGAAAAAATCTCTTTTGCTGTCATCTTTGGTTTATTCATAGCTGTGATGTCCTTTCCCGGCCCTCGGCCTGCCCTCGGCCTGCGCTCCGTAAGCTTGCCTTCCGTCAATGCCGTACCGGAAAGCTTTTCCGCCGCAACAGTCTGTTCCCTTCACTGCGGCTTCATCGCAGCCGCCATATTACCTCCCATTATACCTTCCGCCGCCCGTCTTAGCAATCCTGCGGCAAAATAAATCCGCCCCTTGACAGAAGCCCCGCCCCGTGCTATTCTTAACATAATTTGTAACTGTCCTGCATATTTACAGTTACCAGAATTTCATATTCCACAAAGGCTGTGAAAAGAAACAGTACGCATTTTGGAAGGTCCAGAGAGAAGACGGCTGGTGTGAGTCTTTCCTGAAAAAATGCAGAACCCCTCTTTGAGCCGCAGGCCGAACCGTTTCCTGCCGTATTTTCCCGGCAGCCATAAACGAAAGTAAGCCCCGCCGGATTCTCCCGTAACAGAGAAAGGTATTGGGCTTGGCCCTGTACCGTGAGCGCGGAATTTTTTCCGAATTTAGGTGGTACCACGGACCCTGAAGGTTCGCCCTAAGCCATTCCCCTATGATGCGGCGGGACGGCTCAGGGCTTTTTTTATGCGCTGTCCTCTTCTGCCGCCACCAGCGCCTTTATTACTATTTGTAACTGTTCCGTTTCTTCACAGTTACAAATATGCGCTAAGAAAAGGAGGTCTTTTTATGAAGCTTTCAAAACTAATCGGCGACCGGTTCCGGGAAACGCCCTCCGACTGTGTAGTGGAAAGCCACGCACTCATGCTGCGCGGCGGCTATATGAAATACGTGGCGAACGGCATCTATTCCTCCCTGCCGCCCCTGCGCCGGATCACCGGGAAAATCGAACGGATCATCCGGGAGGAAATGGATGCCGCAGACGGCCAGGAGGTTCAGTTTCCCGTAGTGCTGCCCGCCTCTTACTGGCAGGAATCGGGCCGTTAT
>PPYE01777670.1_pt1 | contig 23634 bp, 18 predicted proteins | sample 1559881 | NCBI WGS metagenome assembly PPYE01 (sample SAMN08240022, study PRJNA423297) | Human gut metagenome, whole genome shotgun sequencing project. | reverse complement strand
ATTGGCTGATTTCTCCATAAGTCCGGAACAATGGGGTAACTTTCTCTGTACAATTTTTGATGAATGGGTAAAAGAAGATGTGGGCAAATTCTTCATACAGATATTCGATTCTACATTGGCTAACTGGATGGGTGAGCAACCGGGCGTATGTACAATGGCGAAGCATTGCGGACATGCCGGCGTTATGGAATTCAACGGAGACGTATACTCTTGTGACCACTTCGTATTCCCGGAATATAAATTGGGAAATATCTATAGCCAGACTTTGGTGGAAATGATGCATAGTGAACGACAGCAAAACTTCGGGACAATGAAATACCAATCACTCCCAACACAATGCAAGGAGTGCGACTTTCTATTTGCCTGCAACGGAGAATGTCCAAAGAACCGCTTCAGTCGGACAGCGGACGGCGAACCCGGTCTGAACTATTTGTGCAAAGGATATTACCAATACTTTCAGCATGTAGCTCCCTATATGGATTTCATGAAAAAAGAATTAATGAATCAACAGGCTCCTGCCAACATCATGAAAGCACTAAAAGACGGAAGTTTAAAAATAGAATATTAACATCATAATTTATAATTGTTATCATAAAGTAATGAACAGACTAAGACTTTATTTATTAGCGCTGACAGCGCTGCTGGTATGTACCGTAAAAGCGGACGAAGGTATGTGGTTATTGCAACTAATGCAACAGCAACATTCCATAGATATGATGAAGAAGCAAGGATTAAAACTGGAAGCCCAGGATTTATATAATCCCAATGGTGTCTCTTTGAAAGATGCAGTCGGTATATTCGGAGGAGGATGTACGGGAGAAATCATTTCACCGGAAGGCTTGATCCTAACTAACCATCACTGCGGTTATTCTTCTATCCAGCAACACAGTAGTGTAGAACACGATTATCTGACAGATGGTTTTTGGGCTACATCCAGAGATCAGGAACTTCCTACTCCGGGATTAAAGTTCACCTTCATCGAACGTATCGAAGATATAACAGATATTGTGAATGCTAAAATCGCCGCCAAAGAGATTACAGAATCTCAGTCATTCACCGGTGCTTTCCTTGAAGGACTGGCTAAAGAACTCTATGAAAAAAGTGACCTGAAAGATAAGAAAGGAATTGTACCGCAAGCCCTTCCTTTCTACGCAGGAAACAAATTCTACCTGTTCTACAAGAAAATATATCCGGATGTACGTATGGTTGCCGCTCCTCCTTCTTCTGTAGGTAAATTCGGTGGCGAAACAGACAACTGGATGTGGCCCCGTCATACCGGTGACTTCTCCATGTTCCGTATCTATGCAGATGCCAACGGAGAGCCGGCTGAATACAGCGCAAGCAATACTCCGCTGAAAACGAAGAAACATCTGTCAATCTCCATCAAAGGTTTAAAAGAAGGAGACTATGCAATGATCATGGGATTCCCCGGAAGAACCAGCCGTTATCTGACTGTGTCAGAAGTAAAAGAACGAATGGAATCAACCAATGAACCGCGTATCCGCATTCGTGGTGCACGCCTGGCTGTTTTGAAAGAAGTGATGAACGCCAGCGATAAAATCCGTATTCAGTATGCAAACAAATATGCAGGCTCCAGTAACTACTGGAAAAACTCTATCGGAATGAACAAAGCGATCATTGACAATGACGTATTGGGCACTAAAGCAGAACAGGAAGCTAAATTTGCTGAATTTGCAAAGGCACAAAACAATACCGAATATGCCAATGTTGTGAAAAAGATCGATGATCTGGTAGCACAAACAGCCCCTCTCAATTATCAACTGACTTGCCTGACTGAAGTTTTCTTCGGAGCTATCGAATTTGGTAACTCAATGTTAACTAAAACACGGGAAGCTTTGGTTGATAAAAACGACTCTCTGATCAAAGTTCGTCTGGAAGGTCTGAAAGAAAACTTCAAAAGCATCCATAACAAAGACTATGATCATGAAGTAGACCGCAAAGTAGCTAAAGTACTGCTTCCTCTCTATGCAGAAATGATTCCGGCAAACCAACGCCCTGCTATCTATAAAGTGATTGAACAGAAATATAAAGGAGACTACAATAAGTTCGTAGACGACATGTACGACAAGTCTATTTTTGCTAATCAGGCTAACTTTGATAAATTCCTCAAAAAGCCGACAGTAAAAGCTATTGATGAGGATCTGGCTTTGCAATATGCCCAATCCAAATACGATCAATACGGTAATCTCCTTGATCAGCTAAAAGAGCTGGACAAAGAACTTGCTCTGCTCCACAAAACTTACATCCGCGGTTTAGGTGAAATGAAATTGCCTGTTCCTTCATATCCGGACGCAAACTTCACCATTCGCCTGACCTATGGTAACGTAAAACCATATGATCCGAAAGATGGTGTACACTATAACTATTACACAACAACAAAAGGTATTCTTGAAAAAGAAAATCCAGAAGACCGCGAATTTGTGGTACCGGCCAAGTTGAAAGAACTTATAGAAAAGAAAGACTACGGTCGTTATGCATTACCTAACGGTGATATGCCTGTCTGCTTCCTGTCAACCAATGACATTACCGGTGGTAACTCCGGTAGTCCGGTATTGAACGAAAACGGAGAATTGATCGGCTGTGCATTCGATGGCAACTGGGAATCTCTGAGTGGTGATATAAACTTTGATAACAACCTGCAACGCTGTATCAATCTTGATATCCGCTACGTCCTGTTTATCCTTGAGAAATTAGGAAACTGCGGCCATCTGATTAATGAAATGACTATCGTAGAATAAATGAGAAAACAAATTATATTTGCTATTTTTTCACTGGCAACTCTTAGCATCCACGCCGATGAAGGTATGTGGATGCTAACTGACCTGAAAGCACAAAATGCAGTTGCCATGCGGGAACTCGGTCTGGAGATTCCTGTTGAAGAGGTATACAATGCCAATGGCCTCTCTCTGAAAGATGCTGTTGTACACTTCGGTGGCGGATGTACCGGAGAAGTCATTTCTTCTGAAGGACTGGTACTCACCAATCATCATTGTGGTTACGGAGCTATCCAACAACATAGTAACGTAGAGCATGATTACCTGACAGAAGGATTCTGGGCTATGAACCGTGATGCAGAACTTCCCACACCGGGATTGACCGTCACTTTTATTGACCGTATCCTTGATGTAACTAGTTACGTAACCGATCAGTTGAAGAAAGATGAAGATCCGAACGGTACTAATTATCTGTCGCCAAGCTACCTAAGCAAAGTAGCAGAACGCTTCGCCAAAGATGAAAATATAGAAGTCACTCCTGCAACCAAACTTGAACTTAAAGCTTTTTACGGAGGAAATAAATATTATATGTTTGTAAAGACCGTATACAGCGATATCCGCATGGTAGGTGCTCCTCCCTCTTCTATCGGTAAATTCGGAGCTGACACAGACAACTGGATGTGGCCCCGCCATACCGGAGATTTTTCCCTCTTCCGTATCTATGCTGATAAAAACGGGAAACCTGCCGCATATTCTAAAGACAATGTTCCTTTGCAGGTAAAAAAACATTTGAAAATCAGCATTGCCGGAGTACAGGAAGGTGACTTCACCTTTGTTATGGGATTCCCGGGACGCAACTGGCGATATATGATTTCTGACGAAGTGGAAGAGCGTATGCAGACTACCAACTTTATGCGTCAACATGTACGTGGGGCCCGTCAGAAAGTTCTGATGGAGCAGATGCTGAAAGATCCTGCCGTACGAATCCATTATGCAAGTAAGTATGCATCTTCAGCCAATTACTGGAAAAATGCAATTGGTATGAACGAAGGATTAGTACGTCTCAAAGTACTGGATACCAAACGTAAGCAACAAGAATTCCCTTCCCGGAAGTAGAGCGAATGGTTGCCAAAACCATGCTGCAAACTTATGCCAATTACATTCCGGAGGAACAACGAATCAATATTTTCGAGATCATAAACTCACGTTTCAAAGGAAATATAGATTCATTTGTAGATGCTTGTTTTGAATATTCAATTTTTGGTAATCCCAAAAACTTTGAAAAGTTTATTAAAAAGCCAAGCTTATATAAGATAGGTCATGACTGGATGGTACTTTTCAAATACTCCATCACAGATGGAATATTGAAAACTGCCATTGCCATGAAAGAGGCCAATCAGAACTACGACGCTGCTCATAAGGTATGGGTAAAAGGAATGATGGACATGAGACAGGAAAAAGGAATGCCTATCTATCCGGACGCCAACTCAACCTTACGACTGACTTACGGACAGGTACTTCCTTACGAACCTGCCGACGGAGTAGTTTATGATGCTCATACTACACTCAAAGGAGTTATGGAGAAAGAAGATCCAGGAAACTGGGAATTTGTAGTTCCGCAGAAGTTGAAGGAACTATATAAAGCCAGAGACTATGGACGCTATGGTAAAGACGGTGAAATGCCTGTCTGCTTTATTGTTAATACTGATAATACAGGAGGAAACTCCGGCAGTCCGGTATTCAATAGCAAAGGACAACTAGTGGGCACAGCTTTCGACCGCAACTATGAAGGTCTGACCGGAGACATCGCTTTCCGCCCCTCCTCACAACGTGCCGCCTGTGTAGATATCCGCTATACCTTATTTATTATCGATAAATATGCAGGAGCCTCCCACATTATTGATGAACTGAGTATTGAATAAATGGATAATGAAAAATGGATAATGGAAAGTCCCTATGTAGGGTGACATTTCCATTATCCATTTTCCATTAAATAAACTCTTCTACTATATACATCTCATCTATCATTTCATTCATTGTTTCCTGCAAATTCAACACAGCTTCTTCAGGAGACTCTCCGTAAGCATTACATTGCATATTCACAGTTCCCTGCTCCTGCCCTCATTGCATCATGGGCATTACAATCCTGCTCAATATGTGCCGGAACCATCAATACAGGTTTTCCCAGATACATTGCTTCACAGATAGATTCGAACCCGGCAGTGGTAGCATAAGCACGACAACCGGCCATCCCATTAAGAAACTTCACATCATCTATCTGATAGAAACTTAGTGTTTCGTCAATCCTGGTCACCTCATCTGCATCTGCTTTGTCCCAGAAAAACCTCAAAGGAACTTCCGGATATATCGTATGAAACTCCTCCACACTATCTGCAAAACCGGAATTTACCATATATCCATGAATATAATTTCCTTCTTCCGGTTGAATAGCAGTTACTTCCTGCCGAATTAAAGGAGGAACTACCACCACTTGTTCTACCCTGTCCGGTTCCATATCATTGAAAGATAAAGCAAGTTTCTTCGAAGATCTTACAGCTGTCATCTTGGTGAAGAAACGCAGCATCCGTAATTGAAAAGAGTTTTTATCCGGAAATTCAAAATTCTGATGTAAAAACAAGTATTGGTGTCCGACGCAGACATATGGAACGGAGGGACGAAAGAGTGTGTAGGTAAGTCCTGTCAAAAGCTCGTAGAAGTTGATCACTACTTCCGCCCCTGTATCCTTAATCCGCTGGTTAATATAGCACATACTGCGAAAATATTCCGGAATACGCAGTAAATTATAAATAAAACTTTTCTTTAGATTCGCTCGTTTATTATCTGCCGCAGGCAAGAAATTAGGGCTGATAAAACGTTTGACCGGTGCCTGTATATTCCGGTTAAAAAATCCGGGCAAGATACGTGATGAACTCTCACCGACTAATACTTCCACTACTTCATGTCCATTACGCAACAACATTTCTTCAAGGGTAATAGCTTGTGTCAAGTGTCCCCTACCCTCGCCTTGTACAATAAATAAAAATTTCATGAGGCTATCATTATTAGTTTATTTCTTATTTATTTGTTTTTCGTTATGCAAAGTTCCCTTTTCCAGATTACAATAAGATGACTCTACAATTACTATTTTATGAACAAAAACAGCTTTTTCCCGTTATATTAATAAAATAGAAATTATATTTGCAGTCTTCAAAGACTGATATTTAAATTTAAGAAAGGAAAGATTATGGAAAAGTTTGAAGATTTAATACAGTCACCGATACCCGTTTTAGTTGATTTCTTTGCAGAATGGTGTGGACCCTGCAAAGCAATGAAACCCGTTTTAGAAGAATTGAAAACAATGGTAGGAGATAAAGCCCGTATTGTGAAGATAGATGTTGACCAACATGAAGATTTGGCTACTAAATATCGCATACAGGCAGTGCCGACTTTTATTTTATTCAAAAATGGAGAAGCCGTATGGAGACATTCCGGAGTTATCCACAGTAGTGAATTAAAAGGAATCATCGAACAAAATTGCATATAAAAGGAAAATAGCGAATGAAGAAAGTATTAGCAATGGTAGCTTTTGTCATGCTGAGCGTTATCGTATACGCCTTCAATGACAAACCGGATGCCAATCAAGGTAAAAAAGAGGTAACAGGTAACGGTGAAGTCGTCGTAATGGACAAAGAAATGTTTCTGAAAGACGTCTTCGATTATGAAAAATCAAAAGAGTGGAAATACAAAGGTGACAAACCTGCCATCATCGACTTATATGCAGACTGGTGTGGTCCTTGTCGCCAGACAGCCCCAATCATGAAAGAATTGGCAAAGGAATATGCAGGGAAAATAACAATCTACAAAGTCAATGTAGACAAACAGAAAGAACTTGCTGCCTTGTTCAACGCAACAAGCATTCCATTGTTTGTATTCATTCCTATGAAAGGAGATCCGCAGCTTTTCCGTGGAGCGGCTGACAAAGCAACTTACAAGAAAGCTATCGATGAATTTCTACTGAAATAAAGAGCCCTAATTATAGTGACACTATCCGGTCAGGATAATGACATTATAATATAAAAATGGTGACACTATCCGGTGTGGATAGTGTCACCATTTTTATATGCAGAATAAAGATCATTTAAAGTATCCCACGGGATGATTCATCATAGGAATCTGACTATCTTTCAGTTTCAATACTTTCTTCAGCTGAGCGGCATCCATCGAAGCACGTGGCACTGTAGCCAGTTTAGCCGCAGAACAGAAAATAGAAATATTCTGAGAAACAATACCGGCATCCATGGCTCCCATTAGTTGATTCTGTATCTTCTGAGCATCACCAAAACGGGAAACATCACTGATTAATACTAAAGATACCGGAGCCGTTTTTACAAAAGCCTGGCCACCCGCTACCGCTCCACGGTAATCTCCTTCAGCAATCAGATTTAACTGATGATTCTTTGCGTCATACAAGTAACTTCCTTCCGATAATATCACATATACGTCTACATCCTGCTTATTCATAGCGGAAGGAGCCGTTCGTTTTCCAGCATCCGAACGATTGATTCCGTTGGCCGCCCATAATAAGTCTGACAAATCAGCAAGAGTTAACGCTTTCGAAGCATACTCACGCGTAGATTGACGTTCAGACAATGCCTTCATCACCGTACCAGTACGATTTAAATTAGGTTTTGGTAACTTAACAACCTTATCAGCAGCAAAAGCAGCCGCTGAAAGCATTAAACAAACGAACAATAGTTGTACCTTTCTCATAATTGTGGTATTTATAAAGTTGATAGGCAAATATAAACAAAAAAGGTCTGCATTCACTATAGAACACAGACCTTTTAAAAGTTATTTATAAGGCTTTATTATTTCTTATCTCCGAAATAACGGTTGTAAAGTCCTTCAAAACCTTTACCATGACGAGCTTCGTCCTTGCACATTTCGTGTACAGTATCGTGAATAGCGTCCAGATTCAAAGCTTTAGCACGAGTAGCGATACGTTTTTTGTCTTCGCATGCACCTTGTTCAGCATCTTTACGCTTTTGCAGGTTAGTTTTTGTATCCCAAACACAGTCACCCAGCAATTCTGCAAATTTAGAAGCATGTTCAGCTTCTTCCCAAGCATAGCGTTTGAAAGCTTCAGCTACTTCAGGATAACCTTCACGGTCAGCCTGACGGCTCATAGCCAAATACATACCTACTTCAGTACATTCACCCATAAAGTGATTATTCAGATCCTTGATCATTTCTTCGTCACAACCTTTTGCAACACCAATCACGTGTTCGTCAGCAAAAGACAATGCACCACCTTCTACTTCAACAACTTCTACGAATTTGCTGGCAGGAGCTTTACACAAAGGACATTTCTCAGGAGCTGCGTCACCTTCATAAACGTAACCGCATACAGTACATCTAAATTTTTTCATTTTCTTCTCAATTTTAAATTAATTAGTCAATACGTGTTTCTTTATCTTTTCTTAAGCAATTCTTGCATATACCTTTATAATAATAATGAACTTCCGTCACTTGATGCCCATCCATTTCCAGACTTTCAACTTTCTTCACGGCTTCCGGAGATTTTAAGTCGTAAATATGTCCGCAATACCTGCATAAGAAATGAGAGTGAACAGAAGTATCCGCATCAAAATTTGTATTCTTCTCATCAATCGTGAGCATCAATGCAGCTCCCTGTTCCGAAAACAATCTCAAAGTGTTGTATACCGTCGTTTTCGAAAGTGTCGGCATAGAAGGAGATAACGCTGTATAGATATCATCAGCCGAGGGATGAATGGGATGATTCATCAAATATTCCATGATCGCTATGCGCTGCATGGAAGGCTTTATATTATGCTCTAACAATCGTTCGTATGGTTTCATAAGTTCTCCCTCTTTTCAAAGTTGTATTCATTACAATTATAAATCTGATGCAAATATAGAAAGTCCCAATATCATTTCCAAATAAATTCAATCTTTTTTTGCAGAGAAGTATTACAAAATCCATTCAAACGAAAAGGCCACCTTTTGAAAGATGACCTTTTTGCGTTAATATACCTCGCTTCTGCCTTAGTCTTTGTCCACCTTGGCTTCTTCTATGATCGATGCAGGTACTTTTTCACAACGAACATATTTACTCACATCGTTGTCATCGTCTTTTGCAGTCCAGATCATGGAACCCGATTCCAACAAATCGGTTACGATATAATCATTATTCCAATCACCATTACCGAAATCATATTCTCCGCTGATAATATATCCTAAATAAGGATCATTTTCAAGGCTGAAATGACCAGTGATATGGCGCGCGTACATACTGTCGAACTTCTGGTACATTTCAAAAGTCAATTCTTTACGGTTAAAGGTTATGTAGCAATATGTACCTTCTGCCATAGGCTGTCCATTCCATTCAGAAAGTTGCCATGTTCCGTTCAGGTTAGCAGCAGTAACCGGCAATGTAGGGATCTCTGCCTTCTCATCTTCATCACAAGATATGAAACAAAGCAGGAAGGCGAATAAAGCCATTAATTTAAGAATATTCTTCATGTCTTCTTTTTATTTTTATCGTTACTTAATACAGTTTACTTTAATACTCAATGTCCGGTCAGCCTGTTGTCCGCTTACTCCTTCTATTATAACAGGAAAGATAAACGAATCGCCCTTTTCCACAGGAATCAGGGAAGCATCTATCGTGATTATTATATCGGCTTCACTGCCCGGACTGATTACTTCCGGTTCTGTGCGAAAAGTAACAAAACAGGGAAGGTTCAGAACTGTCAAACGCAATGATTGCTCCCCGCTGTTACCGCAAAGTATTCGTTCCGAAGCACGCTTTCCTGACATCACCTCCCGAAATTCCATCCGGTTTTGTTTTAGCCTCAGTTTGCCCATCGTATAAGGATAGCGTCCCCATTCATCTGCTCCGGGCAATACATTACCCGTCAATGTGAGGCGTGCCACAGGCATCCGGTCCGACAGAGACAGATAAACGAAAGCATTCGTATCTATCGTCCCCGGGTGGTTTTTCGGATTATAGGTCAATGCAATAACACTCGCTTCACCGGGAGGTATTTCTCCGGTACGAACATCCGCCACTGCACATCCGCAGGTAGTCCTTACACGAGTCAGATTTATCGTTTTATTACTTATATTAGTACATGTGAAACGATAGGTCTTTGGAGCATCATCCTCCGTCATTGTTCCAACATTCAACACAGTACTGTCGAAGCGCAGAATTTGTTCCCCATGCTTCATTAGCGGCGGATTTATCAGCGTATCTGTTTTTTCCTGCGGAATGAAACGAATCCCCTTGGCTTCAACCGCCCGGAATGATCCGATGACCACACAGAGTAAAAATAACCGTATCCAAGTAATTGGTTTCATTGAATATTAAAATTACATCCAACCGTTATCATTAGCCTTTTTACGGACGGTAACGGCAATGGACTGTTCGCTTCCGTTGCTTACTTTCACTGTAATACGAGCTGTACCGGTTTTTATACCAGATACGGTCATAAGCGTATTACTTACGCTCACTGCAGCGGTAGCCGGGTCGCTCGATGTGCAAGTATAAGTCAGTGTTTCACCATTTACAAAGTAGTAAGCCAAATTAAGAGTCGATGTTGTACTTTCTGCCACATAGACATTTGGCACTACCATATCCGAACCACTCCCTTCAATACTGTTAAGCAAACTTCCGGCATTTACTAAGCCTGTACCCATCTTGCCGACATACTTCGACAGTTCTACTTTTGTAGGAGAAGCACCGGCAGAAAGATGATTGCGATAATAAGTTTTCACTTTTCCGCCAGTATACCAGCCGTCCAATGGTTTTGCAGAATTCTTCAGCAGTTCAATGAACTCAGTTGCTTTAAAATGACGGCGTTGTTTTACAGCATAGGACAAGCCTAATGCCGCTACTCCCGATACATGCGGACAAGCCATAGATGTACCATCCATAAAACCATAAGTAGCAGTACCGTTCTGTATCCAAGTAGAAAGAATAGAACCGGAGTATATACCTTCTGCCCAAGCTTCAGGATCTTCTTTACCTACCGGATTATAGTACTCCGTATCACCACCCGGAGCAGAAACTGTCGCTTCCACACCGTAGTTAGTATAAGAAGCCGGGGTAAAATCGGCAGCCACCGCACTCACTGCTATACATTTGGAATAAGCAGCGGGGAATGCCGGCATTCCTGCATATTCGTTACCGGATGCAAAAATAGCCAAACCACCATCAATCACTCCATTGGGAGAACCGGCGTTATTGATAAAATAATCTAATGCTTCTTTTTCCAATGGATAAATACTCTCCCACTCTTTTTCCGTTCCCGGCCCTGGAGTATATCCTTCGATCATATTAGCTAAAGAAGAGTTGTATCCCCAGCTACACTGCAAAATAACAGCGCCATTATCGGCAGCATATTTGATGGCTCTGGCCTCAGCATCCAAGCTGACACCATCAGCATAAAGTTCTTCTCCTTCATTAATCCAGATATTACCAACCAGATCAGGATGTGTATTCATTACACCTTCATCCAGTACAGCGACTATAATAGACGGATCGCCCTTACATTTCTGCCAGGCTTCCGTACAACCGACATCACACCCTGCTTCCGAACCATTACCTAAATCATTTTGATTATCAAATTCATTCTCTCCAGTATTATTATAATGCCATTGATAAGACAATCCTGGATCGGAGAACGAGCTTCTTGCTGATACAGCACGTGTAGCAGCCTTTTGCCGCAAAGCGCTCTCGTTGATATAACTCCGATATCCTTCGGTTTTGTAAGCACGTTTAATACGGCTATTGCCTTGTACTTTTGATATTTCACCTAATTTACCAAGACGGCTGGCCGCTTCCTTCAGGTCCGTATTTTCATTAAACTTCACTCGATACCACAAATGTAGTCCGGCACTACGGGTGCGTTCTTCATTTTTAGCATCGACCGGAAATATACGTTCAAACTGGTATGCACCCAAAATAGCCAATACTTCATCAGTAGATGGAATCCCGGAACGGGTCATGGCTCCTCCACTTCTTGTCGCAACCTTGAGGGCTTGGTCAAGAATTTCGGTCATTGCAGGATCGAATTTAATCAGCAATTCACCGGAAGTGACATCAGTCGGAAACTGAACTTCCGTCCCCCCTGCAGGGGTAGACGGCTGTTCAATAAATTCTTGTTCCGAGCATGAAGCCAGCATCAGGGCAAACAGTGCTGTATATAAGATTTTTTTCTTCATTGTTCCTTTTTAAAAAGTTATTCTTGTTAATGATATTTATTCCACAGTTATCTTAGTCTGTTGTCCCCGATAATACAAATTTTCTGTAATATAGCGGATAGGCTACACCTTTAACAACCTGACTTGCTTCCGGGTCTTTATCCCCATAGTAGTAAGAATAATCGTAATTCACAACATCCACATTGCTAAATCCAACTGCCTTTCCTTCTGAATTTATACCTCCTTCTTGCTGATTGAATACCATAGTTTCCGGATACCAATATACAAAGTAAGGATGGAACAGAAGCCAGTTCGGTATTGCACCAGTCAAGAAGTTCAAATTAATATGAACTGTACGGGCAAATGGTAGTACACGTGGAATATCCTGTCCTGTTACCGGAGACTGCTTCTGATAAGTAACCTGATTGTCACCCGTCAGCAACCATTGACAAGTATCCTTTGATATCTTATCAAGGAATAATGATGGTGTAGCAGTCAATTCCTCTTTAGTGAAGAAATCATCATGTTGATAAGTTAATGGTTTTCTGGCAGCAGCCAATGCACTTTTAACTTCTGCGTCAGTAGGTAATTCTCCCTCAAGGAAGTTATAAGACAGGAACAGTGCATTCAGTTTATCCCAAGTCAGCAATTTCAGGAATGCTGCTCTTTCCGGCTGTCCTTGTGAAATATTAACATGCAACCCAACATCCTTACCATTATATTGATTGTTTCCATCAATCTGAGTTAAGTCTTTCAGTGTTTCTGTAGCACGACATCCGGTCAATGATAATGATCTTAAATGTGGGAAATTTTCTTCGTTTACCACATCTGTAATCACAGATAACTTCTGGAAATTATTACTTGACAAGTCAAGACTTACCATCTTTTTACCCAGTTTAACAAAATTCTTAGGGAGATCATTCATACCGAAAGAGAACATCTTCAAATCTTTCAGATATTCCAATTCACAGATTTCCTCACCTAAATGGATCGTACGTATCTGTCTGTTGGCATTACTCATGACAGCAAATGATTCCAGATATTTCAGATGACGAATTTCCTTCGGCAATGTTTCACCGTCTTGCAGATCGATCATAGCAAAATGTACAGAACGTACACGCCCCACAGCTTCTTCCGGAAGTTCTCCATCTTTTATTTCCTTATCCGTAGCTTCCCAAAGTGTCACGAAATCCCAGTTCATCATACTTTCACTGGTATCAAAGCTCATCATACTCTGGAGTTTGTTATTAATGGTGATAATAGCTAATGAGTCACCTGCACGATTGTCTTCGATTCTCATGGCAGCTTCCTGTGTAACAGTCAGCACAACTGCATCTATTTTATTACCATTGTCGTCCACCAGTTGATCATCCGAATTTACCGGAATCAGATGAATCTTTGCCACACGAGTATATGGAGCCACGTTCATTCCCCATCGAAAATCAACTTTCAAAGTACGGGGACGTGCTCCTCTGTCTAAATTCACTTCCAGGTCTTTATCTTTCGGCAATGTCACCCAGTTGCTACGTTCTCCTTCCACTTCCTTTTTCTCTTCATCGGTCATGGTCGCTTCTTCTGCAAAAGAATAATCCACGCTTCCGATTTTGAAATTCACATTCGTGGAAATAGTAGACTCGAAATGACGATCTTTATAAACATCCGAACTAGGGATTTTCACTTCCGGTTCTCTCACTAAGATTTGCTTACCGAAACCAAACTGTGTAACTGTAACCAATCGAGGTTCCCGACCGTCCATAGTGAAACGTACCTGCGCCGTACGCGCAACATTTGTCAGTGTAGAGTCTATAGCAAGATCACATACTGCCGAGCCCAGCCCATTTGCCGGTGAAACGGCAATCCAAGGTTGTGACACACGTGCCACCCATTGATCATTGGACGAAACGGCAATCTTCTCAGTTCCTCCTTCGGCACCGATAGTAATTTCTTCCTTATCTATCGTAATGCCATCGATTCCCACTTCATCATCATCCTTGCACGAGGATACGAACCCCGCACAAAGAATCAGTCCTAATGTTATTTTACTAAAATATTTCATTAATAGAATCTTTTATATTATCGTTCAATACCTAAAGCATCACAACCACGAATATCCTGCGTAGTATCATAGAACAGCGCATACATACCTGCCTCAATATAAGGACATACTTTGGTCACATCAATAGAGATATTCGGATTGTCTGCGATATCCAATATATAAAGCTGCGGTGTCAGAGTTTCATCTACTTTACGGATGTCATTTGAACCGATTTGCAACTGGATCAAGCTCGGACAGGTAGTGATACCTGTCGGCCATTGGCGCAAGATACGGTTACCTTCCGCATCACGTTGGTGACGAATACCAAAAGCCTTCAATTGACTACTGTTCAACGGCTGTGTCGGGAACGTAGAGAAACAGTTGTAACTAACATCCATATTACTCAAATAAGGCAAGGTTGTCGCCCGGAAGTCATCAGACAAGCTTGTTAATTTATTGAAGCGCAAATCTATAATGGTCAGCATGTACGTATTCTTATAGTTTCCTTCTTTGGGTTTCAGCGAATTTTCCGGAATCGATGTCATCAGATTATTACTCAAGTCAATAGTCGATATCGGTGAACCTGATGCAAACAGTTCTGTAGGGAATTTCGTTATTTTATTATACGATAAAGTCACTGTACTGGCATTGATACCCTTGAATTGGGCCATCGGACAATCGATATTGCTTCCTTCCGAACCTATTTCATTATACGAGAAATCGACAGAACCCATAACATATACCGATTTAGCATTAAAAATATTCGGTATATATTTCAACTTATTATGAGAAAAGCCCAAGCCTTCTACCTGATCGGTAAATGCACAAAAGTTATCCGGGATTTCTTCAATCTGGTTATAATCCAGCTTAAGGTCTGTCAGTTTAACATTTGTACCGAAAGCTTCCAATTGTTTTACATTATTGTGTACACAATCTAATAAGCCAAGTTTTACCATTTTCTGTAAGGATGCAGATTCGGGGAATCTTTCCAGATTGTTATAACCCATATATAAGATTTGAATTTTTGGCCCTGTATCTTCATCGTCAGCCAGCCTTTGCCAGTCAGCAGTCAGTTGATCCCCACTGATACCTTTATTACAAGCTATATTTAATAACTGTAACTCCGGCAAATCATATATAAATTCCGGTATCTGTGTCAGATTTGGACAATTATATAATTCCAGATCCGTCTCTTGCAAAAGTTCCGACATATTCAGACGCGGATCGCGATCAAGAAATGTTCTTTTGTAATGCATACGTATTCTTTGCTTCTGTTCCTCGCTCATATCCGGGGTCAGTTCATCTTCACCAAAGAGTCTGCCGCTCAATATTTCACTATGCGTACCAAAAGAAAGAGTTTTTAGTTCAGTTAACTGTCCGATAGCATCAGGCACTCTGCCTTTAGCACCAAAGCCAGCAAGTGAAAGCCCTATAACACGTCCATTGTTATCGAGATCAACTCCAGGCTGATCCCCCCACATATCCAGTTCTTTATTAAAGTTCCAGTTTGAGCTGCTGACAGTATTATTCACAGTACCGCCATTGTACTTCCAGTTCTTTCCGTCCAAGGCTTCCCAAATAATTTTCAGCGCTTTGTAGTCCTTAATGTATTCTGCAGTCTCTTTCAATTGGATAGGCACATTAGCATCTTCTGTCAATTCATTGTCTTTCACTGTAAAAGGTTCTCCTCTTACGGACTGTGTTTCCAATACCGGTCGCGTACCACCACTTTGTGTATAGGTGGTATATGCCACTACTTGAAAAGTACCGGCAGGAAGCCATACGGCAGAATCACATGTTGCCACACCTATGTCCATATACTTGTCATTAGCATTATCAGGGTTCTGGTTTTCCTTAGAGCCTTCTTCATAAGTAACTTTCATCCCTTTCATCTCTGTTGTGACACGAGTAAAGGTGTTCATTACAGTAACATCAACATAGCGAATATTGCTAAATAAATATTCACCGACCGCACGTGTACTAAGACCTTCTTTCGTTAGCTTAAAAGTAACAGTTCCGCGTGCTACAGCATCTACAGCCAACGCTTTTTCCTGAAGTCCTTGACCGACAACGGTAAATTCGCTGTCATCTCCACCAGGTCCTGCCAACAGAACCTCATCAAGTTTATCATACAGGTAGTAACCGATAATCTTATAAGTACCGGCCAATAACTGCAATTTATCACTACGCAGACCATATTCCGCATTGTTCGCATTGTATGCGTTCAAGGGTACAGTCTGTGAAACGGTCGTTCCGTTGTGCGTCATCACAACCTTTATCTTCTGTGCACTAGACAACGTTTCCAGTTTGTCTGTTGCACGGGTGGTTGTTCCTTTCTCAAAAGAGGTGCTCTTATAGAGCTTGAACTGCACATAGCCGTATTGGCTTTGCAGTACCTCGTCACCGTCATCAGAGCAACCAGTTACCACCATCGTTAGTAAGCTGACGATGAGGGGTAAGAAGAATATTGAGTATAATTTATGTAGATTCATTTAATATACTATCTAAATTAATTAATTGGCAGGGGTAATCACCAAAGCCTTCTTAAAGAGCATATCTGTTCCCTTAAAAACAATGATTAAATCTTCCTTAAAAACGTCAGGTACAGTGACCCCCAAAATCATATTTCCAGTCTCATCCATTGATGCCTCAAGAGTTACAGTAACATCCTCATCATCAGCATTAATTGCATAAGCTTCACCTATCCATTCACTTTCGGATAATAACGGATTAACCGCATAATATTCGCCTGCATTAGCAGATATTGAATAAACATCATCAATAAAATAGTTTCCTTGGAGGAGTTCTAAAATAGAAGTATTTGTTGTTTTAGTAGGTGAAACTTCTTCCCATCCGGCTTTTTTTATAATGAAGCTCTGATTACCGGGTTCTTCTTTCACTTCTTTCTGAGTAAAGCCAATTAAAAGATTTCTCTGTTCATACTTATAAGCTATCTCTCCATTTTCAACAATAGTTTCTTCCAAATTATCTTTGATACTTTCATACTCAGCCTGTGAGAACGCAAGAACATAACCAGTTCTAGATTCAGGCTCTCCCCAACTAACATTAGGAGTATATTCATCAACTGTGAGATTTATTTTACCTTTTTCACCTTCACAATGCATCCATATCATATCAGGGTCTATTGTTGAAATATTCTTATTTCCCAGCATATCTTCCCATTCCTCCATATATACAAATACATATTTATCACTTAAAGTTTTAATAGTGAATGGCATTCTTTTGTGTAAAGTAATATCACCAGTATTACCACCCGTACTTTTTTGTGTAAATGTCTTTCCATCCATTGAAACAACCCAATTGGTAGGATAAGTTGACGGAAGCGTCAATTCCATAACCCCAGGTGTCATGCCATCATAAGAAACTTTAAAAGAATAGAATGCTTTACCTTCTTCGTCAGAGAATGTAATCACGTTTTTATCGCTTGCTTCAACCGGATATTTTTCACGATTCTCATCTTTTATTATCTTCAAGCCACCAGTCACTTCTTGATTAACTGCACCTACAAGAGAGCCGCCTTCCAGTTCTACCCAACCCGGCAGGTTTGTAGCGGCAAAACGGAAATTAGCTTTAACGCTAAATTTAGAGAAGTCCTGATAGCCCACTTTAAGTTCTTTGACCACCTCGCCTGCTTCATCATATACTTCCAATTCATATCCCTTAGCCGAACGAGTTACCTCTCCAATCACAATAGTCTGACCACCCATTGTCAATTCCAATTTAGCCACACTAATGTTATCCACTTTCTGATTGTCATCAGTAGCTAAGATTGTTACAGTTTGTGTACCGGCTGTTCCGGACACAACAAATTCTTCCATATCATTGGACTGAAACTTACACCAAATGGCGGAAGATGCCAAACTCCAATTCGTATTAGCCGTAAAAGTAAACTCTTTTGTCTCACCTGCATTGCAAACAATGTTCTGCTTTTCCGGAAATATCGGAGCCACTGCATCGTCATCATCGTCCGAACACGCTGCCAGACAGAAAGTCATGAGTAAGCCAATGAAGAACCAACTCTTGCACGACATCTTCATACAAGAATCTCCTAGTGGTTTTAAACTAAACTTTTTCATATCCATTTATATTCTTATTTTTTAATATCCTTGTTCTTTTAATTTTTCTGCTTCCGCTTCACTTATCCATTCTATGACATTGGCAAATGTTCCTACTACACCATATAATGAGCCATCTCTATTATTCACACTCATTGTGACATATTGGAAGACAAAGTTCTCATTAGTACTATAAAAAGAAGTATAAGCGGTAGGTTGATTAAGCCGCAATTTGTCGTCACCGTGAATGGTGTTGAAAGCCTCACCTGTCGTTCCACAAATTTGCTCTTCCATTTCGACGATCGGTTGCAGGATATCATCCCGATTGAAGGTGATTTCCATATCGTAGCCATCAAAGTAGAGGTCATGTATAACAACTGTATTTTCTTTACCCTCTACCACATCAGAAGTTACCAAACGCAAGTCTACATTCTTCGGATAGTAATCCGATGATAAATAGGTAGAAGTCACCTTGCAATATCCTGTAAAGTTTTTGATATCAAACGGACAAACCTTCTGCATCACAACTTTTGCCTCAGTTCCATACATACTCCATTGCTCAGTTTCAGGAATTACGAGCCGCAAAGCAAAGCCCAGCGAGTCGCTAATACCAATATTCTTATAAATACCTTCCACCTCCACGTTAGTGCTCATTTCGCCCGCTTTAATGGTAACGGTATTCGACAAAATTCTGTAATGCTTACCTTCCACGGCATTGCTTTCTTTGTCTATCACTTCGACAGCCAGCGTGCGGTCGTAGTCAACAGACTTAGTAGCAGAGACAGGAACATTAAATATCTCATTCGTTTCTTGCACGGCATAAGTATAAAGCGTGTCAGAAAACATAAGATAACTGGATCCGTTGTATAACACCTTGTCCTGATCGCATCCGGAAAGAGCTATCAGAGCAGCAATGGCTGCCATACATCCTATTAATAATTTCTTCATTATCGTATGCTTTTAATCTTATTTGTTACTTTCATTCGGTTGGACTTGTGAGCCCGGAGCGTCCAATTCGTGCTGCGGTATAGGCCACACGAACAAAGGATCGTCAGCTTCTACTTTCAAGCTACTACCATTTGCCAATGACTGGTCTTGTGGTTTACGCTCAAAACCTTTGTGCCAGCGTTTCAAATCATGAAGACGGAAACCTTCCATATAAAGTTCTTTCACGCGTTCTGCCTCAATAACATCCATTGCATTGGAAGCCGTCAAAGAAGTAGAACCACCATAACTGGAATAACGTGCTGTACGAAGAGTAGTGATATCTTTTCCGGCACGACCATAATCAGGCTTCTCCTGTTGTACATAAGCCTCAGCACGTATCAGATACTGTTCCGACAAACGAAGTACTTTCGGCATACAGACGTGAAGTATCTTAGTTTCCAGGAATGCTTCGTTACCAAAATACTTTATCAGCAAAGGCCAAGAAAGATGGTGACTATAGCCAGTAGTATATGATTGGAAAAAAGTAGATACACGTAAGTCGTTATTATCATATGAGTTGAGAACCCATGTTGCCGGCACATAATCAGGACGATAATTACTGTAGTCGTAATTAAAGAAAATCTGTCCCAAGCGACCTCCATAAGAATTTACGGTAAAACCAACTTTCCAAATAATTTCAGTAGAGAGGTCATTCGTCCACATATACTTGTAATAACTCACTCCGGAAGAAATATTCTGAGTACAGCTAGACAAGACAAAGTAATCACTGTCTATTACTTTACTAGAATACTTAATAGCTTCATCCCACTTTCTCATATAGAGAGCTACGCGTGCACGCAAAGCATATACAGTGTATTCATTGAAATAAGTAGCGTTATTGAACAAAGCACCATCAGTAGCCGGATTGTAATCCTCATCCAATGCCAGCAATTCAGCTGCACGATCGAGATCACTAAGGATAAACTGATAAGAATCTTTCAGTGAAGCACGCTTCATTTCTTCGTCTCCTGCATAATGCTCGGTCAGGATAACACCCAACTGATTGGCTGCGTCTTCATCACTTTCATAAGCCTTACAGAAAAGTTTTACCAATTCCGAATAAGCAAGCGCACGGGCAAAATAGGCTTCACCACAACATTGGTCTATTTTATCCAAATCGTTATCATTAGTAGTTTTATTTCTTACTCCATCCACACGGTCGAGCAGAAAGTTACAACGATTGATTACATTATATAATGCAGCATAAACACCTTCAATATTTGTATTGGTTGCCAAAATGTCTTTCCAACGCCAAATATCTCCATAAGTATTCGTATTTCCGTTTACTCCATACACAAAGTCAGTCTGCAAATCGGGTAATAACGTAAGACTTCCGGAGTACAAGGCACTACTTTTAAAAGTATCATAAATACCTATAACTGCCAGATTTACATCATCTACCGTCTGGATAGACTTATCGAAAGGGATTGCATCCTCAGGCATCTTATCCAAACAGGAAGTGCAGGAAAATGCCACGGCAGCCAACAAGATATATAATTTAAATTTCTTAATCATCTTTCTTTAATATACTATTTAGAATGAAACTTCAACACCCAAAGTAAATTGGCGTGATGCCGGGTATTGTGCTCTATAAATATTGCTTGCAACTTCCGGGTCAAGTCCGGTAAAACCAGTCCAAGTCAGCAAATTCTGTCCTTGCAGGTAAACGCGTGCTGCTGTGAAGAAATTACTTTTCTTCAACAACGATTGCGGAAGTGAATAAGCCAATGTCAGATTCTTCAAACGAAGGAATGAAGTATTTTCAAGAAAGCGGTCGTCAAGTTGTGCCACCACATCGTAGCGGGGAATATCCGTAATATCACCGGGCTTTTTCCAACGATCATACAACAGTCGCTTAGACTGGTTATATGCGCTATACAGTCCGTTACTTTCTTCAAAGAAGCGGTCATTATTCATCACGTAGCGTTTCGCCATCCAGCTGAACTGCGCCGACAATGAAAGCCCTTTCCACACGAGGGTAGTTCCAAAACCACCTGCCCATGGAGAATCGAAAGTCTTGCCAGTCATAACTTTATCTTCCTGACGAAATTCAGTTGTTAACTCTCCGTCGGCTGTGTACCACAAAGCGTCCCCATTAGCGGGGTTCACACCTGCATAACGATTCAGGAAGAACTCAGTTGTAGGATGTCCGACCATATACTTTAAGCCAGTCGTAGAATTTACATACTCTTCTACCCCATTGTAAAGTTCCAACAACTTATTCTTATTATAAGAGAAATTAGCACTAAGATTCCAAGTGAAATCCTTTGTATGGATGACATTACCATCTACTGCCACTTCAACACCCCGGTTCATCATAGCACCGATATTCTCCCAACGATACCCCTCACCAGTTATGGCATAAGATGTGGGTACATACATCAATATATTAGTAGTCTTCTTATGATAAAAATCAACGTTTACATTAACACGATTAAAGAGCCCCAAAGTAAAACCAACATTGTTAGCCCAAGTCTGCTCCCAGCCTAATTTTTCATTTCCACTCTGTAAAGGAAAGATACCCGCTTCATCGTTATAGTTGGCATTCCCGGAAACAAGTGCAAGATGATCGTAGTCAGGGATACTCGAGTTACCCGAAGTACCGGTACTCAACTTTATCTGCGCATTAGTCAACCATTCCACATCTTTCAGGAAAGCCTCGTTCTTTATGTTCCACATAAAGCCCAATGACCAGAAAGCTCCCCAACGATGATCTTTACCAAAACGGGAAGAAGCATCCATACGCCCGGCAACTTCCGCATAATACAAATCCTTATAGTTGTACTCGCCACGGAAGAAAAGCGATAAATAAGAATAGCTACTATTGACATCTTGCCATGAAGAGGCCCGCGTACCGGAAGTTACATTTGTCAACCGGTCTATTGTCTGCCCTCTCGTAACAACCTGAAACCCAGTTGAACGATAATCTATACCTTCTTGTCCCAACAAGAAATTGAATGAATGTTCGTCATTCAATGCCCATCGGTAATTTGCCGTAAGAGTTTCACTCAGACTCAAAATATCCGCCGAACTACGTCCGGCACTTCCTGATTTATTATTAATTATATAACTAGGAAAAGATTGCATAAATGACGTAGAATGAGAATAATCAGCACCAAACTGAGCCCGGACAGTCAAGTTCTTAACAGGAGTAATATCTGCAAAAACAGTTGACAACAACTTATATTTTTTATGTTCTACAGGGTTATTTGCCATCCACTCAATAGGGTTCTGTCCTGTCCCTTTCCAAGTTCCGTCATTTTCAGAAGCCAAAGAGCCATCAGCATTATAAGGATTCCAGTAAGGCAACATAAAGCGTGAACCGGAAATAGGAGTATAAAGTGCCATATCCCCTTCTTCAGCCTGCGCTATTTCCTCATAAGCCATCATCGTATTGGTACCTATTTTCAACCAGTTGCTGGCTTTTACCTCCGCATTGGCACGCATGTTATAACGACGGAAAGTTGAACTTTGGGCAATACCGTCCTGATCGTAAAATCCTCCTGAGACATAGTAGTTCAAACGATCGGTAGCACGGTTAACAGACAGTTCATAACTCTGCAATGGAGCGCGATCATTAAATACTTTATCCAGCCAATTAATATCTGTACGAGAAAGCAAATTATAATCCTTACCTGTGTCCAAGCCAATTTCCTTTTCAAATTGGATACGCTCCGGTGTATTCATCATCATCCAGTTATCATCCGACGCCAATTGTGAGAATCCCCACTGTCCACGCAATGTTACTTTTGCTTTATCCATTGCCAACCCACGTTTGGAAGTGATTACAACCACACCATTCGCTGCACGGGCACCATAAATAGAGGTTGAAGAAGCGTCTTTCAATACAGAGATGGACTCTATATCTCCCGGACTGATCGTATTAAAGTCAGCACTGGAAATAGGCACACCATCCAAAATAAACAACGGTGCCGTACCCGAATTAATTGAATTCGTACCTCGAATCTGGAAAACAGCCGCCTTACTAGGTTCTCCCGAGTTAGAGATTACAGATAATCCCGGTGTCTGTCCCTGCAGTGACTGATCAAAACCTGCAGCAGGCACATTTTCTAATTTTTCCGCTTTAACAGTGGATACGGCACCAGCAATCGTCCCTTTTTTACGAGTTCCATACGCTACTACCACTACCTCATCTATTAAAGCAGCATCTGAAACCAGACGAACATTCAGTGTTCCGGTTTTGGCACTAACCGCATGTGCCTGTGATTGCATACCGATATAAGAGAACAGCAAAGTAGCACTTGCCGTACCCTTAATCTCAAGAGTGTAATTACCATCAATGTCGGTAATTACACCATTTGTAGTACCCTTCTCTAAAATAGACACACCAACCATCGGCTCATTATCTTCTGCCGAAACAACATGTCCTTTTACCTTATATCCACTCTGTGCAAAAAGCATAAGAGGAATATTCAGTAGAGCAAAGAGTACAAACAAGAGAATTGATTTTCTCATCTTTGATACTTGAATTTAAATTAATAACTAAAGTTTCCCACCCAAATAAATAGATAGAAAAATAACAGTTTGTCGAATTTTCTTTGTAAATTAGTAATCG
>PPYE01433134.1_pt1 | contig 23642 bp, 15 predicted proteins | sample 1559881 | NCBI WGS metagenome assembly PPYE01 (sample SAMN08240022, study PRJNA423297) | Human gut metagenome, whole genome shotgun sequencing project. | reverse complement strand
ATCCAAGGGGGTCCGCCCCCTTGTGCCGGAGGTCAGGAGTTCTCCGAACTCCAAACCAGGAGGTTCCTGGCGTATCTTTCGCAGCATTTATGCTGCTACTTTCCTCTACGCGAGAAAGTAGGCCGGGGTGCCGAGCATGGCAATGCCATGCTCTCGCGGAGCGCCTGCAGGTGGGTGCTGGGGCTGCCAGCCCCATAAAAGCCCCCGGGGTGGAGGGGCGGAGCGCCCCCACACGGGGAGGCGTGCAGAGGACGGGGCATAGCCCCTCCTCGCATTAAGGTTGCAGGGGCCTACTTCCCCTGCGCCTCAATCCGCTCCGCGAGGTCGTTGAGATAAACCCACCGCTCCATCTTGGCGGCAAGCTGAGTCTCCAGCTCCTCCTTTTCGGCAGTCAGCTCCTGCAGCGCCGCGTAGTCGCTCGCGTTCTGGGCGATGAGCGCCTCGGTCTGGGCAATCTTCTCCTCCAACCCGGCAATCACCCCGTCGATCTCCTCGTACTCCCGCTGCTCCTTGAAGGAAAATTTCAGCTTCTCCTGATGGCTGCGCCCGCCGGAAGTTTTTTTCAGGGAGGAGTTGGGCAACGGCTGGGAATCCAGCCGCTCCTGCGCCGCCAGACGCTGTTGTTCTGCAACGTCGGCGCGGTAGTCGGCGTAGCCGCCGGTGTAGTGGCGCACCTCGCCGTTGCCCGCCAGCACAAAGACGTGGTTCATCAGCTTGTCCAAAAAGTACCGGTCGTGGCTGACCGCGATGACCACCCCGGGGAACTGCTCGAGATAGTCTTCCAGCACCGCCAGCGTCTCGATGTCCAGGTCGTTGGTCGGCTCGTCCAGCACCAGCACGTTCGGGGCCTCCATCAGCACCCGCAGCAGGTACAGCCTGCGCCGCTCGCCGCCGGAGAGCCGCCCGATCTCGGTGTACTGCAGGTCGGCGGGGAAGAGAAACTTCTCCATCATCTGCGCAGCGGTGAGGGTACCCTCCGGGGTCTGGATCTCCTGAGAGATGTGACGGATGTAATCGATAGCCTTCACCGTCGGGTCAAAGTCCTCCCCGGCAAAGGATTCCTGCGAGAAGTAGCCGATGCGGACCGTCTCGCCGCGCACAATCCGCCCCTGATCCGGCTCCAGCAGGCCGCAGATCATCCGCACCAGGGTGGTCTTGCCGTAGCCGTTGGGCCCGATGATGCCCACCCTGTCGCCTTTGAGCAGGTTGTAGCTAAAATCCTTGACCAGCACCTTGCCGTCAAAGCTCTTGCTGATCTGCTCAATCTCGATGATCTTTTTGCCCAGCCGGGAGGAGAGGGCGCTGACCTCGAGCTTGGAGTGGTCGGGGACATAGCCCGGCTTTTTGAGCTCCTCGAACCGGTCGACCCGGAACTGGGCCTTGGTGCTGCGGGCGCGTGCGCCGCGCTGAATCCAGGCAAGCTCCTTGCGGTAGAGACTTTGACGTTTGCGCTCGGTAGCCAGCGCCATCTCCTCGCGCTGGGCTTTCAGCTCCAGATATTGCGAGTAGTTGGCCGGGTAGCTGTACAGCTTGCCTCGGTCCAGCTCGACGATGCGGTTGACCACCCGCTCCAGAAAATAGCGGTCGTGGGTGACCATCAGGATGGCCCCCTGGTAGCGTTTGAGATAGCTTTCCAGCCAGTCCACCATCTCGCTGTCGATGTGGTTGGTGGGCTCGTCGAGGATAAGCACCTCCGACTCAGCGGCCAGCGCGCAGGCCAGCGCCACCCGCCGCTTCTGCCCACCGGAGAGCTGCCCGATGGGCTGGTCATAGTCGGACAGCCCCAGCTGGGTCAGGATGCTCTTGCACTGATACTCGTCGGCCTGCTGCACCACCTTGGCCTCTTTGGCGCGGGCCTTGTTGATGGCGACGCCGGTCATCACCTGCTGCAGGACGGTGGTCTCGGGCGCAAACTCCGGGTTTTGTGGCAGGTAGGCCACCCGCACCCCACCGGAGCGGGTGACGGTGCCGCTGTCTGGGAAGTCGACCCCGGCCATCACCTTGAGCAGGGTGGATTTGCCGGTGCCGTTAACGCCGATGAGACCGATTTTATCCCCCTGACCGACGGCGAGCGAGCAGCCGTCGAGCAGCTGCCGGTCGCTGTAGCCCTTGGAGATTTTTTCTGCGTTTAATAAAATCAAGGCACAAAGCCTCCGTTTCTCTCAAAAAAGTTGGCTGAAAAGCCTGCCCCCTTATTATACTACCTGACAGACAAATCCGTCAATTCCAGTTTGTCCGGGACAACAAAGTTGTGGCAAATCGGTCAGGAAAGAGCCGCTTTAGCCTGAAATTTTGTGAAAGGCTATGATTCTGTCAGAGCAAACTTTTTGGTATTGACTTTTTGTGTGGCTTGCGGTATCCTTTATCTCAATAAAGTTTTTTGGATGTTCTGCTAAAAGATGATGGATTTACTTTAGCAAAATCAGACAAGAAAATTCAACCCGAATCGTTTACTGGAGGGATGGATGATGAGCTTTTTGGAGATTGTTGTTTTCATTCTGGAGATAATCGGAACGGTGGTCTTTTCCATTTCGGGAGGGTTGGTCGGCATTGAGCGCGGGCTGGATTATTTTGGTATCCCGGTTCTTTCGATGACGACGGCGGTGGGCGGCGGTATGCTGCGCGACCTGATTCTGGGCAACACCCCGCCAAGTATGTTCACCAACCCCGTCTATGTCGCGGTGGCGATTGTGACCTCCTCTCTGATGCTCCTGATGCTGCACCACTACGGCAACTTTGTGGAAAACGGCAAGGTGGTCAGCTTCATGGGGCCCATCAATTTTTTCGACTCGATGGGACTGGGAATCTTCACCATCATCGGGGTCAACAGCGCGCTGGACAGCGGCTATCACAACGCCTTTCTGGCGGTGTTTGTCGGAGTAATGACCGGTGTGGGCGGCGGCATGCTGCGGGACATCATGGTACGGCGCACTCCGCTGGTGCTGCGGCGGGAGATCTATGCAGTGGCGGCCATCCCCGGGGCGCTGATCTACTACTACCTCCAAGAATTTTTGCCGAAGACCTTCTGCATGCTGCTGTGCGCGGCGCTGATTGTTGCCATCCGTCTTCTGTCGCTGCGATTCCGGTGGAATCTGCCCAACTCGATAAACGAAAAATAGCGAGCCTCCCCCTGCAGCAAATGTGTCACGCAATTTTCCTGACAGGGATTCTGCCACTAACTGGACCGATTTGCCACTTTGAGCCGGTGAGCAAATCGGTCTTTTTCTTTAGCTTTGTGGAATCGGCAGACCGTCCTGCCAAACAGAACAAGAACGCCCCGGGCTGTCGGCCCGAGGCGTTCACTTTGCAAAACTCTTTGGGAAAGAGCTTACTTGTTCTTGTTCTGAATGTATTCGTCGATGGAAGCCGCAGCAGTCTTGCCTGCGCCCATCGCCAGGATAACGGTGGCAGCGCCAGTTACCGCGTCGCCGCCGGCGTATACACCCTCGCGGGTGGTCGCCATGTGCTCGTCCGCAACCAGGCAGCCCTTCTTGTTCGCTTCCAGACCCTCGGTGGTGGTTCTGATCAGCGGGTTCGGGGAGGTGCCCAGCGACATGATGACGGTGTCTACCGGAATCTCAAAGTTGGAGCCCTCAACCGGGATTGGACGGCGGCGTCCGGAAGCGTCCGGCTCGCCCAGCTCCATCTTGATGCACTCGATGGATTTGACGTTCGCGTTCTCGTCGCCGTGGATCTTGACGGGGTTAGTCAGCAGGACGAATTCGATGCCCTCTTCCTTGGCGTGGTGAACCTCCTCGCGGCGGGCCGGCAACTCCGCCTCGGAACGGCGGTAGATGATGTAGACATGCTCTGCGCCCAGTCTCATCGCGCTTCTGGCAGCGTCCATTGCAACGTTGCCGCCGCCGACTACAGCGACGTTCTTGCCCTTTCTGATCGGGGTGTCATAGTCGTCGCGGTATGCTTTCATCAGGTTGATTCTGGTCAGGAACTCGTTTGCGGAGGAAACGCCGACCAGGTCCTCGCCCTCGATGCCCATGAACATCGGCAGGCCAGCGCCGGAACCGATGAAGACAGCCTCAAAGCCCATGTCGTCCATCAGCTCGTCGATGGACAGAACCTTGCCGATAACCATGTCGGTCATCACTTTAACGCCCATCTTCTCCAGGCCCTCTACTTCCTTCTGCACGATGGCCTTTGGAAGTCTGAATTCCGGAATGCCGTAAACCAGTACGCCGCCCGCTTTGTGGAAGGCCTCGAAGATGGTGACCTCGTAGCCCTTCTTGGCAAGGTCGCCAGCGCAGGTCAGGCCCGCAGGGCCAGCGCCGATGACGGCTACCTTGTGGCCGTTGGATTCCGGCTTTACAACCTCGTTCTTGCCGTTCTTCATATCCCAGTCAGCCGCAAAGCGCTCCAGACGGCCGATGGCAACCGGCTCGCCCTTGATGCCGCGCACGCACTTGGCTTCACACTGGGTCTCCTGCGGGCATACACGGCCGCAGACTGCCGGCAGCGCGCTGGTCTCCTTGATGGCAGCGCAGGCGTCGGCGAATTTGTGCTCGGCGATCAGCTGGATAAATTTCGGGATCTGCACGTTGACCGGGCAGCCGCTGACGCAGGGCATATGTTTGCAGTGGAGGCAGCGCTGTGCTTCCTCCACCGCCATCTCTTCGGTGTATCCGTAAGAAACTTCCTCAAAGTTTCTGGCTCTTACTTTTGGGTCCTGCTCCGGCATGGGGAGCTTTGTCATGGTCATGTTAGGCATTGATGGCACCTCTCAGTCTGCAATGTTCGCTGTCATGCTGTTCCTGTTCCCTGTTGGTTCCATTGCGCTTCATCAGCTCGTCAAAGTTTACTTTGTGGCCGTCGAAGTCAGGGCCGTCCACGCAAGCAAACTTGATCTCGCCGCCAACATTGACGCGGCAGCCGCCGCACATGCCGGTGCCGTCGATCATGATTGGGTTGAGGGAAACGATGGTCTTGATTGCCTTTGGTCTGGTGACCTCCGAGACAAACTTCATCATCGGAACCGGGCCGATGGCGATGACCGCATCGTAGTCCTTGCCCTCGTCGATCAGCTGCTGGAGTTTTACGGTAACAAAGCCGTGCTCGCCGTAGGAACCGTCGTCGGTCATGACATAGAGGTTGTTGGCGACAGCCTTCATCTCGTCCTCGAGGATAACGATGTCCTTGGAGCGGAAACCGATGATGACGTCGACATTAGCGCCCATCTTGTGCAGGGCTTTGGCCTGCGGGTAAGCGATGGCGCAGCCCACGCCGCCGCCGATGACGCAGACGTTCTTGAGGCCTTCCAGGTGGGTTGGGATGCCCAGCGGGCCGACAACGTCCAGCAGGTACTCGCCCGCTTCCATAGCGCCCAGCATCTTGGTGGTGCGGCCAACCATCTGAACGATCAGGGTGATGGTGCCCTTTTCTCTGTCATAGTCCGCGACGGTCAGCGGCACGCGCTCGCCCTGCTCATCGATGCGGAAGATGATAAACTGTCCCGGGAGAACCTTTTTAGCGATAAACGGAGCTTCTACCTCTACGAGGACAACTGCTTCGTTTAACAGCTTCTTGTTAACAATTTTAAACACTTGCAATCTCACCTCTCGAAAATATTCGACATATGCAGACAAAAGGACGCCATCCTTCTTCCCTAAAATCATTCTGACGGCCTTTTGTTGTGCCCATTTTTCTTTTATTCCAAAGCTGATTTTCTCTTGCCGAGAGCAATCAGTGTCCAACAATTAGTTTACCTTTCTCTTGTTAATTTGTCAACAACTTTTTTGGATAAGAAAAACGGGGTGACTTTCTTATGAGAAGAAAGTCACCAAAGACTCACCAGGAACCTCCTGGTTCCTGGACCTCCGGCACAAGGGGGCGGACCCCCTTGGATTCCCCCGCCTTCTGCCCTAGCGGTATTGGTTGCGGAGGTATAGGGGCTGCGGCATCCTCGGAGGTATTTTAGCTGTAGATGGTGGCGCCCCTTTCTGGGGGGGAGCAACGCTTGACTTGCTGGGGGGATGATAATGCCCCCCAAGGGGGTCCAGGGGTGCCCCCTGGCGAATCTTTGGTGACTTTCTTTTCGAAAAAAAGTCACCCGGGGTGGAGGGGCGGAGCGCCCTCCCCATGGGGGCTGTGGGGGCGCATAGCCCCCACTTCGGAGAGTGCAGAGGGGCAGCGCCCCTCGCATCAGCGTAGGGGCCACGGCCCACGCAGTGAGAGAAAAAGGGGGGCCACGGGGGGATACCCCCCGTGGCCCTTGCGCCCTGCGGCGCTTAGATAATCTCAATACGTAGCGTAGCGCTGTGCTCGCCGTCGGCAGTCTCTGCCTTAACCGTCGAGAACCCCGACTCGATGCCGGTAAACACCCCGCGGTTGTCCACCTCGCCGTACAGGCTGCCGCGCGTGATGCTCCACTCGATGTCCTCTCCCGTCGCGTTGGATGGGGAGAAGGTCACCTGCAGCTGCATCGACTCGCCCGCGTGCACCGCGCTGCGGCTGGCCTTGATGGTGATGCCGGTGGTCTCCACCGTCTTGCCGGTGACGTCCTCCACGCGGCTGCTGTTGCTGCTGTTGCTGCCGCTGTCGTTGGACGCACTGTAGCTGTCGCCGGTGACCCGCACGTCGATGGTGCCGCCCTGGTCGCCCGCCACCACGGTGATCTTGCAGCTGCCTGCGCCCACCGCGTGGACCACGCCGTCCTCGTCGATGGTCGCCACATACTTGTCGCTGGTGGTGTACTTGCGGGTGACGGTGGAGTCGCCGGTCAGCTTGATGCCCAGCTGCTTCTCGTCGCCGACCTCCATGTTCAGCTTCTTATTTTCCGGGTCGGTGAAGATGATGTACTGCACGTCGCCCGTACCCGGTCCCTCGGCGATGACCGTCTCGCTGACCGGCCCGGATGGACGGCTGCTGCTCGACGAGCTGCCGGAGGAGCTGGAGGTATTGTCCTCCTCCTCGTCATCTTCATTGTTCGACGAGCTGGAGGAGCTGGACGAACCGGACGAGCCATAGGTGTGGTCGCCGATGATGTTGTAGCCGGTGGAGTCCTCGGCGTCCTCGTTAAAGGTCGGGCCGTCGGAGACAGTCAGCGCCGTGCCGGTGCTCTGGGTGCCGGTGCGGCCGGCATATTCCGAGCCTGCGGCCTCGAGATACTCCTCGATGGCGTCCGCCACCGCCTCGCCCACGCTCTCTTGGTAAGAATCCTGCTGCATCTTGCCGTACTCGGTGGAGTTGGTCAGGAAGCCCACCTCGCTGAGGATGCCCACCATCTGCGGGTCGCGGGTGACATAAAAGACATCGTACTTGGCGCCGCGGTCGCTGGTGGAAAGCCCGTCCGAGGTCGCGCTGGACATCTGCGCCGCCAGCTTTTTGGCGAAGGGGTAGAAGTAGTAGCACTCCGACCCGGACGCGCTGGTGTTGACCTCCGAGGAGTTGGTGTGGATGCACAAAAACAGCGAGGAGTCAAAGTTTTTTGCCTGCGCCAGACGGCTCTGCATGGTGGTGGTGTTATTGTAGGTGTTGAGCAAGTTGACCTCAGCGCCCTTCTCCTCCAGCGCGTCGGCGATCGCCTGGGCAAGCTCCCAGTTGATGCGCTTCTCCGGCCAGTCCGGGTCGATGTTGTCCGCCACGCCCGGGTCGCTGCCGCCGTGACCGGGGTCTACGGTGATGCGCGCCCCCTCGATGCCGGTGGGGTTATTGAAGCGCAGCACGATGTTGCCGTTCTCGTGGTAGGCCTTGTAGCCGAGGAAACCGTTGTTGTCCAACAGCTCCAGCGTCAGTGTCGAGCCGTTCCAGGTCGCGCTGGAAAACAGCGGGTTTTGGCTGAGCGAAAGGTCGCCCGGCGTGCTGCTGGTGTTCTGGAACTCGAACCGGATGCGCCCGGTCGAATAGCTCGGCAGGAAGGAGACCGGGTTGTCCGACTGCAGGATGACATAGGTGAAGTCGTTGGTCGCCCGCACCGTCATGTTGGTGATGCGGTTATTTCGAATCGAGACCCCGCTGGTCACCGCCTCCACATCCTCGCAGTAGACGCGCCGCCCCGAGGCCAGCTTGTAGTAGTACCGGTACTTGCTGCCGTCCTTGATGCTGACCATCTCGCCGGTGACATAGTCCATCGTGCCGTAGGGCAGCGGGTAGCAGTCGGTGTCCGGATAGATGCTGTTCTTGTTGACCGGGAAGGTCCAGGCCTGCTCGGCCACCACCTGCACCAGCGTCCCATCCCCGATGGCTTTGGTCGGGGAGGTGGACAACTCCGGCCGCACATAGCCGTTGCTCGAGCTATTGCTGCTCGAGCTGCTGCCGCTCGGCGGGTTGCTGCTGGTGCCGTAGGAGCCGGAGGAGGAGGGCAGGCTGTCCAGCTGGAAGGTCAGCTTGGCGCCGGTCAGGCTGTCGCTGGAGCCGTTTAGCGTGGCGGTCACCACCACATTGCCCATATCCGAGGAGGTCATCCCCGTGCCGTCCACCTCATACTCGGCGGAGTAGCGCCTGTACCCGCTGATGCCCGCCGAGCGGTTTGTCTCGGTGAGCGAGATCGTTTCGCCGTTGACCTCAGCGGTCACCCGCGCGCCCTCCTGCGCCACAGCGGTGATGATGATGGTGTCGCCGTGGGCCACGCTGCGGTTGCCCACCGGGCTGATCTGCTCAAGGATGCTGGCCCCCGCATAGCTGTCCGCCAAATCCTGATAGCTGCCGGAGCCGATGCTCTCCCCGTCCTCCACCTGCTGGGCCTGCCCCGCGTCGATGGTGTAGAGGTCGGCTTGGGCGGCAGGCTCTGCCTGCGTCTCTGAAGCTGTCTGCATGGTCTGCGGCTGACTCTCGCTATCGGAGGTCTGCTCCTCTGCCGTCCCCTCCTCTGCCTGCGTCCAGGCTTCGGTCAGGTAGTAGGTGGTGTAGTTGGGGTCCTGCAGCAGGGTTTCCAGCGAGTTAAACACGCTGCCCGAAAAGGCCTCTTCCCCCTGTGCAATCTCCCACTGGGTCGCCAGCTCATAGTTTGGCCCCCAGCCGTTTTCCCACACCCCTGCCCGGGAGGAGGCATGTCCCATCAGGGCAGCGACGCCGCTCTGGGAGAGGGTGTCGTTCCACCAGTCGGCAATCTGCTCAAAGGGCAGGGTTTCGCTGGCGGTGGCGCCGTAGTTTTTGACCACCACAAAGTCGCACAGCCCCTGCTCGATCATACCCTTGGTGTCGGCGTGGTAGGCCCCCAGCGAGGTCTGGGTGTAGGCAAAATCAATGCCGCCCTCCTGCTCGTCGGCGGTGGCCCACACCGGGCTGACCGCCAACCCCACCGGCAGCGAAGCGTTTGCCTCCTGCGCAGCCTCGCGGGCGGTCTTGACCAGCAGGGTGGTGCTCTCGGTCATGTAGGTGTCCATGCTGACGTTGGCCCCGGTCTGGGTGAAGGCCGCATAGCTGTAGTCGGTTTCCGGGTTGAGGTAGCCGTCCAGCAGCAGCCCGTCCAGCTGGCTGCCCGACACGATGTTCTTCGTCTGCTCGGCACACTGGTCCAGCGTCTGCGCATCCACCGCGCTGATGTAGCTCATCCGTCCGCTGCCCCCCACCACAAAGGAGAGGTCATGGACGCCGTACAGCGACAGCCCCGCCTGATGCGCGCTGTCGTACAGATAGCCCAGCGCGTCGAAGGAGGTCATCGCGCCCGGCGACTCCCAGAGGGTGCCGTAGGCGTTTTCCAGCGAGACAAACAGGGTGTCCAGCCCCAGCTCCGCCGCGTCCTGCACCATCTGGTCGATCTCGTCGCGCACCTGCTGCTCGTCAATCTCCGGCGGGTCGAGCTGCTGCTGTTGCTGTTGCAGCTGCTGCTCCTCCTCGCTGCCGGACAGCGCCAGCTCCGCCTGCTCGATATGGCCGGACAGCACGGTCAGAAACTCGCGCCCCGGCTCGACCATCGCCGCCTTCATGTCCGACGGGAACTGGAAGCTGGACGCCGCCACCACCGCATCCTCCTGCGGCTGTGAGCGCGTCGCTGCCTGAGCTTGCAGCTGCGCCTGCTCTGCCTGCTGCACCGCCTGGGCGTTCAGCTCCTCCTTTTGTTCCTGCGCCGCTGTCTGGCGCAGAATCACAACCGCAAAGGCCGCGATGATGGTGATGACCAGGATGACCCCAATCAAAGGCCCTACAATCGTCTTTTCTTGATGTTCTCTTGTTGTCACAACCATAGCCTCCTGTTTTTACGTCCTGCTCTTTGCCTACAAGACCTGCTTGAGGCTGTCGATCTCCTCCTGCACAGCCGCCTTCACGCCCGACTGTGGCTGGAACACCGAGTCGTAACGGAACAGCGAAAAGCCCTTGTAGTGTTCGGCCTGGCGTGCGGTGTCCACCTGGCGGGCCAGGATGTCCCCGCTGTTGGCCCACTCCCAGCGGCCGGAGCCGGCATAGGTGTCCTCGGTGCCGATCTTGTACGGCGAAAGCCCGATGTACAGCTGCACGTCGTTTTCGATCAGGTCGCTCCACGCCTCCACCGTCTCGGCATAGGGGTAGGTGCTGTTGTCAAATCCAAAATAAATCTGTGGACAGATGTAGTCGATGTAGCCGTCCTCGGTCAGCCACTCCTTCACATCGATAAACTGCTTGTCGTAGTTGTTCTCCATGTTTCCCTGCGGGCTGATGCCAAAGACCACCTCCGGGTCGGTCTCCTTGACCGCCGCATACACCGCCCTGACCAGCTGGTTGACGTTTTCCCTTCTCCAGTCGGCCAGGCTCATGGTGCCGCCGCCGGTCTGGTACTGGGCATAGGAGGCCGCATCAAAGGCCACGTCGGTGGTCGGGTAGAAGTAGTCGTCAAAGTGGATACCGTCCACCTCATAGTTCTCCACAATCTCCCGCACCCCGTCCACAATCAGCTGCTGGGCCTTTTTGCTTGCGGGGTTATAGGTGATGGCGCCGTTGTACTGGATGGCGTCGCCGGTCTTGAGCATCGCTGTCGCGGGGTTTTCGGCGCTGAGCTCGGCGTTGGTGGCGCTGTTGCGCACCCGGTAGGGGTTCAGCCACGCCTCCAGCCGCAGGCCGCGCTCATGGGCCTCCTCCACCATAATCTCCAGCGGGTCAAAGCCGGGGTCTATCCCCTCCTCCCCGCCGGCCAGATAGGACCAGGGGAACAGCTCCGATTCATACAGCGCGTCGCTGAAGGGGCGCACCTGGGCGATGACGGTGTTGAGCCCGAGGGACTTCACATTGTCGAAGGCCTGCTCGATGTTCTTGGTAAACTGCTCCTGACCCACGCTGCTGTCGTCGCTGTTCAGCAGCATCGGCTTTAAATCGAGGTAGGACAGCCAGATGGCGCGCACCTCGTCCGGCTCCTCAGCGCGCTGGGAGGCGGCCTGCTCCTCCTTGGAGATGACCCGCACCGGCGTGGTCAGATCCCCGATGGCGGAGGGATTTTCCATCACATAATCCTGCTGGACATCGACGCTGTTGTCCACCACCCACAGCTGGCTTTGTGACTGCGCCGAAGATTGGTCCTGCGTCCCCGCGCAGCCCGCCGCCGAACAGGCCAGGATGGCCGCCGCAAGCAGCGCCAGTTTTCTCTTGTGCTGTTTCATAAACGCATCTCTCCTAAAAATATTGATGTCAAAAGGTTGCCGGGCAGGCTGTTTTCCAAATTATATGCTGCCCGCAAAAGCTGCCATTCCCCTATCGAGTGTCAACGCTTTTCTGTCGTGGGCTTTTTAACAGTCACCTTCATCATAACATATTTTTACAAAAATGACAAACTCTTTTCAAAAAGTTTGCAAAACCTTTTGCGCACTGACAAAAAAAGTTCATTTTCTGCAAAGCCGATTCGCTATTCTTGTAAAACCCACTCAGCAAAAGAGGGAAAGCGCCGCGGCGCTTTCCCTCTTGCGGGGCCCTCTGTATAAAGGCTGTTATTCCTGCGGGAGCGGGTCGGCAAAGGAGTCAGCTGGCTGCTTCTCCTTTGGCTGTTCCTGCGTCTCCTCTTGCTGTTTGTCGGAAGTCTCCGGTTTTTCGGTGCCGGTCTGCTCGGAGGCCTGCTTTGTCTGAACGCTGATCTGGTAGGTCACTTCGGCGCTCTCGTTGCCCGCCGCGTCTACCGTCTTGATCTTAACGGTGTGGGTGCCCGCGGTCAGGGTCACCTTGGGCGCTTCGGCGGAGAGAGCGGTGTATTCGCCGCTGTCCACCTTGGCCTTGACGGTGACGGGGCTCTCTCCCTCCGCCGCCTTCTGGTAGCTGACCGCAAAGCTGGTGGCGTCGGTCTTGTAGACGCTGTCCTCTTTGCCGTTATAGGCGTTGACCGGTTTGCCGCCATTTGTCAGCGACGGCGCTGCCGGAGCGGTGGCGTCGACGGTGGTGATGGTGACGCTTTGGGTGCTCTGGTTACCCGCCTTGTCGGTGGCGGCAATCACATAGGTACCGTTGGCGGAGGCGATAAACTGGTAGCCGCTGCTCTCGGTGTAGGCAACCGGCGCACCGTCCCTGGTCACCTGCACGGTGCTGACTCCGCTGTTTTCATCGGTGACCGAGAAGGTGACCGTCTGGGATTTCTGCCAGGTATTGTTCGCGCTCATTACCTGGATAGACGGCGGGGTCAGGTCGATGCCGCTCACCTGGACGGTTCTGGACTGCTGGTTGCCCGCTTGGTCGACCGCTACGACGGTGTAGCTGCCGTTCTGGCTGACCGAAGCCTGATAGCTTCCGCCGCTGGCGCTCATCTCGATGCCGGCGAAGGTGACGCTTGCCACGCCGCCCTCATCGGTGACGCTCAGGCTGACGGTGGCGGTTTTGCGGTCCTTGCTGTAGCTGACTGCTGGCTCGCCGATGACCGGCGGGGTGTTGTCGATGCCGCTGACGGTGACGGTGGTCTGGGCGGTCTTGCCCAGCTCATTGGTCGCGGTGACGGTGTAGGTGCCGTTGACGCTGGTGGTCAGCAGGTAGCTGCCGTCCCCCTGTGGGGCAACGGTGCAGCCCTCGCTGCCGGTCACCGAGGTGATGGCCGCGCCGCCGTTCGGGTCGGCGGTGATGGCTGCGGTCGCGGTGCCTGCGCTTACCTGCGGCTGTCCCGCGCGGATTGCCGGCGCGATGTTGCCGATAATCTTCTCCACATAGGCATTGGCGGTGGCCTGGTTGCCGTCCTTGTCAACCGCGGTGAAGGTGTAACTGCCGTTGGCGGTGGCGGTGAAGGTATAGCTGCCGCCCTCCCCGGTCAGGGAGCCGCCGCTGGCGGTGAGTTTGACATCCGCTGCGCTGCCATCCGGGTCGGAGACGGTGACCGGGATGGTGACTTCGGTCATCGCCGCATCGAGCTGCTGCTCGCCGAGCTGGATGACCGGCGGTTCGTTGGTCTTTTCCTCGATGCCGGTCACCTGCAGGGCCACGCTGGCGGAGAGGTTATCCGCTGTGGTGACCTCAACGGTGTAGCTGCCATTGGCGGTTGCGGTAAACTGGTACTGGTTTTCAGCGGTCCTGGTGACCCGCGCGCCGCTCTCCTTCGGCTCGACGGCAGAAACGCTGCTGCCGTGCGGGTCGACGGTGATGGTGGTGGTTGCGGTCTGGCCGTCGGCGCTGCTGACCGTGTTGCTCGGAACGGTGACGGTCGGGGGCTGCTGCTTCTCGGCTACCGTTACCTGCTGGGTGGCGGTGTTGCCGGCCGCGTCGGTGGCGGCGATGGTATAGTCTCCCGCCGGGATTCCGGTCACGCTGTAGCTGCCGTCTGCATTTGCAGCAATTGTTGTTCCGTTAAACAGAACGTTCACTGCATTTGCATCCGTCACTTTAAAGGAAATCTTGGATCCGTCTTTTTCTTCCGTCTGCTCGATAGAATCGATGACCGGCTTCTCGTTGTCGATTCCTGCAACCGAAACGCTTTCTTTCTTGGTATCGAGCACCACATTGTCCTTGCTGATGGTCGCGGTCACCTCATAGGTGCCGTTCTCGCTGACCTCGACGCTGTAGTTGGTCGAGTTGCCGGACTGGGTGGCCGCGGCGTTCAGCTGCGCGCCGCCCTGCTTCTGGACGGTGACGTTTAACGTCTCGCCCGGCTGCAGGTTCTGCTCGATCTGGAAGCTGATGGTCTTGCTCTGCGCGATGCCGCTTTCATCCGAGACAGAGATTTTGCTCAGGGCGATGGTGCCCTGTGCGGGCGGCTGCGGGGTGGTTGTGGTATCCTGCGGAATCTGGACATCTTTCTGGGTTGTGTTGCCTGCACCGTCCATAACGGTGATGCTGTACTCGGCGCCCGCTGCGCCGATGAAGGTGTAAGTCCCGTTTGTCTCTTTTGTCACCGAAGCAGGAGTTCCATCCGTAGCATTTGCCTCGACTTTGGCGATGCTGGATAGAGTATCCGTTGCCGTGATGATAACCTTCGTCTGGTTGTTATCGTCAACCTTGGCAGTTACCGTAGGCACAGTCATATCGAGGTAAATCGTCACTTGCTGTGTGGCCGTGTTGCCGTTGGCATCTGTCGCAGTAATTTGGTAAGAAGCCGGATTTCCCTCTTCATTGGCAGAGAAAGCATAGAATCCATCAGCACCTACTGTCAATGTTGTGTTGTTGACCTTGACCTCCTTGATGGCGCCGTTATCGGTCACCTTAAATTTGACTATTGGAGCATCTTTGTGCCAGCTGGACTGGTTAACGCTTTCAAAGGTAATAACCGGTTTGTCGGTATCCGGCTGCGTTGTGCCCGGCATGCTATAGGTATTGGAGGTAACCGAGTTGCCCGCATAGTCGGTGACAACCGCCCGGTAGTTGCCTGCTGCCGCTGGCGTAAAGGTGTAGGTGCCGTTCGCATAGACCGGTGTATACCGGGTATTGTTGCTGTCAAGCACCACAACATTCGCCACGCCGGACAGCGCATCGGAAACCCGAAGGCTCAGGGTGTTGTTCTGGACGGAAGCGCTGTCGATAACCGGCTTCGTCTTATCAATCCTTACCGTATACACTCTTGTGGCCTCGCTGTCGCCTGCGCTGCCGCGGGTAAAGAAGTAGTAGTCCTTCTGCCCTTCGGCGTTGATGGTCAGGGTGCCGTTTGCAAGCTCTCTGCGGTTGCCCCACTGGGAGGAGCTGCCGCCCGCCGGACGCTCATAGGAGTAGGCGGTCCGTCCGCTGCTGTAGCCGGTCAGGTTGAAGGTGATGTTCTGGTTGCTCCAGCTGCCGTTTGTATAGCTGGCCCCGTTGGGGTAGTTCATGTAGACAGTCGGGGCGGAGATGGTCTTTCCGTTGACGTCGACATAAAAGCTGGTGGTCGCGTCGCGGTATCCGCGGCGGGAGGCGGTGACGGTGATGCGGGCTGTGCCGGTGCCGACCGCTTCGATCACCAGCGTGTCATCCCGGCGAGTGCTGACTCTGGCAACGCTGCTGTTGCTGCTGGTTGCCTTGATCGAGCTGCCGTCGGTGTTGACGTTGATGATCCGCTCGCTGCCGCGGTTCATAATCTGATCGCTGATCTTGCGGATAATCACTTTGTCCTCGCTGCCGCTGCTGTTCCCGCTGACAATGACCTTAAAGGTCGTGCTCTTGGAAATCTGTCCGGAGCGGGAGGCGGTGACCTTGACGGTGGTGGTGCCGGCGTTTCTGGCGCGGATCTTCAGCTGGAAGCCGTCCGCCGTCACCTCGGCCACACGGGAGTTGGAGTTGGTGAGGGTGATGCGGCTGGCGTTGGTGTTGACGTTGACATAGCGCACGTCACCCTCATCCATATATTTGTTCGAGATGCCCGACAGCTGCACCGTCTGGGTGGTGTCGTCGCGCACGATGATGTCAAACGAGATGGTGCTGCTCTCATAACCGGTGCGGGAGGAGGTGACCTTGATGGTCGCCCGGCCCGGCTTGACGCCGGTCATGGTGATGTGGCTCTTGGCGGTGGAGTAGGTCACTTTCGCCACGCTGGCGTTGCTGGTGGTCACCCGCAGCGAGCTGCCGTTGTGGTCGATGCCGACAATCTTCTTTTCGCCGATGTCCAGATACTGGTTGGCGATGTCGTACAGTGTGACCTTCTTGGTCTGGTCGGACGATCCGGAGCCGCCGGAGTAGATCCGCTTGGACGGGGTGGCATAGCCGCGCCCGGTCTCGATATACAAGGGCTTAGCGTCGTAGTAAACCCCGTCGCTGTAGCAGTACAGGCGGTTAATCTGCCCGTAGCCGTACAGGTCGGTGGGGGCGTAGTTGTAGACGTAGTTGATGATGGTGTCGTCGTCATACACGACGTCGCAGTCGGAGCGGGTGGTCAAAAGATTGAGCGCCAAATTCTTCATCGTCAGGGTGGTGCCCTTCGGGGCGTTGACGGTGACGTTGGTGAAGCCCCGGCTGTTCGAGAACAGTCCGCCCTCCTCCAGGATGGTCTCGCTCTTGATGCTGACGTTGGAAAGCTCGGTGTCGCGGGAAGCAAAGACGCGGGAGGTGTCCTCGCTCTCTACCTCCAGCTTGGAGGCGTTGACGTCATAGAGCTTGACCCAGTCGCTGCCGCTGTGGACATAGAGGGTGCCCTGGATGTCCACATTCTTCAGGGTGACGGTGCCGGACGGAACCTTGATGTACAGGCTGCCGACAAAGGTCTTGTTGGCGATGGTCACCGAGCCGGTGTCGATGTAGCCGTCCTGGTAGACCTTGGACTCGCTGTAGGTGCCCTTCTGCGAAAAACGCGCGCTGGGGTAGCTGGTGTTCTTCTTCGGGGTGGGCGCGCCGCCGGTGGGCTGTGCCAGCTGCTTTGCGGCGCTTTTCTCGACCGGCTTGCTGCCGACCGGCTGATAAACCGCCGTTGTGTTCTGGGAGCTTTGCTGGCGCGAGGTGGTGCCGGTGGGCTTCGTTGTGCTCGAAGTCTTGGAGGTGTTCGAGCTGCTCGAGCTGCTGTTTGTCTTGTTGGTGTTTGTCGGGGCGGCTGTCTGCTGCGGGGTGGTGACCACGACCGTCTGGGTGGTGGTCGTCGAACCGGAGGCAGTGCCGGTGGTTTCGGTGGTGGTCGTGTCAGGCTTGGAACCGGTGGTCGTGGTGTCCGGCTCCTCCACCACATTTTCTTCCTCGTCGCTCTGGATGGTCGGGTCCTCGTCCGCCGTCACCTCAGAGTCGTCCACAATGTCCTCTCCCGGGTCCTGGGCGTCCGGTTCGGGCGCTTCCAGCACCACCTCCTGGGAGGACTCATCCTGGCGGGAGCTGAACCAGCTGCATCCGGTGAGCGTCGTGGACGCAATCAGGATCGCCATCGCCAGTGCAATGGTTTTGGAAAACAGGTTGTGCTTTTGTTTCATGGTTTACGCTCCTTTCTCCTTGAAGCGAGGGCTTATCTGAAAACAGTCAGTCATAAATTTCTCCTCTTGTTTATAAGACGACAAACAGGGCCGATTTGTTACACCCTGCTAAAAAAATTTGCAGACAAGCTTTGTTTTGAAGGGAGCTTCGCCGCTGCGGCGGCCCCCAAATCTTCCCTCTATCATACTGGTGTCATTTTCCAGCCTGATTGATGCAGGAGAAAAAACTTTTTTTGTAAAAGAAAAAGGGCCGCCCCAGCCGGGCAGCCCTCTTACACTTTTCTTTATATTGGCAGGAAGTTTCGCGCTATCCTTCTTCCCACACTTCCTCCACCGCCACACATTCGCTCCCCGCAAAGGTCAGGCGCACCACCCAGGGCGTCTTTTCCCGGATGCGGCAGAAATCGGAATAGCCAAACCCGCCTTTGCTAAAAGAATGGAGCAGCACGCTGATGGCTGTCCCGTGTCCGCCGGCGGCGATGGTTTTGTCCTCGCTGCACTGCACCAATCGCTCCAGCGCAGGCACCGCCCGCTGCTGCACCTGTCGGAGACTTTCCCCCTGCTCCAGGCGGTAATCAAAATCCTCCCACTGCCGCCGGGCAAAGGCCGGAAAATCCTCCACCCAGCTGCCGACGGTGCGCTCGCGCAGGTCCGGCTCCAGCTCAATGGGCAGGCCCAGCCGCCGGGCCAGCGGCTCCAGCGTCTGCACCGCCCGCGGGTAGGGGCTGGAATAGATTTGCTCGATCCCCTTCCCCTGCAGAAAGTCCGCCAGCCGCTCGCTGTCCGCGCGGCCCTTCTCGCTCAGCGGCGCCAGCTCCGGGGTCTCCTGATAGCCCTGATAGACCGGCTGTGCGTGGCGCACCAGGTAGACTGTCGTCATCGGCTTCCTCCTCTTTGGTTAAATTTCCCCCTGCGAGGCGGCCTTGAGGTAGGCGTTGATGAACGGGTCGATCTCGCCGTCCATCACCGCGCCTATGTTGCCGGTCTCGTAGCCCGTGCGGTGGTCCTTAACCAGCGTGTACGGCATAAAGACGTAGGAGCGGATCTGGGAGCCCCAGCCGATCTGCTGCTGCTCGCCCTTGATGTCCTCGATGCGCTTGAGGTGCTCGCGCTCCTTGATCTTGACCAGCTTGGATTTGAGCATCTTCATCGCCACCTCGCGGTTCTGGTGCTGGCTGCGCTCGTTCTGGCAGGCCACAATGACGCCGGTGGGGATGTGGGTGATGCGGATGGCCGACTCGGTCTTGTTGACGTGCTGGCCGCCCGCGCCGCCGGAGCGGTAGGTGTCGATCTTCAGGTCGGCGGGGTTGATCTCGATGTCGTAGTCGTCGTCGATCTCGGGCATCACCTCCAGCGAGGCAAAGGAGGTCTGGCGGCGGCCGGAGGCGTCAAACGGCGAGATGCGCACCAGCCGGTGGACGCCGTTCTCCGACTTCAAAAAGCCGTAGGCGTTGGTGCCGGTGATGAGGATCGACGCGCTCTTGATGCCCGCTTCCTCCCCGGCCAGATAGTCCAGCACCTTGACCTTGAAGTGGTGGCGCTCCGACCAGCGGGCGTACATGCGGTAGAGCATCTGCACCCAGTCCTGGGCTTCGGTGCCGCCCGCGCCCGCGTGGAAGGTGAGGATGGCATTGTTGGAGTCAAACTCCCCGGACAGCAGCGCCGAGAGCTTCTCCTCCTCGATGCGGGCGTCGATCTCCTTGAGGTTGTCGCGGATGTCCCGCAGAAAGGCCTCCTGCTCCTCCTCGCTGCCAAATTCTTCTTCGCCTGCCAGCTCCACCATCGTCTGGGCGTCCTCGAACATGCTGACTAGGCTGTTGTAGGAATCCAGCTTTTCGTTGACCACCTTCTGCTCCTTGAGGACCCGCCTGGTGTTTTCCATGTCGTTCCAAAAGTCCGGCTTGGCGGCCTCCTCGTCCAGCTTTTTCTTTTCCTCCAGCAGCTTATCGCATCCCAGCGCCTCGCGCAGGTCCTGGATTTTGGGCTGCTGTGCGAGCAGCGCCTGTTTTAATTCTTCTAACTGAAGCATCGTTGCTTCCTCCTGTTTTCTGTTATATTTTGTTCGATTCGCAGAGAACTTTTGGTCACACAGCGCCTCTTCCCTTCTTCCATACCGGACAGCTTTTATCTTTTATTATAGTAGACTGCGGCCAAAATGTAAAGCCCGCTCTGTCCTTTCGGCAAATTCTTTAAATTCCCGATGAATTCTTGCCCGCGCTCCTAGATTTTTCCGCCCGGCTGTAGTATACTATTATAATACAAATAACAAAACGACACTCTCTTTATTTGGAAAGGTTGAATGTAATGAATTATCAAGGCGTTTGCTGTCCGGTCTGCGGCAAGCCGTTCCAGGAGGGCGACGACATCGTCGTCTGTCCGGAGTGCGGCGCGCCCCACCACCGGGAATGTTATAAAAGTCTGGGCCACTGCGCCCTGCAGGATGAGCTGCACCAGGAGGGCTTGAGCTGGCAGAATCCCAACGACCAGCGCCCCCAGCATCAGGCGCAGAGGGACGGCGTGCAGCCCGACCAGAACGGCAACATCATCTGCCCCAACTGCGGGCTTTTCTGCCACGAGGAGGACCAGTTCTGCCCCAACTGCCGTTTCCCGCTGCACCAGGCCCCCCGCGCCGACCGGCCGGTGGTGGAAAATCCCTTTGAGGGGGAGGAGGTATCGGACACCGGCTTTGCGGATATGTTCGAGGCCATCTATGCCGACGACGAGCTCGACGGCATCCCGGCCAAGGACTTTATCTTCATCGTCCGTCAGAACTACATCTATTTTCTGCGGGTGTTCAAGATTTTTTCCCAGCGGGCCAAAGCAAAGATCTTCAACTGGTCCTCTTTCCTGTTCGGTTTTCTCTACTTTTTCTACCGCAAAATGTATAAAATCGGCTCGATCCTGCTGGGGATTTATCTGCTGACCAACATCCCCTCGCTCATCCTCTCGTTCCATATGCTGCGGCAGACCATCGCCGACCCGATGCTGGTGACCTCGCTGCAGTATGACTTCACCGGGCTGGAGGGGCTGCAGATCCTTTCCCAGCTGCTGACCTACGCGCGGCTGGGGCTGGCCGTCTTTGTCGGCTTCACCGCCAACCACTTCTACTACAAGCACTGCCGCCAGAAGATCGAGAAGCTGCGCGGCCTCTCCTCGGGCGGCAGCGAGAACGAGTACTACCAGACCCTCTCCTCGGTCGGCGGGGTGAGCGCGCTGGCGGTCTTTGTGGTGCTGGCGCTGCTGCTGGGCCTGACCTTCCTCTCCGGCACCGTGATGATGGTGCTGCTCTAGTTCTTTCGACACAAGGTGAATAAAATGTCTTATGAACAGGTAAAGCAATATTTTTCACAGAACCAGCTCTCCGACCGCGTGCTGCATTTTGAGCAGTCCAGCGCCACCGTCGAGCAGGCCGCCGCTGCCGTCGGCTGCGCGCCCTGTCAGATCGCCAAGACCCTCTCCTTCCGGGTGCAGGGGGAGCCGGTGCTAATCGTCGCCGCCGGGGATGCCCGCATCGACAACCCCAAATTTAAGGCTCTTTTCCACGAAAAGGCCAGAATGATCCCCGCCGCCGAGGTGGAAAAGGCGGTGGGCCACGCGCCGGGCGGGGTCTGCCCCTTTGCCCTCCTGCCGGGGGTCAAAGTCTATCTGGACATCTCGCTGCGGCGTTTTTCGGCAGTCTATCCCGCCGCCGGGGACGCCCACAGCGCCGTCCGCCTGACCCCGGACGAGCTGGCAGAACTCTCCCACAGCCTTGCCTGGGTGGACTGCTGCAAGGACTGGGCGCAGGGCTAATTCCCAAGAAAGGCGCCCTACTTTCTCCCCGTCTTTGTCTACTTCTCCAAAAAAGGCGGGACAAGGCCCCTTTTGCCGAACCGGCCCTTGACAAAAGAAAGCTTGTTTTGGTATAATTTTCACGTTGTCCGTCCGGCGAACCGCGATTCTTCCGGCTTGCGGAAAGGGGCAAACCTTGCCCTGCATAACCGGCAGGGCCTTAAGTCCAAAAGGAGGTGCTTTTACAATGGCAAAACTGAATGACAAGTATGAAACCGTCATGATCTTCAACACCAAAAACGGTGACGAAGCTGTCAAAGCCCTGGTAGAGAAATTCACCGCTTTGATCGAAAAACATGGCACACTGGAAACCGTAGAAGAGTGGGGCAAACGCAGACTGGCTTACCCGATCCAGGACGAGGTCGAGGGCTACTACGTATTCGCCACCTTCACCAGCGCTCCAGAGTTCCCGGCAGAGCTTGACCGTAACTACAAAATCACCGACGGCGTTCTTCGTTCCCTGATCGTTAAGAAAGAGGACTAAGGAGGATTTATCATGCTGAACCGTGTAATTTTAATGGGAAGGCTGACCGCGGACCCGGAGCTGAAAAAAACAAACTCCGACATTTCGGTCACTTCTTTTTCGCTTGCTGTGGACAGAAATTACGGCAAGGGCGCGGACCGTCAGACAGACTTCATCAACTGTGTTGCATGGCGTCAGACTGCGGAATTTATCAGCAGATATTTTTCCAAAGGCAGACTGATGGCCGTAGAGGGTTCCCTGCAGGTGCGCAACTATGTGGACCGCAACGAGAACAAGCGGCAGGCTGTGGAGGTCGTGGTTGACCAGGCGTACTTTGCCGACAGCAAAAACGCCACTTCCGCTTCCGCTCCCACCGCTCCGGACGATTTTGGTCCGCCGCCACCGGCCCGTTCCTCCTATGCGGGAGGACACGCTTCCGACAGCTATTCCGCCCCAGCTTCCACCGCGTCCAGCTTTGGTTATTCCAGCGGCGCTGCGGAGGACTTTGAGGAGGTCAGCGACGACGAAGAGGATCTGCCGTTCTAACGATCCATCACCCCAACGGTATTTGTATTTATGACTTTTGAAAAAATCAAGGAGGTTAAGCTCAATGGAAAAAGAGAGAGTTGAAAGAACCGACAGACGCAACAGAAAGAGCAGAAAGAAAGTCTGCGCGTTCTGCATGGATAAAATCGAACACATCGATTACAAGGATGTACCGAGACTGAGAAGATACCTGTCCGACCGCGCAAAGATCATTCCGCGGCGCGTAACCGGTACCTGCGCTCGTCATCAGAGACAGCTGACCGTCGCTGTAAAGCGCGCCCGTCATCTGGCTTTCCTGCCATACGTCGGCGACTAATCGACCATACCAAGGCCCGAAACTGTCCGGTTTCGGGCCTTTTTTATATCTTCACCGAAGGAGGAATCCCCGCATGCTGCAATCCTCTCCCCTGACTAAGCAGGACATCGCCACTTTAACCCCCATCATGGCTGCCGCCTTCGACGACGACAGCAAAATCCATACCGGCGTCGAACACGACGGCCCGCGCGGCTATGACGACGGCTCGCTGCTGCTGCGGCAGCTTGCTGACCCTGCCCTCACCTGCCGGAAAATTCTGCTCGACGGCAGCGTCATCGGCGCGTGGACGGTGCGCCAGCAGGCGGCCCAGTGCACGCTGGAGCTGTTCTTTCTCGACCCCGCCCTCCACAACCAGGGGCTGGGCCAGCAGGTCTGGCAGCAGATCGAGGGGGCCTTCCCGCAGGCGGAGGAGTGGCTTTTGGAAACGCCGGACTACTCGACCCGCAACCACCACTTCTACACCAAAAAGTGCGGCTTTTTCTTTGTCAAAGCCATCGGCCACCCCAACGGCGGGCGGTCCTTTCTGTTCCGGAAGCTGCGCTGTCCCCAGAGCCTTTCTATCGAGCGGATGATGCAGATGCAGACCGCCCTGTGGGAAAAGCACAGGGATAGCTGGTCCCCGATGGAGCCGGCGTACGGCAAAAACTTCATCCTGTGGATGATGGAGGAGGTCGGCGAGGTCATCGCCATCATCAAGAAGAAGGGCAGCGAGGACATCATGCAGGACCCGGCTGTCCGCAGCCACTTTGTGGAGGAGCTCAGCGACGTGCTGATGTACTACTTCGACACCCTGCTGCGCTACGGCGTCACCCCGCAGGAAATCTCCGAAGCCTACTGCGCCAAGCACAGCCGCAACATGGGGCGCGACTACGAGAAGGAATATCAAAAGCTCCACTAAACTTCGAATATGCAGCAAAAAGGCGAGGGAATTTTCCCTCGCCTTTTTGTGCGCCATGATGGCGCGCCCAATTCGCGTTTCAGCTACTGCGCAGCGCAGATTTTTCCCCGCGGAGGGGAGATTTTTTCCTTGCCGGTTGCACGTTGGGATGCAACTTTTTGTTCGTTTCGGGGTATAGGTAGAGGGGGACTGCGTTCCCCCGGGGGCTTTTTTGCAGGGACGGGGGCCCCTGCGGCCCACGATATGCGGGCGCTCCGCCCCGCGCCCCGGGTGACTTTCGTTTCACGACGAAAGTCACCAAAGGCGTGTCAGGGGCGCTGCCCCTGGACCCCCTGAGGGGGACCGAGCGAAAAGTGTTTCACTTTTCGCTCCCGCTCCCCCTGCGGCAAGCCGCACCCCCTCGAAAGGGGA
>PPYE01643673.1_pt1 | contig 23655 bp, 33 predicted proteins | sample 1559881 | NCBI WGS metagenome assembly PPYE01 (sample SAMN08240022, study PRJNA423297) | Human gut metagenome, whole genome shotgun sequencing project. | reverse complement strand
AGCTAGATTAAACAAATTGGAGGCAAAATTAAATGGATAGCATTTTGATTACAAATTATAAACCAGATTACACGAACAACATTATGACGATCAGCATTCAGATTAACACGCTGGGTATCAACTCACAGGTAAGCATTACCATGGATGACTTTAACACTGCCATTGCTGGCGGTGCTGGAGGGGCAGATAGGGTTAAATTGAAGGTGTTGAACACGCTGATTGACAGTTTGACCGCTTTAAAGCCAGTTACCACAACCACACAGGAGGCTTAAATTATGAATATCGATGCACAGGCTTTGATTAACAAGCTGACGAGTAACTATGCCCAAGCGATTGCCCTTAAAGACCAGCAATTAGCGATGGCACAAGTTCAAATTGACCAGCTCAATGCCAAGTTGGCTGAAAAGGAGGAAGATAAAGATGGCAAAAACGCTTAGTTTTACGGATATATCCCCACAAACGGTTAAAATTGGCGATACCACTACCAGTTTCACGTTAATTTGTGGCAATGATAATGTGGCAACGGACTTAACTAAGGCCACTTCAATTACTATTAAATTGGGTAATGGTAGTGGCTACCTAAAATCTGCCACAGTTGACCCAGCTAGTTTAACCGACCCAACGACTGGTCAAGTTACCGTTAACTTTAATGCTGACTTGATGACTAGCCTAACCGCTGGTAGCTATGCCATTGAAGTATGGGTGGTTGATAGTACCGGGACGTCAATTTATCCTAGTGATGGGTCAACTGGTTTTACTATTACCAATAACATTCAAAGTACCAATGGTAGCACGATTACCACGATTACTTTTGATGACTTTGTGGCAGCAATGAATAAAGCCGCAAGCACGATTGCCAAGGGTGATAAAGGTGATACTGGCCCCATTGGCCCAAAAGGTGCAGACGCAGTAATCAATGTCGTCACCCAAGCACAGTATGATGCACTAACTGACAAGTCTGGCGTCTACTTCATTGAGGGGTGATTAAATGCCAACAATTAATGGTAAAGCATGTGTTGTTAATGGCACGCCAGTAGACAAGGTTTTCAGCAATGGCATGCAAGTCTATGGACGAAACCTAGTTACAGGCACAAGCGATGAATTAAGAACATACACTGGTACAGGCTGGGGGAGTGCGCCGGCAAACGCGGCGAGTGGGACTTATGGTGCTGGTAAGTATTACGTTTCAGCCTACGTCGAAAACACAGCTGGAGTTTGGGTGAACCTTTTTACTGCCGTTGACGGGCACATCGGTAACTTTTCCGGAACGCCTATCCAGCCTGGCAAAAGTGGAACTGTGAGCTACACAGTTGAAATCGCAGAGGGGCAAACATTGCGTAGCGTATGGGTGGGATACTCTTCCACAACTACCGAAAGTTACACGTACAAATACAAAGAAGTAATGGTTAAACGTACACCAACACCGTGGTCACCTGCACCGGAAGACATATTAAATTAGGAGGTAGACAATTGAATAAGCACAAATTAAAGGCACTCATCTTAACGGTGGGCGCCATTTTTATGGCCTTTTTAATGGTCAATGTTACCAGTCAGGCTTCAACTAGCCGTGACCAGGGGGTCGACTGGTCTAAGTATAACGGCAATAGTGGCGTATTCGGATATAGTTCCGATAAGTTTGTGTTCTCACAGGCAGGTGGCTTCTATGGTGGGACTAATATCCCTCAGACCACGTATAACAGCCAAGTTAAATCGGCTCAACAGGCTGGTAAACGGGTACACACGTATTTGTGGGACGGTGTTGGTGGCAATATGACCAATGCCAAGGCTATGATGTCCTATTACTTGCCACGTGTTAGGACGCCCAAGGGTAGTATTGTAGCACTAGATTATGAGGACGGGGCTTCTAATAGCGTGACAGCCAACACTAATGTCATTCTAGCTCAGATGAAGCTGATTAAGGACGCTGGATATACCCCTATGCTGTATTCCGGCAAGGCCTATCTAAGCGCCCATGTTAACACTAGCGCCATGGTTAAAGCCTATGGTAATTGTCTATGGCTAGCTGAATATCCGGACTATCTGGTTAGAACTAAGCCGGATTACAACTGGTTCCCATCAATGGACGGTGTGGCGATCTTCCAGTTTACAAGCATGTATAAAGCAGGCGGATTAGACGGCAATGTCGATTTAACAGGGATCACTAAATCAGGCTATACGACTGCTAGCAAGGCTAAAGCTAAAGCCAATGTTAAGAAGGCTCAAAAGGCTAAGAAAGCTAAGAAGGCCACCTTTAAGGTCGTTAAATACAGCCAACGTGGAGTGTTCTATCCTAATCGGACTCTGGCCGTACGATACACGGATTCAGACAAGGTACGTCAAGTGGCTACCTATTACAAGGGTGAGAGTGTAACTTACAATGCGGTCATTATTGAACACGACTATGTATGGGCACGTTACACCCGTTCAAATGGCCTGTATGGCTTTATTAAACTAGGTGTCACCAACGGGCCAGCCTACGGGAAGCGAGTTACTGGTCAGCTGGTTAGTCATACGTATTACACAGTCAAGTCTGGTGACAGCTGGTGGTCGATCGCACAACGCAACGGCCTTGGCATGACTACATTAGCTAGTCAGAACGGCAAGACGATTTACACCACTATCTATCCTGGCCAGCGATTGGTGGTGCGGTAATGGCACAATACGACGATACAACTAAGATGTTAATGGATATTAAAGAGGATGTGGCCGCCACGAAAGCTAAAGTGGATAACATCGAAAACAAGCTTAATCAAGTTGACGATATTGATAGCAAGGCTGATAAGGCCCTGGCCAAGTCAATTGAGGTTGAGCACGAAATAGGACGGGTTACTCAGATACAGAATTGGGTGATCGGTGTCTTGGTTAGTGGCGTTCTAGTTACGTTGCTGGTATATGTTGCTGAAAAGTTCCTTTAGAGGAGGATATTAAATTGAAGAAGATTAGTTTTAAAAACCCAGATGGGTCGTTAAATGGTAAACTGATTGCCGGTTTAATCTCGCTGTTAATCGTGCTGATTCAGCAAGTGCTAGCTGTATTTGGTGTTAAGTTTACCGGTGACTGGACGAGCATTGTGGCGGTTATTAACACGGTGCTAACCATATTAGGGTTATTAGGTGTAATTACAGACGTACAAACTGTAAACGTCTCACAGGGCACGACAGGCACCTTAGAACAAGCCACCAATGAGGTGGACTCCACTAGCCAAGCTGATAAAGCCCCAACTAGTGCGAGCGTCTCTAATGTGACCGATACTAGTGCTGAGATTAAAGTAGACGACAAAGCTGAATAAAATAAAAAAGGTCTATTCTTAATTGAATAGGCCTTTTTACTTTGCAATTAAGCAAACGAAAGTAGTGTGTGCTATGCCAACATCACAAGCATAGTATAGCATTATTAATGATAGTTGCAACCACTCAATTTAAGCTAGTTAACATAATGCACAGTATTCAAAGCTAAACTTTGTGAAGTCTAGTTAGGCCTATTATATCAGCCTTTTAAAGCAACTCACTGTTTGATTTAGCCTAGTTAGCTGACTTTGTGAAATTAGGCTGGATCATGCTAGGTTATTCAAAGCCTGTTTTGATGGGATTTAGACTTTGTGAAATTGCCTTAAACTGACCTAGTTAGCTGGCTTGTGATTTTGCTGTTCTATTATTATGGCATCAAAATTATCAATAATTTCTTTTCCTAATGAAGACAAAACCCACTCTATGTCCGGTTTATCAGTTGTTGCATACGCAGATAAATAGTTAAAAATCTCGATATTATTTTGATTTTTAACATCAACAGGAACAGCAAGCAACTTACAATTTATCAACTCTAAAGGAACAGCATCACCATATTTAGTGATATCACACTTCGAATGTTCAGGGATACCTATCTCTTCATAGATGTCAAATAAAGTATTATCATCATCATCTACTACACGTAAAGTAACATCACAAACATCTGAATGGTTATAAAAAGAGAATTTTCTATTGGGTATAATAGTTGGTTTAACTTTCATAATTATTACCTCCATTTGGTTTATTACTTGACTTTGGGCTTGACCTGTTACAGCTTAGAGCTGGTTGAGCAGGAGTGATACAGTTTTCCCCATAAATTTTAAAATGAAAGAAAACTGCTGTTATAGCTCGTCGCCGTATATCGCATCGCTCTAACACTCATACCGTTACCGTACCACTTGTTAAACAGCCTTGCCATTTAAACCCATTAAAAAAGCACCCTTAATAGGCGCTGATCATCATATATTTTAAATTGTTTGGATAACCAGCCTTGTGATACAGCCCTGTACTATGTACTGCTTTACCACCCATCTCGTCCGTGAGATTAACGTTCAGCCACTATCTAGATATGAGAATAGCTAGTAGCCTAGTGGGATTTATTGCAGTGGCTCTCACTTGACCTGTCTACTTTTTATCATCAGCTACACTAACCGGCTGTCTAAACTTGACGGGTCTCTCAGTACCGCGCTAACATTTTTCATCAAGCTAAGGCTAGTTTGCTCGGGTGATCTATTGCTAGCTCACCAACAGGGATTGGCTCCCCTGTGATCCAGAAGAAGCAATTGAATGTCAAGACTTGCAATTTGAGAGCCTAGACCGTACAATTAAGCTATAAGTTATCTGTTGTTCCCACGAAATTAAGAGGTCGCGGGGCTTCTTTTGTATATTAAGTTATTTTAGGTCTGGCAGAAATGCTAGGCCTTTTTTTAATACAGGCTTATTGTAACGCATAGGTAGCTATACGTCAAATCTAAGGAAAAATTATAAATAATAAATTATTTATTTTAAATTACTTATTTTTAATTATTAATTATTTGTGCTATACTGTTCTCAATGGAGGCGATAGAATGACTTGTAAAACCTTGCTACACTTCAATTTTAAGGGTGGTGTAGGTAAGACTACCCTCAGTGTGATGGACACATATCTGCTAGGCGAGCTAGGTCACAAGGTACTTTTAATTGACTTAGACCCGCAAGCTAACGCTACTGAGATTATGAGAACGACCTATAATAACAAAACTGAACCAAATGTGGACTTATTTAACGGACTTTTAAAACTAGACCTAACTCATTCAATCATTGAACTAACTGACAATGTTTCAATGATCCCTGCTGATTGGTCACTAAGTTTGTGGCCGGGTAAAGTTGAGAAAATTAGGAACCACGATCGCATGCTAATTCTCAAAACTTTGATTGAACAATTTAAGTCACAATTTGAGTACATTATTATTGATGTCCCACCTACTCTATCTATCTTTACTAATAATGCTATTTTAGCTAGTGACTATGTATCGCTAGTATTGCAGACACAGAAACAGGCTTATACGTCAGTTCTTAAAACAGCGCAGTATATGTACCAGCTTAAAAACGACTACCATGCAACTTTTGACGTGTCAGGTGTCATACTTTACCTAGTTAAACGAGATGCTAAAGTTGACCGTGAGATTACTAAGGCAGCCACTGAGTCATTTGGCGATGCAGTATTCATAAATCGGATATGGCAACAGGAACGTGTAAAACTGTTCTCAAATGCAGGTATCAAAGATAAAGACTATTGGGATAAGAAGGCCATCAGCATGTATACGATGGTGTTAAAAGAGGAATTACACAGAATTGAGGAGATAAACAATGGCTGATGACTTTTTAAATAAGCTAGCACAACAAGCTAACCAACAACTAGGAGACAATGAGAGCCCATTTAAGCAGAAGAAAGAAGTCACTAGACCAGTACAAGTACGTGAGAGCACGTATAAGATGGTCAAAGATATAGCCTATCATAAGGACGCTAAAATCGTTGATGTCATTGACTCGATGCTAAAATATGCCATCAATTCAGATGAGTTCAGCGAGAATAATAAATAATTAAAAATAAATTACTTATTATTAATTATAAATATCTAGCTAAAAACACAATTTAGACGGAATCGTTATACTATTAATAGTAGAGAGATAAATAGGAGGTTAACGCATGAATGAAGAAGATAAGAAGAAAGAAGCACAAAGGTTGGCCGATAAAAAGTTTGAAGACTTCATCCAAGGGCTGTATGACACTGACAAGGAGCCTTCAAACGAGGACAATAAAGAAGAGAGCTAATGTAAAATGTTCAAGGATTTAGTTAAAATTGCGGCCGGCTTTAAGATCTACCATCACAGTCAGCATGTTGACAGGTCTAATGCCCGTAAAGCTAGTGGTCAATCAGCATTTAGCTATGACGACCTCAAAGGGTTGCGTAAACTAGTCTTTTGGCTATTTGTAGCCAGCTTATTCTTAAACTGGGGCACGTTTGGTGGGATTATGTTGACTAGCTGGATAGTTATGTGGGCTATTTCATTGCTGTTCTAAAGCAATGTTGTTAAACAACATTATTATTGACAAAACAATGTTATGGTTATAACATTGATAATAAGAAAAGGGCCCAGTGCTCGAACACTGAACCCTTACGAAAGTTCTAAAGCAATGGCTTAGAAACGAACAATATCAAAGATAAGGTCGTCCCGTAACTCGCCAAAGTTACAAATCGGGGCGGCTTTTATTTTTGACTGAAAAACAAGGTATAGATAGTTACGATCAGGATTCCAAGTTCACTAAATGAATTAATGGCTTGGAGGGCCAATTGTAGCATCTCTAAGTGAGACATTACCACTAGTACCTTTCAAAGTCTCATAAATCATAGGCATCATCCTCTCAGGATTGACACCACCGCCCTAAAACTTTCGATAAATCTATTAAACCACCTATCAAAAATAATTACAACTAGTCGGTGTCACTTAACAGGCCTTCTAAACTCCCCTCACCTAAATAGGGGGCTTTAGGGGGCTTTTAATTTAGCCCGCCTAAATTATACTATGATACCCATATAATGGCTCTCAGGACGTCTCGGAGGCCTTCAAATTGATTCTATGCTATGTTAACCTACTAGTCTGGCTGAAACAGGGGATCCATGGCTAGGCTGAATATTTTGTCAAACTTCCTTATACCAAGATGTGTAAGGAGGTGGCAAACTAGTCAATCAGCCAATTTTAGGTGGCATTAGCTATAAAGTGACCTCACAGGAGGCTCATAAAAGCATTCTAACGTTTACCGAGTATAATTATGACAGATACAGCCAAAACGTCTTACAGGGCTTATTATGGACGTCTATTGGCACGCACGCTAAACGACAGCTATCAATCACCTATAAACTTGCATAATCAGTTTGCCGATACAATTGCGTTATAGTCTGTCCATAGGTTAACCATAATGTTAGCTGATAGGTTAGTCCATCATGTTTACCCATACTGAAAGCTAGTAAGGTATTACCTTAAAGCAATCAAATAACAATGTATAACGCTCTATGGCTATCAGCTAAAAGCTGACAGCGCACGAGCTAGGTGCACTCTAGCGACTCAGGAGGCTGAAAGCCGGGGCTCTAGAGCCCAGATAAGTGGTTTTCTTATCTAGTTACTTTCATATGGGATGAAGAAGACCACTTCATCAAGTCAAATGCTATGCCCTGAAGAAAACCACTTCAGTGCACCAGTCACCCTCGACTGGAGGAGGTTCCCTCCGAAAGGCGGGAGGTAACGAGAAGACCTTTTTAGTACATACATTGAAGAGTATATTGGTTAGCCATATTGCAAAGCTGGGTTAGGATGTACCGGTTTCCGACCGGAACATCATAATCCAAACATAAACCAAGCTGGGAAGCCTGTGATAACAGGGTTCATGGCGACTTTATGTGGGCTTTATTCCCGTTCTTTATCTTTGTATTTAAGGGACGGGAATTTACTTAATTACAATGGAATAAAATGTTGATATACCAGCGTTTTGAGGATGTTTTTTGAGGGACTGCCATTTGGACGGAATATTGAGGCATTTTAGGGGGGTGAATATGCCATTTCTTCATAAAAACGGGAAAAATCGGAAGTGGTGTTACTATATAAATGTGAGCAAAAAGTATTAATGGTTTGGCGAACACTAATCTACATAATCCTTATACTATATAGTGTGAGGAAAGGGTGGAAGTGCGTTGGTCCACGCTTTCACCCATACATAGCACCACAAAACAAATTAAATTAAAAGAGGTAACAAAGATGGACCAAATCATCAATAACAACTTAACATTAATCAGAACAGCTACCCGAGGCGACTTTGCCAATTGCATTAAGCATATCAAGGGGATCAAGTCGGTATTGCTAACCATCAACAAGTTAGCACTGGACAATGCAGAGTTTAACAAAGTAGTGTCAGGAAGCTACACACTAAAAATGAGCGAGAAGGCCCTATACAAGGCACAAACTGAAAAGTTTAAGGCGTCATACTCAGCTAATAAGTTCAAAGCGTTACTACAAATGGTAGCTTTGACCGGCGCTATCAAGTCAGCGTCATTTGAAGATTTATCCTATGACGAGCGATCGAAGCGGGTTAAGTCATATGAAGTAGCTAAGCAAACTGGTCACTATGTCAATTATCCGCGTGTTTGGATAGTTGGTGACTTGAGTATGGCTAACTTTAGTCGTATCAAGGGACACAAGCCATTATTGCTCAACTATACTAGCATTGCTAGTATCTTCGGCATGGACGTTGCTAATCAAGTATTTAATGACGCTTCATCAACTAGCGACTCAGACCACATGCTATTAAATCACAATCCAGCTGTGACAATTAGCAAGTATCTAAGTGTTAAAAAAGATGGGTTAATGCCAGTTACAGACGTCGCCGACTTGTTATATCGAGCTAGTGGGCGTGCTAAGTCTTTAAAGTATTGGCAGACAACCTTGCGAGTGTTAGTTGAATATAACGCTTTGCCTAACATTGAAGCTGTCAGCTTAGGTTCAGCTGGGCTATCTATCAAAGGTCTAAGGAAGAACACTAAGGTATTGCGGTTAATTGACCCAGTTAGTACCACAGACAGTACTGATGATGAACCATTGAGAATACAAGCTGTGTATCAATACAATTTTGAGAAATATGTAGACGATATTCAGGCTGATACTGATGAGCATGAGGCTGGCAAAGCAAAACAAGCTAACGATGACACAAATGACATTACAGTCACTGATGAGATGTTACCATTCTAATTCAACTAAATAGCACGATTATAAGGGCTCCCAACGTGGGGCTCTTTTTTATTGCCTGCATAATTATTAAGAATTTATTAAGATGTCTTAAAAAGTGTTGAAATTTGAAAATATTTAGGAATTTTTCTTACATTACATAGTGTAAGGAAAAAGGGCAATAATCTTCTAGCGTAAACCAGAAACAATCTAGGTTCAGCCTAGTGTAAGTACATAAGGTTGATTAAGACCAATAAAAACAAACATAGATAGGGAGAAAAATTATGACAAAAGCAAAAAAAGTAGTAGAAGCAGAAATATGGCGAGACATTAAAGGGTTTGGTGGAGCTTATCAAGTGTCATCACTTGGACGGGTTAGAAGCGTTGATAGAACAATAAATTTAACCAATGGTAATCAGCGACATCTAATTGGTCACATTATTCAGCCTCATGATAACGGCCTAGGCTATATGCAAATCAATCTGATTGATGAATCCCATAAATTACACGCAATATTAGTGCACAAGTTAGTGCTAGATACATTCATGCCATTATCAGCAGATGAATCACAGACACTATCAGACATAGATCACATTAATGACCAACGAAATGACAATCGGTTAAGTAACCTGAGACGAATCAGCCATCAACAAAACTTGCGTAAAGCACACAGGATGAACCAAATCCGACACGCATGTATCGCCGTTAATGACAACGGTGAGGTTGTACTAAAGGCCAAGTCAATGACTGCAATGGCTGAATTATTGGGCGTATCACAAACAGCTATCAGTAACCATGTTAATAGTGGTAAGCCATTGGCAACAGGTCTAACAGTTGTCCGTGATAATGACACTGATACCAAGCAAGCAGACACAGTAAAGGAGGTTGCATAGATGAATATTACAGCGTTTTGGATAACGTGGTTTGTACTATCAGCTTTAATGCAACTTGAACTAAATCATAGGGCAAGTTTAAAGCTGGAAAAGATGCAAAATAGAATATCAGAAATGCAACAGACATTAAAGGACAACAATAAAGGGGAAAACAAATAATGAATACAGTAAACGTATCAGGCAAGATTTTAAATTTAACTAAGACAGGCAACTCAAACGGAACAAAAGTATGCTTGGGAACTTTATCCATATATCGGCAAAAGGACGCTCAAACAGGCAAAGCTAAATATGATAACGTCTCATTTATCGGCTATGGTAAGATTGGCGACTTTTTACACGATGGCGATAGCGTGGCTTTAACTGGAAATCTAAACACGTATCAAAAGGATGTTGGATTAGAGTACCCAATTACAATTACTCAAATTAATGTGACCCATGTTGATAACTTTACCCCTCAATCAAAGCCAGTCATTAAAGAGCACCCATCAACCGGCTTGGATATGGGTAGCATTGATGAAGCAGTTGACCAAATCACTATCAAAGATTCCGATTTACCATTCTAGGAGGCTGACAAACTAATGATTAATGAAAACACACTAAACAGCCTATTAAAATGGCGCACATTCAAAACAAATGTCCATCTAGCCGCCAACAAGTTAAAGCTATCTGATAAAGACGCAACACAAGAGCTATTAAACGAACTAGTCAGCCACCGATTTAAGCGATACAGCACTAGCCAGTTATCAGAGTTGATTAAAGCACATGATGCCAACCTAGGCTGGTCAATCACTTATGGACGGCTAGATTTAGTGTCAAAGTATTATAAGCAACTTGGTAAGAGAGCACAAATGGAACATGCAGCAGAATTAGAAGACGTATCGACCGGAGTTATCAAACTAGCTGACGACAACGGAAATACAACAGAGATAAGCGAGTTCAAGCTACAGCAAGTGGTTAGCATGTTCCCAACATCCAAGTCTAGGCTGTTTGTCGATTTAACTTTGAGATACGGCAAAACTGAGACAATGGCCGTGTTAAAGCTGACTAATAAGCAATATCAGCGCCGACTAAGAAACGCAACCAGCTACGTTAACAAGCACCGTTCAAAGTTCGATTTAGTGACCGATAGCAAGCGAGACCGTCAATTGTATGTTTTGAACAGTTTAAATGAACTATTTAGCATAATTGACAAAGACGGCAACATACAGGAATGGATAGACAGTCATATAAAGCTAACCAATGAGTTACTAGCCAAGTCAACAGTCCGTTATCAAGGCACGATTGTACGAGCCTTTAAACAAGCTAGCAAGGCTGACCAATATGCCTTTATAAGAGAGGCTATCGGGGCACAGGCTAAAGTGCAATTATGGCTAGACCAATCAAACGAAGCCATTAAGCAGGCGGGTGAAAAGGTATGCGATTAAAGCATTGTAATTGGCGAGGCTGTACCAAACTAGTCAGACAGGGGGTAGATTTCTGTGACGAGCATAAAACAGCCGATTTAAGGAGGAAACAAGCCTATATCAAGCAGCGGAATAAGGTTAAGAGTACGACTAAAGGACGGCAATTAGCAAACGCTCATATGGCTCACTATAACGCCACAACTAGAGACCCAGAAGCTAACGCGTTCTATCATTCAGCTAGTTGGCACAAAGCAAGAGAGTTAGCCTTTGCCAAAGCTATGGGAGTGTGTGAGTGCTGTGGTAGAGCGATCGGACTAGATGGAAAACGAGGCTATGTTGACCACATTGTTGCCTACAAGGTTGGTACTAAAGAACAGTCTTTAAGTCAAACTAACCTGTGGCTACTATGTCCAGAATGCCATGCAATCAAAACTAGGTTAGAGGAGTCAATTAAAGCTAGTCAAAATGGGACTAACAAACTAGCCCACATTAGCAAGGACTGGTGGATAAAGGCCATCAAGGAGAAGATTAAATAATGAAGACACAACCGATGAATATACTAGACGCAGTTAACACGTTAATCGGATTGAACGACAAGCATAAACAAGTTGCGATAGAAGGAACCATGTCAGGCATTCAAGTTAGATTAAACAAGGATGACGGGTTGCCGCTTGAATTATGGGGAACCAAGTTAAATGAACCGACAGTGTGGGAAGATTTAGGTATGTGGAACCCAACTATAGATGAGTGGCAATCAAACAACTGGCAGGTAATATATGACAAGTAAACCACTAATCACACAGTCTGATCTACAGGCTATCCATAAAGCCAATCAATTAAACAGACAGACTTTACAAGCAGGTTTAAGAGAGCTAGTTGAAAGCACGCATAAGGGTAATCAACAGACAGGACAACTAATCAAAGGGGTGACAACTAGATGGATAAACTAAATCAATATGAAGCAACCACCCTAGGATTGTTTATCGGGGATCTGTTGGTCATAGCACACTGGCTATTTAGGATGACATTAGTCAGCTGTCTATTATGGCTGGCTAGTTTAGTGCCATTATTAAGCGGACCATTTACAGCCCTGTTATTAGAGCTAACATTGTGGAGCTGTATCTTTATAGGCAGCTTTATCCTAGCAGGCACCGTGTTAGCCTACTACTATGTGCTAGGTTGTGCGAGGAACAATTTAGAACGGTTTATCAAGCAGACTAAAAAGAAAGTAGGCAGATAAAATGGAAGTATCACATACGACAGACGGCTACTGGGTATTATCAGGATGGATTGACGAAGCTATCATGAAGCGAGCTAAACAGGACTTCATTAAGAGCAACCCTCAACTAGACCCATCTAAAGTGGTCATCGTTAACGGTGAGTTCAAACAGGCTAGTCCTAAACAGTTTACCTTAGGTGACCTAGCTAAATCAGATAGAGAAGCCGAGTGTCGAAGCCTAACCGATGACATGATAGCAGTAATGACAAACCAAGCTAAGATGAAGTCAATACTAGGTCAAGATTAACACACTAAGAGAGACCATTTAGGGGTAATCAACCTAGATGGCCTTTTTATTCGCCCTATTTAAAGGGAACTACCTAGATCGAGACAACTTTGCGCATGGCTAACGTGAAAGAGATGAAGCTAAAATGGTTGCTCTATATTGACCCCAACTAGAATGCCGGTCTAACAGCATTCTCAATTTTAAGCTTGTGAGCAAACCATTTAATCATAACTTATTAGTGTTACCTAGTCATAAGCAAGCATTTATAATCTGTAATATGCAAAAAGCCCCCCGCCAATGTTTAGGGGGAAGAGCAACCACCATACGCAACTCGCCGTCTTATGCGTTCCAATTTGAAATATTTTTATAGGGGGGTACCTAGGCAGATTGGCTAAAGGTTGATTTACAGGCATTCCTAGCAGGTTTCAGCCTAAAAGCAGGCATAAATAAGGGGCATATAAGGCAACTAGCTAAAATCAGCCCCAATTCAAATGAAGCTTATTAGGGCAGGCATTCAGAAGACCATACATAAATACGCAGAAAAGGAGGTCAGGCCAACATATGACAATAAAAGGCAACGAGATTAGTCAAACACCGCCGAAATATTTAAAGGCAACAGGTCGGTCAATGTGGACTAGATTGATGCCATTAATAGGGGGCCAGTTAGAAGAATCTGACAGAGCCCTAGTTGAGAGCTACTGCTTTAACTATCAGTTGATGAGGGAAGCCTATGAGGACATTAAGCAAAACGGCATACAGTACGCCCTATACAAGATTGTAATGACACCTAGGGGAGACATTATTGACCCAAACCACTTTGAAGGGTACAAAAGTAACCCAGCAACTAAGACACTCAGTGACGCTACAGCTAAGCTAAACATGCTAGGCCAACAATTGGGATTAAGCCCTCAGTCAAGAGCCGAGTTAGCAAAGCTACCTAAGCCAACTGATAAAGAGCAATCAATGGCCGACCTTCTCAACGGGGGTGACAACGTTGACTTCTAGTAAGGACAACATTAAAGAGTTCGACTTTAACAAGACCGGTATAGAGCCAGACCTAGAATATGCCAAGTTAAATAGCCAACATTATTGGGATGGCATTAAAGCAACCTATAAAGACCCAGCAACTAAGTATGCTATCAAAGTGCTTAGTGGTAAACAGATAGCAGGTCGCAAGATTAAGCTAGCGATGTTCAGGCATTTAAATGACCTAAAGCGATCACAACTAGATAACTTCCCATATAAATACGATTTAAATGCAGTCAGGTCAATCATCAAGTTTAGTAAGCTGTGTCCGGACGTTGAAAGTGGCATACCTACACCGCTGTTACTATGGCAGGACGCAATTTTAGCCCTTATTAATGGCTGGCGTAGTAAGAAGACCAGTGAGAAGCGCTTTACCTACGTCTACCTATCAATAGGCCGGACTAACGGGAAAACCTACCTAGTCAACATTCTATTAACATATGCCTATCTAATTGAGAACCAAGGTAAAAAGAACCTAGACTTTGCTTACGTTGGGACGAACGACAAGATTAGTAAAAAGGGTATGCGGTATCTATCTAGCACACTTGACTACCTAGGACAAAACTTAGAGCCGTTTAAAAGGCTGATAGATGAGCAGAACATAGCCGCTAGTGCCGACCTTATTCAGTCATTTAGCAACAAGAGTCAGATACTCCGATTAACAGCCGGTAGTGGTAAGTTTGATAGCTTGCATGCTACTTTATCTGTCCTAGATGAGTATGGTGACCCGGCATATTCAGATGGCGTTATAAGCCGTATGTCTAGTGGTAACGTGCACCAATTCAACAAGCAGATTATTGCAACTAGCTCAGCCTACGAAAATTCAAATGTGCCAATGTATGCCGATTATAAGAGGCTGTCTAAAGTTGTGTCAGAGGACAATAATCGGCAATCAGATGACCAGCTATTCCTATGTTGGGAGCAAGACAATTTAAATGAGACTGATAAGCCTGAATTATGGGTTAAATCAAACCCATTACTAGACCTACCCAGTATGCACGACCGACTAATGGCGGGGTTAAATGCTGAGAAGGATAGGCAGGAACAAGCGGGAAGATTAACTTGGTTCCAAAACCGTAATTTAAACATGTGGCTTAAAGTGAGCCAAAGTAAGTTCCTTGAATTGGACGACATAAACAAGGCCATATCAGATGTCCCATTTAGTATTGATAACAGGGACGTATATGTAGGCTTAGACTTGTCACACCTTGACGATGACAGTTCACTAGCTTTCCTATTCCCGTATTTTGACGATGGCAAGCAAAAGGTGCATATCATACAGCACTCATTTGTACCAACCGCTCATAGTCAAGGCTCAATCTCGATTAAGTCTAAACGAGACGGTATAAATTACCAACTAGCCTGTGATAAAGGGTTTGCTAGTATCAGCCACAATGAAGACGGCTTCATAGATAACGACCAGATAGCTGCCTACTTTAACGAGTTCGTTGAACAGCACAATTTAAATGTTAAAGCCTTTGTGTATGACGCTTGGACAGCTCGTGTATTAATTGACATGCTAGAAGCAGCCAATCAAGAGATACCATTTATAAGTTTGGCTCAAAAGGTAAGCAGTTTAGACCAACCAACTAGGCTGTTAGAGAAGATGTTTATACGTGGCCTAATCACATTCAATGATGACCCGATTTTAACGGCTAGTTTAAGCAACGCTATTGTATGGCCCACTAATGCCGGTATCAAGATAGACAAGTTTGCTAAGAGTCAGAAGATAGACTGTGTGGATGCCATCATAGACGCTTTAAGTGAGTCTCAATACTGGTATACCGACCCTAATAGGAATGAACCAGAGGGAACTAGCAAACACCCATTTAAAGGCAAGTCTAACGAGGATGTATCAGACTACTTTATCAATAACTTTGGCTTCTAGCAGCAGTGAAAGAGGTATAAAGATGAAATTTAAAGACATTTTAAAGCTAGTATGGGCGTTAATGCCCTTTATACTAGTATGTTTAGGTCTGTTATCCATTGTGGTAGCGGCCTTTTTAGTAGCAATAGCATTAGGATGGCTCATTTTAGGGCTTAGCTTAATTGTAATTGGCTATATCTTAAGTCCTAAACAGGACAAATCTGAATGAAAGGAGATAATTAAGTGAGTATTTTAAACCCATTTAGCTTGCAGACACGGACAAAGTACATTCCTAGTCAGTCATATTCACCTAGTTTTGCCAGTATTGGCGGTAAATTAGTCCCACAAGGCTTTATAGACGCTTCTAAAGCACTCAAAAATGTGGATATATTTAGCATGATTAATTTAATCAGCTCGGATATTGCTAGTTGTGACTTTCAAAATGGCGGGATATATGAAGACCTGTTAAAACAGCCGTCTAATCTGATTAACGGCTACTCGTTTTGGCAGTCTAGCATTATTCAACTGTTATTGACGGGTAATAGCTACCTTTTAATCCACTCGCAGAACGGTGTTGCACAATGGCTGGAACAAGTACCAACTAGTTGTGTGACTATCCAGTTAGCTGACGACAATTCTAATGTGCAGTATGAGATTAACTTTTTCGACAAGCGCGGAACTGTGTTAGCTGATAACAGTGAGATGATACACGTTAAATTGATGCCAACTGGGGAAGTAACTAACGATGATTTATTTGTTGGTACTAGCCCGTTGCAAAGCCTAACCGATTCAATTGCTGTGACTGACAATGCTAACCGGCTGACGTTAAGCACCATCGCCAATGCAATTAATCCTAGTGCGGTTATATCAGTGCCAGACGCTCAATTGACAGCCGAAGCTAAAGACGCAATTAGAGATAAGTTTGTACAAGCTAACTCAGGTTCAAACGCTGGTAAAGTAATGGTCGTTGACCAATCGGCTAGCGTTTCAACCATTCAGATTAACAGTGACGTGGCTAAGTTCCTTAACTCAATCGACTGGGGAGCAGATAGGGTAGCCGAAGCGTTCGGTGTGCCTAGCTCATACTTAAACCGTGATACAGCAGACGCTCAAAGCAATAGTCAGCAGATTATGTCGTTCTATGCCAGCTCATTGAACCGATATATCAACCCGTTAATCTCTGAGCTATCATTTAAGCTACACTTACCCGATTTAAAGCTGAACATTAGGGACAGCACCGATGTAGATGGCTCAGAAACAATAGCCATGATAGCAAAGCTAAACTCAGGCAATAATCCAGTGTTTACACCTAGTCAGGCACAATCAATCTTAGTAAGAAAGGGGTTAATCAATCAAGATGACATTAACAGCAACGAACAGCAATCAAATTGACGTCCGATCATTACCAGCTAGCTTTAAGACCCGTGATGTACAAGATGACCAAGGGAACACTCAACATGTCATTAGTGGTACAGCCGTAGTATTCAACCAACCATCTAGTCCGATGCCATTTGTCGAAGTCATTAGTGACCAAGCCTTTAACGGGGTCGACCTATCAGACGTCAAGCTATTGTACAGTCATGATTTTGGCAACATTTTAGCCCGTACCGATGCAGGCACATTACAACTAGATCTCACCGATAACGGCCTAGACTTTACGGCTACCTTACCAGATACCCAATTAGGGCATGACGTTTATACTGACATCTTAAATGGCAACCTTAAAGGCATGTCATTTGGATTCACAATTGAAGACGACTCATGGAGCGTTGAGAACAGCGTACAGGTACACACAATTAATCAGATTGGCGTTATAGCAGAAATTAGTATCACTAGTTTACCGGCCTATACCGAAACCTCATTGATGGTACAGCGGTCACTAGACAAGATTGCGACCCAATCCAGTGAAAGTAATGAAAGCAATAACAACGATGATAAAGGAGACCAAATAATGGCAGAAGATAAAAAAGACCAAGCTAGTGAAGCACCTGTTTCAGATGCACCAGCTAGTGAAGCTACACAATCACAAGCACCAGCTAAAGACAGCCAAGCTAGTGAACCAGCTAGTGATGAAGCAGTAGTTTCACCTGAAGTCGTAGCACAAGTGTTACAAGCTATCAAATCAATGGCTAAACCAGCTGATCAACCAGCAGGCGAACAAACTAGAGATGATGGCGATGATTCAGATGACTCAGATGACTCAAGTGATGACGATAGCTCAGATGATTCAGAACTAGAACAAGACTCAAATAAAACTAAACTTGAAAAGAGAGATGGAACAATGAAGCAAATTAAACCAAAGACAGGCAAGGACTTAGAACGAGATAACTTTGTCAACTATTTAACTAAGCGTGATTTAACAGTTGCCGATGGAACAACCACTGGATCAAATGGTGTAGCTTTACCACATGCCGTTTTACAAGCAATTGAAAAGCCAGCCAACACTAATAAATTAGTAGGCTTAGCTAACCACATTAGTGTTAATGCACCAGCTGGTACGTTACCTGTATTGAGTGCTACTGATACAACCTTAGCAACTGCCGAAGAATTAGCTGAAAATCCACAATTAGCTAAGATGGCCTTGTCGGGTGTCGATTACAAGTTGAAGACCTACCGTGGTGCGATCCCAGTGTCACAGGAATTGCTTGATGACGCTGATTCCAACGTTCAAATCGAACAATTAATCGGTGACTATGCTACTCAAATCCATGACAACACGTTAAATGCTGATATTGCAGCGGCCTTAAAGACTGCTACTGCTCAAACAGTAACCTCGTTTGACGACTTTAAAAAGGCTTATAACGACACTTACAAGTATTCTAACCGTGTTGTTGTCATTTCTAAGTCTGGTTATGACGCCTTAGACACATTGAAGGACAATGAAGGTCGCTACTTATTGCAAGATGACATTGCTAGTGCTACTGGTAAAGCTATCTTAGGTGCACCCGTCTATGTTGTTGAAGATACCCGTTTAGGTGCCAAAGATGGAGACAAAGTAGCCTTTGTAGGTTCCGTTCACTCATTTGTTACTGTGGCTGACTTTAAAGACTTGCGTGTTAAGTGGACTGATGACTACGTATATGGCGAACAACTTCAACTGATTGTCCGTGAAGATACAGTAGTTGCTGACCCTGATGCTGGTAAGTTCTTAACTTTAAACTTTGCGAGTAGTACCAACTAACACAACCACTAGTACAACAACAGTAGCACCAACAACTACGACCACTACAACAACTAAATAGTCTAATCTAGTCGCCATTTAAATAAACAATACGCAAGGGCGGCTATTAAAGGGGGTTATGTTAATCACAATTGATGAAACGCTAGCTAAGCAAGTGTGTGATGAGTTGCATATTGACCAGACTGACGAAGAGCTAGCCACTATTACAGCCCTGTTAAATGGGTCTCAAGCCATTATAGATGACTCAATCGAGCTAGCCACTTATCCAGATATTGTTGATAACCCCCTTTATAATCGGGCTATCATCACGCTGTGTCAGGCCATGTATTATGATCGCAACCTAGCAAACGGGCAACCTAAAGCAGTCATTCTAATGGTCGACCACTTAAATGCAATCTGCTTAACCGAGGGGGCTGATGCTGATGGCTCTAAATAAACTTACACCGGCTAGCTTTAACCGAAAGCTTAAAATAGGCACGACTAAGACGGTTCAGAACCCAATTAATGGGACATCTAAGCAGACATTTGTAGTCACGGCCAGTTTATGGTGTGCGCCCTATACGAGGAGCATTGCTAGTAGCTACCAATTAACAGCCGAGCAACTAGATGAAGTTGTGGTCGTCATACGTCACAATAGCACCGTCAAAGAGGGTATTAAATGCCAGTATCAAGGCAACCTATACAGTGTAGTTAATGACAGTATGGACGACTCAAACAGCTACCTAGCCTATGACTACCTGACTTTAAAGCTCGTTACTAAGGGGGCCTAGCTATGGCAAACAATGATATGGCCGACCAACTAGCAAGCTGGCTTAAAGACGTCCATAAACTAGTTCCCGATGAGGCTGAACAGGAGAAGATAACCGAAGCCGGCGCTAAGAAGTTAGCTGATAACTTAACAGAAGTCACGCGAAAGAAACACTATTCAAATCATAAAGACGAGAAGCACGGACACATGGCTGACAACATAAGTTATAACAGCAACGATATAGATGGTGAACATGATGGCAGCTCGATTGTAGGCTGGACTAATAAGTACCATGACATGAATGCCATGCGATTAAACGATGGGACTAAGCATATCAAAGCAGATCATTTTGTTGATCAAAACTTAGAAGATAGTCAGGATGCTGTCTTCGAAGCTGAGTTGAAGGAATACCAGAAGGGGGACGATGACTAATGCTATTACCAGTATCACAGGTTGCTAGCCTAGTTAATTCCCTCAATTTAACGTGGGTTGATAAAGTTTACCTCAATGAGATACCTAAAGAAGAACCAGACAACACTGATAGTACAGTCATGCTATTACAAGAGACCGATTCAAGCCCGGCTTACCTTGCAAACAATACGTTTAAAGGCCTAGCAATGGGTGTTGAAATTCAAATCTTTTATAAGGTTGACCTAGCCGATGACTTTAACCCACTAGAAGCCGAAATAGCTTTGATGAAAAGCTTTAAACAGGCCGGCTGGTTAATTGTATCTAGTCAGCATCACACGACTGACCCGGATACGAACCAAATAACCAAAACAATTTATGTAACTAAAAATGAAATGATTTAAAGGAGAGATATTTAAATGTCAAAACACAACATTGTAAAAGCAACTTTTGCTTTACTTGATGACAACGGTGATTTAATCAAGGACCCTACTAAAGGTCTATCTGCTGATGGAATCTATGTTGCCGACCATAATGGCGAAGGTTTCAGTCAAATTAACGTGACTGCTATTGAAGCAGCCGGGACGCCTGGTTGGGGTAACGGACAAATTAAGCGGACAGCTTATGGTAAGTCTATGCCCACGTTGGCCTTAACTGCTTTAGACTTAGACTTTAAGATTAACCAGATGCTAAAGGGGTTCACACAAAATCCTAACACCGGTGCTTGGGTTCGCCAGTTACCTAAGCCTCATGTGGCGATGATTGCTGAATCACAATCATTAGATGGTGATATTTCAATCTATGAATGTTTCAACAACATTGAATTTGTCGAAGAAGCATCTAACAACAGCACTGATACCAACAGCGAAGCTGCTTACTCAACGGTTCTAAATGGTACTGTCTTAACGCCATTGAAGCCAGACATTTTCTTAGCTGCTAATGGCGTACAACAGCCATATATGATTGCAAAATCAAATGATGCTAACTTTGATTTAGACAAGCTTTATGCCGAAGTATTTGGTGGCTACACTAAGTCAACTACCACTACAACTACCATTAAACAAGGCTAGTAACATCTAAAGGCTTCCCACTAAGGGTGGCCTTTTAATACATACAAATTAAAATAAAGGGGTACAAATCACTATGAAAATTAACGCTAAAAACTACTTTAAGATCAACAAGACGGCCGATGTAACGCCAACTAACAACATTATTAGACTGGCTACTAAGGTTCAAATTGGTATGTTGGAATCGCAAGACACCGAAAAAGAGGTCACTGAACTAGACGCAATGAAAAACGGCCTAGAATTGCAAGATGATATGGTTGGCTTTGTACAACGGGTGATGGGCTATACCGACAAGCAAATGGAAACCATTAATGACACTGTCTCAATTGAACGGTTTGGTGAAGGCGTTGGCTACCTAATCATGCGGTTGAATGGTATATCAGACGATGAAATCAGGTTGTCTGAACAGAAGCAACGTAAAGCAATTGAAGATGCTAAGTCGTCAAAATAAGTCGGCACAAGCGTAACGTTGAGCTTAAAAAGGAAGTTTTAAAGTTAAAGAACCAGCAGGAGGACTTTAACCTACTAGCTCAACAACTACTAACCGAGGGGTTATCACCGAAAGAATTCGATGATAGCTCCTTTTTTAGTATGATGGCAACTTTGAACGCTCGTAAGAAGGAAGACCGTGCTGAGTTAGTTGACCCACTAGAGGCTATTAACCAGACATACGGCCTTTAGCGCTTGTGCCTAGACAGATTAAAACAAGGAGGTTAAATAAATGGCTAAGAAAGTAGTCGGCCGTGAGATGACTAGTAAGGTTGGCCTAGATTCAGCAGAAGCCGTTAAATCACTCAAGCAGTTAACTGCTGAGGTTAAAGCCAATACTAGTGGTTGGAAAGCCCAAGAGACGGCATTAAAGTCAGCCGGTGAGTATCAAAAGGCAGCCACAGCTAGGGTAGACGGGCTAGCTAAGTCGATGGAGATGCAAAAGGCTAAAATTGATGAGTTAAAGTCCCGTCAATCAGGCCTAAACAGAAACACTAAAGATGGTGCACTTGAATATACTAAGCTGTCTGACCAGATTAACAAGGCTAGTCGGTCATATGACTCAATGGGTGGTCAACTAGATCGGGCTAAAAACAGACTACAGTATTACAATTCAGGTTTAGCTGACCTACAGAAGGGCTATAAACAAAGCACAGCATTGTCTAAGTCCTACGTTGAACGTTTAGAAGCTGAGGGCAAGCAGGAAGATGCTAACAAGGCTCGTTTAAGTGGCTTAAAGCAGGCCTACTCTAACATTGAGGCTCAATATAAGACTCAATCAGATGAGCTAGATAAAATTAGAAAAGCTAGTGGTGCTACTAGTGACGCCTATAAACGTCAGCAAGTGCGTGTTAATGAGACCGCAACAGCCATGGCTAAAGCTAAGACTAGTCAAAATGAGCTACTTAAAGCGATGGAAAAAGAGCCACATGCGTTCATGCACGGTGTTCGGTCTAAGCTAGACTCAATTGATGACAAGGCTAAGAAGACATCTCATTTATTCGGTACCATATTAGGTGCCCATCTAGTTGCTAATGGGGTTACCAACGCTTTATCAAGTATAACGGCATCTTTTGGCGAACTTACTAGTGCTGTAACAGAATATGATAACAAGCAACGTACAATGACAGCCACGTGGACTACTTTAACTGGTTCAAACGGAAAAGGTAAACAAATGGTCGACATTGGTAATGGGTTAGCTTCAGCCTTCAACCAGAACATTAATGTGGTTGATGAACTTAACCAGTCATTTTACCATGTGTTTGACAATGCACCACGGACTAAAGAATTAACTAAGTCAATATTAACGTTGGGTGATACGCTTAACCTAAGTGATGAGAATGTTACCCGACTAGGCACCAATTTTACTCACATGTTATCAAGTGGCAAGATGCAGCTTGGCGACTTCAACATGATTAACGATCAATTACCAATGTACGCTGGTAAAATGCTAGAGTTCGAACGCAAACAACAGCATAATAGCAAGTTAACCATGTCAACACTACGTGACCAGATGAGTGCCGGCAAGATTAGCGCTAAAGATGCCGAACAAGTTATGAATTCACTTGGTGGTAAGTATGCCAAAGCCTCAGAGAACTTGATGAAGACGATTCCTGGTATGGAACGGTCAATCAGGACTCAAATGCCGGCGTTACTAGATGCCGTTTACAAGCCGATTGCCAATATGAAGTCCCCATTAATGGGCCAGTTTACCAAGTGGATTGGCGATAAGAATACTAAAGCTGAGTTTAAAGATGTTGGCAATGCACTAGCCTTGCAGATTAATGACATAACTAAAGCGTTTGCTGGTAAAAAATTTAATGTTGGTGATAGCCTCAATAAGATGTTGGCTAATCTAGCAAAAGGCATTGATAAAGTTGGCGCTAACATTGTTGCTCATAAAAAAGAGATTAAATCATTCTTTAGCTCAATGAAGACTGCTTCCAAAACATCTTTCAACGTATTTGTACAATCACTTAAGGACATTGAACCAATATTGAAGATTGTTGGTGGATTCGCTGAGAAAC
>PPYE01294211.1_pt1 | contig 23662 bp, 29 predicted proteins | sample 1559881 | NCBI WGS metagenome assembly PPYE01 (sample SAMN08240022, study PRJNA423297) | Human gut metagenome, whole genome shotgun sequencing project. | reverse complement strand
AACTGATGCAGGGAATTGATTATGCCATCCGAAAATCTCTGGAATTTCAGATGCCGGTAGCGATTAATATCAGTTTTGGCTACCCCACTGTAGCGGCTCTGACACTTTGGACAGGGAAGTATCAGAAGAACCCATCAAATATAAATCTACAGTTTCTCCATTCCATACTACTTTATCTATAAACAGTCTCAGAGCAGAACGCTTTTCTTCTACACTCATAGAATCAAAAGACTGGCTGAAAGAAGCAAGCATCTTTGGAACAAATTCTAACTCAGCTTCCAGCATGACAGATTGATTTTCTGAGATTTCTGATAATTCTTTGATGCGTTTTTCAAGTTGTATTTTTTCCTCATGAATCGAGTTGATTCGTTCCTGGATGTAGGCATGGGCAGGAGAATCAGCGCTTTCAGCGAGAGATATAAGCAGATTATTGATTTGCTTTTCCTTTTCAGAAAGGCTGGCTTTTAAAGACTTTAATTCTGCAAAATGAGTGTCCCCTTTAGCGAGTAAAGCCTTTTTCGTTTCTCTCCATTGTTTCAGAAAGACAGAATCATCTTCTGCTAATTTTTTGATTTCATTGCAGACCATCTCATCAAGAAGGTTACCGGGAGCGTTTTTCATAGCACAATTCTTCTGCCTGCTTTTTTCTTTTGTTTCACATAGATAATTAAAAGAGCGTGAGCCATCTGGTTTGGTAGAATGCCCCATTTTGGGGCGCATTTTATTTCCGCAATGCCCACAGAAAATCAGACCAGACAAAAGTGCCTGATTGCTTCTTGGTTTGCGGAATGTCTTAGAAGCATTTAAGGCAAGCATATTCTGTATCTTTACCCAGTCCTTTCCAGAGACAAGAGGGGTATGTTTTCCGATTGCAATAATCCATGCTTCATATTCTTTCATATCGTGTGGGATTCCGCTAGTTTGGTTACTTTTATTAAATGCCATAATTCCGTATTCACTGCTGCACTCCGACTTCTCAAAGCAGAGATTCGCATTTAATTCGTGAAAATAATCCCACACAGTTTCATCTGCACTGGCATAGACAGGATTTTTTAAAATATTTTTTATGGCAAAACATTTAAAAGGTATATTGTTGCGGGTGTAGATATGCTCTTCTTGTAATAATTTCTCTACCATTTTGAGAGTATTTGTTTCCAGATAGGTAGAAAAAATTTTCTGAATCGTTCGAGATTCTTCGGGAATGGGTTCAAGCATATATGCTTTTCTGGTTTTGCCATTTGAAGCAATACTTCCGGTAGTGACAGTGCTTTTATATCCAGTAGGCGTTGTACCGCCGAGCCAATGTCCACTCCTCGCCAGAGTTTGGAAGTTGTCTTTTAGCCGTTCGGCAAGATTCTCTCGTTCCATCTGTGCAAAAACGGAAGTAATCATCATCATGGCTTTTCCCATAGGTGTCGAGGTGTCAAAAGATTCTTTGACTGATACGAAACTGATGCCCCATTCAGTCAATTGGTCTGATAATATTGAGAAGTCTTTGACACTTCTGGAGATTCGATCTAATTGATAGCAGATGATAACTTTTATTTCTTTTCGCTTGCAGGCATCTAACATGATTTGGAATTGGGGTCGATTGGTATTTTTACCAGAGTACCCTTCATCTTCAAAAACGATGATAGAATCTTCATTCTCAACATCGTAATGAAATTTCAGGTATTCTTTACATCTAGTAATCTGATTATCAATGCTTTCACCCTTGCCTGTAAATTTAGATTTTCTTGAATAAATTGCATATTTTCTTGTATCTTTTCCTGTATCTATTCCTGTCATATCTGCACCCCATAATTATTTTATTTTTCAAACTAATTATAAATGCGGAAGAAGGGAATTGCAAAAAGAATTTTATGAAAGGCATTGATAATATACAAAAAACAAGATATAATTATATCGATAAAACGATATGTCTATAAGGTAATAGGAAAGGATGAAGAAAATGATTATTAAGGCTTCAGCAACACTTCGGAACGATTATGCTTCTATTTCTAATCTTGCGAGAAAAACAAGTGAACCGATTTATATAACAAAAAATGGGGAGGGCGACGGAGTATTTATGAGTATCGACGCCTTTGAGAAAAGAGAGCAGGCATTAGAACTTCGTGCAAAAATCATGCAGGCAGAAGAGGAACGGTTAAGCGGAGCAAAGACAAGAAGTATCTCCGAAGCAAGAAAGGAATTAAGAGAACGTGCAGGAACAATATAAAGTAGAGATTCTTCCTACAGCATGGGAAGATTTGAAAAAGATTGAAGATTATTATCTGCTTCAATTTGGCGTGGAATCCGCTATGAAAGTTACAGAACAGATTTTGGACAGTATTGAGCGATTAGAGAGTTTTCCAGACTCCGGTTCTCTGACTCCAGATAGATGGCTGAATAAGCAGGGGTATCGAATGGTCATATCTGAAAGGTATGTTTCTATATATCGACAGATAGGAAACACAGTTTATGTGTATCATATTGCAGACACACAGACGGAATATACAAAGTTGTTTTCATGATGGCAAAGAGGTAGTAAGATGAAAAAGTGCCCAAATTGTAGTATGGAATTGCCGGATGAAGCACATTATTGTCCGAGGTGTATGTTTCAATATGAGAAACAGGAAATACAGATAAAAGACACTCATAAAAAACATATTTTATTGTGGGTATTGGGAAGTGTTTTAATCATTGGAATGTTGATTGCGATTCCTTTGGTAAAGCATGGAATACAAAGTCGTGTAAATAAGAATCACTTAGAGGAATCAGAGATTCAAAATATCATTAATGAAAATTTCAGGACAGGTGAGAATATTATCTATGATTCAGAAGTGGAAAATGATTTAAGAGATGTGCTTGGAAGTGAGGTTGTTGACATTAAATCAACATTAGGCGAAGAAACGGATGAAATGTATCGTGAAAATGGAATGGATATCTATACATTCGGAATGCTAACTGTTGCGGTAAATCAAGAAGCGGTTATACAAGATATCCTGATTGATTATACAGCCGGAGAAAATAAAAAGGAATATGGAATCTACGGGATTGATGGAACATCGGATATCGGAAGCGTAAAGGAAATATTGGGGACACCGGATCAGGAGTATGAAAACGAACTCTGCTATCGGTTTGACAGAGAGTTTAGTCCAGGGTTAAATATCACTTTTTCTGCTGACGGCATGGTGGAACAGTTGGAATATTATTATGTGCAATAATTATAGGGTGTCTTCATTTTCAACATAAAGTAACTCATTGATCTGATAAATAGAAAATTGATGAGTTTTTCCCCATATAAGCAGACTATCCCGTTTTTGTTTTGGATATAAAGGAGCAAATCCTGCATATTTTAAAAGAGCCTGTGTTTCGTCAAGTGGAAGGTTCATTCCAAAAGAAATAGAAATCAGCTTGTCACGTGATGGAATGCGTTTTCCTGAAAAAATCTGATATCCATAAATTTCATTGAGTTCAGAATTTTTAATAACCATAGATTTTTTCAAGGATTTTTCTTCTAATAGTTGGTTCAAATAGTCGGAAACAGCAGAATCAATCAAATAGTCCTGTTCGTTGTTAATATATTCTTCGACAGATGAACATTGATTTAATGCGTCCATCAGTTCATCAGTTGGTTTTTTAATCATCTGTATCACCTCGTAGAGAGTATATCATGGTGAAATTAGGTTGGCAATGGGAGAAAGTTATGTATCAGTGGTTGGCAGAAAACTTGAAAGAGTATTATGCTTTTGTAAAAGTATTAAAAAAGAAAGATTTTGGAGAAGTGCTTTTATATAGACATAACCAGACGGGCAATTATATTGTAGTTAAGAGATTAAAGGGTCGTTATCCTGCGTATGAAAGACTGCTTGGGGTGAAGCAAAAATCTCTCCCCTTAATTTATGAAGTATGCCATAATGAAGAGGAAACGATTATTTTGGAAGAATTTATACCGGGGATTACGATTGCAGAACGATTGGAACAGGAAACATTATCAGAGAGTTATGTGAGGGAAATCATAAGTCAGGTGTGTGACGGATTATATGCATTGCACTTGAATCAGATTATTCACAGAGATATAAAGCCGGAAAATATCATGGTTATGAAAAACAGAAAAGTGAAGATTATTGATTTTGATGCTGCTAAAATTCATAAAATCTATTCAGAAAAAGATACGAGAACGGTGGGAACGATTGGGTATGCCGCACCGGAACAATACGGAGAAGCACAATCGGATGAAAGAACGGATATCTATGGATTAGGAATTATGATGAACGTCATGCTGACCGGAAAACACCCTGTGAATGAAATGGCAACCGGGAAAATCGGAAATATAATAGAAAAATGTATCATGGTGAATCCAAGTAAACGTTACAAGGATGTAATGGAAGTGAAAGAAAAACTAAATAAATTGTATTACTAAGCAGTGTGCATAGTACAAAAGAACTGCCTGTCATTATAATGATGATAGGCAGTTTTTCTGCTATTTGGATGAATTGGAACGGGGGTAAGGTTTCTTTTCATCCGTCAGTCCGGAAAGATAGTCCATGCTTGTGCCAAGGGCGAGGGCTATCTTCCGGCATTGTTCAAAGGTATAGTAGCGTTTGCCATTTTCTATCTTGGAGTAATCGCTTTGGTCTATACCAGTTAAATGCTGCATTTTGATTTGCGTGTAGCCACGTTCTTTACGCAAGTCTTTTAAGCGTGACAATAGGCATTGCACCTCCTTTTTGTGGAGTGTTGAAATATAATTAAATTATGTCACGATGACCTATTGACTATTAGGGAGTAATTGACCTAAAATATAATGAGAATGAAAGTATACGAGGGAGAAAGGTTTTATGGATAACTTAATGAAAGAAGAAAGAGAAATTTTCAAGGGCGCTGCAAATATGCAGTATCAAAAAGGTCCGGCAAGTGTATTGGGATATAACAAAGGAGGACATTTGACACTGACGAATCAAAGGCTGATTTTTATAGCGCATGCTATGAATATAGGTCAAAAAGAATATTATATTCCATTGAGTGAGATTAAATATGCACAAAATGGTTTTCACATTTTAACACCGACTCCCAATATGATAAAAATTGAATGTAATAATGGGGAAATGTATAAATTTGTTGTAAAAGGTAAAGAAAAAGAAACATGGAAAAAATTGATTATGCAGTATGCGTTAGAAGTAAAACAAAAGAAGACGGTAGAATTAAATGATAATGTGTCAGTAAAATTTTGTAGTAATTGTGGGAATGAAATTTTGACGAATACAAAATTTTGTGGGAATTGTGGAACACAGATACAACAATAGATAGAAGTAACTAAGGAGAAGTAAGAATGGGGAAAATATGTTTAAAGTGTGGCAATGAATTAAGTGATAATGCAAAATTTTGTAGCAAGTGCGGTAGTCAGTATGAAGATTTAAAAGCAGAAGAGCAGGGGGAAGAGTCTGCATGTCAAGAGGAGAGTAAGTTTTGCTCGTATTGTGGGAACAGAATAAGCATGAATGCGAAATTTTGTCCTATATGCGGAAATAGTTTGATATTTAATAATAGCAAGCAAGACCAGATGGAAATGCAAAAAGAGGATGTGCTGAAGAAAGTAAAAAAAGGTGTAGGAGGATTCGTTAATACAATTAATGAGATGACAGGTCAGGAGGGAAATGTTGAAATTCGTTTAAAGGAATTAGTTAGTGGAGTGTTAAAGAAGCATTCCCTGGCGGAACGAGAAGAACTTTTTGTTTGTGGAACGGAAAAAACAACTCCGAAAGAAAGTGAAATGGTTGCTGACTGGCCGAAACCTTGGTTGTTTTCGAGGATCTTTCTGCTTTTTTCAATCGTGTTTATAGGTCTTCTTATCATAATAGTGGAATTTGGAAATATGAATGGCGTTCCGGGAGCGATGTTTGTGGGAGCATTTACAGTACCATTTTCGCTAGTTATTTTCTTCTGGGAAACAAATGTACCGCGGAACATTAGTATTTTTGACGTCATATCCACATTTTTTGTAGGCGGTGTTTTCTCTTTGATTTCAACACTATTGTTATATGATGTAGTAGGTGTTGGAGAATTAGATTATATAGGTGCAATTCTGGTTGGTATAGTGGAAGAAGTAGGAAAAATCATAGTTGTTGGACATTATATCAAAAAGCAAAACACAAAATATATCTTGAATGGATTATTGTTGGGAGCCTGTGTCGGGGCGGGATTTGCAGTATTTGAGACTGCCGGATACGCTTTTCGGGTTCTGTTGTATTCTCAGGATATTTACTACATGATCAAGATACTGTTTTTGCGTGCAGTTCTCTCAATAGGAGCACATACAGTATGGACGGCGATAGCGGCGGTAGGACTTGTTCTGGCAAAAGGCGAGAATGAGTTTGAGAATCATTATTATTACAAGCCCCAGTTTTTGAAATTTTTAGTACTTGTAATTGTTCTGCATGCCATTTGGGATATGCCTATTACGTTCGGAAGCTCTATACATTTAGTACCGGTATTATTGTGTATTATTGCAATTACAGTTGCTTTGATTTTACTTAGTTCAGGGTTGAGACAGGTTTCATTCATTGCAGATAAGGCAAGAAGAAATACCTTTCAATATACGGAAGAAAATACGGGTGAAAATGATGTTGGTGGAGGACGGAAAGATGAGTAAATACTGTGAACAATGTGGAACAGAATTAGAAGATAATGCAGTGTTTTGTCCAGAGTGCGGAACGAAATGCCATAGTGAAAATGTTGAAGTAAAAGAACGATTGAAGGAAAATAAAAGTAAGAAAAAGATATTTTTAATAGGAACAGGCGTTCTTTTGTTGGCTCTTTGTATTATTGGCAGTGTGACAGGATTCTTTTCCGATTTCAAAAAAGGATATGAAGATACTGGAAATGGAAAGTCTACAAAATCGCAGAAATCGGCCTTAACAGAAGATGGAAAAGCATATAAGATGACAGTACAAGAATATTGTGACCGATTTAATGAAATGGCGAATGGATCGTGGTGCAGTGGTGATGAGGAAATTTGGCGCAAGGAAGTATATGAGGGAACATTAGATTCACTACAAGAAGCTGCCGCCTATGATTCAGAGGTGGCAGAATTGATCGTTCAAACAATGACGCCTAAAATGATACCTGGAACAACATTGTTAGAGAGTGAAGATACAGATGAACTTCCAAGCGGGGAAAATTACTTGAAATATACTTATACGAATCAATATTCTTTTATTCCGGACAATGTGGGCGTTCAGATTTTAGCCTTAAAAGATACGAATCAAATTGTGGGAGTTACAGCACAATTTCCAATGGAGTATCGAAATGTTGGAGATAAATTCGGAAAATTAATATGTGATTCATTTGGGGAGACTACAGATGAGTTTCAAGAACTGTATATTAAAATGAAGGAGGCAGGCGGATATGGTCATATGTACAAAGATGGAACGGTGTTTGAACTAATGTACTATAATAATTCGGAAGAAGCTGCCTTGTTTAAGATGAGTGCCTGTACGAAAGAACATTATGAAGAGGCATGGGTAAACAATCCTGATTTGCCAAGTAAAGAGAATCCGATTCAAAATAGTGAAGAGGATTCGGAAGTAAGTAATGAGGAAAATACAGAAGCAAATAATGTAGAAATAAATGATACGGAAACGGGCATCAATGAAAGTTCGGGAACACAACAAAATGATATTCTTGAAATGTTTGATAATTTAATATTTTACGAGGGAACATGGGGAGATTTCGGAGCGCACGTGAATGAATATCAAGGAATGGTAGAAAGTGCAATCAAAAGTTCAATTTCTCTTTCAGATTATTTTGGCGATGTGAATGGTACATATATGATTTTAGAAAAGAGAGTATTAAACGATGATGTGTTAGAGAATGGACAATCAGCAACAAATCAATTATATACGATTACTTTTGAAGGACCGAGTGTGACGGGAACAGGAGGAGCAAGACATTTGGAGTGTACGGTAAGCAGTCCGGATGGAGTTAGTTTGATATATAATGAAATTTCATATTATTGATTGCTGAAGGTTGAGAAGTTAAATCAGTATTGTGAAGAGCACTTAGTGACATTTACAGACTTTTTAGAAGTTTTTTGGTAGCCCGCTTGACTTAAACGGTGATTTGCTTTTAAAAGGACAAATACGAGTTTGACAATTTTATAAAGATGAAGTGTAAGAGAGATTTCAGAAATGGAGTCTCTTTTTCTTTTGTAAGAATAAGACTTGATTATTAAGAAAACAACAGGAAAAAAGAATGTTTTTTGAGGAGTTTTTGAAAGACTAAAATCGAGTATATTCATAAAAAAGTAAGATACTTTAAATGTGAATAAATTGTGAACAATTCTAAGTTGAGGATGCGGAACCCTGCTCAGAACGAGTTCGTATTATCCGGGCTATAAGCAAAACTCGGAAATATGATTAAAGGAGGTCTTGCTATGACTCAACGAACAAACCATAGCAAAAATATTTATATTTCAAGGGAGGAGGTGGTTGGTAGGATTCCTCTGGATGATTCTATTTCAACGACATGTGTTACAAATCATATTGTTGAAATGACGGTGATGGAAAAACAGATTAGTCGGAAGTGTGGAATTAAGAGATTGGATAAATGTCATTATGTGAATCTGAGAACCGAAGAGGTATGTGAATTCCGTCATTCAGTGAAAAATCAGAGGAAGAATATGAATAAGGCATATACAACTCTAAGAAGGCTTATCAATTATAATTTTACTGGAAATGAATCGGAATTACATGCCACATTGACTTATGGAGAGGATATGCAAAGCCGTGATAATGTGTCTGCTGATTTTAAAGCCTTTTGGAAAAGACTGAAATATGCTTATCCTACATGTGAATATATAGTAATCTATGAACCTACTGAAAAAGGGGTCTGGCATGTGCATGTTTTGATTAAAGACAGAAATGGAAAAAGGTTATTCATACCAAAGGATAGACTAAGCGATATGTGGAGGAAGGGATATGTCTGCGTAAACCGTATTTTAGATAATGATAATATTGCAGCATATTTTATGGGATTATTTTCGGATAGAAATAAAGAAAAATCAAGATCTAAGAAAGTCGAAAGAATTCCGTATTATGCAAATAATTACCGCTTATACTCTCGCTCTAAGGGCATTAAAACCCCACCTCTTTACAAAGAAACTTATGAACAGGCATTAGAACGTGTGAAAGGATTAGAACCATGTTTCGAGAATGCTTATGGTATTTATGATTCAGAAGATGGAACAGAACTGAATGTAATTTATCATAAACAGTATAACAAAAGAAGAAAATAGTGAGCAGTAAAGAGTAAAAACGAGGAATTGTTAGAGGATATTTCTTACAATATGAAAAACTTGATTTGGTTAAGAACGGCTTTAGAAGTTATGGGTTTCATGGAGTGTGACAGGTGGAATAAGTTTAATTCTATGGCAGATGAACTTAAAAGAACTTACAAAGAAGTTCAAAAGGACATGTTAAGTAATCAAGTATCAGACATATTGGAAGAAAAATAGAATACAATATGATAAATAGTTGGAAGAGGTAGGTTTATATGGAGATTGTCGTGCATTATCCGGAAGATAGGCAGGGCATCAGTGCTTTGAGAAAAGCAGTAGCAGAAACTCATAGTGAATACATATATTCCTATATAGAAAGACTTCAGTGTTCACAGGAACAAAAGAAGATGATTATAAAAAGCATTGATGAAATGCTGACTTAGAGGCGAGTAGAAGGCTGGCGGTATCACATACTGCCAGTCTTTTGTTGTAAGAGAAGTAGATTTATCTTTCAGAAGCCTTTATTTGATAAATAAGACAAAAGAAACTGTTCCGCTAACCCGGCTTCGCTTAAAAAGGAAAAGGGCAGGAGAGGACAAGAAGAAACATTTGTCCGTTGTGTTAAAAATAATTAAATAAATAGGAAATCAAATGATTTTCATGCCGGCTTCAAAAAGTTTTTTATAAATATCTTTTGGGAGATTTCGATAGCCGTTTTCCCAACATTGTAAAGTAGTTCTTGATACACCTAAAATGTCTGCAAGTTGTCGCTGAGTCAGTGAATTGTCTTTGCGAAAAGATTTTAGAGAGGAAATTTGATGCTGATATAAAAAGAGATGATATGTATCTAATAGTTCGGACATTTTCAAGTGATAAAAATCAGCGAGTTTTTCTAAATCTCTAACAGGGAATTGTTCATAATCAGGATTTTCATAGTTGTTATACAAGGACAGGTGTATGTTTAGATATTCTGCAATATCTTTTTGTCGTAAACCTTTCATGTGTCTTGCATAGCGCAATTTTTCTGCAATGGTAGGGACATCTTCGATGGAAGAATAGAGTTTGGAAATACATACGGCCCCCATGACGGGACATCGCTTTTAGAACGGTTTATTGACGACATCTCCAACATCTGGAAGAACAGCATCTGTATCGGGACAGGGAATGAGGCGGCGAGCGCGGGCCATACTTCCGGCATGCTCCGGGAAGATGAGGAGACGATTATCCAGCTGGCGGTACAGAATAGCCAGCCAGCGCTAAATATACAGATATGGAAAGAATACACGGACGTGGTGGACATCTCCATCGTCAACCCTTCCGGAGTGGCGGTAGGGCCATTTAAGGAAATATTGGGCCCTCAAAGATATACGACAGGCCAGACGGAAATCCTGCTCTATTATGGGGAGCCCAGCCCTTACAGCACGTCCCAGGAAATCTATATTGATATGATTCCAAGAGACGGGTATATCTCAGGGGGCATCTGGCAGATCGTACTGTCTCCAAGGCGTATCGTATCCGGAGAATTTGAAATGTGGCTTCCAAGTGAATCTGTGCTTAACCAGGGAACCGGCTTTTTATTTCCGACGGACAGCACAACGCTTACGATCCCATCTACTGCTAGCAGGGCGATTTCAGTGGGCGCCTACAATGCGCTGACATTTTCCTATGCTGATTTTTCCGGAAGGGGATATACCCGGGAACAGCAGCTGGTGAAGCCGGATATCGTTGCGCCGGGAGTAAGTGTCACCTCTGTCATGGTCGGAGGAGGCTACGGACAGTTTACCGGGACCTCCTTTGCGACGCCATTTGTGACGGGAGGCGCGGCGCTTCTGATGGAGTGGGGAATTGTAAGGGGCAACGATAATTACCTGTATGGGGAGAAAGTAAAGGCCTATTTAAGGCGCGGCGCAAGGCCTCTGCCGGGATTCACCCAGTATCCCAATCCTCAGGTGGGATATGGGGCGCTCTGCGTAAGAGATAGCCTGCCAATTTAAAAAGTTGTTTTCAGCATGATAAAAGACGCGCGATTCATGAGGAAAAAGTGCAAAAATAGTGATTTTTTAATAGTTTGATGTTAATATATAGGCTAAGAGGAAATTGTATTCGTCTATGAGTATGGGGACAGGGTTCTGAAAGAAAATGCCAGAACCCTGGCGGTTTCCCTGAAGGAGAATGAATTGCTCTCGCGTTCTATGGCAGACCAGTTGCTGGAGATCGTTCCAGTGAAGCATAGATGGTTTTGGAACCGGGTATTCTTCTCTTGGAAATTAAGGAGGAAACAGATGAAACTAAGCACGCTATGTTACATCGAGCAGGACGGGCGTTATCTGATGCTGCACCGTACCGTAAAGAAAAACGATGTAAATAAAGATAAATGGATTGGCGTAGGGGGTCACTTCGAACAGGATGAAAGCCCGGAAGAGTGCCTGCTAAGAGAAGTATGGGAAGAGACCGGGTACACGCTTACGTCCTACCGTTACAGAGGGCTTGTAACTTTCGTATCCGGCAATGGGGTTACCGAATACATGTCCCTGTTTACCGCGGACGGCTTTATAGGCGAGCCGATTCCATGTGATGAGGGGGAATTGGAATGGGTGGACATTGAAGATGTATGGAACTTAAATATCTGGGAAGGGGACAAGATCTTCTTCCGGCTGATGGATGAAGAAGAGGATTTCTTTTCTTTAAAACTGGTTTATGACGGACAAGAAAAGCTGGTATCTGCCGCGTTGAACGGAAAGCCTATGGAATTGTTCGATATACTTAATCCGGACGGCTCTAAGACTGGAATCGTAAGAGAGAGGGGCGTTGCCCACCGGGAAGGAAGCCTTCATGCCACTGCGCACATCTGGGTGGTAAGAAAGAACCTAAAGAGCGGGTATGACGTACTGCTTCAAAAAAGAAGCGCTTGCAAGGATTCCAATCCGGGATGCTATGACATCTCGTCCGCAGGCCATGTGACTTCGGGAGATACGGTGATAGAATCAGCAATCAGGGAGATGAAAGAGGAACTTGGCATTACGGCGTCAGAAGAAGAACTGCATTATGTAGGCGTGCATCATGGAGCCTTTGAAGATGTATTCTACGGCAGGATGTTCCGGGATAACGAACTTAGTTCGGTCTATGTGTATATAGAGTCTGTAGATATAGAGGAACTGACTCTGCAGGAGTCAGAAGTAGAAGAAGTCATCTGGATGGATTACGAAGAAAGCATGCAAAAGGTTCGGGAAGGAACTCTTGCGAATTGCATATATGAAGATGAATTCAGAATGGTAGGAGAGTATCTGAAAGAGTATTTTCCAGAGTAGGAAACGTGCCGGAAGCATGTGTATCGCACATGCTTCCGGCACGTTTTTTATGTAGATGGCGGCCTTTTGACATTTCTACTCAATCCAGCAGATATCCGGCCCAACCTCTCTTTGAAACACCCGTCCCAGATTATCAGGATCCTTGGCCTGATGATATTTGAACACCATCTGTCCGTCAGCGGTTCGTCCAAGAATCTCAATCTTGCCGTCCGGATTAGACAGAACGAAGCGGAAACATTTCCCATTGCCATTCTGCATGGCCTTCGCCTGCTCTATGATATCATAGCCAGCCTGTAAGGGAACCTGAAATTGGTTCATCACACCGGTCACCGGCCTGCACTGGAAGATGTAGTAAGGAATGATTCCAAGTTCTGTGAAGCGCCGGAAAAGCCGGGCAAGTGTTTCAGGACAGTCATTGACTCCTTTTAAAAGAACCGTCTGGTTTTTGACGATCAGGCCGAGGCCTTGCAGGCATCTTACGGCACTTATAGAATCTTCTGTTAATTCTCTGGGGTGATTGAACTGTGTCACGATATAGATCTGCTTCTTGTGTCCATATTCCCGAAGAATGTCCTGCAATCTGCTATCTTCCAGTATACGCTGTGGGAAGACGACAGGGGTCTTGGTTCCAAAGCGGATATAATCAAGATGGCCAATAGCAGATAGAGAATCCAGGTATTCCCGGATGATGTCCGTATCCAGTAGGAAAGAATCGCCCCCTGAGATGAGAACATTGGTAATTTCCTCATGTTTCAGGATATAGGATATGGCCTCCTTGATATCTGCCACGACCTCTTGCGTGCCGCTTCCTACCATACGCTTGCGAAAGCAGTATCTGCAGTACATGGCGCAGCGGTTCGTGGAAAGCATCAGTACCGTTTGCGGATACTTATGCTGGAGTCCCTGCAGTTTTGTATTGGAACTTTCGCCGCTGGTGTCGAATGTGCCGGCAAGATCCATTTCCAGGAAGGAGGGAATGCACATCTTCCGGATAGGGTCATTGGCATCATCTGGATTGACAAGGGACAGATAGTAACGTGGAATGGACATAGGATATTTGTTCAGCACTTTTGACGCAATATCTCCATATTCATTGATCTGTGGGATCGATGCTGATAATTCATCCAAAGTAGTGACATTGCCTGCCAGTATTTCTTCCCATCTCATATTGCACCTCCTTAATACGGATACTCGGGGTTGCTATTGTCTAAGTATAGCATAAAATGGAGGCGAATTTTAAGAAATATTTTATGAACTAATATTAAAATTCTGTGTATACAGATGCGGGATAACAGTTCGCTGGTCTGGTGGCTGGAGTTTACTATTCTCTAAAATCAAAGATGAGCACATTTTCTTCCGGGCCATAGTCTTCATTTGGCTTTCCGCTTTCTTCAGCAGCGACTCTCTTTTCAACAGACAGAGGGGCATCCTTGATCTTCTGGCCTTCTTTCCAGATAAGTTTCCGCTCGCCTTTTTTGCCTTCATAATAGATGGAAGTGCTGTAATGGATTACGGTTTGGTTCTCTTCATCTATGGAGGCGGCAGAGTCCACTTCTTCCTTAAGCGGCAGTACATAAGACATCTCCGTGAAAGAGGCGCTGCTGGACCAGAATTCCTCCCATCTGGATCGTTCCAGTGAAAGGATCGTCTTGCCGTCATCACAAGGCTGGTCATAATATTTGGGTGATACATCTATCCAGTAGGATGAGATGCTAAAAGGCTTCTCGCTCTTAAGCGTACAGAAGATGCGCCCGTCTTTCAGCCGGTATAACTGGGTTGGCTCGATGTAATCGACAGCAATACGCTTGTCAAATAAAGGCAGTTTTTGGATGCCTTCGCCGATTAGAGTATTATCCCAGATAGTGCAGAATGCCAGAACTGTCAGCAGAAGGATTCCACAGGCCAGCAATTTCTGGCGCGCGATCTTGCGCTGGATCCGCTTGATGAATCGAGTCTCGTCTATGACCGCGTCCTCAGAAGAAGGCTCAATAGGCGGCAGTTCTTCGTGGAGGGAATCCAGATACTCCCGGCAGTCTTCGCATTCTATAAGATGCTCTTCAATCAGGTCTTTGCTTTTCTCGCTGCAGATATTATCTTCATAAAGCGGCAGCAGATCTTTAATTATATCGCAGTCTGTCTTATTCATATCATTACCTCCTTGATTTTCAGCCTGGCACGGTGATAAGTGACTCTGGCCCAGGTCTCTTGCTTGCCGAAGATTTCACCGATCTCCCGGAAACTTAAGTCTCCCAGAACGCGAAGGATGAATACCTCTTTATAAGGTTCCTCCAGGCAGTGCAGAATCTTATAAATCGATAGGGCTTCGTCTTTGCGGATGCACATGCTTTCAATATCCGAGTCATCGGGAAACTGTTCAAGACTGTCCGTATGGACCGCCTTTTTCTTGCGCGTGTAGGAGATGTATAGATTCTTGGCAATCTGGCACAGCCAGGACTTGACGGAACAGTTTCCCTGGAAATGCTTGATTTCCTTAATTTTTTCTGTATTAGTGGATTGTAAATAAAATTGACAAAATGTGACTGAATCACAGATTTTCTTTTTAAATAGGGTATAATAGAATCATCAAAGCAAACAAATACTCGACAGAGTACAATGAAAGAAAGGATGATAGATATGGCAGCAACTCATTTGACAAAGGAAACATTTAACGAGGAAGTATTACAGGCGAAGGAGCCGGTGCTGGTTGATTTCTGGGCTACCTGGTGCGGACCATGCCAGATGGTACTACCAATCATAGAAGAATTGGCAGGAGAGGTCAAAGACGCGAAGATCTGCAAGGTGAATGTGGACGAGCAGCCGGAACTGGCCAAAGAGTACAGGGTAATGTCGATACCGACTCTTATGGTATTCAGAGACGGCAAGCCGGTGAAAAGAGAAGTTGGGGCAAAGTCCAAAGCAGAGATATTAGAGATGTTAAAATAAAGAATTCGGATATAAGATTGGCAGATTGTTTAAAATGGACATAATACAGGCAGCGGCAGGAAGTTCTTCTATGGGAACCTATACCGCTGCCTGTCTGTCGTTGTATTACGCCTGGAGTCTATACCATCATGCTATGTGGGCGCAGATGGCGTCCCGAAGAAACTTGGCGCATCCCGAGAGTTCTTTGTCATAATAGGATTGAAACCGCTCATCTGCCACGTACATTTCCGCCAGCCCCAGATGAGCCTTGGGGTCATAGGATGGCCATGTGTAAGACAGCCACTCTTTGTGCATCATGGCAATATCCCTGCCGACGGCATCTGACGCAGACGCGCCGGAAGTTACGGCGTCTTTCAGCGCCGCGAGGATCTTTCCTTCTAATTCTTTCATGGCATAATACTCCTTTGATGTTAGATTTAGCATGTTTTGATTGCTGTTCTCAATCGTGCTGTCACCGTATTTTTCGCGGATTTCCTTTCCATATTTCTCTTCGTTTTCTTCGATTAATTCCTTTTTCAGCGCAGCAAATTTTTCCTGGTCTGTCATGCGTATCTTCCCTTCTTCTATTTGAATCGTCTTTTTCACAGTTTCAATCAGAAGCCTTAGATTCTGCTCCTCCTTGTATAAATGGTCAAGATGCGCCCGTAGCGCTTCCAGCTGGTTGAAGGCAGGATCCTTGATAAATCCTTCAATCGTGGAAAGTTCCAGTCCCATACGCCTGAAGAACAGTATCTGCCAAAGTACGTCAACCTCTTCCTTGCCATATATGCGGTAGCCCGAGTCCGGGGCGCGTCTGGGTACAAGGAGCCCGATCTGGTCATAGTAGCGCAGGGTGCGGGGGCTGATGCCGGCAATGTCAGCTAGCTGGGTAACCGTATAGCCATGTTCCATAAGACTTCCTCCTTTGGTCAGTTCCTGACAAAACCAGTGTAACTGTTTACGCGGCGTTAAGGTCAAGGGTTTAGGCCAGATTTTTTAATTTATTTTTATCAAGGATTTTTACGGTTCCTCTGGAAAGTTCTACATAACCTTCGCTTGAGAAGTATTTGAGCATTCTGGTGACAACCTCCCGGGCGCTTCCCATCAGCCGGGCTATCTGCTCATGAGTCATCTTGATCTCCTGGGAATGTAAAGCCGCGGCCTCATCCAGCAGGAAGATGGCCAGGCGCCTGTCAAAACTCATAAAGAGAATCTGCTGCATGGCCCACATTACATTGGAGAACCGCTCGGTTGCCATCTTATATGCAAAGCATTCGGCATAAATATTCTGATTCATGACGGATGAGATGGAGGCGGAACTAACCTGTATGACTTCGCTTGCCTCAACGGCATCGATGTATACATCAAACGTGATGGACTTTAAGACGCAGGAAGCGGATAGGACGCATACTTCACCGCTGTAGATACGATACAGGGTAATCTCCCGCCCTTCCTCTGAAAGCATATATACCCGAAGAGAACCGGATTTGACCAGCAGCATGCCCACACACTGCGAATTGTCACTGTGCACGTTGCTGTTTTTAGCGTATTTCATGAGGGAAGAGCCGGACTTAAGCAGTTCCTTCTGGTTGTCGTTAAGTTGATCCCAGAAAGGGAGGGATTCTTGCAATATAGTGGTATCTGTCTCTGTGAGCATGGAACATCCTTCTTTCTACGTATGATTGATTTTATCCTAAGTATAGCATAAGAAGGAAGCGCTGCAAGAATAAAATGATATCTTGCTATTTTATGGCTCTAGTGTCATAGGGTAAGTGAATGTTCCCCAATCGAGTTCCTGTGAATTCTTGTACTCTTCTTTGACTTTCTGTTCAATCTCTCTGGGAGCAGGTCCGACCTTCTGTCCTTCTTCCCAGATCATAAGCTGGTCATCGTCAGATTTGCCTCTATAATAGATGGAGGCGCAGGAGTGGGTATACTGGGCGGCATAAGAAGGACTTTTCTCTTCCTTCGGAAAGATAAAACTGATTTCATCCTGATCCCCATTCTTAAGTTCATAAAGTTCTGTAACCTGGACATCATCGGCAGGAACGGAATAGATCCAGGGAGCCAGGCATTAGGACCATACATAGTCCGCTGCAAACAGCAGCAGGACCAGGCTAAGGATAATGAGATGCCTGGAGGTAAGTTTGCGTTTCAGGGTCTTGATGGAACGCACAGCCCGCTCACAGATGTGATAGGTAGGTATTCTTGCCGATCTGGCACAGCCAGGTCTTGATCGAGCAGTTGCCTTTGAACTTGTAATAAGAACATTATAACAAAAATTTTTCTGGATTAATACGGACAGATACATTACAATATTACCATCCACAATATACCAGACAGAAGGAGTATTCGTATGAAGTATGAAAAGTTATCAAAACGGGCACTGGGATGCATGTACGTGGCAACAGCGCTTGCGAGCGTGATCGCGCTTGCGGTGATCGGGGCGGTCAATTGGCTGTGGATATTTCCAAAGGATATGGATATGCTGAAGGCAGTGTCCCTGGCGCTTATGATCCTGATCTTATTCGACGCGCTGGCGAGCCCCTATTTCCGGTATCACAGATACCGGTACAGTATTAATGAAGAGTGCATTGATATCAAGGAAGGATACTTGTTTGTAAAGCGTAATATAGTTCCGATAGAAAGGCTCCACAAGCTGCAGACTTTGAAAGGGCCGATAGACCAGATGTTCAAAGTGGCAAAGGTGGTGGTGACCACCGCAGGCGGCGATGTCACGATCCGGTTTCTGGAGGAAGAGAAGGCAGAACAGATAGCAGAGAACTTAAGAGGCAGAATCAACGAGATCGTTGTCAGCCAGAGGGAAGAGGATGGGGAAGAAGATGGAGAATAACATAAGATTCCGAAATCATATTTCTATTGTGGCAGAACGCCTGGGACGGGTGCTGCTATTAGTCATTGTTGCCGCGATCAGCGGCCTGGCGCAGAATGTAAAGGCTCTGGCCAATAGTTCGGGAATGGATGCAAAAGACGCGAAAGTTATCTTGCTTGCTTGCGGCGCGATCCTCCTGCTGCTGGCGATTGGGGCGGCCTGGCAGTTCATCGTCTGGTCGAAGACTTATATTTCCATCTATGACAATACCATCGTGATTGAGAGAAATACGCTTAACCGGAAGAAAGATACCATAGGGATCAAGAATATATCCAATGTGAATATGGAACGGAACCTATTCGAGATGCTGGCGGGGACCAGCAAGATAAAACTGGATACAAACAGCATGACAACGGCCAACAAGACGGATGTTACGATTGTCCTTAAGAAAGAGGATGCACAGTCGCTTCGTCAATATCTTATGGATCTGATGGAAGCATCCGGGGAGGAAAGCATAAAGGAAAAGAAGGCGGATGCAGGGCAGCCGCAGTATGATGTGGAGGCGTCCCTTGGAGATATGGTCGTCCATGGACTATTTTCCATCAACCTGTTCTCTCTGCTGATTCTTCTGGGATGTGCCGTCGGCATGGCGGAAGTAGTATCGGATACGCTGGGCCAGGGATTCGCCGGAAAAAGCATTATGGGAATCCTGGCGAGCATTCTGGTGATGGCCACCGTATTTATGTCAGCATTGTGGGATATTATCAAAGGATTTGTCAAATACTATGATTTCAAAGTAAAGAGAATAGAAGACCGGCTGTATATACGTTACGGATTCTTGAAAAAGGTAAGTTATACCATACCGGTGGACAAGATCAATGCATTGAAGCTGACCCAGTCGCTTCTTGGACGGATGTCACACAGATATATGGCGGAGATCGTGAACGTCGGGATGGGAGATGACGAAGCGGAGAAGCAGTCCTTCCTGCTGCTCTACAGTAAGAAAGAAGCGCTGGATGCTAAGCTGCATAGTCTTCTGCCGGAATTTGAAGATGCGGTCAGAATGCCGGTATCCAGACAGCCAAAGGGGACCCTGGCAGCCTGGATGATGCCTCTGCTGGCTTACTGCGCGGCCGTGGCAGGCGTAGCGGGGACCTTAGCAGAGTTGCTGCCCCGCTACAGAGGATGGATAGGGGCAGGAATGGCAGGGCTCATCGCCTTAACGATCTTCTTGATGGCGCTTCGGTATGCCACCGCAGGCTTTGCCGTGGGCAAGAAATGCGTAGTCCTGGCGAACGGCTATTTCCGCCGCTGCCTATCCTATGTGTCTTATGAGAAGATCCAGCATGTCCAGCTGGAGCAGAATTTTATCGCGAAACGTATGGGAATCCAGAAAGGCAGCCTGTATCTTCTGGCCAGCGCAGACAGCCGGGTGCAGGGAATTCCATATTTTCCGAAAAAAGAAGTAGACATAATCAAGTCAAATATGGTATCATAGCAAAGGAAACTGTGTGAGTACTCTTTACTTGGGTTCAGGTAAAGAGTATTTTTTTTGAGACTTGAAAGGAATATGTAATTAATGGAAGAAGCAAGATTTGAAGATCTGGGATTATGCCCGGAGATTATGAAAGCAGTAAAGAACATGGGATTTGAAGAGGCGTCACCGATTCAGGCGAAGGCGATTCCGGCTATGCTGGAGGGAAAAGACATCATCGGCCAGGCTCAGACCGGAACAGGAAAGACGGCGGCATTTGGAATTCCCCTGCTGGAAAAGATAGATCCCAAGAATAAGAAGTTACAGGCCATCGTCCTGTGCCCTACCAGAGAACTGGCTATCCAGGTGGCGGAAGAAATCCGGAATCTGGCCAAATATATGCATGCGATCAAGGTGCTTCCGATCTATGGAGGACAGGAGATCGTTAAGCAGATCCGTTCATTAAAAAGCGGTACGCAGCTGATTATCGGAACACCCGGACGTGTGATGGACCATATGAGAAGAAAGACGGTAAAGATGGAGAATGTCCATACCGTAGTCCTGGACGAGGCAGATGAGATGCTGAACATGGGATTCAGGGAAGATATTGAGACGATTCTGGAAGGCGTGCCCGAAGAGCGTCAGACCGTTCTTTTCTCTGCGACCATGCCAAAGCCGATTCTGGATATCACTAAGAGATTCCAGAAGAACGCTGAATTGATCAAGGTTACCAAAAAAGAACTGACGGTTCCAAATATTGAACAGTTCTATTACGAAGTAAAGCCGAAGAATAAAGAGGAAGTGCTCTCCAGGCTTCTCGACATTTACAATCCGAAACTTTCCGTTATCTTTTGTAATACGAAGAAACAGGTTGACCTGCTGGTAAATGGGCTTCTGGGAAGAGGCTATTTTGCGGCCGGACTTCACGGAGATATGAAGCAGGCCCAGAGAGACCGCGTCATGGATGGGTTCCGAAAAGGGAAGACAGAGATTCTGGTAGCTACAGATGTGGCGGCCAGGGGCATTGACGTTGAAGAAGTAGAGGCAGTATTCAATTATGATCTTCCGCAGGATGATGAGTATTACGTTCATAGAATCGGAAGGACAGGGCGTGCAGGACGTGTCGGCCGTTCCTTCTCATTCGTTACCGGCAAGGAAGTATACAAGCTGAAGGAAATCCAGAGATACTGCAAGACTAAGATATATGCACAGAAAGTGCCGTCTCTTGACGATGTTGCCAATACTAAGATGGATAAGCTGATGGAAACCATCAACCGGATTATCGAGGAAGAGGATCTTACCACGTATTTCCAGATGATTCAGGCGGAAGTAAACGATTCAGACTATACCAGCATGGATATTGCCGCCGCGCTTTTGAAACTGTGTTCAGGAACCAAAGAAGAAGACGGTGAAGATATGTTCGAGGATACAGGAGCAGAGGAGCCAGGAATGGTACGACTGTTCATCAATATTGGAAAAAAGCATAAAGCAAAGCCGGGCGATATTCTGGGCGCGCTGGCAGGAGAGAGCGGATTGCCGGGCAAGGTAGTGGGAACCATCGATATGTATGATAAGTATACCTTCGTAGAGGTGCCAAGAGAATACGTCAGGGATATCCTGAATGCGATGGATCATGCCAAGATCAAAGGAAAGTCCGTAGCAGTGGAGCCTGCCAACCAGAAATAGTGCTTGCAATCAAAAGATGTATCAGAGTATACTAAAAGTGCAATAATAAGGATGAATCTAAGAGGGGCTTTTACCCGAAAAAGGGAGAATACGTATGATTGAAACCGGAGTAATACATGGAAGATTCCAGGTACTCCACTTGAAGCATATGGAGTATATCCTGGCTGCCAAGATGCGCTGCAGGAAATTATACATTGGCATTACGAACCCAGACAGCATGCATACCAGGGATTCGGTCAATGATATCAACCGTTCGGCCAAATCGGCCAACCCGCTTACCTATTTTGAACGCTATGAGATGATACGGGGAGCTATGCAGGAGTTTCGGGTCCCGGAATCCGAGTACGACGTGATTCCGTTCCCAATCAGCTGCCCCGAGTATATTCTCCAGTATGCACCCAAAGAGGCCGTATACTATATGGGACTGTGCGATGAATGGGACGAGGAGAAATACAAGATATTAAGAAGCCTTGGGCTGGACGTAGAGGTTTTGTGGAGAAAGGCGCCGGAAGAAAAAGGCGTGACCGCCTCCTGGATCAGAAGCTGCATCGCCACCGACCAGGAATGGGCCCATCTGGTACCCAAAAGCGTATATCGTTATCTGACGGAGAACCATCTGGATGAACGAATCAAGCGATTGGAAAAAATGCGGATGGACGAAAAGGATATTAACCTGATGTGAATAAATAAGGACGCATAACATGAAATCAAAGTGTTATGCGTCCTTTATATTTTATCCCTGGCTGTATGCCTATTCCACAAACTTAACTGCCGTGCCGTATGCCATAACCTCTGCCGCGCCCTGCATGACAGCGCTGGAAGCATAGCGGATGTTGACCACCGCGTCCGCACCCATGGCCTGTGCATCGTCACACATGCGCTTGGTAGCAATAGCCCTTGCCTCGTTCATCATCTCTGTATAGGATGTAAGTTCGCCGCCTACCAGAGTCTTGAAACTGTTCATAATATCTTTTCCAAAATGAACGGATTGGATCATGGTTCCTCTTACAAGGCCGATCATTTCAAAATTTTTACCTGAGATATAATCTGTATTTACTAAGATCATTGCATAGTCCTCCTTTAGATAATGTATAATTGTATTATTTGATTAATACAATTATACTTCCTTGCTTGTCAGATGGCAAGAAGAATTTACGATTTATTATAAGTTTAATACATCCTTAATGGTGTAGAAGCCCGGCGCCTTATCTGCCAGGAATGCGGCGCAGTCGCAAGCGCCTCTTGCAAAGCATTCCCAGTTGTAAGAGTGGTGGGTAATTTCAAGGCGCTCGCCCATGCCGCCAAAGAATACGGTGTGGCTGCTTGGAATATTCCCTGCCCGCAGGGAGTGGTAGCCAATCGTGCCAGGCTCTCTGGGCGATACGCCCTCCCGCCCGTATACGGCGACATCTTTTAATTCCTTGCCAAAAGCGTGGGCCATGATTTCGCCCATTTCCCTGGAAGTGCCGCTGGGAGCATCCTTTTTCCACTGGTCATGCATTTCCAGGATCTCGATATCAATCTCATCTTTTAGAGTCGTGGCCACCAGTTCCAGCAATTTATTCATAATGTTGACTAATTTGGAAGTGTTGGCGGCGTACAGCATAGGAATATCTTTGGCGGCATCCGCAAAGCGCTGCATCTCTTCTTCGGCAAATCCGGTGGTGCCGCATACAAGTGCCTTCTTGTGAGAGATAGCAAGAGACAGCACGTCCATAGCAGTCTCCTTTGTGGAAAAATCTATAATGACGTCACAGCCGTCAATAACGCTTTCCAAGTCATCGGTAACAGGAACGCCTAGCTCGCGGCCAATCATGGCAACCGTTCCCAGATCCTTTCCTATGTAATCGCGGCCCTTTGGTCCCACGCCAGCCATCAGTTCCATGTCATCCCTGGCAGCCGCCGCCTGCGTGATTAGTTTTCCCATTTTTCCTCGTGGTCCTACAACTATTACTTTCATAATATATACTCCTTTCACATACAATGAAATACCTGATATAAACTATGTTTATTGTACCATAGAAATGGGAATTATAAAAAGGATTCATAAAAAAAGAAAATAGTACTTGCAATATTCGACGCGATTCGATAGAATATCTCTAGCGGGGTATGGCTCAGTTTGGTCAGAGCGCACGGCTGGGGGCCGTGAGGCCGCAGGTTCGAATCCTGTTACCCCGACT
>PPYE01740284.1_pt1 | contig 23682 bp, 20 predicted proteins | sample 1559881 | NCBI WGS metagenome assembly PPYE01 (sample SAMN08240022, study PRJNA423297) | Human gut metagenome, whole genome shotgun sequencing project. | reverse complement strand
TACCACAAAAGACGGACCTCGGTCCGTCTTTTGCTTTTTATGAAACTATAATGAGTTATTTACCCGTTACAGCCTCTATTGCACCATCATAGGCTTGATTGATTGTTTTACTGATCTTATCTTTAGATATTGCGAGATCCTTAAGACTCTTTTCAAGAGTACCTAAGTTCTTCATGACTCTGTCATAACGTTCATCTAAACGATTCGTATCTTCTTTAAGTTTAATAATACGTTGTTCTATTTCTTTAATATTCTCAGAACGATTAAAATCCTTAGTAATATTAATAAGTGTAAAGATAACCCCCATAAGTGTAGAAGGAGATGTCATTAAGACCTTCTTATTATGTGCATAATCATATAAATCAGCACATTCATCACATAAATAGAGATAGATGGCTTCACTTGGAATAAACATTACTGCCTCTTCCAATGTTTCCTCGGAAATATATTTATTAGAAATATCATCTATATGCTTCTTTACATTCTTTTTGAATTCATTGTGGTAACTAACATCCTTAGGATTATCTACTATCTTCAAATAGTTCTCCATAGGAAACTTAGAATCAATAATGAGTACTTTAGTATTACCTGGTAAATGTAAAGCTGCATCCCCTATTTTTCCATTACTTAAATGATATTGTGATTCAAAGATATGTGAATTATCACCACAATAAAGAGATAGGATATGATAGAGCTGATATTCTCCAAATGTCCCTCTCTTTTTTGTATTGGTCATAATCACATTAATATCATGCATATCATTGATCATCTGATTTATTTTTGTATCTGATCTACCTAGTGATGTACTCGCATCATTTAACATCGTAATAATAGAATTATATTGTCTGTCAAGAGATGAACTATTCGCTTCTGTCTGAACCATCTTCTCGTGAAGTTTCATCTGTGTTGTACAGAGAAGATAAATAACAACAACCAATAGTACAATACAAATAATACTTAATACAATTTCCATATTACTTACGCTTTAAATCTACAATAATTTCTAAGCGAGGTGTATGAGGTTCTTTATCTAAAGAGATAATAGTATTCACATCATACATTTCTTCTAACTGATGTAATGTTTTAGCGAGAGTACTCATGTTATCAGATACAATAATTAAGTGTTTAATACCTGATAAAGTAATAGACTTTAGTAAATCTTCAGTCATGCCATCAACAGTTTCATTGATGATTAATGCATCATAGCTATGATTCTTTAAATGATGTGCTGCCTGATCATTAACATGACCTGCAACAAATAACTTATTGTCTAATTCTAATCTCTTTGCGTTTTCAGTGGCATCATGGATGCTTACCTTATTGTCATCAATTGCGACAACTTTGTTTTCAAGCTGTAATTCCATAATTCCTGAACCACAACCCATAGATAATACTTCTTCCTTCTTATCTAATAAAGAAGCAATCTGTCTTGTCTTTTCATCATCCATTTCTGGGTTAAGGATCATATCAGAACGTACTGAAATCTTGAAATCCTTATACTGTGCATGTGTCTGACCATAGATTCTCTTGAATCCCTGTTCATAGAAATCCTGATAACGAGATGTATTTACTGTATAATATAATGCAGTCACTTCATCCAATGCGGCGATTTCTTTAGTCACAGTCTGGCTGATACCATCCTGTCCAGTAACGAATGCTACCTGCATTTCTTCACCAATCTGTCTAACAATTAAGAATCTTAAGCCCTTCTTGAACTTATCATTATAATCACGACAGTTATTTGCATTAAGAATATCTTCAATCTTTACTAGTAAAGAATTGATTTTCTGTGTCTGAAGAGGACAATGATCCATTAAAGTAAGGAACTTTGTTTCACGCTGGTAAACGCCCACACATAACTTTCCACTGAAGTAAGTAATTGGGAAAGCAACGATATGACGATAATGTTCTGGCTCTTTCATTCCTACAACAGGCTTGATATCCAAGTCTTTTACAGATAAATCTGTATATTTATGAAGTGTTTCTTTTAATAATTCACGTTTATGAACTAATTGATCAGCATAATTCATATGCTTTAAAGCACATCCCATACACTGATTGTACTGATCACATTCAGGATCCTTTCTTGCTGATGAAGGCTTCTTATATGCAGTCACATGACCTAACATATAAGTCTGTGTCTTCTTATCAATTTCTACTTCAACCATTTCTAATGGTAAAGCATTCTGTACGAAGATAACCTTCTTCTTAATATAACCAATACCTTCACCATTAATACCAAGCTTCTTGATGTTTATTTCTTCTCTTTCTTTTCTTGGTTTTGATGAAAATCTTCTTGGTTTTGAATCAAATTCTCTTGCTGGTTTCTTATCGAAGTCTTCTCTTGGTTTTCTGTCAAAATCTCTTCTTGGCTTTCTGTCAAAGTCTTTTCTTGGCCCTCTATTTTCTTTCTTATAGCCTTTGTCAGACCCCTTGTTGAAGCCTTTGCGGCTATCCTTTCTAGGTTTTCTGTCGCTGTTAAAGCTTTTTCTTCTTGGTTTACTCTTTCCAAAATCTTCTCTTGCCATTTTGCGTTGTTCCTCCTCAAGTATGCAATATGAGTTAAATACATTCCTACATAGAAAATCTCACTTGCCCAATCAAATACAAATAAGATAACACAGATTGAGGTAAGTGGTCCATATAAAGATGTAAAATCTGCATATTTAAAATAATAGTTTAATGCAATATATAAAATCACTATCCCACCAGAAGTTATAAAGGCTCCCTGAAGGGCTTCATGATATGTGATACGTTCTCTTGGGACTAGCATATAGATAGCCATAAAAAATAGGACCATAATAAGAAATAATAGGACAAAGCGCATAAATGCAATCCCATATAAAAAATGAAATGCTTTAGATATAGGTCCTGTTGCAAGTAATACAATAGAAATCAATAATATACCAAGTAACAGCATTGTCACCTTAAAGACATAGACATACCAGGCAATCACCGATTCACTTCTTTCTTCTAACGCAAACATCTTCTTAGAAATATCATAGATATTTCCTACACCTCTAGACACAGCATAAAAAGACCAGATAAACACTAATACAGAGACTGTATTTAAAGAACTGCCCTTTAATGTATCAATCAACATCTCTGCATAAGCCGGCTGTATAAACTCTTTAATAGCCATCTCTAGAATATCTACACTTATATGCAAAGAAGATGTTACAACTGCAATAATAGTCATAGTAGGGATCAACAGGATGATAAGATAAAATGATAAAGCAGCACCAGAGAAGCTTGGCACATAATAACGATAGTCATCATATATAGCCATTGCTTTATTATATATATCTTTCATGACTGCTCACCTCCAAAAGAAAAAACACTTTAATCGTGTTTTTCTTCATTTTCTTTTTGACTTTCCTCTTCTGGAATAATAAGTCTCAATAATTCAATTCTGTTTTTATCAATCTTTTCAATAATAAACATACAGTCATCTACATAAACCTTCTGATGAGGGTTCGGTGAACCATTCACCTGACCTAAGACAAGACCACCAATAGATTCAAATTCTTCAGAAGCGAATTCTGTACCACAACGGTCATTGACTTCATCTATGTTTAAACTGCCGTCTACTAAATAGACATTCTTAGAGATTTTCTTTACTTCTTCACTATTGTCATCATATTCATCATCGATTTCACCAACGATTTCTTCAACAATATCTTCTAATGTCACAATACCAGCCATAACACCATATTCATCTAACACAACTGATAAAGAGACATGCTCTTTACGCATAGAAGCAAAAACATCTGAAATATGATTAAATTCATAAACGAAATAAGCATCTCGCATATAATCCTTTACCTGGAAATGTTCATGATCAACAGGTTTCATTAAGATATCCTTGATATGTAATACACCAACAATCTCATCACCTTCTTCTGAAAGAACAGGTAAACGAGAATACTGTGATTCCTGTAATACAGCAACCACTTCATCATAAGTCGCATCATAATCAACTGTAGCCACATGAATACGTGGTGTCATGATTTCTTTAATATCAGTATCACCAAAATCAAAGATATTATGCATCATTTCTTTTTCTTCATCTTCTAATACACCTTCTTCATGAGACACGTTTACAATTGTTTTTAAGTCTTCTTCAGAAAGTGTAGGTTGTGGATCAATATTACCACCTAATATATGAATTAAGCCATGAGACACTGCAGTTAAGATAACAACAACTGGTGTAAATATAAAATTTATAAATTGAATAAAGCGACAGAATCTATAACATAATGCTTCTGCTTTACTAACAGCTAAAGTCTTTGGTGTAATTTCACCAAAAATAAGAATCATTAACGTAACAAACCCTGTTGCAACCGCAACACCTATTCCTTCATTACCAAATACACTAATTACAAATGATGTAGTTAATGAAGAAGCTAAAATGTTGACAAGGTTATTGCCTACTAGAATTGTACTTAACAAATGATCTGTATCTTCTAGAAGCTGAGACACAATTAAAGCTTTTGCATGATGAGGATCTTCTTCATCCTCACTTACAGTCTTTACTCTAATCTTAGAAACAGACATAAATGCAGTTTCTGCACTAGAAAATAAGCCTGACAATCCTATCAATATAATAAAAATAACAACCATCATTATCTGACTCGAGTCCACGACACTATCATACTCCTTTAATATCCTTATAGAGTGCTATATACAAAAGCACAAGTCTATTATACATTTTTTATAAGAAACATCAATAAAAATCAAAAAAGGAGGAACAAATGTTCCTCCAAGATTAATGATTATTATTTAAGTAATGATCTATATAATGCTTCAATATCTTCTACTGAAGTATCTCTTGGATTACCTGGACGGCAAGCATCAGCATATGCATCCTTAGCTAACTGAGGAATATCTTCTTCCTTAACAACACCCTTAAGAGTCATTTCGATACCAACATCTTCACCTAACTTCTTAACAGCATCTACAGCAGCTTTACGGTATTCTTCCTGAGTCATACCATCAACACCTTCAACACCCATTGCTTTTGCGATATCTTTATACTTTTCACCAGTATATTCAGCATTGTATTCCATAGTTGTTGGAAGTAAGATTGCACAAGCTTTACCATGAGGCATATCATAGTATGCACTTAATGTATGAGCCATAGAATGGTCAACACCTAAACCTACGTTAGAGAATCCCATACCAGCAACATACTGACCTAAAGCCATACCTTCACGTCCTTCAGCAGTGTTTTCAACAGCACCTCTTAATGAACGAGCGATAATTTCGATAGCTTTAATATGGAACATATCTGAAAGTTCCCAAGCACCTTTAGTAATATAACCTTCAATAGCATGAGTTAAAGCATCCATACCTGTAGCAGCAGTTAATCCTTTTGGCATTGAAGACATCATTTCTGGGTCAACAACAGCAACTACTGGAATATCATGATTATCTACACATACGAATTTACGTTTCTTTTCAACATCAGTGATTACATAGTTGATTGTAACTTCAGCAGCAGTACCTGCAGTAGTAGGAACAGCGATGATTGGAGCACAAGGATTCTTAGTTGGTGCAACACCTTCTAATGAACGTACATCAGCAAATTCAGGGTTTGTAATGATGATACCGATTGCTTTAGATGTATCCATTGAAGATCCACCACCGATAGCTACGATACAGTCAGCGCCTGCTTCTTTGAATGCAGCAACACCAGTCTGTACGTTTTCAATAGTTGGGTTTGGTTTAATGTTGCTGTAAAGAACATATTCAATACAAGCTTCATCTAATAAATCAGTTACTTTCTTAGTAACACCAAACTTTACTAAATCAGGGTCAGAAGCAACAAATACTTTCTTAAATCCTCTTGCTTTAATTTCTTCAGGAACAGCTTTAATAGCACCTGCTCCATGATAACTTGTTTCATTTAACATGAACTTATACATGATTATCGATCTCCTTTTAATTAACTTTTCTGACTTCATGTTAACATTGTAAGTGTTATCATTCAAGTGACAGATAAGTGGATTTGTCACTTTGTGAATAAATTTACATAAAAAAAGACAACTGATTCTCATTTCTCAATTGTCTTTTCTTTCCCATAATATTCAATTTTACTTACGCTTACTTTAATTGACAGATTATTCAGTGATTCTCTTTTTTGTAGTTAATACAACTGCTGCTAGAGCACTTACTAATAATAATGAAGCATATAATGCAACATTCATAGTATCACCAGTCTTTGGTGCTTCTTTCTTAGTAGTAGTTGTAGTTGTTGTACCTTTGTTTCCTACAGGTTTTGTAGATGTAGTAGGCTTAGCTGGTGTAGTAGGAGTTACAGTTGGTGTTGGAGCCTTTACTGAAGTTTCTACATACATAGACTTATATTTAACCTGACCGTTTAATTCGAATGCAAAGTCAAATTCAATTTTAGAATACTTTGTTCAATCTACTGAAATCTGGTTTGTAAAAGTATCATCCCAAGTGTTCGCATTTTTTAATGCATCGTTAGTAAATGTGACCTTACCTTTACCTTCTTCATTTACTTCTACCTGAGATGGAACACTGATAATAGGCATTGCTGCGTCATCTGCGCCATAAACATACATTTCCTGAGGATAAACTGCTCCACCTTTAGCATCTACTTCAAAGACAATATCACTATCACCTGTCCATTTAGGTGTAGTTAAAGTGATTTCTGGTTCATAAGCTGCAGGTGTAGTTTCAGGTGTAGTTGTAGTTTCAGTTACAGCTGGAGTTTCTCCAGTTACTACTGCATCTTCTGCAAATACTGCTGTAGTAGATAATGCTGATACTGATAAAGCACAAGCAACTAACATAGTCATTAATTTCTTGTTCATAATCGTTTTCTCCCTATTTGATTTATCCCAAAAAGAAATCTTTTAACTTTTCTAATAATGTGAAAAAGTCATAGAATATTTATTAAAAATAAATAGTCCTTGTCGATACACTATAAGTTTGTCAAAAAGATCAGAGTGTCCCTTCATATGTATTTCTTCTGTCCATCATAAGCGTAAAAATTTTTATACATAATTTTCTACCCTTCTTATAGATTACTCATGTAACCCTTTTCGAGACTAACCATGTTATAACTCTTTTATTTCAACTATATAAAAAACAGCATAAAAATGCAGAATTTAGAATGAAAGTTTTATTATGCAAAAAAAGAGATCTTATTTTAGATCTCGTAACAATTCATCTAACTTTGGTGGTAATGCTTCTATCAGCATATCAGCTAATTCTTCAGGTTTCAGCTTATATCCTTCTGTTGCCCAGTCTACAGTCATAGTAATAGACCCATGACAATACATTTCTAATAAAAATTCTATATCTGATGGGATATTATTACCTAGTTTTCGCCTAATAATATTCTGATAGAAAGTGAGAATACAGTTATAATCATAGTTTTCTACATTATTATAATCTTTAGATTTAAATGCTTCTTTAAAGAATACTCTATCATTATAAATAAATTGAAACTTCTTAATAAGCCCTTCTCTTAAAGTTTCACTATTACCAATCTGTAAGAAAGACTTATCCGCCAATACTTCAAAATACCAGTTCACAAGATCATATTTATCACGAAAATAACGATAAAATGTCTGTCTAGTCTTACCGCTCATTTCCACAATATCAGTCACCGTGATCTTATCAAGAGACTGATGATTCATCAATTGTTTGATGCATTCTGCAAATATATATCGTGTATCTCCCAAAATTCTCACCGCCTTTGTAACATTATAACAAACCTATCTACAAAAAGAAAGAAGACAACCCCCATAGAGGTTGTCTCTTAATGATTAAAGTTCGATATCACAAAGTTCTGAAGCTAAACCAATGTATGAAGAAGGTGTCATATCTAATAAAGTCTGACGATCTTCATCACTTAACTGTTCTAAGCTCTTTGCGAATGCCTGAATGTCTTCCTGAGAAATATTTTTACCACGAGTTAAGGCCTTGAGTGTATCATAAGCATCTGGTACACCATATTTTCTTAACATTGTCTGGATTGGTTCTGCAAGAACTTCCCATTTTTCATTTAAGTCTTTTGCAAGCTTTTCTTTATTTACAACACACTTAGCTAAACCGCCAGTTGTTTCAGAAATAGCCTGTAATGAATATCCGAAGCATAATCCTAAGTTACGCTGACTTGAAGAGTCTGATAAGTCTCTCTGCATTCTTGACTTAGGAAGCTTGTTAGATAAAGCCACACATAGATTATTTGATAAATCAATGTTTGCTTCAGAGTTTTCAAAACGGATTGGGTTAACCTTATGAGGCATAGTTGAAGAACCAACTTCACCCTTAACAGGAATCTGTTTAAAGTATTCCACTGAGATATATAACCACATATCTACATCTAAGTCAGCCAATACATTGTTGAAATGACGGATACCATCTAAGATATGACAAGTATAGTCATGAGATTCAATCTGAGTAGTTAATGGATTGAATGTAAGTCCTAAATAGTCTTCTACGAATTCTTTATTTAATGTAGGCCAATCTTCATTAGGGAATGCTGTTAAGATAGCACTGTAGTTACCAGTTGCCCCATTGAATTTTGCTTTAATCTTGATATTTTCAATGTTTTCAATACTAGAAAAGAAACGATAAGCATAGACTTTGAATTCTTTACCAATAGTTGTAGGTGTAGCAGGCTGTCCATGAGTATGTGCAAGCATTGCATCATCCTTATGATCTACTGCTAATTTATTGATCATTGAAGCAAATTCTTTAGCTGCAGGTAACCAAACATCCTTTAAGCCATGTTTAATCATACATGCATATGATGTATTATTGATATCTTCAGAAGTACATCCGATATGTACATAGCTTTCTAAATGTTCATAACCTAAAGCTTTAAGCTTTTCATCAATGAAATATTCTACTGCCTTAACATCATGTCTTGTAACAGATTCGATTTCTTTAATTCTCTTGAAAGAATCAAAATTGAAATCCTTAGAAATCGCAAGAATATCATCTACCTTGTTAGGATCAACCTTGTCTAAAGTTTCTGTATGAAGGTGATCCAACTGGAACTTCAACCACTGGATTTCTACAAACACTCTATACTTAACAAGTGCATATTCACTGAAACAATCAGCTAACTGATCTTTAATCTTGCCATAACGTCCATCTAGAGGACAGAGTGTCATACTTTCAAATTCTAATTTATCCATTCGTTATTCTCCTTTAAAATACTTCACGCCGGCTTCAAATAACTTCTGATCCATTTCACCGTAGATGTTAAGGTCTCTGTTTTCACCCTGACGTTCAGAATGACCCATCTTACCTAATACTCTACCATCTTCAGAAACGATACCTTCAATACCATACATAGAACCATTAGGGTTATATGGAGATTCCATAGTAACATTTCCATTTGGATCAACATACTGGAATGCTACCTGACCATTATCAATTAACTGATCAAGCACTTCCTTAGGTGCAACGAAACGTCCTTCACCATGAGAAATAGGGATAATATGTTCATCACCTAACTCTACATTAGCAAGCCATGGAGACTTCACGCTAGATACTCTTGTAGTCACCATCTGAGATAAGTGGCGTCCAATTGTATTGAACGTTAGAGTAGGATCATCTTTGCTCATATCCTTAATATGTCCATGAGGAAGTAAACCAAGTTTTACTAATGCCTGGAATCCATTACAGATACCAATCATTAAGCCTTCACGATTATCTAATAAATCATCGATTGCAGCCTTTAATCTTGGGTTACGTAATACAGTTGCAATGAACTTACCTGAACCTTCAGGTTCATCACCAGCTGAGAAACCACCTGGTAGCATCATGATCTGTGCATTATGGATTGCTTCTTCTAATTCATCAACAGACTTCTTAATATCTTCTTCTGTCTTATTTCTAATAAGAACAAGCTGAACCTTTGCACCTGCTTTTTCAAATGCACGTTTAGAATCAAATTCACAGTTAGTTCCTGGGAATACAGGAATAACAACATTGACTTCATCATACTTCTTAGAAGCAAACATCTTGCCTCTTTCATTGCAGTCGCCAGTACGTACTTCTGTAGTAGGTGCTTTTGCTGTAGTAGGATATACAGATTCTAATGGTGCACAGTTGATTTCATATGCATCATCAAGTGTCACTTTCTCACCCTTATATGATACAGCCTTTTCTTCATTTGTAGAAGCAATAATACGAACATTTTCATATCCTGCAACAACTTCTGCGTTATCTACTTCTACAATGATGTGTCCAAAGTTCTTTTCAACTAAGTCATTAAGTGTTAAAGCATCATCAAATGCGACACCAATTTCATTACCAAATGCCATCTTATAAACAGCTTCAACTAAACCACCGTCTTTAACTGTATAAGCTGAATAAGCCTTTCCAGACTGAACCAATGCTTCTACAGCATCAAACTGCTTTCTTAAAGTTTCAAAGTCAAATACATGGAATTCATCCTTTGGAAGCATGAATTCGACTAATACATGTCCTGCTTCTTTTAATTCAGGAGTGATGACTTTATGTACATCTCCACCAGTAATTGCGAATGATACTAAAGTTGGAGGAACATCTAAGTCTTCAAATGAACCTGACATAGAATCCTTACCACCAATTGAAGGTAATAATAATTCTTCCTGAGCACGATAAGCACCTAGTAATGCACTAAATGGTTTACCCCATCTCTTAGGATCATTTAATAGCTTTTCAAAGAATTCCTGGAATGAGAAACGGATTGTATGCCATGTACCACCCATTGCGATGATCTTTGCTACAGATTCTACAACTGCATTGATTGCACCATGATATGGTGACCATTCAGAAATAAGTGGGCTATAACCATAACTCATTAATGAACATGTAGTAGTTTCTTTTCCTAATAATGGAATTAATGCAGCCATACCTTCAGTTTCTGTACGGTAAGTCTTACCACCAAATGGTGAAAGAACAGTACCATTACCGATAGAAGAGTCAAAACGTTCTACTAAGCCCTTCTGAGAAGCTGTAGATAAACGTGATAATACTTCTTTAGTTGTTTCAGTAAAGTTTTCTTTTGCTTCTGGATTGAATGGCGCCTTATCAAAATCAGGTAATTCTACATGGATATCCTGATAACGTTTAGCTCCTGCTTCATCTAGGAAGTCTCTAGAGATATCTACAATAGTATCTCCCATATATTTCATAGTTAAACGGTTCTTATCTGTAACTGTAGCCACCTGTACGACTTCAAGGTTTTCATCATGAGCAGCCTGGATACAGAAGTCTTTATCACATTCATTGATGACAATAGCCATACGTTCCTGTGATTCACTAATAGCAAGTTCAGTACCATTTAAACCTTCATATTTCTTTAACACTGCATCTAAGTTAATATCAAGACCAGGTGCTAATTCACCAACTGCAACGCTGACACCTCCAGCGCCAAAGTCATTACATCTTACAATCTTCTTAGAGAATTCTTTATTTCTAAATAATCTCTGAATCTTTCTTTCTTCAACTGGATTACCTTTCTGTACTTCAGCACCAGCAGTTTCAGTAGTCTTTAATTCGTGTTTCTTAGAAGAACCAGTGGCACCACCGATACCATCACGACCAGTACGTCCACCAATTAATAAGACAATCTGTCCATTTTCAGGAATTAATCTCTTAACCTGTTCTTCTGGTGCAGCTGCAACTACAGCACCTAATTCCATTCTCTTAGCAACATAACCCTGATCATATACTTCATGTACAAAACCAGTTGTTAAACCAATCTGGTTACCGTAAGAAGAGAAACCATGAGCTGCTTCTTCACAGATCTTTCTCTGTGGTAATTTACCAGGAAGTGTATCTTCTAATTTCTGACGAGGATCACCTGCACCAGTAATACGCATTGACTGGTAAACATAAGCACGACCTGATAATGGGTCACGGATTGCACCACCTAAACATGTAGCAGCACCACCAAATGGTTCAATTTCAGTTGGATGGTTATGTGTTTCATTCTTAAACATTAATAACCAATCTTCATCACCATCAGTTGTATGAACCTTTAAACGAACTGAGCAGGCATTGATTTCTTCAGATACTTCCATATCATCCAAATAGCCACGTTTTCTAAGTTCTTTCATAGAAATAGTTGCAAGATCCATTAAAGTAAGTGGTCTCTTTGTATCTACACCATAAACAACATGACGGCTTGCTTTATATTTTTCTACATCTTTTTCTAAGATTTCTTTAAATGCACCACTTGCGATATCAATATCAGTAATAACTGTCGCAAATGTAGTATGACGACAATGGTCTGACCAATAAGTATCTAATACTCTGATTTCAGTTTCTGTAGGATCTCTCTTTTCTACATCTCTGAAATAATTCTGAGTTACTTTTAAGTCATCGAAGTTCATTGCAAGACTCATCTTTTCAAGTAATGCTTCAACTTCTTCATCAGTGAAACCAATAAATCCTTCAATCACTGGAACCTTCTTGATTTCAACAACAGCATCATTTAAATCTGCTGGCTTTTCTAAAGACGCTTCTCTAGAATCAACAGGGTTAATTAAATAATGTTTAATTGCTGGTAATTCATCACTAGAAATACCTTCGATTACAATAAGCTTTGCACATTTAACCTTAACGCCTTTTTCACCAGTTAATAACTGGAAGCACTGTTCACAGGCATCTGCTCTAGCATCATACTGTCCTGGAAGATATTCAATCGCAAAACTTACAGCTCCTTCTGGAATTGCATATTCTTCACGATATACTTCATCTACCATTGGCTCAGAAAGAATAGTAGGAATACCTTCTTCTAATACTTCTTCAGTAATACCCTGAAGATCATAACGGTTGACAACTGTTAAGTTAGAAATGTCAGTTAAACCAAGTCTTGTCATCAAATCATGTTTGATAGAATCTGCTTCAACCGCATTTTCTTTTCTTTTTTCTACATAAACGCGATAAACTTTAGCCATGTTATCCTCCTAATGTAAGCCAATATCTTTACGCATATACATGCCATCAAAATGAATGTTTTCAATTGCATCATAGACTTTCTTTCTTGTTTCTTCAAGATCATGTCCTAATGCGCAAAGATTTAATACACGTCCACCATTTGTGACGATTTCATTATTTTCATTACGTTTAGTACCTGCATGGAAGACAACGATATCTTCTGGAAGATGATCTAAACCAGTAATGACTTTACCTTTTTCATAAGATCCAGGATAGCCTCCACTTGCAAGAACAACACATGTTGCCTGTTCATCTTTCCACTTAACATCTACATCTTTCAATGTATTTGTAGCACATCCATACATCACTTCATATAAATCACCTTCAAGTCTCATTAAGATAACCTGAGTTTCAGGATCACCAAAACGAACATTGAATTCTAATACCTTTACATCCTGATCCTTGATCATTAATCCAATAAAGACAACACCACGATAATCCATATGATCTTCATGTAAGCCTTTCATGAATGGGTCAAGAATCTTTTCTTTGAAAGTCCCTTCCATACCTTCAGGTAAGAATGGGTTAGGTGATACAGTACCCATACCACCAGTATTTGGACCTTCATTATTATCATAAATCTGTTTATGGTCTTTTGCAGATACCATAGGTACGATTGTATCATGGTCTACAAAACATAATAGAGAACATTCAAAACCAGTTAAGAATTCTTCTAAAACTACCTTCTTACCAGCATCACCAAAAGCACTGCCATCAAGCATCACTTTAAGTTCTTCTTTAGCCTGCTGCTTTGTTTCACAGATGACTACACCCTTACCTGCTGCAAGACCATCAGCCTTAACAACAACAGGAAGATCAAAAGCATCTAATGCTTTAACAGCTGATTCATAATCAGTCACTTCTTCATACTTTGCAGTAGGAATATTGTGCTTTTTCATGAAATCCTTAGAGAAGGCTTTAGAACCTTCAAGAATAGCTGATTCTTTTCTAGGACCAAATACTTTGTGTCCTCTTTCTTCTAAATAGTCAGCAAGTCCCATACATAATGGTACTTCAGGACCAATAACAGTTAAATCAATACCCTTTTCTTCAACAGTCTTTAAGATAAAAGACATGTCTTCTACACTACCTGGAATACATACAGCATCCATACCAGGATTACCAGGAATAGCATATAATTCAGTAACATGTTTACTCTGTTTTAATTTCCAGGCAATTGCATGTTCTCTTCCACCACTACCAATAACAAGAACCTTCATAGAACGCCTCCTTAGTGTCTAAAATGTCTATAACCATTGAATACCATTGTCATATCATGTTCATCACAATAGTCAATAGACTCCTGATCACGAACTGATCCACCAGGCTGTACAATAGCCTTAATACCTGCTTCATCAGCCACCTGTGCACAATCATTAAATGGGAAGAAAGCATCACTTGCTAATACAGCACCATGGAAATCCTTATCAGGATTATTATGAATTGCATTTTCTAATGCCCAGATACGTGAAGTCTGTCCTCCACCAACAGCTAAAGTACATCCGTCTTTCACTAATACAATTGCATTAGACTTAACATATTTAACAACCTTTAAACCAAATTCCATATCAGATAATTCAGCTTCTGTTGGCTGCTTTTTAGTCACTACTTTCATTTCATCAATAAGCTTAGTATTTAATTCCTGAACAAGTGCTTTACCTTCAAGATACTTAATATCATACTTAGCATCACGTGCATCAAGATTCTTAAGCTTTAATAAACGTAAGTTCTTCTTCTTTTCTAATACTTCTAAAGCATCATCATCAAAATCAGGTGCTGCAATGATTTCTAAGAAAGTCTTCTTCATTTCTAAAGCAGTTTCCTTATCAATCTTATAGTTCACAGCGATGATTCCACCAAAGATAGAAGTTGGATCTCCTTCATAAGCACGCTTATAAGATTCATAACCAGTCTTACCAATAGCAACTCCACAAGGTGTTGAATGCTTAATTGCAACAGTCACTAATTGATCACCAAATTCTCTTACGCATGCAACTGCACCATATAAGTCATTCACGTTATTGAAAGAAATTTCTTTACCATGTAACTGTTCATAATCTAATAAAGAATGCTGAACATATGGATCAACATAGGCATTTGCACTCTGCTGAGAGTTTTCACCATAACGTAAATGATCTGTCTTCTTTAATGAAATATTTAAGATATCAGGGAATTCATCATGTACCTGATCAGCGAAATAACGAGAAATCATTGCATCATAGCTGCCTGTTAAACTATAAGCCTTATAAGCAAGATTCATTCTGAATTCAAAATCAGTCTTATCTTCTCTAATAGCTTCTAATACAGCATCATAATCTTTTGGATCAGTAACAATCAATACATCCTTGAAATTCTTAGCAGCAGAACGGATCATTGAAGGTCCACCGATATCAATGTTTTCAATCATTTCAGCCATTGGCTTACCAGCCTTAAGCGCTTTTTCAAACTCATAGAGATTACAACAAACAAGATCAATAGGTGTAATACCCATTTCTTCTACAGTCTTGACATGTTCTTCTACATCTCTTCTAAATAGAATACCACCATGTACTTTTGGATGAAGTGTCTTAACTCTTCCATCAAGAATTTCAGGGAAACCTGTTACATCATCGATTTCAATAGCTTTTACACCTGCTTCTAATAGTTTCTTATATGTTCCACCAGTAGAAACAACTTCAAATCCTAATTCTTCAAGACCTTTCGCAAATTCAACAATACCTTCTTTATTTGTAACTGATACTAACGCTCTTTTCAACTGATCTTCACCCTTTCATTTTCTACAGAAACACGTCCTTCACAATATAAAGCAACGGCTTCTGGTAAGATTTCATGTTCGATTTCTAAGACACGTGCCTGAATATCTTCAGGTGTCTCTAAATCAGAAATATCAACTGCTCTTTGTAAGATGATTGGTCCACCATCCACTTCTCCAGTAACGAAATGAACAGTTGCACCTGACACCTTTACACCTCTTTTAAACACCGCTTCATGGACATGCATTCCATAGAATCCAGGACCACAGAAAGATGGAATAAGTGAGGGATGAATATTAATAATACGATTCTTATATTGTTCAATCAGCTTATCTCCAACAATAGCAAGATAACCTGCTAATACAACAACATCAATCTTTTCTTCTTCAAATCTCTTTAAGATCTCATCTTCATCCTTGATCCATTCTGCCTGAATACCATGAAGACGGGCTCTTTCTAAACCGTAAGCCTTCTTACGGTTAGAAATAACCAGACGGATCTCTCCATTGATTTTTCCGGCTTCACACGCATCGATGATGGACTGAAGATCAGTTCCACCACCAGATACGCATACAGCTATGTTTAGCATAATTCTGCTCCCTTTTCACCTTCAGCAATATAACCTACTTCATAGCTTTCATAGCCAGCAGCATTAATTGCTTCAATAGTCTTTTCAACATCTGCAGGATCAACAGCAAGAACCATACCTAATCCCATGTTGAATGTGTTGTACATCATCTTTTCTTCAACGTTTCCTGCTTTTGCAATTAAGCCAAAGATAGGAGGTACTTTATAGCTGTCCTTCTTAACAACAGCCTTTACACCATCAGGTAACATTCTAGGAAGGTTTTCATAGAATCCTCCACCAGTAATATGGCTGCATCCTTTAACCTTGATACCAGCATTCTTTACACTCTTTAATGCTTTTACATAAATCTTAGTAGGAGCAATTAATGCTTCACCTAAAGTAGTACCTAATTCATCATAATAAGTATCTAAAGATTCTTTAGTCATTTCAAATACGCTACGTACTAAAGAGAATCCATTACTGTGTACACCAGTAGATGCAATACCAACTAAAGCATCACCAGGCTTGATTGTAGAACCATCAATGATATCCTTCTTGTCTACAACACCTACTGCAAAACCAGCTAAATCATAATCATCAACAGGCATTAAACCTGGATGTTCTGCAGTTTCACCACCAACAAGGGCACATTCAGACTGAATACATCCTTCAGCAACACCCTTAACGATAGTCGCAATCTTTTCAGGATAATTCTTACCACATGCAATGTAATCAAGGAAGAATAGAGGTTCTCCACCTGAACAAGCAATATCATTCACACACATTGCAACTGCATCAATACCAATTGTATCGTGTTTATCCATTACAAAAGCAAGTTTTACCTTTGTACCACAGCCATCAGTACCAGATAAAAGAACTGGTTCTTCCATATCCTTGATCTTGCTTAAATCAAAAGCACCAGCAAAACCACCAATACCACCAAGTACTTCTGGTCTCATAGTCGCTTTAACATGCTTCTTCATTAATTCTACTGACTTATAACCTGCTTCAATGTCTACTCCAGCTTTTTTATAATCCATGTTTCTTCATCCTTTTATCTATTATTTTTCCATTCTTGCAAGAACTGCTTTATATGTTTCAATTAAATCACCGATATCCTGTCTGAATACGTCTTTGTCATACTTCTTGTTAGTATCTACATCCCATAAACGACAAGAATCTGGTGAGATTTCATCAGCTAATACGATTTCGCCTTCTTTAGTCTTACCAAATTCGATTTTAAAATCTACTAGCTTTAAGTTTAATCTTAAGAAGAAAGCCTTGAGTAATTCGTTGATCTTTAATGTTTCAGATTTGATAGTGTTATATTCATCTCTAGTGCAAAGACCTAAAGCAACAGCATGGTCTTCATTGATTAATGGATCACCATATTCATCATTCTTATAACTAATTTCAAAAATTGGTTCTGCTAAAACAACACCTTCCTTAGCACCAAGTCTCTTACAGAAAGAACCTGTTGTAATATTACGTACAATAACTTCTAGTGGGAAGATTTCTACTTTCTTAACTAAATCATCAGTATCATTTAACTTTTCAATCATATGAGTCTTGATACCAGCTTCTTCTAACATATCAAAGATAATACCTGAAATAGTGTGGTTTAATACACCCTTACCAGCAAACTGATCATGTTTTACACCATTACCTGCAGTTGCATCATCTTTATAATGCATTAAGATAACATCTTCATTATCAGTTGCAAAAATTTCCTTAGCTTTTCCTTCGTACATTAATTCTTTCTTTTCCATTGTTGTTTTCTCCTCTTATCTATATTTTTCTGAAATTTCGTTATTTGTATCTAAGCAGGCTTTTTCCATAGCCTGACGGTTGTTCTTTAATTTTTCACTTAATTCTGGATATTTGATTGCCATGATTTCAAGTGCTAACCAGGCAGCATTCTTAGCACCATCAATTGCAACTGTTGCAACTGGGATACCAGAAGGCATCTGGACAATTGATAATAAGGCATCCATTCCATCTAAACTTGCACCTTTGATTGGAATACCAATAACTGGTAACACTGTCATAGAAGCAACGACACCAGGTAAGGCAGCAGCCATACCAGCAGCTGTTAAAATAACATCTGTTCCATTGTTGTTGCATTCTTCTACAAATTCACTCAATGCACGATGTGCACGGTGTGCAGATAAAGCACGTACTTCAACATCTACGCCATATTCTTTTAATATAGCAATTCCTTTTTCTACCTTTGCTTCATCAGAGGCAGAACCCATAATTACTGCAGCTTTCATTTCAGTCCTCCATTATTTTCATTATGACTTTCATGATCTAGGTGCTCAGAGGCCTTTCACCTAAACTTGACCTCAATTATTAGAATAAACCAGTAATCTTACCTTCTTCATCGATGTCCATATTATTGGCAGCTGGTACTTTTGGTAAACCAGGCATACGCATAATATTTCCAGAAATAGCAACTAAGAATCCAGAACCAGTATTTGGAATCAAGTCACTAATTGTTACCTTGAATCCTTCTGGACGTCCAAGTAAAGTCGCATCATCTGATAAAGAATACTGAGTTTTCGCAATACAGATTGGTAAATCACCTAAGCCCTGAGCAGTGAACTTCTTGATCTTGTTAGCTACCTTCTTAGTGAAGACAACATCATCTGCACCATAGATTTCTTTGGCGATTGTCTTGATTTTTTCATCAATAGGCATATCTAATGAATAGATAGGTGCATAATGAGATTCTTTAGTATCAAGGATATTTAATAGCTTGTTAGCAAGATCAATGCCTCCTTCGCCACCCTTAGCCCATACTTCAGAAATGGATACTTCAACATTTAATTCCTTACACATATCATCTAATAGCTTTAATTCAGCTTCTGTATCTGTAGGGAAAGCATTAATAGCAACGATACAAGGTAAACCAAACTTCTTGATATTTTCAATATGTTTAGTTAAGTTACCAATACCCTTCTTTAATGCTTCAAGGTTTTCAGTACTTAATTCTTTCTTGTTAACACCACCATGCATCTTTAATGCACGAACAGTCGCAACAATGACAACTGCATCTGGATTTAAACCAGCCTGACGACACTTGATATCTAAGAACTTTTCAGCTCCTAAATCAGCACCAAATCCTGCTTCAGTAATAGCGTAATCACCAAGTTTCATAGCAAGCTTTGTAGCCATAACTGAGTTACATCCATGAGCGATATTGGCAAATGGACCACCATGTACAAATACTGGAGTATGATCTAAAGTCTGTACAAGGTTAGGTTTGATGGCATCCTTCAATAATAAAGTTACAGCACCAGTTGCATGAATATCACCAACAGTAACTGGTTCACCATCATAATTATAAGCAACAATCATTCTTGCTGCTCTTGCCTTTAAATCTTCAAGAGAAGTAGATAAACATAAGATACCCATGACTTCACTTGCAACACTAATATCAAAACCATCTTCACGAGGAACACCATTTGGTTTACCACCTAAACCAACAACAATATGTCTTAAAGCACGATCGTTTAAGTCAACAACTCTCTTCCATACAATCTGTCTAGTATCAATATTCAAAGGGTTACCCTGCTGAATAGAGTTATCAAGCATTGCCGCAATCAAGTTATTTGCTGAAGTGATGGCATGAATATCACCTGTAAAATGAAGGTTGATATCTTCCATAGGAACAACCTGGGCATATCCTCCACCAGCTGCACCACCTTTAATACCAAAGCAAGGACCTAAACTTGGTTCACGCATTGCAACTACAGATTTCTTGCCTAACTGATGTAATGCCTGTGATAAACCGATCATTGTAGTTGTCTTACCTTCACCTGCAGGTGTTGGGTTGATTGCAGTTACAAGGATTAATTTACCATCCGGATTATTTTCAACTTTCTTGATAGTTTCCAAAGAGATTTTTGCTTTATATTTACCATATAATTCTAAATCATCTTCAGTCAGTCCAATCTTGTCAGCCACATTTTTAATTGGCTCCATGACTGTACTCTGTGCAATTTCTACGTCTGTTAACATTTTTTTGTTTTTCCTCTCTTTCAGGTTATTTTCTTTCAAAACAATTATATACTAATCCGGTACCTGTATGCTTCCATTTTTTAAAAAAAACAAAAAAAGAGCCTACTAAGTCCAGGACGTTGCCCAGACGGTCGGCTCTTCAAGAAATTATACTCCATGTGGTTAATTCCACTTCCGTCAGTCGTATAATACAGTTGTAGTTTATCAAATAACCTATTGTTTGACAAGCACAAATTTGATTAAATAGTGGCATAAGTTTATAATATAAAAACGGAGGTAATGACTATGTTTAAAGAAGTAGATGTAAATACATTTGATTTAAAAATATTCAATAAATTGAATAAGGAATGGGCACTACTTAGTGCAGGTAATAAAGACGCATTTAATACTATGACTATTTCATGGGGCGAGATGGGTACATTATGGAATAAGCCAGTGATGACTTGTTTTGTAAGACCACAGCGTTATACAAAAGAATTTATAGATTCTAATGATCAAATGACTCTTTCATTCTTTAATGGAGAACATATGATAGATTTAACAATACTTGGTAGAGAGTCTGGACGTGATGGAGATAAGATTGCGAAGACTGATTTAACACCTACATTTATTGAAAATCTCCCTACATTTGAAGAGGCAGACATTGTCGTTGTGGGAAAGAAACTCTATGAAGACACTATCAAGCCTGAATGTTTCTTAGATGAAACACTTGTGGATAAGAACTATCCTAATAAAGATTTCCATACAATGTATATCTGTGAAGTTGAAAAAATCTATATGAAATAAGAGAAGCGTTAGTTTGCTTCTCTTTTTAGTTCTTCGTATTCTCTTATTTGATTATATTCTTCGATTGTTTTCTTAATATCATTAAAGATATGTGGGTCAAGTGTCTTCTCTAATTCATCTTCATCCATTAATGTCTTGCCTTCATAAATCACAATACCTTTAACTGTAATATGAAATTGTATGTCCTTATTCTCCATATTCTTTTGCCCCCCTTTTTACTATATTAGCACAACTCTTGAAAGAACGTTACAAAAAGGTGCAGTATCTGTGTTTCAAATAATTTAAAAATTGTATATAATAGTCACTGAGGTGAATAAAATGATTGATTTTAAAGAAGAAGTATTAAAGCATAAAGATGAAATGCTGAAAGATTTAAAGGACTTATGTCTAATCCCTTCAACTCTTGATAAATCTACTGCAAAAGAAAATCAGCCATTTGGTGAAAATAACCGTAAAGCGCTTGATTTAATGCTTTCTATTGGTCAAAGAGATGGATTTGTTACTGATGATTGTGATGGATATGCTGGTTCTATTGATATTGGTGAAGGAGAAGACTGCTTTGGTATTCTTGGACACTTAGATGTTGTACCTACTGAAGGTCAGGAATGGGATTATCCAGAATATGATATGACTCTTGATGGAGATACACTCTATGGTCGTGGTGTTGCTGATGATAAGGGACCTTTAATTGCTGCTTATTATGCTGCTAAGATTGTGAATGAACTTGATTTTGAAAAGAAGATGAAGGTTCGTATCATCTTTGGATGTAATGAAGAAAATGGTTCTCGCTGTATGCATTACTATTTCCAGCATCGTCCATATCCAAAGATGGGATTTACTCCAGATGCTGATTTCCCTGTAGTATATGGTGAAAAAGGTAACTGTCATTTCATCATCAAGGGGAAAACAGATGATGATAAAGTAGTCTCTATTCATTCAGGACGTGTAGTGAATATCGTACCAGATCAGGCTAAAGCTGTATTAAAGGGTACTGACTATGAAGAATCATATAATGCATTCTTAAAAGAAAATAACTTCAAGGGTTCTTTAGAAGTTGTAGATGGTAACACACACTTATTCTTAAAAGGTAAGAGTGCCCATGCATCTCAGCCTCAGTTAGGTAATAATGCTGCAAGTAACTTATGTCATTATATTGCAAGTGTGACTGATAATAGCTACGCAAAATTCGTTGATGAATATTTATATAATGATTATTTAGGTGAAAAGTTCAATGTCGCATTTACTGGTGAAATGGGTGCTTTAACTGTTAACCTTGGTATCTTAAATTATGAAAATAATGAAGGTTCATTAACTCTTGATTTACGTCTTCCTCATGACTTAGACAATAATGAACTTGTTAAGAATGTAGGTGAAGCTGTTAATAAATATGGCTTGAGTGAAGAACATGATATCGGTCCTGCATTATATGTAGATCCTAATAGTGAATTAGTTCAGAAGCTTCATGAATCATATGTACAGTTCACAAATGATCATGAACATGGTCCTCAGACTATCGGTGGTGGAACTTATGCAAAAGAAATGCCTAACTGTGTTGCTTTTGGTTGTGAATTCCCTGGTAAAAACCATCATATGCATGAAGAAAATGAATTAATTTCATTAGATGATTTATTAACTGCAGCTGCTATCTACGCTCAGTCTCTCTATAATCTTCTTAAAAAATAGTTGAATTCTATGTGCAACTCAAGTATAATTTGAGTTGCACAAAGTTGCGGCCGTGGTGGAATGGTAGACACGCAAGTTTGAGGGACTTGTGGACGTACGTCTGTGTGAGTTCAAATCTCATCGGCCGCACCATTAATTAAGATGAACTAGCTAGAGATAGCTAGTTTTTTTGTTTAGGAGGGAACTATAAGTAACTGAATATATCGACCATTGTGTTTGAATGTGTTTAAATATGCTCATAGAGGGAGCGTTAAAATGAACACATTAAATATCATAAATTATAAACCAAAGGATCTTACTGAACTTTTAGGCGTATCTGTTAAGATATTGTAACGTTGAGATAGAGAAGGAACTTTAAAGGTAAACTGAACCCTAACTAATAAGCATTGTTGTATTTATAATCAGCATTTACTAAATCAAATTGCATTTTTAAGATGGTTTTGTAATGTAAAAGATTTATTTGAATACCCACAAGCCACAGGTAAGTGAAAATTAAATTTTATTAACGCCTATAAATCGGCGTTCTTGAAGCTAAATTTGATGCATAGATTTTCTGTTTGTTCTATAATTAGATTAGAAATCAGATGGAGAACTCATGCAGGATATTGTTTCAATACTTCATGTGTTTCCCTGTAGGCTGCAAAGGGCTTCGTAAGTATAAAAAAACAGATAGAAAGGGATGAGGAAATTGCTGAAGGGCTTCAAAACGGAAATAAATCCAACAGAGGAGCAGAAAGTCAGGATTCGTAAAACAATAGGTACTTGCAGATTTATCTATAACTTCTATCTCGCTCATAATAAGGAGCTTCATGAAAGTGGCAAAAAGTTTATGAGCAGCAATCAGTTTAGAGTATGGCTTAACAATGAGTATCTTCCGAGTCATCCAGA
>PPYE01357393.1_pt1 | contig 23686 bp, 20 predicted proteins | sample 1559881 | NCBI WGS metagenome assembly PPYE01 (sample SAMN08240022, study PRJNA423297) | Human gut metagenome, whole genome shotgun sequencing project. | reverse complement strand
GCCCACCACATTGCCGAAGGTCCCCATCCATGCATTGTCGATACCCTGCCGCAGCGGGAAATGGGACAGGCGGCTGCGGACGATGAGCCAGCTGGATACGCCCTCGAGAAGCGGGTAGCTCAGGCCCACGGCCAGTGCCAGAAGCCCCTGCCCGAGGGTGAGCCGGCTCAGCGCCTCGGAGATCTCGGCCCAGTGCTCCCGGAAGATGAACACCACGATGCCGGTCAGCAGGGCCAGAACGCCCAGCGAGAGCAGGGTCTTTCGGCGCGAAGGGGCGGGGGAGGCGGACGAACTCATGCGGGGACTCCTTTCAAATTTCAACAAAAAACGGACTGGGATAAACTCTTAGGAGAGTATATCACAGTCCGGAGGGGTGTTTGTGAACAACTGCCAAATTTTTTGCCTCAGTTTCGGCAGAGTGATAAAGAACGGGGAGCTTACTCACCGGTGAGTTCCTTTACAGCTTGTTGTAAACTGTCGGAAAACGCCTGCTTGGAGTAATGGCTCTCGTAAAGTTCACGGCAGGCGGGGCGCATGGCAGCCAGCTTTTCCGGGTGCTCGATGGCCCAGGCCAGCCGCTCGGCCAGCTTTTCGGGGTCGTCGTCCTCGTAGACGAAACCGTCCACGCCCTCGGTGATGAGCCCGGCGGTGCCGGTGTGCTCCGACACGATGGCGGGCTTGCCGAAGATGAGGCCCTCCGTGACGAAAGTAGGCATGGGGTCGTCGCGGGAGGCGCAGACGAGGCAGGTACACTGGGCCATCAGGCTCTTGATCTCGTCGCGGGTGAGCCGCTTGACGTAAAAGACGTTGTCGGGGCAGTCAGCGGTCAGGCTCCGCACGGCGTCCATCATCTCAGCCTCTGCGGCCTTACCCACAAAGAGGAAGGATGCCTTCTTCATGGTCTCAGGCGGTAGCAGCCGGATGGCTTTGCAGAAGATGTCCTGGCCTTTCCGGTTCTCGAAGGAACCGACGGTGGCGAACAGAGGCCGCCCGCCCGCATAGCTCAAATCGTAGTGGGAGAACTTCTCGGCGGCGTAGTCCGGCAGGCCGTAGATGAGGGGCCGGATGTTGAACTCCGGCCGCACCGAGTGCATGGCGTTGGCGGCGTGGCTGCCGACGGAGTAGAGCCGGATATTTTCGCCCAGCTCTCTGGGGATCTGGTGGGCGATGTGGGGGTAGCCTGCAAAGGCATCGTGGAGCCACCAGAGCACCGGCACCCGCGCACCGCTCAGGGCGCGGACGGCCCGGGCCTCCACGACGGTGTTGGCCAGAACGAGGTCGGCGCAAAGGGCCAGCCCCCAGAGCAGGGGAGACTGGACACAGCCCTTACGGGTGATGACGGTAGCTCCCGCCTCGAGGAAAAGCGGCATGGAGCCGCCGTCCTCAGGGCCGAGAACGACCACTTCGTAGCCCATGCTGCGCAGCACCGGCACGGCGCTCACCAGCACGATGGGCGCACCGGTCATGTCCAGCAGGTGGCTCATGATAAAGACGCGCTTCCCCTTTACAGACCAGACGTCTTCGGCGCAGATGTCCCGCTCATAGTGGGCCAGCGCCAGCGGGAGGCAGACGTGGCTGCGGCTGAGCTTCGCCGCCAGCGTCAGCAGTTCGACGGGATTTTCCGGGTCGCGGGCTTCCGCCTGACAGCGGCGCAGCAGTTCCCGGGAGACGAGGGCGCAGCCCGGGCAGGCTGCAAAGCCCTGACTGTGGTAGAGGGTGGTGACGCCTGAGTAGCCGAAGACGGCGTCGCTGGTGACGTAGTCTGCGCCGCTGCGCAGTGCGTCCGCAAAGCAGGAAAGGGCCGTGGACATCAGGAAAAGGTCTTCCCTGACCAGAAGCACACCGGCGGCGCTGCCGAGGGCTTCGGAGCGGAGGCTGTCCGTCAATAAAAATTTGCGGTGGAGCTGGTCCTGCAGGGAAGCTTTCAGGGCGGCGTTCCGCCCCGGCGCATAGACGCCGAGAAAAACTTCCTGGGTGTCGAGATATTCCTGTTTGGCGAGCTGAGCCCGCTGCAGAGTGGTATAACTGCTGTACATCGTATCCTCCTCTCCGCAGGCAGGCTCAATGGCTGCGATGGAACAGCCCCAGCAGGCGGCGCAGGGGCAGCGTGAGTTTCCAGCTGCTGGAAGAGAGGATGTTTTCCAGCGAGCTCTCGTAGGCTTTGCTCCGGGCGCTCAGCTCGGCGTTGGCCTGATGCAGCTCGGAGAGATTCTTCTGCAGGGCCTCGATGGTCTGCTTCTGGTCAGCCGTAGTCTTTTCCAGCTGGTCGAGGTGCTTCTGCTCGCAGACGCGGGTCTTCTGGAAATACTGTACGCCCTCGAGAACGGCGGCGAACAACGGGTCGTCAGCCAGCGGCTCCAGCGGGAAGTAGCAGTAGCTCACGCCCAGCTTCATCCCGGCGGGGAAACGGTTCAGACCATCCAGCATGAAATTCGGGTCGTTGTTGAGGAACAGGATGCCGTCGCCATGGAGCGGCACACCGTTCACCGGGCGGCAGAGGATGCGGTCATCCGAGAAGACGAAATCGGTGATGCAGCAAGGCAGTTCACCGGGGTCGAGACGGAGATTGAACGCGGCCTCCGGCAGCTCGAAGGTCGCTGTCACCATGCCGTTCAGCTCGTCGTATTCGTAGTCCGGGGCCTTGACGGTGTCTTTCTGGGAAAAGCCGAACCCGGCATCATAGTAAAGCAGCGGCTGCACCAGAGCAGGCGAGTCGGTCTGCCTCTCTCTCTGGGGGTGGGCAGCATAGAAGGTCTGCAGCTGCTTTTCCAGCTCAAGGCAGCGCTGGGCCAGCCGCGAAGTGCCTTCGTCTGCAAGTTTGAGCTGTTGTTCAAGGTCCGCAATGCGGCTGCGCAGAGCCGCTTCAGGAGTTTCGTTCATCATTACCGGGGCCTCCTCCAATTTATCGCAAGGCGTACAACCCGCGCTGCAAGCCCATGCATCAAAAGTAATTATAGTCTACCCTCAAAATGGCCGGATACCAAAGCGCAGGAATTTCAGTGTTTTGCCGCATAGCGGCGGGTCTTGCTCCGCTGCCGGGGCTTGTCCGCAGGCTTGCCGCCCCGAAGCTTCCGGCCAAGCTCTTTGCGGCGCATCAGAAGTTCGGTGACGGCGAAGATGGACACAAGCGAGAACACGAACTGCAGCAGCATCCCCTGCACCGGATGGTCAGCATACTTTGCAGCCATCAGATACCACGGGATGGCCGTCAGCTCCACAGTGTGGATGCAGAAGATGAAGAGCGAGCGCCGGCCCACCCACTCGATGGCATGGGAGATGGGGCCGTCCACTCGGCGCTGCCATTTCAAAAAGAGCCGGATGATGCCGTAGCCCACTGCGCCATCCAGCAGGATGCTCAGCGGCCCCATCGTCCACTCACCCAGCGAAACGCAGTCGGTGCTCTGGGTCAGCAAAACGCCCGCGACGACGCCCAGCGCAGCCGCGATGAGGCCGGCCTTGGCTCTGCCGGAAAGGGGAGTTTCGAAAAGGCGGCGCTTCTTGGCCAGATAGCCGATGTAAAGGTAGGGCAGCGACACCATGCCCTGTGCGATGCAGAAAGGAGCCTCCCACACCAGCGTGACGCCCCAGCCAAGCAGGGTGACGCCGACGACTGCGGGGGTTATGTACCGCTCGGGGAAGATCTCGAGCAGCACGTCCAGCAGCACCCACGCCAGCATCAGAGCCACTAAGTACCACATGGGTCCGCAGGAGAAAAACTGATGCCCGAAGTAAGTGGCCGTGTGGGGCAGGCCTAACAGGAAACCGCCTAAGACTTTGGCCGATTCTGAGATGGCAGCATCCCACGAGCCGAAAGCTGCGTGGTGAATGAAAGCGTGGAGCACCGTGGTGGCCAGTGCAGTATAAACGTAAGGCTTGAACAGGGTCTTGAGCTGCTGCTCGATGCATTTGTGGATGGAGCGCTTGCGGAAGCCGTAGCCGCTGGCAATAAAAAAGGCGGCCATCAGCGCTTCGCGGTAAGCGAACAACGCAAACGCGAAAGGGGTGACGTCGTTGGCGCCGAGGGGGTAAAGCTCTGCCGTGTGGGCAAAGACGATAGCCAGCATTCCGATGCCTTTCAGCAGGTCGAACATGCCAAGGCTGCTTACAGTGCGGGGCTTGGTGCCTTCCATGAAAAGGGTCCTCCTTGTGCGCCATTCGTCCCGGAGGCCCCGGAAGGCCGTGTTTTAGGCGCGGTAAATAAAAATATGAAGCTCGGCGGGGAGCTTTTTTGCTAAATAATATAAACAGTATAATGCTTTTTGGGCTTGCTGTCAATTTGATAAGGACTCGACCTCCGGGCGAAGTTTCGTCCTGACGAAAAAAGTGTATCACAGCTTTTCGCACATCGCAACAAAAGGAAAGAATTACATCTGCCTGCACAAATTGAATGCAAGCTCAAGTTGCATATTTGTGCAATTAAATCTTGCGTTTACGCTCTGCTTGCGGTATACTGTTGCCATAAGGAGCCGTGCCAAAGTTTTCCTCGAACTGCCAGAGATTCGGAATGACTCTGGAAAGTGAATGAAAAAAGTGCTGAGCTGAAAATTTGACAAAAAAGGAGAAAAACCGATGGCTGAATACATCAAAGTACCCGCAGGCGTATACGACATGGTGACCCGCTGCATGGAGCAGGAGTTTCCCGATCATGTGGCCATCCGCTATGTGGCCGAGGACGGCAAGACCGTCGTGGAGAAGAAGTATCGCGAGTATGCGCAGGACATCCGCCGGATGACGGCCTATCTCAAGGCCGAAGTGCCGGACATCAAGGGCCAGCGCATCGTTCTGCTGAGCCGGAACTGCTATGAATTCTGCGTGGCGTCCTACGGCATCATCCTCGCCGGCGGCGTTCTCGTGACTCTGAACCAGAAAAAGACCTGGGAGGAGCTGGAATATGAGCTGGGCCTCGTGGAGCCTGCCCTCATCCTGAACGACGGCATCGACTACGGCTGCCGCGCCGAGCTGGAAGCCGCCTACGGCCCGAAGCTCCGCCCCATGGACTGCTATAAAGAGACTGCCCCCGGCGAGCTGACCAACTGCGTGGGCCACGATGATTTGATGATGCTGATGTTCACCTCCGGCACCACCGGACGCAGCAAGGGCGTCATGCTCTCGGAGCGGAATATGTGCGCCAGCCTGCACACCTATTCGGAGGTGGCAGAGAACTGGATCACCAACCGCCTCCCGGCAGGCCAGAAGCTGCCGCTGAGCCATATGACCCTGCTGCCCCTCTTCCACATGGCCTGCTTCGTCTGCGTTATGTCCTACCCGCCTGCCGGATGGGCTCTGAACCTCTGCGGCGACATCCGCGACTTCTACCGCGACCTGGGCCTGATGCACAGCGACGTCATGGCCTCGGCCCCCATGCTGGTGGAGACCATCTACAACGACATGAAGCGTGGCCGCGTCAGCCGTCTGAACGGCCTGTGGGACCTGTGCTGCTCTTCCGCTGCCCTCGACCCCAAAATGCTGCTGGAGCTGGCCCAGAACGGCTTCGTCGTCAACCAGTGCTACGGTATGACCGAGACCTTCGGCGACGGTATCCTGAACTTCACGCAGGTCGAAAAGCACATGAGTGCCGTGGGCAAGCCCGACGACCACGTTCAGTATAAGCTGGACGAGACCGGCGAGATCTGCATCAAGGGCGACTGCGTGATGCTGGGCTACTACAAGGACCCCGAGGCCACGGCAGAGGTCATCGACGCCGACGGCTGGTTCCACACCGGCGACCTGGCCCGGATGGATGAGGAAGGCTTCTATTACATCACCGGCCGCAAGAAGAACCTCATCATCCTCGCCAGCGGCGAGAACGTCAGCCCCGAAGAGCTGGAAAAGAAGCTGGCCCTCTGCCCGGCCATCACCGAGTGCATTGTGAAGGAGAAGGACCAGAAAATTTGTGCCGTCATCTACTGCCCTGAGGATAAGCAGGAAGAGGTCAGAGCCTTCGTCACTGAGGTGAACCGCAGCCTGCCGCTGTATAAGCGCATCAGCGCCGTGGAGTTCACCGCTGAGCCCCTGCCCCGCAACGCTCTGGGGAAGCTGCTGCGCAAGTGACAAGTAAAAAGAAACAGTAAAAAGGATGCGCCGCGTAGTTGCATTTCTCTGTCGAAACAGGTATTATTACTCTGAGGCAGAATATGTCAGCTGCCGGCGTTTCGCTGCAATAAAGAAAAACAGCAAGGAGCGACAAAAATGATAAATACTGTATATGAGCTCATCACGGACGTCATGGCGAAGCAGTACCCCGACCGGGTGGCTTTCCGCTATGTGGCCGCCGATGGCAAGACTGTGGTGGAAAAGACCTACGCCCAGTATGTGCAGGACATCCGCAGGGCCGTTACTTATTTTAAGGAGAATATCCCCGACATCAAGGGCAAGCGTGTCGGCATCATGAGCCGCAACTGCTATGAGTACGGTGTCAACAGCTTCGGCGCTATCCTCGCCGGGGCCGTCGTCGTGACCATCAACCAGAAAAAGACCTGGCACGAGCTGGAATATGAGCTGGGCCTTGCCGAGCCTTCCCTCATCGTCAACGACGGCATCGACTATGGCTGCCGCCCCAACATCGAGGCCGCCTACGGCGATAAACTCCGCCCGATGGACGCCTTCAAGGACAGCGCGCCTGCAGAGCTTGTTGACTGCGTGGGCCATGATGATTTGATGGTGCTGATGTTCACTTCCGGCACCACCGGCCGCAGCAAGGCCGTCATGCTCTCAGAGCGCAACTTTTTTACCACTGTGGAGTGCCAGGTCAAATTCGGCGACGCCATGCTGGACTATAAGCACGAGCATATGCCCGAGGACAAAAACGACGTCCTGAGCAACTTCGCCATCCTGCCCCTGTTCCATCTGGGTACGTTCATCTGCCTCTTCGTTTGGGCCTGCAAGGGCTGGGCGCTGAACCTCTCCGCCGACATCCGCGACTTCTACCGCGACCTCGGCCTGATGCACAGCGATGCCATCGCTGTGGCTCCCATGCTGATGGAGGCCATCTACAAAGACGTCAAGCGGGGCCGCCGCGCCCGCCTGAACGGCATCTGGAACCCCTGCGGCTCCTCTGCCATGTTTGACGGCGCCATGCTGGCCGAGCTGGCACGGCAGGGCATGATGATCACTCAGGTGTACGGCATGACCGAGACCTGCGGCGACGGCATCATCAACTACGAGCAGGACGAAAAGCACATCCGCGCCGTGGGCAAGCCCGACGACCACGCCGAGTACAAGCTGGACGAGACGGGCGAAATTTGCATCCGCGGCGGCTGCGTCATGCTGGGCTATTACAAGGACCCCGAGGCCACCGCAGAAGTCCTCGACGCCGACGGCTGGTTCCACACCGGAGACCTGGCCCGTGTGGACGAGGACGGCTTCTATTACATTACCGGACGCAAGAAGAATATCATCATCCTCGACAACGGTGAGAACGTCAGCCCCGAAGAACTGGAAAATCTGCTGTCCAAGTGCGAGGCCGTCAAGGAATGCATCGTCAGGGAGAAGGGCAAGAAGATCTGTGCCGTCATCTACTGCGGCGAGGCCGACCAGCAGACCGTCCGCGACTTCATCACCGAGACCAACCGCACCCTGCCGCTCTACAAGCGGATGAGCGCCGTGGAGTTCAGCACCGAGCCTCTGCCCCGCACCGGCACCGGCAAGCTGCTGCGCAAGTAAGAATAAACCGGGCAGGCTGCGGAATACTGGAAAAGAGCCGCAGCCGCCTTTAATGGAATTACGAAAGGAAGATTCAAACTATGGAAAGAACCGAGATCGTGTCCCAGATCCTTGCAATTCTGGAAGATGTTGCAGAAATTTCCCCCGATGATGTCAACGAGAACAGCGTCTTGATGGACGATCTGGACCTGTCGTCCATGGAGATCCTGACCGTCGTCGCCGACCTGGAGGAGACTTTCGGCCTGCGCATCCCCGAAAAGGAGCTGCGCAACTTCGTCACCGTCAGCGATTTGGCCGACTATCTGGCCGCACACGCGGGGGAATAAGGAATGGATGCCGAACAGCGCTCTGTTTTTCAGGGTATCGTTTACTATTACCGCGAAAACATGGTCAACTGCCGCTATCAGGTCACGCTGAAAGATGCCGTGGACGGTGCGCTTTTGCAGCAGGCTCTGGATGCGGCCCGGGCAAAGGCATCCTACTATTTCCAGAAGCCGGTGTGGGAGAAAAAGCTGCTCCACCTCGAGCCGTCGGACGCCCCCTGCCCGGTGCGGCAGGGCAGCGCAAAGCCCGAATTTCCGGACGAGAACGGCTTTACTGTTGCCCTGAGCTATGAGGGGAAAGTCGTCTATTTCGACTGGTTCCACTTTCTGACCGATGGCCGGGGCATAGCACCCTTCATGACCATGGTGCTGCAGTTCTACTGCAACCTGCGGTACGGCACGGCTTTCGAGGGCCAGACCCTTGAGACGGACCCTGCCTACGACATCGAGGACATCCTTGCAAAGTACCCCGAGAGTCAGGTGGCCAACGATATGCAGCGCCCCGTGGTGCAGACCTTTGAAGAGACGCCCACCTGCTGCCGCGTCCGGCTGGAAAAGGCGGGGCTTGTGGACGCCGCCCTCCGCTGCGGCGTCAAGCCTTTCAGTACCCTCACGGCCCTGCTCTGTAAGGCGGTGCGGGCGTATCTGGACAAGGACGAGGTGCTCTACAGCTACTCGACAGACGCCCGCGACGCGCTGGGCGCGCCGAACGCCCTCTACAACTGCGTGGCCTCCTTCCAGCGCAAGCTGCCGCTGACGGCAGATGCCCCGCTGGCCGAAGTGGCCGTGGGCGTGGACGCTGACCTGAAAGAGAACCTTTCCGCTGAGCGAAAACTGTTCCGTATTGCGGAGCAGATGGGCTGGGTCTACCGGGTCTACCAGCAGAAAGCCAGCCTCAGCATCAAAAAGCGCATCTTCCAGATGGGCGAGTACATCAGCGGCTTCCCGGCGGACTTCTGGGTGAGCTATCTGGGCGACCCCTTCGCCCCGTCCAGCCCGGAACTGACCCGGTACATCGAGGACTTCCAGACCTGGGTGCCGGCGGACGGCGCTTCCATCGGTCTGGAATGCACCAGCCTGCATGGCATCATCACCCTCTGCGTCAAGAACAAGGTGCCGCGCCCCGGCTTTGCCGAGGCTCTGCGCGCCGCGTTCGAGGCCGAAGGCATCAAGGTGCTGGAAGCCGCAGAGCTGGGCGCAGACAATACATAAGATCAAACCTCTCCGTCACGCCGTAGGCGAGACGGAGAGGTTTCTTTTTATCCAAAACGTAATTTTTATATCAAATTTTCATGCGTCATACTTTTGCGAAAAAATCGCCTGAAAAGCCGATTTTTCCCTTGCGTCCAACAGTTTGCCGTGGTAGGATAGGTCGAATGTGACCGAAACACACTGGGAAATGGACAAAAGTGAGGAAAATCGTATGGAAAAAAATAAGAACAGCGGCTCGGCACTGGCAAGAAAGATGGCGGTGTCTCTGGTTTGCGGTCTGGCGGCAGGCTTTGCCTTTATGATGCTGCGCGAAAAGCTCGTGGCTTCCGGCAACAGCGGCATCTGGCAGACCATCAACGACCTGCTCTTCCAGGACATTACCGCAGAGGGCGCGGAACGTGCGCTCGGCCTCTTCTACATCATCGGCCAGCTCTTCATCAAAGCACTGCAGCTGGTCATCATCCCGATGGTCTTCACCTCCATCGCGCTGGCCATCGGCAGCATTGCCGATATCAGCACCATGGGCCGCATCTCGGCCAAGACTCTCTTCTGGTTCCTGCTCTGCTCCTTTATGGCGCTGGCACTGGCCGGATGCGTGGGCTACGCCACCTATTCCATGGGCCTCTTCAACGCTCACATCGAGGGCCTGACGGAAGCCGCCGGCTCCACCGGTTCCAACCCCCTGAATGTGGTGCTGAATGTCATCCCCTCCAACATCGTCACGGCTTTCGGCAGCAACAACGCTGTTCTTTCCTCCGTCTTCCTCGCGGTGGCTGTGGGCCTGAGCATGAATGTGCTGGGTGAGAGCCGTACTTCCACCCTCCGCCGCCTGCTGGGCGAGGTGAACGACGTGGTGGTGGTCTTCCTGAACTTCGTCGTCACAAACTTCGCGCCCTTTGCAGTCTTCGTGCTGCTGACCCGCACCTTCGCCATCTATGGCATTGATTACCTCAAGCCCGCTCTGGTGTATGTGGTGGTCACGGTGGTCCTGCTCTTCGTCTTCCTGCTGGTGGCCTATCCTCTGGTGGTGGCGCTGGGCGCAAAGCAGAACCCCATCACCTTCATTAAGAAGATCGCCAACGTGGCCGTCTTCGGCTTCTCCACCTCTTCCAGCGCAGCCACTCTCCCCCTGAACATCAGGGTCTGCACCGAGGATTTCGGCGTCGATGAGTCCATCGCCTCCTTCGTCCTGCCTCTGGGCATGACCATCAACATGGACGGCACCGCCATCATGCAGGTGGTGGCCACTGTCTTCATCGCAGGCTGCGCCGGTTACACCGTTACTCCCGCCCAGCTGGTCGTGGTCGCTCTGCTGGCTCTGCTGGCCTCGGTGGGTACGCCTGCCGCCCCCGGCGCAGGGGCCGTCATCCTCTTCACCATCCTGTCCGGCGCGGGCTTCGTGAATGACAGCGCCCTGCTGGCCTACTCCCTCATCCTCGCCATCAACCGCCCCATCGAGATGCTCGTCACCTCCCTGAACGTGGTGGGCGACGCTGTGGCCAGCATCTGCGTGGCCAAGAGCGAGGGTCTGCTGGACGAGGAAAAGTTCAACGCATAATTGACCTGTAACATACAAAAGCGCCCCTCCGTTTTACCGGAGGGGCGCTTTTTGCGCAGCAGAAGTCTTCTTTTTTACAGACGGCCCAAAGCCGCCGCCGGGGTTTTACGCCGATTTTGCGTCCGCATGGTTTCGGGCCGGGCGGCTGCGGCGGTAGAATAAGGCCGTTCCCGGTAAATCGAAAAAGAGAGAAGGAGCCATGAGGCTCATGGAAAGAGAGGACTTTCGCATGAAAGAGAATAAAATGTCCCGCCGCAGCTTTTTGAAGGTCGGTGCCGTTGCATCCGCCGCCGGTATGCTGGCCGCAGCGCCTGCCGCTGCCAACGCCGCTGCCCCCAATGCCGCCAACGCAGCAGAGGAAGAGAACGGACTGCTGGGCGTGTTCGGCGGCAAACCCAAGTATGTCTTCCTCTTCATCGGCGACGGCATGGGTACGGCCCAGATACAGTCCGCCCGATTCTATAAGGGTACGGTGGAGAATAACGGCGCTGTCGTCGAGGGCGAGCTGAGCTTCACTCAGTTCCCCGAGGTGGGCAGTGTGACCACCTACGACAGCACTTCTTTCTGCCCCGACTCCGCTTCCACTGCCACTTCCATCGCCACCGGCCACAAGACCGAGAGCGGCGTCATCAATATGTGTCCGTGGACCCGCGATGTGCCGTATGAGACCATCGCCGAAAAACTCCACGCCCAGAAGAACTACAAGGTGGGCGTCGTGTCCACCGTCAACATCGACCACGCCACCCCCGCTGCCTTCTATGCACATCAGAAGACCCGCAAGAACTACTACGCCATCGGCAAGGAGCTGGCCGTCTCCGGCTTCGAGTATTTCGCAGGCGGCGAGTTCCAGAAGGTGAACGGCGACGGAACCGGCCCCAGCGACCACGAGATCGCTGCCCAGAACGGCTACAACGTCGTCACCCGTCAGGCAGACGCTGCCACCCTCAAGGCCGGTGCAGGCAAGACCCTCATCATTGCCGAGGCACTGGCCGACGGCAAGGCCATGAACTACGCCATGGACGCCGCCGCAGGAGAGTGGCAGCTGACCGACTACGTCAGGAAGGGCATCGAGCTGCTGGACAACAAGAAGGGCTTCTTCCTGATGACCGAGTCCGGCAAGATCGACTGGGCCTGCCATGCCAACGATGCCGCCGCTTCCATCCACGATGTGCTGGAGATGAGCAACGCCGTGCAGGCCGCTGTGGACTTCTACAACGCCCACCCCAACGACACCCTCATCCTCGTCACCGCAGACCACGAGACGGGCGGCATGGCCATCGGCTACAAGACCACCAACTACGACACCTTCCTGACCAACCTCACCCACCAGAAGATGTCTTACGCCAAGTTCGACTCCACCTATGTGAAGGGCTACATCGCTAACAAGACTCCCTTCGAGGCCGCCATGGCCGACGTGAAGGCAAACTTCGGCCTGACCCTGCCCACCGCCCCCGATGCCGCCAGTGCAGGCAAGCTGCTGCTGACCGACTACGAGGTGGAGAATCTGCGCAAAGCCTACGAGCGGACGCTGGAAGTCGGCGCTGCCTCCCAGAAGGAGATGAGCCAGCAGGACTATGAGCTGTACGGCACCTACATCCCCTTCAGCATGGCCATCTGCCACACCATCAACCACAAGTCCGGCATGGACCACACCACCTATGCCCACACCGGCGCGATGGTCAACATCTATGCGCTGGGCACTGGTGCGGAGAAGTTCCGCGGCGTCTTCGACAACACCGAGATCTACCACAAGCTGGCTGAGCTGACCGGCGTACAGTAAGCCTCTCTCTTCAAACGAAAAAGCCTGTGCACACGCTCCCGGGGCGGGAGGCTGCACAGGCTTTCTTGTGTTCACAGGTGGATGGTGCAGCCGCGGCCCAGCATCTGGGCCAGCAGCATAAGGGTCGAGACGCCGAAGCACCCACCCATCATCAGCAGGCAGAGCACCACCGAGCCGAAGTCGCACCGGCATGCGCCGGGCCGGGCCGAGTAGTAGAGTACCTCGCACCCCAGCAGGATGAGACCCGCCGCAGGGATCACCTGCCAGATGACCAGCCACGGCAGGCCGGGAAGGAAGCGGCAGAACAGGAAGAGCACACCTGCCGCGATGAGGCAGACGCCCAGCGTCAGGGTGCCGACTCGGCGGAGCGGCTTATTCGTCGTGTTCGTGGTCGAAGCCATCGTCCGTCACCTCGTTTTCGTTCACCACCGGGCCGGAGAGCAGAGGAGCGTTCTCCGGCTGCGCGGCCGCGTCGGCGTGATACTCGCAGAAATCGGCATCCTCGGGGACATCCTTGGAAGCATCCGGCTTTTTGGCCGGATGGGGGCCTTTCACCAGCCAGACGCCGCAAACGATGAGGACCACACAGACCACCACATCCGGCAGGCTGTCCATGACGAGATAGAGGGCGCGGAAAACGGGGGAGGAGTGGCCCCAGCGGTAAACGAGGTCGCCGAGAGTGTTCATGATGAGGTTCTGGTAGGCGATGAGCGCACCGAAGGCGATGAGCAGCCAGCCCACCAGCTTGTGGCTGTCCAGCAGAGCCCGGGCCAGCCGCTTGTCGCGGGGGTCGAAGTGGACAAGGTAGTCGTCCTCCGGCGCGGTGTCCGCGATGATCTGCGCCCGGAGGTTGAAGGTGTCAAAGAAGCTGTACATCCACACCACCACCAGCAGGAGCAGTACCGGGTTGAGCAGTGAGCTCACCATCCCGATGAGGCAGGCCGTGAGGATAAGGGAGAGGCCCCGCTTCATGTAACCCTGATACATCTGGCCTGCGCCGGGGATAAACGCACAGCAGAAGGTCAAAAATCCGTTTTTCAGCATAACGATCTCCTTGTTTTATGATTTTATGTTTTCTGCCGCGTTCAGCAGGCTTTCCAGCACAGAGGAAACGCGGGTATAGATGTTCTCGCCGGGGCGGGAAGTCACGGGCCTGCCCAGCTTTTCGGGCAGAATCTTCGGGGGCTGTTTTTCCGGCAGGGTGACCTGGACTGTGGGCAGGAGAGCCTGCAGGTCGCTGCCGTGGTCGGTGACGAAGGTCAGCGCTCCGGTACGCCACATGGTCAGCGCCAGCACGGCGGCGACGCCCGCCACCGCAGCCCGGCCATAGGTGCTCTGCATCAGCCGCACCCAGATGGTGCTCATCACGGTACGGCGGACATCCCGGGGCGGGTCAGCGAGGGCGTCGGCGGTCAGAAGTGCGGTGTAACGGTCGGTGCATTTGTCGCAGTAGGCGAGATGTTCGGCGGCTTCCAGCCGTCCCAGCTCGTCCAGCTGCCCGGCGGTGAGGGCGTGCAGCCCTTCGTCGCTCAGACAGCCGTCTTCACGGAACAATTCCATCTTAAAAGCCCTCCTTTCCGGCGGCGCTCAGCTGCGCGGCCAGCATCTTTTTTGCCCGGAAGACCTGCGCCTCCACTGTTTTCTGGGGCCTGCCGCAGAGCCGGGCGGCTTCGGCGGCGGTGTGCTGTTCCAGCAGCATGAGGCGGCAGGGCGTCTTGTAGGGCTCCCGCAGAGCGAGGATGCGCTGCGTCAGCTCCTCTTCGCCCAGAGCTTCCAGCACCTGCGCCTCCGGCTCGCTGCCGGGCGGTGAGCCCTCAAGTGCAAGTACATCGTCGCCGGGGGTGTTCACCCGGCGCGCCCAGGCGCTGCGTAAGTAATCCTTGGCTTTGTTGGAGGCGATGCGGGCCAGCCATTGCTTTTCGTATCCGGCAGGACAGCGGTTCATGCTTCGCCATGCAGAGAGAAAAGTTTCCTGCGTCAGATCCTGCGCATAGCCCTCATCTGCCACCAGCTGACGGCAGATGGTGTAGACGAGGGACTGGTACTTCTGTACCAGCCTGTCAAATTCCAGTGCATTCAATGGCTGCTCTCCGCCTCCTTTCTGCCCGGCATTTCAAGTGCTCTGTCTATCTATACGAACCAGCGGGGCCAAAACCTGCAAAATCGTGGGAAAAATTTTGAAAATGTGGTAAAATGGCCTTATCAAACCTCACAAAGGAGAAAACACGATGGCCTCTGCCACAAAACAGGCACTTCTGGCGGCGCTCTCCGCCGCCCAGGGCGAATGCATCTCCGGCCAGCAGCTGGCGCAGCAGCTGGGTGTGAGCCGCGCTGCTGTCCATAAGGCTGCGGCCGCACTGGCGGCTCAGGGCTATGCGCTGGAAGCCGCCCCCCGGCGGGGCTATCGGCTGGCGGGCGGCGACCCCTTCTGCGCCGAGGCGGTGGGGGAGTACGACGCCCCCATCTACCTCTACGACAAGCTGGAAAGTTCTAACCGCACGGCCAAGACGCTGGCCCTCGAGGGTACGCCCCACGGCACGATGGTGCTGACAAGTCAGCAGACGGCAGGCCGGGGCCGGCTGGGGCGGCGGTTCGAGAGCCCAGCGGGGAAAGGCATTTATCTCTCGCTGGTGCTGCGGCCCGGCCTGCCCATGACCGAGGCGCAGGCCGTTACCGTCAGCGCGGCGGTGGCCGTCTGCCGGGCTGTGAAGCGGCTCTGCGGGCTGGACTTGGGCATCAAGTGGGTCAACGACCTCTATTATAACGGCAAGAAGGTCTGCGGTATCCTGACGGAAGCCGGGGCCGACATCGAGAGCGGCCAGCTGGAATGGCTGGTGGTGGGCATCGGCCTGAACCTGACCTCCCGCCCGGAGGACTGGCCCGAGGAGCTGCGGCCCATCGCGGGCAGTCTCTACCCCGGCGGGCCTGCACCGGTGAGCCGGGCGGCACTGGCCGGGGCCATCGCCCGGGAACTGCTGGGTCTCTGCCCGGCCTTCGACTGTCTGGACGAGTACCGCGCCCGGTGCTTTGTGCCGGGCCACTGGGTCACGGTCTGCACCGGGACGGAGAGCTACGCCGCAAAGGCGGTGGCCATCGACGACGCCGGGCGACTCATCGTGCAGCGGGAAGGGGGCCGCACCGAGGCGCTCTGCCACGGAGAAGTGAGTATAAGGCCGTCGCCGCTGGCGGTAAAATAATAAGAATAATATAGAAAGAAAGCATCGGCAGACACCCGGCGAGGGTGCTGCGGATGCTTTTGCTTTAAGTAGAGCGAATGCCTCTCCCTTTGGGAGAGCCTAAGAGCTGAAGGAAAGCTGGTTAAAACACCCCGAAGCACACCAGCCCCAGCACCGCCGCGATGCCGATGACCTTCGGCACACTGAGCTTGAATTTCTGGAGCAGCACAAAGCAGAGGATGCCGATGGCGATGCCCGGCAGACTGATGCCGCCTGCCTCGGTGATGCAGGTCTGGCGGCAGAGGCCCACCAGGACACCCAGCACCATGCCGATGCAGACAGGCTTGACGATTTTCATGATGTAGCTCATCACCTTGCTGGTGCGGAACTTCTGGAAGAACGCCGCCGCCAGAAGCGTCAGCGTCAGGGTGGGGCTGAGGACGCCCAGGACCGCGAAGACGCCGCCCGGCATCCCGGCGGTCTTGGTACCTGCAAAGGTGGCGGCGTTGACGCCCAGAGAGCCGGGGGTCATCTCGGCGATGGCGATGAGGTTCGTCAAATCGGCGTCCGTCATCCAGCCGTGGGAGGACATTTCATCCATGATGAGGGGGATCATGGAGGTGCCGCCGAAGCTGGTGAAGCCGATCTTCGCAAACGCGGCGAAGAGCTGAACGAGGGTCTCAAACATGGCCATGTTCGCTCACCCCCATCCAGACCAGCGCGATGACCACACCGGCCACCACCAGCGTCAGATTGCTGATGGACGTAAAGTAACAGAGCACAAAGGCGACGGCACAGATGATGATGGGCATCGCGCTGGTCAGAGCATCTTTGCCGAGAGAGATGGCCGCGCCGCCGATGATGGGGGCCACGGCGCACTGGACGCCCTTGAGGGCCGACCAGACCCAGTAGTTATCTTTAATGGCGTCGTAGATGGCCGTCACGATGGTAAGGGTGACGACGGCGGGGATGCACAGGCCGATGGCCGCGCAGATGCCGCCCAGCACCCCGGCCATCTGATAGCCGAAGAGCAGAGTGATGTTCGCCACCATGATGCCGGGCAGGCTCTTGCCCACGGCGATGAGCTCCAGCAGATCGCTCTTGGTCATCCAGCCGCGCTCGTCCACGAACTCCCGTTCCATCTGGGCAATGATGCTCCATCCGCTGCCAAAGGTGAACGCGCCGATTTTGATAAAGTAAAGAAGCATCAGCAGGGCCATTCGTGCGCCGGTGGGGCGCTGCTGTGCGGTTTCGGGTTTTGTTGTCTGCATGAATCCTCCTGAGATACCGGGTTTGCTGTTCTTTTACCTATAAGATACCACAGACGTTCCCAAAAGGCGAATGGAAAAATGGAATGGTTCCCGGTTCCTGTCAGGAATGCTCGTAAGTCATCCAGCTGCCTTTCCATGCGTAGAGGGCCATCAGCACGGCACCCAGCGCCCACGACACCGGGTAGAGGACGAACACGCCCTCGATGCCCGCAAAGAAGGGAAGGGCGAACTGGATCCACACCACACGGAAGAGGCAGAGCGAGATGAGCAGCACCACCATCGGCGGTACGCTGCGGCCGGTGCCGCGCACTGCGCCCGCCATGCCGTGGAGGATGGCCAGCAGGAAGTAGAAGGGGCAGAAGTAGTGCATGGCGCTGCACCCGAAGGCCACCACCGTCTCGTCGGAGGTGAACAGGTGCATGATGGGATTCTGGAACGCCAGCAGCAGAGCACCGGTGCAGAGGGTGTAGAGCACGCCCATGCCCAGCGTGACCCACATGCCATTCTTCACTCGTTTGAGGTTGCCTGCGCCATAGTTCTGGCCCACGAAGGTCGTCGCCGCCATGCTGAAACTGGTGACGGGCAGGATGTTGAAGCCGTCGATTTTCATATAGGCCGCAAAGCCTGCCATGGCGGCGGCACCGTAGCTGTTGACGCTGGACTGCACCAGCACGTTCGAGAAAGAGATGACCATGTTCTGGATGCCGGTGGGAAGGCCGATGCGGATGATGCGGGAGGTCATCCGCTTATCGGGCCGGATGGCGGAAAGCTCCACCTTGTAGTCGGCGTCCACCTTCATCAGAAAGCGGAGGCTCAGCACACAGGAGACCAGCTGGCTGATGTCGGTGGCGATGGCCGCACCCGCCACGCCCATCTTCAGCCCAGCGATGAGCACCAGGTCGAGGATGATGTTGGTGATGGAAGCGCAGGCGAGGTAAATGACCGAGCGGCGGGAGTTGCCCGCCGCGTTGAGGATGCCGGCTGCCATGTTGTAGACGACGCTGAACAGCACACCGCCGAAGTAGAGCTTCATGTAAGTCACGGCGTCGCCGAGAACTTCTTCGGGGGTGTTCATCCAGACCAGCAGGCTGCGGCTGACGGCGATGCCGCCCACCGTCAGGATGAGGCCGAGGATGACCGCGATGGCCAGCGAGGTGTGGACGGCGATGCGCGTTTCCTTTTTATCTTTTGCGCCGAGGTACTGGCTCACGACGACGCCGGCGCCGACGGCCACGCCCTGACTGAAACCGATGAGCAGGTAGATGGGTGAGCCGCTGGAACCCACAGCGGCCAGAGCGTTGCTGCCCAGAAAGTTGCCGACGATGATGGAGTCGGCGGTGTTGTAAAGCTGCTGGAGCAGGTTGCCCAGGATGAGCGGCACCGAGAAGAGCAGGATGCTTTTCCAGATGCTGCCCTCGGTCATGAGCAGGGTCTTTTCCTGCTGCGGCTGTGCCGTTGCGGCCATAGTGTCTCCTCCCTCAAAAATGCAGGAATTTCATAGGTATTTCACAATAAACTTAACAATACATCGTTCTGTGCCGAATGTCAAGCAGAACGGAAAAGAAAGCCCTCCGACTTTCCACATCTTGTTTGCAGATTGTTCAAAACTAACTCAAAGAAACTCCATTTTTATCCGGTACAATAAAGGTGCAGTCGGGAAGACAAGAACGAGATCCCCCATCTCCGGCTTTTGACTTTCCATAAATGCCATGCAGGCAGGATTCATGCGCAGCCCCGCAGCGGGTGCCGCGCCCCTAAAAAAATACTGTCCCCCACCTATGCGAGGCAATAGCCACGGCGGCGGACAGACTACCAACAACCTCCTAGCAGCCGCAAATGTTTAGGAGTTCTCATACACAGGCAGCGCCGCTTTCTCCTCCTTTCCACGGCGCTGCCTGTTTTTGTTTGCTGACGCAAAAAAGCCCATCGCACAGCTGTGCGATGGGCTTTTGACGTTCTTATCGCATATCATGCAGGCGCTCTGCCGGGAGGGAGGCTTGCAGCAGGCTCCATGCGGCGTCGAGGCTGTCGTTCAGCAGATAGGCCTGATTCTGCTGGACATAGAGGTAAATGGCGTTGGGGGTGCGGTAGGCCAGATGCATATCGTGCCACGCATACTTGCGGCTCGCCTCAGGCTTGTCCTGCTCGCCGGCCATCCAGACCGACAGTCCTTCGTCGTCCAGCAGCAGCCGGTAGAAGGGGCGGGGCAGGCCCATCTTTTTGATTTGGAGGCTCAGGGAGTGGAAAAACGTCCAGAAGTAGACGGCCGGCACGCCCAGCGCCACCACGGCCAGCACCACCGTGAGCAGGGCTGCGCCGTCTTTCTGGCCCACCTGCGACAGGCAGAAGCCGGCAGACACCAGCAAAATGGCCGTGAACACCAGAGGCCGGTGCCACGCCTTGTGGTGGCGCAGCAGGTCAAAGGCGGCAAAATCGTGGAAGGATGCAGCATCCATCTGGACGGAAACGGAGATCGGCTGAGACATAAAAATACCCTCCTTTTTGGTCATAGTACCATATTATTTTCCAACAATCAAGGATGATATTGCGCAGATGCCCTAAAATGTGCTAAAATAGGACGAAAAAGAAAGTTTATGGAGCTTTCGCTCTGACGGCGGACAGGCCGGATAAGGCGGAAGATGCGCGGCAGAATATCACAGAGAAGGAGGATGGGTGCGTGGGGCGCAGGATGACCCTGAAAGGGCAGATCAGTCTTTGCCTGGCAGCGTTTTTTCTGGCGCTGGCGGGGCAGATATTCTTGAGCTTTTACCAGTCCGGCACCGTACTGCGGGAACTGGACGACCAGATGGGCAACTTCAACGCCATCAGCCGCTTTCAGAACGGCGTGGAGCGGAGCCTTTCGGCCATGGAAGATTACCGCTGGGAGTACGGCGATGCCAAAGCGCTGACAGAGGAGCTCCACAGCGCCTTTTCCGTCACCAACGCATGGCTCTGGCGCATCGAGAGCGACCTTGGCACTGTGAGTGAAGAGCAGTATCTGCTCTACAATGCCGTTTCCACTACCTACGACAGCTACACCGCACTGGTGGACCAGCTGGAAGAAGCGGTGGCCGCTGGTCAGGACACGAAAGCCGCCCAGCTCTACTATAATAAAATCGTACCCTGCGGCGGCTATCTGCGCCAGTACACCCAGCAGCTGCTGAACACGGCCATCACCGACGCTCAGGGGACTTACACCACCGTGTCGGCCCTCAGCGACCGGGTGAAATGGGTGCAGACCGTCGTGGTGGCGCTCTGCCTTGCGCTGGGCTGCGTCATGGCCTTCTCGGTGCTGACGCTGCTGACCCCGGTGCAGCAGATGATCGGCGCCTCCCGGGAGGTCACCCGGGGCGAGTTCGACTCGCCCGACCTGCCTGCGCCCCGTCAGCCGGAAATGGCCCAGCTGACCGAAGCCTTCAACCACATGAAGCATTCGATGGCGGAGCAGGTGACCACCCTGCGGGAGAAAAACGAGATGGAGCGGGAGCTCCACCGCCAGAAGACGGAAGCTCTGGAATTACAGAACCGGATGGAGCGCAGCCGTTTGCAGCAGCTGCGCAGCCAGATCGACCCCCATTTCCTTTTCAACACCCTGAACGTCATTTTACAGACCGCCGGACAGGAAAAAGCCTACCGCACTCAGGCCCTCATCACGGCTCTGTCGCACCTGCTGCGCTACAGCCTGATGAGCAACGACGAGCAGGTGCCGCTGGCCCGGGAAGTGCGCATCGTGGACGAGTATTACTCCATTTATCACGTCCGCTTCGGCGACCGGGTGAAGATGGTGTGGCGCATCTCCGACTCCCTCGATTTGACGGAGACGATGGTGCCGTCCTTCATCTTGCAGCCCATTGTGGAGAATGCCTTCAAGCACGGCATCTCGCCCAAGGAAGAGGGCGGCGTGGTGCGCATCCGCATCAACCCGCTGCGGGATAAGGGTCTGCTCTATATCAGCGTCTGCGACAACGGCGTGGGCATCCAGCCCGAACAGCTGGCCCAGCTGAAAGCCGCGCTGGCCCAGCCCGGGGAGCGCTGGGAGCATATCGGCGTCTATAACGTGGCCGCACGGCTGCGGCTTCTGGATAAACGGGGGCGGCTGGTCATCCGCTCTCACCCGGGCCGGGGTACGGCCATCAGTATGTACCTGCCCCTTGTAGAACTTTTGGAGGAGGATTTGGACGATGATACGCCTGTTGATCGCGGATGACGAAAAGCTGGAGCGGGAGGCGCTTGCAGAGCTGGTCCAGCGCCGTTTTGAGCGGGAAGTGGTCCTGGAGGTGGCGGAAAATGGCCGCAAAGCTGCCGACACGGCGGTGCTGTGGGGCGCGGACCTCATCCTGATGGATATTGAGATGCCGGGCATGAGCGGTCTCGACGCTGCCCGCGCCGTGCTGGCCCAGCGGCCTTCCTGCCGGGTCATCTTCGTCACGGCCTACAGCCTGTTCCAGTATGCCCACGAGGCGGTGCATCTGGGGGCCTGCGACTATCTGCTCAAGCCGGTGGACCCCGACGAGCTGGAAGCCTCGGTGCGCCGGGCTATGCGGCAGATCGAGACGGAGCGGAAGCTGGAAGAGCTGGCCGCCGCCCAGCCCCAGCCGGAGCAGACGGAGACCGAAGAAGAGGCGGAAGACGCCCCCGAGGAGGGTGAGAACAGCCAGACGGCCCTCGTCATGGCCCATGTCCGCCGCTACCTCGAGGATAATTATATGTTCGATCTGTCGCTGGACAGCGTGGGCGAGATCCTGCACATCAGCCCGGCCTACCTGTCGGCGCAGTTCAAGAAGTACCAGAAGATGAACTTCCTCGACTGCCTCACCGAGCTGCGCATCAACGCGGCAAAGGAATTGCTGGCCGACCCCTTCCGCTCCTCGGCGGAGGTGGCGTCGATGGTGGGCTACGAGGACGCCAGCTACTTCGCCCGGGCGTTCAAGAAACGCACCGGCATGACTCCCACCCAGTACCGCCGTCAGGCCGGCCAGAAGGCAAAGGCCGACCCGGAGGCCGGACTGTGAGCGGGCGGATGATTTCCCGCCGCAGTGTGCTGGCGCTGGCTGCCTGTACGGCGCTGGGCGCTGTGGGCTGCAGCAAGACGGAAGAGTACACCGGCCCGGAGCTCATCCTGCGCTACGCCGAGAACCAGCCCGAGGACTATCCCACCACTCAGGCCGCTCTGGCCTTTGCCGACCTCGTGGCCGAGCGGACGGAGGGGAGGGTCAAAGTCGTGGTCTACAGCGGCGGGGAGCTGGGGGCCGAACAGAGCGTCATCGAGCAGATGCAGTACGGCGGCATCGACTTTGCCCGCGTCTCTCTGAGCCAGCTGGCCGAGTATCAGCCGGCCCTGAGCGTATTGCAGCTGCCTTTTCTCTATACCGACGCGCCCCAGATGTGGCGGGTGCTGGACGGTGAGATCGGCGATGAATTCCTCTCCGGCCTCGGCGCGATGGACCTCGTGGGCCTGTCGTGGTTCGACGCCGGTGTCCGCAGCTTCTACACCCGCGAAAAGGTGGAGACGCTGGCGGACCTCGCGGGGCTGACGCTCCGGGTGCAGGAGTCGGACATGATGAGCGAGATGATACTGGACCTCGGCGCAGAGCCGGCGCAGGTGGTCTACAGCCGGGTCTATGCAGCCCTGCACAACGCCGAGATAGACGGCGCGGAAAACAACTGGCCCAGCTATGAGGCCATGGGCCACTACGAGGTGGCCCCCTATTTCTTAAAGGATGAGCATGCCCGCGTGCCGGAGCTGCAGCTGGCCAGCGAGGCTGCGATGGAAAAGCTGGCAGAGCTGGACGAGCGCTTCCCGGACATCATCCGCACCTGCGGAAAGGAGAGCGCTCTGGCCGAACGCCGCCTCTGGGCGGAGCGGGAGGCCAGCGCCGAGAAGCATATGCGGGAATGGGGCGTGGAGGTGACGATCCTCTCCACCGCCGAGAAAGCCCGCTTCCGGGCGGCAGTCGAGCCTATGTACGCGGCATTTGAGGAGCAGAGCCGCCTCATCCAGCGCATCCGCGAAGCTTGAAAAGTGCCAGAGATATTACATTGTATTTATCTTGTTGGGCAGTGTGCTGAATAAACTGCACTACGGATTGTGGGAACTGCACAAAAGTGTTTCTCACATTTTTTTGAAAAACAGGACATTTTTCATAAGCTCTTGTTCTGACTAAAAATTTTTGCTAAAGTGTGTACAGTAAATGAACGGACGGTGTGCGACCCGTGCAGAGCGCACCGCCCTGAATGAGGAAAATCTAAGGAGGATTTTATCATGAAGAAGATTTCTCGTCGCAGCTTTCTGGCAGCAGCCGGTGTTTCCGCCGCTGCTCTGGCACTGACCGCCTGCGGTGGCTCCAGCAACAGCACTGCTGCTTCTACCGCTACCTCTGCTGCAGCTTCCACCGCTTCCGCCGGTGATGCCGCAGCTGCTGCTTCTGACCCGAAGGTGACTCTGGTCTACGCCGAGGTCAACCCGCTGGATACCATCGTCGGCCAGACCGGTTCTCACTTCAAGGAGAAGGTCGAGGAGCTGACCGGCGGCTCCGTCGTCGTCGATGTGCAGGCTTCCGGCGTTCTGGGCTCTGAGAACGACGTTCTGGACGCTATCCTCGGCGGCTCTACCTCCATCGACATCAGCCGTATCTCCGCTTTCGCACTGACCAGCTACGGCTGCAACAAGTCCAAGCTGCTGTCCATCCCCTTCACCTTCGAGA
>PPYE01644012.1_pt1 | contig 23692 bp, 24 predicted proteins | sample 1559881 | NCBI WGS metagenome assembly PPYE01 (sample SAMN08240022, study PRJNA423297) | Human gut metagenome, whole genome shotgun sequencing project. | reverse complement strand
TGCCGGTTCGAGTCCGGCCTTCGGCACCAAAAGTATGTAAATAGACCTCAACTGAGGTCTTTTTTTATGCCTGAAATCCGCGCCACACAAGGCTTTTCCAGCTTTTCTCCTCAACTGAAATCAACCTGACTCAACCCACATCAACAGGCTTGTGAGTATACTAATGAGTATATTTGCCGATTCGATATTGCTTGTATACTCACGAGATCCCAATGGAAGGAAGACCATTATGGCCCTAACGGATACTAAAGTTCGCTCTGCGAAACCTGAGGAGAAAGAGTATTCACTTGTTGACGGCGACGGCATGTCCTTACTTGTAAAACCTGGCGGTTCAAAGTATTGGCGATTTCGTTTCCGTTTTGGCGGTAAACAACATTTGATGGCGTTCGGCGTTTACCCGGATGTTTCACTGGCGGATGCGCGGAAGAAAAGGGAAGAGGCCAGAAAGCTGGTAGCTGCTGGTATCGATCCTCGTGAGCATAAGCGTGCTGTGAAAGAAGAGCAGGCGAAAGAGATTATTACTTTCGAGAAGGTTGCCAGAGAGTGGCTCGTGACCAACCAAAAATGGTCGGAAGATCATGCTAATCGTGTAAAAAAGAGCCTGGAGGACAATATCTTCCCGGCAATTGGTACTCGCAACATTGCTGAACTAGGCACCCGCGATCTGTTAATTCCTATTAAAGCCGTGGAGAAGTCCGGACGTCTTGAAGTGGCTTCCCGCCTTCAACAGCGCACCACGGCCATCATGCGGTATGCGGTGCAAAGTGGGTTAATTGATTACAATCCGGCGCAGGAGATGGCTGGGGCGGTTGCTTCCAGTAATCGACAACATCGTCCGGCGCTGGAGTTAAAGCGCATCCCTGAGTTGCTTGAGAAAATAGACAGCTATACCGGCAGGCCGCTAACCCGCTGGGCGACAGAACTCACTCTGCTTATCTTTATTCGGTCCAGTGAGCTGCGTTTTGCTCGCTGGTCAGAAATCGATTTTGAAACGTCAATGTGGACTATCCCGCCCGAGCGAGAGCCTATTCCTGATGTGAAACATTCTCAGCGAGGTTCAAAGATGCGTACACCGCATTTGGTGCCGCTTTCAAAGCAGGCGCTGGCGATCCTGAAGCAGATAAAACAGTTCTGTGGCGAACATGAGCTGATTTTTATTGGCGATCACGACCCGCGTAAGCCCATGAGCGAGAACACGGTAAACAGTGCGCTACGGGTGATGGGCTATGACACTAAAGTTGAGGTTTGCGGTCACGGCTTCCGCACAATGGCCTGTAGTTCGTTAATTGAGTCAGGGCTATGGTCGAAGGATGCGGTGGAAAGGCAGATGAGCCATATGGAACGCAATTCGGTGAGGGCGGCGTATATCCATAAAGCGGAACATCTGGATGAGCGCAAGCTGATGTTACAGTGGTGGGCGGATTTTCTGGATGCGAATCGGGAGAGAGCGATTACGCCGTTTGACTATGCGAAGATCAACCGGGGGAATGGCGAGTGAGTTGAATGCCGTTATTCCTAGGCTGATGTTTAAATTAAAAAGACCAACCAGCCCGCTTAGGACTGGTTGGTCGCTGTATTTTTTCAGAATTCCATCTGCCAGGTACAGAGCCGTCAGGCAAAATGGATGTCTGCAATAATGCCTTGAATGTACATATAGTTGCGAGCATCATCGCAAATATGTGCTCATGGATTCTCCAACGCAATGACCTCTGACAAAACTCTAAAGCAAGCGATATCAAATATCACCATCTGGCGCAAAGGCGAACAACGTGCGCCACATAAGCCATTATTGCTGCTATACGTTCTCTCACTCTATCGGCAGGGTCATGGTCGCCTGTTTAACTATGGTTCTGAAATCTACGAGCCCCTGTTGGATCTTCTGGAACGTTATGGACCGCAGCGCCGTGACCAGCGCCCGGACATGCCGTTCTGGCGTCTGAAGGGCGATGGCTTCTGGGAACTACATAACGCGGAACTGTGCTCAACCAGTGGTAGCCGCCAGCCGCCCCGACGTGAACTCATTGAATATAATGTTGCTGGTGGATTTGATGCCGATAATTTTGCGTTGGTGGCAAAAAATCACAGGTTAATTGATACGCTGGCGCAGCAGCTCCTGGAGGCGCATTTCCCGGCCAGTATTCAGGAAGAGATCGCTGACGAGATGGGTTTTGATATTCGCACCTCTCTCCGTCAACGCGATCCGAAGTTTCGCCAGATGGTGCTACGTGCTTACAATTATCAGTGCGCTATCTGCGGCTTTAACATGCGCCACGACAATGCGCCGATTGCTCTGGAAGCTGCTCATATCAGATGGAAGCAGCACCATGGCCCTTGTGAAGTACCTAATGGCCTGGCATTGTGCGCAATCCATCATAAAGCGTTTGATCGCGGTTCGATTGGCCTGGATGAAAATATGCGTGTGGTGGTTTCCGGTGCGGTAAATGGTGGTGGAGTGGTACAGCGACTGTTCTGGGATTTTGCGGGAAAGGCGATTGCGTTGCCACCGGTTAAAGAAAATTATCCGGGCGAGCAGTTTGTTGAATGGCACAGAAAAGAGGTGTTCAGAGGAGAGGGAATCTGAAATAGATTGATTTTTTCTTTAGATTATTAAGTTAGTTATTGATAACGGCTTTATTATGTGGAGGGTATATGGTTAGGCGTAATGTGAAATGGTTGTCTTTCTTTATTTTTATTTCTATTCTGTCTTTATTTCGCGGGTGGTCGTTTATTAAACAGTTTCATCTGTCGGCATTTACTGTACTTGCTGTATTTATTTATGCGTTGTATAGCTATATAAGAATTTCAACTTTTGTAAATAAGATGGAGTTAAATAATAAATTCATTGTTTTTCTTAGGTTGAAGAAATTTGTTTTGTTTTTTAAGCAAGGGACTAAGCTCACTATTTTGGAAAGAAATATTGTCTTTTTTTCAGTTTATATACCTTGTCTGCTTATCATGTGCTTATATTAGGTAAAATGCATGTCATTAATAAATGGTTAAATGTGGGTTTATATAACTAATTCATAGGTGTCATTCCAGTTTTATTAGTTAAATTTGTCGTTCTGCTGCTTCAATGTGCCGAAAATAATTTTTTGTTCTTAAATAAGTATTGGCTGATAAATTGTCTCTCCTTTAATAAAATTTGAAGTTGTTCACGGTTTATAGGGTTCTTCAATTATTAATGTTTTTTCTTTGTTAGCATCTTTCCTCAATGCTATGTATCTTTATAAAGATACGACATAATCTTATTTATCATTTTTAAAATCCTGTATTATATTGCGAAGTATAATAAGCTAAGGAACGAGCCGAAAATAAAAACATGCCTAAATATTGCTAATCCAACCAGTTCATCAAGGCGACAGTCTTTCCATGATGCATTCCTCCAGCCTAGCTGAAACAATGTTGACCATGATAGAATAAATATTCCGGTGGCGCTAACGGCGTCTTTCCATTCTAATGGATAGATAATCCGAAATTTCCCTGAGTAAAATCCAATCGCAATTACTATAAAAAGCACACCCAACATTATTAGCACTGACGCAAGAATGGACTTTCTTAAGTCATCACAATACTCTTCGAGGGAGTGTTTGTGATCATCTGGATTTAGACTGTATTTCCCCGCCTCAAGTTTTCTCTTATATTCATCCTTCTCAAGTTCAAAAGCCATCTTATTGATAGCACCAAGCGTAATAAATTTTTCCTTGTTGAAAAAAATAAAACATTGCTTTATAAATATTTTCTTTTTTGGGTAATTGTGCTGTATTCATATTATCACAAAAAATAAGTAACGATGTTGACAGCAAGAAGCTGTCAACATGAAATTCACATCGTCCAGTGATTCGAAATAACTTCCGCTTGTTTTAAAATTAACTCTACCGCCCCAGGCGTTTTGTCAGGCGGATACTTATAACGGCGCAGAGTCTGGCGAACCAGGATACGCAATCTCGCACGCACGCTCTCGCGCACCTGCCAGTCAACGGTAGTGGATTGCCTCAACTTTAAGGTGACTTCTATAGCCAGTTTCTTAAGTACCTCATCCCCTAACTCTCGGACGGCACTTTCGTTTTCTGCCAGTGCATCGTAGAAAGCGATCTCGTCAGGATTCAGGCCAAGCGCATCATCACGCTTCATTGCAGACTGAAAATCCTTCGCCATCTGGATCAGCTCTTCAATCACCTGCGCCGTCTCAATAGCCCGGTTGTTGTATTTAATCAACACAGCCTGAAGACGTTCTGAATACTTCCTCTCTTGCACTACATTGTTTTTTGTACGGGACTGGATACCGTCATTAATCAGTTTTTCCAGCAGCTCTACCGCCAGATTTCGATATGGCATATCGCGGACTTCCTGCAAGAATTCATCTGAAAGCAAGCCAATATTCGGTTTATCCAGACCAGCCAGCGTGAAAATATCATCCACGCCGTTAGCAATAACGGCATTATCCAGAATCTGTTTCAGCGCGGAGTTCTTCTCAGCCTGGCTTATTTTTTTGTCCACGCTGGTGAATTTGCTGATAGCCGCTTTTACCGCCGACAAGAAAGCAATCTCTAGTTTATAAGGCTGCGCCGCATCCAGCGTACAGCAAAGCGACCAGGCTTTAGTAATTGCCAGTACGTTATCGAGAAAACGCTTCTTACCGTCTTCAAGGCCGAGCACATAGTTTGCAACTGGCACTAGCAACTTCTGCGCATGAGCTTCAAAGCCGGTGTAATCAAAACCCGCTGACGTTGCTGTTTTGGCAAACATACCGTGGATGATGTCCAGCTTTTCCAGCATGATTGCCAGTGCTTCTTCAGCGTTGACGGTCGCATCACCTTTACCGTTTGCATCGGTATAAGTTTTCAGCGCAAGTTTCAGCTCATTGGCGATACCGATATAATCCACCACTAGCCCGCCGGGCTTGTCTTTGAATACCCGGTTGACACGGGCAATAGCCTGCATCAGGTTATGGCCGCGCATCGGTTTGTCGATATACATAGTGTGACAGCATGGGGCATCAAAGCCGGTCAGCCACATATCACGCACTATCACCAGCTTCAGCGGGTCGTTCACATTCTTGAAGCGGGATTCCAGCCGTTTTTTAGTTCGTTTGTTGTAGATATGCGGTTGCAGCATTGCCTTATCAGATGCTGTACCGGTCATCACGATTTTGATTTGCCCTTTTTCAGGATCGTCATCGTGCCACTCCGGACGCAACGCAATAATTTCATCGTAAAGATGGACGCAGATTTCACGGCTCATGGCGACGATCATCGCCTTGCCGTCCATTACGGTATTGCGCTTCTCAAAGTGAGAAATCAGATCGGCAGCGATCTGCTGAAGACGTGGTTTAGCACCAACCAGTTTCTCCAGGCGGCTCCATTCACCTTTGGTTTTTTCTCTCTGATCCAGCTCATCGTCCTCAATCAGTTCTTCAACCTGATCGGACAGCGCCGCCAGCTCTTCATGATTGAGATCGAGTTTTGCCAGCCGGGATTCATAGTGAATAGGCACCGTTGCGCCATCGTCCACAGCGTCCTGAATATCATAAATTGAGACGTAATCGCCAAATACAGCGCGAGTATCGCGATCCTCTGCCGAAACCGGTGTACCGGTAAATCCCAGAAACGAGGCGTTAGGTAGCGCGTCGCGCATATGTTTAGCGTAACCGTATTTATAGACGCCGGTTTTACGATCCAGGTTGGCTTTCATGCCGTACTGGCTGCGGTGCGCTTCATCGGAAATAACAACGATATTGCTGCGTCCATTGAGAATCGGATGGGCGTTTTCCCCTTCTTCCGGGGAGAATTTCTGCACGGTGGTAAAGATAATGCCGCCAGCATCGCGAGTTGCAAGCAGATCACGCAATGTTTCACGGTCATCTGCCTGTACCGGCATTTGCTTGAGCAGCTCCTGTGCCTGGCAGAATGTACCATAAAGCTGGCCGTCCAGATCGTTACGATCGGTCACAACAACAATCGTCGGGTTGCCCATCTCCGGCTGTTGCAACAGTTTGCCGACATAGCAACACATAGAGATGCTTTTACCGGAACCCTGCGTATGCCAGACCACGCCTGCTTTCTTACTGCCTGGCTGAATATTACTGTGCAGTACCAGTTGCTTACCGGTCGAAGCAACGATCGTCGCCTGCACGGCCTCACGCACCGCGTGGAACTGGTGATAACCAGCTATTTTCTTAATTAGCCTTTCATCGTTATTTTCAAACAGAACGAAATAGCGGATATAGTCGAGCAGCAATTCCCGGTTGAAGAAACCCCGTACCATAGTTTCCAGTTGCCATTCCAGCAACGGCTTGTCATTTTCATTGCTGATGGTCTTCCACGGCATAAAACGTTCTTCCGTGGCGGTCAGGGACCCCACACGCGCCAGATAACCATCACTGACAATCAACGCTTCATTGCTGATAAACAGGTCGCGTATTTCATCTTTATAGGTCTGTAACTGGTGGTACGCATCCCAGATATCTACCTTGTCATCGACAGGGCTTTTTAGTTCCACAACCGCCAGTGGTATTCCGTTAATAAAGCAGATGATATCCGGGCGGCGAGGCTGTTTCGTTCCGCTGATAGTCATTTGATTGACCATCATAAAACGGTTGTTTTGCGGCTGGCTAAAATCCACCAGCAGGGCGTGGTCGTGGATAAGTTCTTCGTCGCGACGGTACTGTACCGGAACCCCTTCCAGCAAGCAGTGATGAAAGGCTTTGTTACTGGCAATCAGATCCGGGCTTTCAGCGCGAGTAATACGGGAGATGACCTGTTCGAAGACGTCAGTAGGCAGGTGCGGGTTGATTTTTTGCAGGCAGGAGGTCAACACGGGCGTGAGGAACACATCATGATAGCTGGCGCGTTGCGGATTACTGCCATCAGGGGCAATATCCGGCCCGTGATGAATTTCCCAACCTTGTTCTGCAAACCAGCCCAGGCAAAGCTGTTCTAAATCGTCTTCAGTTAGCATCGGTAACGTCCTGTGTTATACGTGTTCGGCTTCTTCTGTTGTAATTTCAGCTTCATCATGCCCGTTAAAGGTCTGCTTGATCAACTGGTTAAGCTGTGGCAGATACGGCGAAAGCGCATTCTCAAAACGGGTCATATGTTCCACCAGCCAGTCGATCATTTGCGGCCAATTTTCCTGCTGGAAGCCATCTATTTTTTGGCGATATTGAATACGGCAGGCTTTTTTACCAGGTAGCGATAGCCACTCCAGTGGGTTGCCGAATACCTCTTCGACAGATGTGCGGTGTTGTTCCAGCCAGTTCAACGCCATGGTGTTGATGTCTGCCGATGCTCGCGAAATCCATAATTCTACGCGGATTTCCTTCTTGCTGAATATTAGGCTATACGGCATACCACTTATGCCAGAGCCTGCACATAACCAGTGATCCATAGACGGGCTAATGTTGTTATACAGCGTACAGTCGCTGGCATGAAATTTCTCCAGCATCTGCGTCCAGAAGGCCTTGCGCAGGCGTTGGCTCTGTTTCAGTTCACCGCTGGTTGATTGTTCTTCTGCTTCCTTCTGCGCCATACCGATCATGTAGGATTCGGCTTCCGGTGTGGGAATAACCTGACGGATATCGATGAATACATCATTTCCATAACGGTAAGGCGTGACCTTGAAGCACTGGACACGGATATTGAACTGCATCAGCCAGAGCGCAGTATTGGTAACTTCCTTGCGGAAATTTGCCGCAACCATCATCACGCGCTGGGAACGGCTTTGGTTAATTTGCACTTCATCCAGGCTTTCATGTTCGAGGAATTCTGCCAGCACATCAGAGGCTGGGCGGGTTTCTTCTGGATCGTTCTGATCGAGGTAACGCTGGAAGATCTCAACGATATGTTCTTTGCGCAAATTGGCGCAGTAACCCGCATATTTAAGTGCCTGCCAGACGACATCGCGCCCGGAATCGTCGAGCTTGTTCTCGATGATCACCAGATTACCGTCTTTATCGATCGCCAGCAGATCTAACCGCTCTTTGGTGTCGTCAAACCCGGCAAATTCTTTCTGAATAATAAGTAATTCATCATCGCTGCTGCGGGTCAATGCCTGCGGATGCTTCGCCAACCATTCCTGTAAGTGGTAGCGTTCGGTGAAACCCGCGTTAGTGAAGGTGGTTTCCTGAAGCGGTTGCAGGCTATTACTGGGCTGATCGACTTTAAACATAGTCAGCTTCCTTGGCTATTTCCTCGGCTTCCGGTAACGTGATTTCGCCGGAGAGGAGTTTGGGGAGGAGGGTGTCGCGGAGCTGGCTCAAATTATTATTCTCTCTCGCATTATTTTCTATTAATGAATAAATAGTACTTACTTGTTTGGTATAATCTTTAACAAGATTCTCTGGTGGTTTCACAAGAGGGATGGGCTTGAAATTTTTCTTACTGATTTCCGCAAAGGTTGTACCACTAGCACGAGATACTATTTCTGGCATATTTATGGAGCACCACTGTAAAACAAATTCTGGGCTCAAATCTTTATCACACTTCATGGCAATATATCCCTGATTAATAGCTACTGGTATTTTAGCTATTGCTAGGTATCCCACTGGAGCACGTGAAGACATTAACACCGTATTAATAGGTAGTAAGCCGGAGGAAATTTTACCCAATCCAAGTTTCGTTATTTTTCTTTCTGTGTGAAGTAATATTCTATCTTTAAGATCGGATAAATCTTTTGGCGTTGTCCAGTTAATATTTCCATTATCCCAAAATTCAGGTGTTTTGGTTGATGGGGTTGCTCCACCAGCTATATTAATCTCTTTCCCAATTTCGGATAAAGTCCAACTCACCGGAATCTCTCCCAACTCACTTTCCTGCATCGCTGTCGGGAACAACTCAGCGGTAGCCTTAAGTTCAGCATATTTTTCAGGATATTCTCGCTCAAATATAGCCAAAGAATCAGCATCTTTTCCAGAAATTACTGTCATGGCAGCAAGCGTTGCATCTTCCAGCGAACCACCGGCCTCCAGTACCGCAATTTTGGCTTTTACCGGCTCAAAATCAACAAACCAGCTTTTGAACAGGGCTTGTGCCATTTGTTCAAGAGTTTGGTTTATTCTATTGTTATTGAATACTTTCCCTTCCTGCGATTCAATAAACTTACTTATACGATAAGCATCGTCAACCGATAAAACATCAACAGAAATATTACTAATCAGATCTCTACTAACATTTGGAAAAGTTGAGCCTGTAGCCGCAGCCAGTAATTCAGGCAGACAGGCTTCTAATACTGCTTTAACATATGGGGTAGGATATCCGTTTCGGCCCCGTATTGCAGCAAGTCCTCGACCTATACAATATTTTTGATCAGAATAGTTCATCTTCCCAGTTGTTGAACCACGAACACAAAATAAAATATCGCCTGGTAACGATGTTTTTTTTTCAAACGCAGTATGCTGCACCGGCAGGGGGTAGCGGTCGGTAAATTCAGTAGGCCCATTCAGTAAAGGTAATCCGATCCCCTCATTATTAACCTCTTCACCTTTAGGTGATTGACCCATAATTATTTCTGCGATGTGTGAGAATTGGACCTTAAAACTCATAACCCAGCCCCCCTAAATTCACCTTAATCTGCGCTTCCAGTTTGGCGCTCTCTTCTAGCTGGTCTTTGAGTTGTGCCGTCAGTCGCGTCATTTTTTCTGCAAATGGCTCATCATCTCCTGCCTGCTCGGCAGCACCGACATAGCGCCCAGGCGTCAGTACAAAATCATTTTTCTGGATATCTTCAAGGGTTGCAGAAAAACAGAAACCAGCTTCATTTTCATAATCTTTATCAGCCTGCCAAGCATGGAAAGTATCGGCAATCTTGCGGATATCATCCGTCGAAAAGTCACGTAATACGCGGTCTTTCATAAAACCAATCTGGCGAGCGTCGATGAACAACACTTCACCTTTGCGATGCGCTTTACCATTACCACCTGATTTATCTTTAGTCAGCAGCCAGATACAGGCCGGGATTTGGGTGTTGGTAAACAACTGTCCCGGTAAAGCCACCATACATTCCACCAGATCCGCCTCAATAATAGCCCGACGAATTTCCCCTTCACTATTGGTGTTAGAGCTCATCGACCCATTCGCCAACAACAGTGCCATCGAACCTTTCGGTGCCAGGCTTCGATAAAGCGATCGCTGGAAACGAAGAACCCACCAGACCCCATCGCCGGGTCATATACGCGGCCATTGTAGGGCTGGAGCATTTCAACAATCAGCGTAACGATGCTTTTCGGCGTGTAATACTGGCCGCCCTGTTTGCCTTCCGCCAGTGCAAACTGACCAAGGAAGTATTCGTAAACGTGGCCGAGAATATCTTTGCTCTTCAAATTGAGCTTCACGCCATTGTATTTGGGTTCGCTGAAACTGGTATCGGAGAAAACGTTAATCAGGCTAATTAGCAGGTCGTTACCAAGCTGATAGTGTCCGATACGGTTAAGGATGTTTTTCAGTTTCGGGTTGCTGTTTTCGATAGTATCCAGAGCGATATCAATCAGCTTCGATACTGACGTCATGACGATATCTTTGCCGCTATCGTCTTTCCCCAGAATCGTTCCTACAGGTAGAGCAGCATTGGTTTTAAGCGTTTCCCAGCGAGCCAGTTTGGGTACCCAGAAGACGTTTTTCTCAGTGTAGTAATCCTGAACTTCCAGCTCTTCTGCGATCGCCTGCTGGTACGCCTCTTCTGTGTCGTAATCGTCACGAGACAGCGCGTAAATGTTGTCCGGGTTGGACTTGTCTTCAAACAGTCCTTTCAGCTCCTTCTGGCGGGCGTCAAAGGCATCTGAAACATACTTCAGAAAGATAAGCCCCAGTACCACATGCTTGTAGTTGGCCGCGTCCATATTGGCGCGTAGCTTGTCTGCGGCTTTCCAGAATTTAGAATCCAGATCGTTCAGAAATTGCTGTTCAGCGTTGTCCATTAAAACCTCAAAAAATCATCTGATCCTGGTTTGGCGTCCAGGTTGTGTAAAATCGGGGAAATTGCCAAGGATCATACCCTGACGTCAGAGCGATACCAAGATGTAGGACTGATTTCCGCATCAATACCTTGTGGCAAGGGGGATTACATTTTTACACTTGTAGATGCAAAATAACGGTATTTTCCACCTCCCTATCGGAGCATCTTACGCACTATGACCTCTCTCGTTTTTTCCTATTCTCATGCAGACGAAGCTCTGCGCAATGAGCTTGAGAAGCATCTTTCCCCCCTGAAACGCATGGGCAAGATCACGACATGGCATGATCGTCGCATCATTCCAGGACAAGAGTTTGAGAACCAAATAGATCATTACTTTTCTCAGGCTGATATCATCCTGTTGTTAATTAGCAGTGATTTCATCGCTTCTGACTATTGCTATCAGGTAGAAATGACCAACGCTCTGGAGCGACATAACCGGGGCGAGGCTGTGGTCATTCCTGTGATCTTAAGAGAGTGTGCCTGGCATCAGTTACCGTTCGGCAGCATTATGGCAGCGACAATTGATGGTAAACCTATCACCAGGTTTGCCAGCCACGATGAGGGTTATGTTCAGGTTGTCGATGCCGTTTCCCGCGCTATTGCCAATTTGGAAGCGAAAAAGCCGCAACAGATTGTGCACACCCCAGATCCGGCTAATCCAATGCTTCAGGCGACGGATACCGTTTTTACGCCACGTTCCAGCAATCTTTCTTTGCCAAAGCGTTTTACAGACCTTGATAAAGATCGTGCCTGCCGTGACGGTTTTGAATATGTCGCCCGTTATTTTGAAGGCTCGCTGACTGAACTCAAAAAACGCCATGCCGGGTTAGAGGTCGATTTTAATAAGCGTGACGCAGATGCCTTCACTTGTGCAATCTACATTGGGGGAAGCAAAGTAGGTCAATGTGCAATCTGGCGTAATAGCGGGCGAAATATGGGGATGGGCGATATCATTTATAGCCAGGATGGTACAATTGGCAATGCTTACAATGAAAGCTTTACCATTGGCGATAACGGCCAGATTCTCGGGTTTCGCCCATCAATGGGCGTCTTCAGCCTTGGCTACTCAAGGGATACCTTGCTCACTAACGAGGGTATGGCTGATCATCTATGGGATATGTTTTTTGAGCCAATAAAACACCGGGCTCGTTAACATGGCCTGGGCGTTACTCCGTAATACTTGTCTATTTATTGGCTTATAAATATTTTCAGCACTAAATCATTTTAGTAAGTAGCAGATATCTTTTCCCGGCTAACACAAAATACGACAGGTCGTGTCGTATTTTGATGGCGCTTTTACCAAAGATTGTGATTAATTCATTTTATTTCAATGGATTAATCAACGCTTCGCTTCTTCGCCATTTTTTCTATCCACTCCCCTTTGGTACGACATAATGTGTCGTACCTGTACGGCATAATCTCCCGTATCAATACCATGATATTTTGGGCGAACAGGACTGTCCCCGCCATGAAAACACAAAACGATCATTATGACCGTCTGTCAGTCAGGTTATCGATCATTATCACCCGCTTACTGGCTGGCGAATCTCTGGAGCTTAAAGCATTAGCTGATGAATTTGGTGTCTCAGAACGCACCCTACAGCGAGATTTTCAGCAACGCCTGATCCATCTGGATCTTGAGCATTCCAGCGGAAGCTATCGACTTACCCGCCGAACGGGCCGGGAGCACTCACCCAACACCTTTGCGTTTATCCGTAACTCCGGGATTTCAGGGATTATTCCGGCTCAGAATCGCAGGTTAATTCGACTGATTACTAGTAACTCCGGAAGCTCGCCGTGCCTTATAGGGCATGGAGGGCTGCCATCTCCAGTTACACAAACCGCCTGTTTTCTGGAACTGGCGGAAGCTATCCGCGACTACCGCGCCGTTACATTATTAGTTAACGGTAAAAGCTACGAAGCAGTAGCTCCCCGCCGTCTGATATTTCAGTCCAAAAACTGGTTTCTTGTTGCTACCCGCACCAGAAATTTACAGGTGTTTCGGATGGAAGATGTTAACGCCGTAACCGTTCTGGATACCTCTTTTCGCAGAAAGCCTGAACTTGACGCTCTGACTGCCAGTGAAGAGTTTATTTCAGCCCTCCCTCACTTTCGTTTCATAAGTGACGTAATTCAGACCTTCAGAGAGTAACAGACCACGTTCATTTCAAATTAAAAAGGAGACATCGTATGGATGACCCGGTAAAGGGCGAAGGCCGGATGATTACTGATGCCAGTGGCGTCACCAGAAGGGAAGGCGGGATTTTGGGAATGTGGAGCAATATATTTCCAGAACGTAATGGTAGCAACGAGCAAAAAGGTGATAGCAAGCCGCACATACCCGACATCAGGGATATTCTTGATATTTTCCCTCAGCCACTGCGGGAAAAGCTGTTGAACAAAATCAGTGAAGCCATCGACTATGAACCCGTGATTGGTGTCATGGGAAAAACAGGCGCGGGGAAAAGCAGCGTATGTAATGCGCTGTTTAAAGGGGAGGTTTGTGCAGTTAGCGACGTTGAGGCATGTACTCGCGAAGTTCAGGAATTGCGTATACGCTTCGGCAAACATTCGCTAAAGATCATTGATATACCTGGTGTCGGTGAGAATGCCCGGCGGGATAAGGAGTATGAAGATTTATACCGTAATTTGCTTCCCTCCCTGGATCTCATCCTGTGGGTAATAAAAGGAGACGATCGGGCCTTTTCTGCGGATGAGCATTTCTACAACAATGTTCTGCTCCCTGCTGGTGGGGGTGAGCGCGTTTTATTCGTCCTTAACCAGGTTGATAAAATTGAGCCATTCCGCGAGTGGGATACTCATCTGCATCAGCCATCTCCTGCACAGCGCATCAACATCGAAAAGAAAGAAGCCTACATTACTGAACGATTTGGTTTTACGCACTATCCGGTGACACCTGTCTCCGCCGATGAGGGCTACAACATTCTTCGTCTGGTAGAGACTATTATTCGGGCTTTGCCTGATCGGGCTAAAAGTAGCACGGCTTCGCAGTTTAAGGATGAGTTCAAAACCGAAGAGGTCAAGACGGAAGCAAAAAACGGCTTCGGCAGCGTAATCTCCGGGATACTCGACGACGTTATTGATTCTTTTCCGTTACCAAAGCCTGTCAAAGAGCTTACCCGTAAGGGTAAAGACAAACTTATCGAGTGGGCTGGTAATGCCTGGGACCATTTTTTTGGATAGGGAAGTGCTTAATGAAACTAATCATTATACCTGCATTGTTTGTATCTTTATTTGCATTCCACCCTGCTTATGCAGTCGGGACCTATGACCTGCAATGTATGCTTGATAACGGCGAGCAAATGACACTCAGCCACGTAAGCAATACCGTTTATATCAGTTTTGAAACGCCAGGTGGTGACTCCGAAGAGAGCGGCTCTGTTATTAAGCTGGATATTCCTTCCGGCGAAGCGAAACAGACTCTGGCGGCTAATCCGGGAGCAGGAACCGCTTCTTTCACATTACGTGGAGAAAATGAAGATATCGAAGGCGCGGTTGCAGTCAATTACTCAGAATATGATGGTACAGGTGATGCTTATTACACCGCCATGAATTCAATGGGGCAGGAAACCAGCACCGTATCATGCAAGCCGGGTACCATTAAGGTTTCCAGAAGCCTCCTTCAGAATGGCATTAATAGCGTTGGTAGCCAGCAGGCTAATAAACCTGCTCCCTCTCAACAACAGCAGGCACAGCAATCTACGACACCACCATTTAAAGTTCAGTTCGGCAGCTCTGTCAGTAATGAAGGCTGGAATACCAAATATGGTGTTATTCAGCTCACTTTCACTGATGACAACGTGGTGCTGAAATCCATTCGGGTAAACAGAGGGAACTGTAAAATGGAGAGCGTCGGTAACAGAACCCTGCCAGCAAAATATAAATTCGGTGATGTGGCTACGTTCAAATATATGAAGTGTGACCGTATCATTGAAGCTGACATTGTGACCGATACGGGTAGCTGGACATTTAATTCATAATTTTACCTGTGGCTGCATCCGGGGAATTCCTGCTAAATAAGCAGGCTATTCCCCGGTTAATTATTTTTCGACAACGTTAAACGAAACGTATTTCATCCGGGTATAATGAAGTTACGCGTCGATAGATGCACAGCAACGGCCCTGTCAGACGCTTATTGATATAGCATTTGTGCTGATTAATGCTTACGGGGAAGGCGTGTAGAGAGAGTGTCAGGGAGATTAATTGCGGGATTCTGCAATACGTTCCGTCAGCCAGCGTTTAACTTCACTTTCCCGCCAGCGGGAACTACGCCCCAGCTTGATAGGCTTTGGAAACTTGCCTTCACTAATCAGTTTATAAAACCATTTGTCAGTCAGGCCAGTAAACGTGGTAATAAATGCCATCGTCACCAGTTTGTCATTCATCAGGTCAGTATCGGTATTCGGTTGATTGTTCATGACGATTGTCCTTCTGTCTTTACGTTGATAAAAGACAGGAGCAGCAACACTAACCCATTGATTTAAGATGATGTTGCATACTCCGCCATTACAATCACTTCTCCGGTAATAAATTACTTATCCCTGACTACAACCAAAGTTACGTTCACCGTCATCGTGGTTTTTGGTGTACTCCTTCGCCAGATAACTGATGTGGTATATGTAGCTGCGGAAAAAGTCCGTATTTGTGCCATTTCTGCGATCCAGTTCATAAGAGACGCCTGGTAAATGAAAGGGGACTTTATTTGCCATATCTCCGGTACGCCTAAGCGCCACAGCCCATGCCCGCGCCACCATTCCCACCAGCAATCCGCGAGGTTGCGCTGAATTCTCCGTATTCAGCATGGTATTCCTGAATACTTCCCGATTAACCAACAACAGCATGTGATAATGTTTGTTGCCATTCAGTTCACCAAATTCTCTTACCCATGCATATCGCAGCTTACAGGGATAAACACGTTTACCGTCTCTCCTGCGACGTTGTAAATATGCTGCTATCTGTGCTTTCAGTGAGGCTATAAAACGGGTAATAACCGCAGAGTCATACCCTTTATGGCTATTATCCACTGGCAGTAATAAATCCACTCTGAAAGCCAGTATTCTGGCGTAATCCTCCATCGCATAGCGAGTAATCTCTTCCAGACGTTTCATATAGTGTGCATTAGGCTTGCCATAACGTTCATTCAGTTTCATGCTTCAGTTCCTTGTGGTTGGTTACATATCCATAAGTGCTGTAGTAACTTTTCACTGAGCTATGCCGATCTGGATTACTTTTCCCTGTCTCTGGTGTCATCCCTCTATATGCTGAATCTAATGAATGAGTGATAAACATAATATTAATACCGGCAATGTTGATTCATAAAGAAAGGGGGATAAAAAGAGTAGAAGCCCGGTATTTACTGGTGTTCGTAGTTAATTATCTGTTCCTGAAGATAAAGAATTTCACTCTTAAGTTATAATTAATACATTGATCTAATCTATGAGTTGCGGTCATAAATGACATCTTCCAGATGTCAACTCGTTATCCTGGGAGGTTTCACCCGTAAAGCCACCAGGGCTATACGTGGAAAAATTTAAGACTATCCAGCCGTTTTCTACGGGCGGAAGCTGTGAGTATGGTGATAAATAAAAAACTACGTTAATGGTACTCTATTACTATGGAATAACACGATATTACTACGTATTTTCCACTTTTATTGATTTATTGCTACGGTTTTACTTCGAAAACACGTCATAATTACGCTATTGCTTTTTGCTGATTTAACAAGGATGACGAGGTAGAACAATGGCCGTTAATGTGCGCTCATCAATAGCAGTGAAGGACATCCGAACCAGCAGGTTCCTCTTCTGGTACATCAGGAAAAACATTCATGGAGCAAATCAATTTGCGTTTGACGGGAACAATCCAGATACATCTCTTTCGGAGAGAATTATTAATACAGCCCTCGAGGCCGGGTATCCCGACCCCATTCAGCGAAGTAATTTTATTCGCTCACTGGAGCTGGCAATTAATACGACACTTCTGCCGGAGAAATATTTTAGTTGGTTAAAAGAAAATGAAAGAGCGACGTTCTGGCTATGGGGCGTGATGTGTCTTGATTACCGCTGTATGGAGTCAATTAACGAAAAGCTGGGCACAAATTTAAACACTAACTGGTATCAGAAAGCCGGAATAACAGATTCTCCTGCAAGTCATAGCGAAAGATACTCAATCATCGTTGCATTACTGGACTATATTAATATTGAGACTAATCAGGCACCGTTGATGAGACAGTGGCTATATGAGAGGCTTGTATTCTGGAGGGCAAATGAACATCAGAGAATAAAATTACGCTGGCTTAATGAGGATAATGACGAAGTCTGTATATGGGCTTATAATTACATTAATAAATTCCAGAAAGAGCACGGTAGTAATATAGGAAGCCAGTTGGACCCCGTTCAGATCCCGGAACCACTTAATAGTGTAGAAACCTATCACGCCGTTTATGCCATGCTGGATTTATGGTCAGCGGATGATGATCTCCAGCAGAAAGCGGTAAAGAAAATAAATAAAGCGTTTTACCAAAAAAACTTCAGACGTAAACTTTCTGAAAAACGGGAACGGGAGTCTATCAGTGATACGCATAAAGAGCGTCTGGATTTTCTGGTTAAATTTTACAAGTCAGATAAAATATCTGTTATTGAAAGGTTAATAGACGAAAGGGTTCAGGGAATAGAAACAAGATTATCCCGTGGTTAAGATGTTATTTCAATCAACTTATATTCTCCCGGTGATAATCACCGGGAGAATTCAGATATGTATTATTTCAGCACTATATCACTTTCATATATGCACTGCCGGAATGTAATTTAATATCTGCACGTACCTGTTATTTTATCCCACCTATACTACCGTCCGTTTTAATCACGCATTAAATTAGCCGCAATTTTTCAGAAGCTGCGGCCTGTTTTTTATATTCTTTATTAAGGAATTCACCATGAAATTAGCCAGCCGCTTTGGTCACGTAAATCAAATCCGTCGCGATCGCCCATTAACGCATGACGAAATGATGCAGTATGTCCCCAGCGTATTTGGGGAAAATAAGCACGAATCACGCAGCGAACGCTATACCTATATTCCCACCATTACTCTGCTCGATAACCTCCAGCGTGAAGGATTTCATCCTTTCTTTGCCTGCCAGACCCGCGTTCGTGATGTGGGTAAACGTGAGCATACAAAACACATGCTGCGTCTGCGCCGGGAAGACCAGATCACTCGCAACCAGGTGCCGGAAATTATTCTGCTCAACAGCCATGACGGTTCCAGTTCTTATCAGATGCTGCCAGGGCTGTTCCGTTCTGTTTGTTGTAACGGGCTGGTCTGTGGCGAGTCGTTTGGTGAAGTACGGGTACCGCATAAAGGCAATGTGGTGGAGAAAGTGATTGAAGGCGCTTATGAAGTCCTCAGTGTTTTTGACCAGGTTGAAGAGAAACGCGATGCCATGCAGTCGCTGATGCTGCCACCCCCTGCGCAACAGGCGCTGGCAAAGGCGGCGCTGACTTACCGCTTTGGCGAAGAGCACCAGCCGGTGACGGAATCCCAGTTGCTGGCTCCGCGCCGCTGGCAGGATGAATCCGGCGATCTGTGGACGACCTACCAGCGAATTCAGGAGAACCTGATCAAAGGTGGTTTAAACGGGCGCACGGCAAAAGGTGGACGCACGCACACCCGCGCCATTAAAGGCATCGATGGCGATGTCAAACTCAACCGCGCCCTTTGGGTGATGGCTGAAAACATGTTGCAACTGGCCTCATAAACAACGCTATTAATAGTAAAGGAAACACGATGTCTGAACTGATGCTAACACCGGTATTTTCGGTGAGTGAACAACGCGTTATCCGCCGTGCGATGCGTCTGCTGGAGAAATATCAACGCAATCCTGGCGAATCTTTTCTTTCCTCTGACGCCACAAAAACCTGGCTGCAACTGCATCTGGCACGACAGGAGCGGGAAATGTTTGTTGTGCTCTATCTCGATAACCAGAACCGACTGCTGGAACACGAAACGCTATTTCTCGGCACGATTAACAGCACGGAAGTACATCCCCGTGAGATTGTGAAATCAGCGCTACGGCACAATGCCGCAGCAGTGATCCTTGCGCATAACCATCCCTCCGGCGTGGCGGAACCCAGTCGGGCCGACAGACTCATTACAACGAATATTGTTAAGACACTGGATTTGGTGAAAGTGAGGGTGCTGGATCATTTCATTATTGGGGCGGGGGATGTCCTCTCTTTTGCCGAACGGGGCTGGCTGTAATGCTGCAAAAGGACAAGGTCATGCAACAAGAATGGGGGCTTCCCTGTACCGTAACACCACGCTTCACTGCTCGACTGGTACAGGAAAGACATAACCTGCATTACCTGGCTGATCGGGCCGCAATCACCGGGAAATTCAGCTCCCCGGATCTGCTGCATATCGACCAGGCTTTTCCGGTGCTGATGAAACAACTGGAGCTGAAACTGGCTGACGGTGAACTCTCCCCCTGGCAACAACGTACCGTCACGCTATACGCCAAAGGACTAACCTGCGAAGCCGATACGCTGGGTTCCTGTGGTTACGTCTATATCGCTATTTATCCCACTCAACGCTGAGTTTTAACCTCCTTAATACGGAACATCGTTATGAAAATTATACCTGCAACGACGCTGCGGGCGACGACGTCATATCTGTCGCCTGTCGTGGTCTGGCAAACATTACTGGCCCGCCTGCTGGAGCAGCACTACGGGCTGAATCTTAATGACACACCATTCAACAATGAAAAGGTGATTCAGGAACACATAGACGCCGGGATCACTCTGGTCGATGCCGTCAATTTTCTGGTGGAGAAGTACGAATTGATCCGTATCGACAGGAAAGGATTTAGCTGGCAGGAACAGACGCCTTATCTTCGTGCGGTCGATATTTTGCGGGCGCGGCAGGCTACAGGTCTGCTGCGCCGCTGCTATAACACCACGGCACGGTGAATCTGCGAGTCTCCTTCCCGATTTACATCGCCAAAATTACTTCTCTCATAACTCCCTGCATAATGCGCCTGCTGTTCATGGCTGGCGCATTTGCTTTTATACGGACAAAAGATTATGCAAACAGAAGCTGAAGTCTTAACCGATCATAACGAACTAATTTGCTCGACCAGTATTGAGCGCATCGTCACAGGACGTGATAGTGCACTGAACCAGATAGCGACGTTAATCCAAAAACTTCATGATATCTCCAGCCTGACATCCAGTATTGGCGGTGATGTGGCTGGAACCTGGGCAATGCGGAATGGATATGCCTTTGACTGCTGGCTGATGCAGCCAACCGACAAAGCGATGCCGGTGATCACCCGCAATATCGACCGCAGCATCTGGCGCGATCTCATGCTGAAGTCCGGGATGTTGACTCTGATGGATGCCGAAGCTCGCAGTCAGTGGGCAAAGAACCTGGAGGAGGGCGATCTCCCGGCGATTAGCGAAGCCAACATCCTGAGTACCTTTGAACAACTTCACCACAATAAGCAGGATGTTTTCGAACGTGGGATTATCAATGTATTTAAGGGATTGAGCTGGGACTACAAAACCAATAATCCCTGTTATTTCGGTAAGAAGATTATCGTTAACAATCTGGTGAAGCATGACAGATGGGGCTACAGCCTGAACTGGGGCTGGCGGCGAGATCAGCTTGCCGATCTGGAGCGTATGCTCTATTTGCTGGATGGGAAGGCCATTCCCGATAACCGGCATGATATCTCCATCCGGTTTATGGATTTTGTGCGCGATAATCCGCATCAGCAGATTTTTGAAGATGAGTTATTCACTATTCGCTACTTTCAGAAAGGCAGTGGGCATATCACTTTCAAGCGACTGGATCTGGTGGATAAGATGAATGATATCGTGGCGAAGCACTTTCCGTCAGCGTTATCAGCAAAATGAATGTCGTATGTTTGCTATCTAAAATGTCGTATTTTTGCTACTCTTTATGCAATGACTCTGGAGGCGAATATGACGATAAAAGCACGCATTCAGTCACGACTGAAACGTTCTAAACGTTACGTATTCACTCGTGACGACTTTAAAGATATTGCAGGCTACGATCAGGTTGGTCGGGTATTGCGCGAGCTTGTCAGGGAAGGGCAACTGTTGAAGGTTGGTTATGGCGTGTATACCAAAGCACGGCGGAACGGTATTACAGGCAAGGTAATGCCAGCGGCTCCCGGAGGCTCTTCAGCGGTGATTGTCGAAACGCTGGAACGCCTGAAAGTACGCTATCGTTTTGCTGGCGCAACGCAGGCATACAATAGCGGTACTTCTACGCAGATCCCAGCTTCACCCGAGATAAAAACCCCCCGGCGTTTTAAACGCGTATTATCTGTAGGGAACAGCAGATTAAATGGATGATTTAACCACTCTTTTTTCTGAAGTGGCTGACGCGCTTGGTATTGAGTCTGTCGCAATTGTGGAAAAAGATCACTATATCGTTGAGCTTTTGCAATTGCTTAAACCTCTGGTGTTCGATACTCATCAATTGGTGTTTGCCGGAGGAACCGCTCTGGCAAAATCAGGTGTCGCACTTAATCGCATGTCGGAAGATGTGGATATCAAACTGGTGCCTAAGGATGCATTTCAGGCACTTTCCCGCACTCAGCGAAAAAATACCCGTAAAGAAATTGTTCAGGCAGTTTCCAGTGCAATAGCTTCATCGGGTGTGTTCAATTTTGATGATGATTACCCAAAAGTGACGCGGGATGAATATCGTTATAATGACATACCTGTTCGTTATCCACAGCGAGTGGTGCAGGCACCTTGTTTGCGTCCTTTTATCCGGCTGGAATTGATGGAAGCGAAGTTACTGGAGCCTTCTGAATTACGGGATATTCATTCACTGGTAACAGGGATCACGGGAAAAGCGGCTATTGTTTCAGCGTTTCCATGCGCAACTATCATTAGCACACAGGCAGAAAAGCTGGTGGCGATGTTACGTCGTACTGCGGCAGTTGTGCGAGATGTTGAGCGATTTGATGATGCATCGCTGGTACGTCATATCTACGATACAAACTGTATTGTTGAGACGAGTCATGTTGATATGAGTCAGCTCGTTGATTTTGTTCAACAAACTATTGAGCAGGACATTCAGCGTTACGGCAACCAGTACCCGCAGTTTTGCGCGTCTCCAGTTGATGAGCTAAAAATGGGACTGGATGAGTTGGCGAACAATCCTCTCTACGAGATGCGCTATCAGCAGTTTGTTTCGCCAATGGTGTATGGAGAGCGAAAGATCACATGGGATGAGGCTTACTCCAGGTTTAGGAGCTTAGCGCTAGCCATCCTGAATGCTTGATATGCAGCATTGTCTTTACTTGAAATTCTGAAATTATCTAAACCATAGAGATGATTTTTATGATCCAGTCTTTCTCTTGTTGAGATAGTTCCAGTTTGCTCACTCGTGTTAAGAAGGTATTGATCACCTGAACATCCGAATTGGTGAGCCTATTTAATAGAGCGGGTGGTATACCTTTACTAACAATCGCTTTGCGGTGACTTTCGTAGTTTTTATTACTCATTGTTGATCCTCAAATATCATTGTATGGCGGCATTGATCGTTTCCAGCAACCTTTACTTACTCACTTCGAACTGCATCCTCGTAGACTGTTCCACTACAATAATCGAAAAGGCGTGGATGTCCATTCAGGTATCCCGCTAATACGTATAGCAATAACAATGGTTTATGCGGTGCGCGCTGTTCACCCTTATGCCAGATTTTTATATTGGCAATTGCCTGCTGTAGCGATTTACTGGAAGCCATTGATATCCCTGGCAGTGAAATAATTGCGATCATGCTCGCAAATTTTCTGCTGTTCAAGCCTGCAAGTGAAGATATATTACTTTGATCTCATTTGTTTTTTTGCTGCTTGTTCTGAGAACGTATAAGGACATTCTCTATGAATAAACTCCCCGATCATCTTCCGCGGCGGTATATCATCGAAGCTATTCATTTATGGGATGCGGGAGAAACTCATCAGTTCCAGCCTGCACGGTTGTATGAAATTGAATATCATGGCCGACGTTACCCCTCGAAGGCGATTGCTGGCATCGCAGCGACATTGATGACGGGGACGCAATTTACCCCTGCGGATTTCACCGGCGGAATAAAATCTAAATGCGTCAAACTACTTATAGATCAGGGATTTCATATTCATCAGGATAAAGCCGCTGCGGCTCCCATAGCCGATGTTCTGTTCCCGGATGAGTTGCCGTCGCAGGGGACCTACGTTGAAGGTGCGGCGATAAAGGTGACGGTAAACCGCTATGAACGCGATAAAAAAGCTCGCGAGAAAGCAGTCGAATATCACGGATGCCAGTGCAACGTATGCGGCGTTGATCTGGTGAAGATCTATGGCGATATCGCTGAGGGCTTTATCCATATGCATCACCTGGTGCCGCTTTCAGCCGTTAAAGAGGATTACCTGCTGGATCCAGTTAATGATTTGCTTCCTGTGTGTCCTAATTGCCATGCGATGTTGCACCGACGCAAACCACCTTTTACGCCGGAGGAGTTAAAAGCGTTGATGGATGCGAATAAATCAAATTAATGAACGCTCACTTTTCACGCCAAAACTGCAAAATTGCTTCTACAAACCTGTCAGAAATAACCCCCCGACGGGCTGCCGTGCTGAAATGACTGCTTCGCAGTGCCGTCGTCCAGTTCTCCGGTGACCGGTACGCTGAACCGTAATATCCCGTGCTTA
>PPYE01030392.1_pt1 | contig 23694 bp, 19 predicted proteins | sample 1559881 | NCBI WGS metagenome assembly PPYE01 (sample SAMN08240022, study PRJNA423297) | Human gut metagenome, whole genome shotgun sequencing project. | reverse complement strand
CTGGTTAATGAAACTTTTGGCGAAATGCCGTTAAAAAATATGATATAAGAATAATTAGGGAAAGTGACTTTTCCCGATGAAGTTACTATAACAGAAATCCCCTTCCTATACAAGCTGGTTGTTTAAGAAGTATTGTTTAAAACTGTTTAAAGAGTGTTGCTATAGAAATAACTGTAACAGTCCGGAAAAAACAATCCGGCTATCTGAAATTCAAATTTCAGGACAGCCGGATTTCCGTTTTCCTCCTTCTTACTTATGAGACATATACCGGTTCCATTCCAAGCGTATCCTCTTCCTCCGTATGCTCTGCGTAGTACTGCGCCTGTGCGTTCCACAAACGTGCATACAGACTGTCTTCCCCGGCCAGTAGCTCCTCATGTCCGCCCCTCTGGACCAATCGTCCTTCCTCAAAGACTGCAATATCATCGCAGAACCGGCAGGAGGAAAGGCGGTGGGAAATATAAACGGCGCTCTTGCCGCCCACCAGCTTTTCAAAACCCGAATAAATCTCATACTCTGCAATAGGATCAAGCGCAGCCGTCGGCTCATCCAGGATAATAAAGGGCGCATCCTTATATAAGGCCCTGGCCAGCGCAATCTTCTGCGCCTCCCCGCCCGATATCTCCACACCATCCTTATCAAAATCCCGGTATAAAGGCGTATCAAGCCCTCTGGCCATTTCCTTCAGCCTGTCCCCGAAGCCGATCTGCCCCAGGCTGGACGCCACCCTTTCCCGGTCTATATCCACAGCCGCAGCCACATTCTGTCCCAGTGAAAAAGAAAACAGCCGGAAATCCTGGAATACCACGGAAAACAGTTCCAGATATTCCTCATAATTATATTTGCGGATATCGATTCCGTTCAGAAGGATTTCTCCCTCCGTGGGATCATACAGACGGCAGAGAAGCTTGATAAAAGTGGTTTTGCCGCTGCCGTTTCTCCCGACTACGGCAAGATGCTCACCAATCCGCAGCTTCAGGGAAAGATGCCGCAGCGCCCAATCTGAGGAACCAGGATACCTGAAGCTCACATCCCTGAATTCTATTTCAAATTCATTGTCATCCCTTTTTTCCACAGGAATGCTGCCCTGATATTTCACAGGCCTGGAATCAAGAATCCCAAGATAATTTTCAATAAAAGGAGTCTCTCCCCGCAGTTCCGCCAGGCCGCCGGCCATTTCGGAAAAACCTCCGGTAAACTGTGTCACAGCCCCCACATACTGTACTATCATTCCGGCGCCGAAGGCGCCTGCAATGGCTCTCGCCCCTATGAAAAAATAAACACAGCCGCTCAGAAGTATGCCCAGGCCCGCCTTCATCATTTCATAAAAACCGGTAAGAAGACCCTTTTTTCCCAGCCTGTCAATATCCAGGGACTTTTTCAATCCTTCCAGAAGAAGCTTTTCTTCTCCATAAAGACGAATCTCCTTCCCATATTTATATTGCGTGCATTCTCCAGAATAGTAAGCAAAACTCCGGTTTCCCTCCATGAATTCCTTATAAAACTGCATCTCCCTTTCCGTCTTCCTGCGATTCAGGCACACAGTACACACCAACGCTCCAGCCAGAAGAAGCAGCATCAGCAGGGAAGCCAAACCAGAGGTAAAAAACGAGGTCCCCCCTCCATAACCCAGAAAAGCCGGTACAGCGAAAACAACCGAAGCCGCAATGGTGCAAATCCCTTTCACCATCCTCTGCACATTGTAGATTGTCCCCCAGCACAGGGCTCCATCCATCGTCTTTCTTTCCAGATAGTACCTTTTCTTATTCTGATATCCCGCATCTCCCAGGTTTTCAAAGTCGGTCTTCAGGAATGTATCTCCCACACTACGCAGTTCCTTCCACATCACCTTACTCTGGGCGACGCTGTTTATTTTCCCGATTCCCTGTGAGAATAAAAAAACGGTCAGGTTGCATATAAGCGTAAGCAGTACATAGCTTCCCAGCCTTTGCGCATCCCTGCCTCCTATCAGCTCATTCAGGATTCTGGCGCTGAAATACAGATTCACAAAAGGACCGGCAACCTGCAGCATGGCCTGCGCTGTTACGCACCACCAAAGCTCAGGCGCAAAGCCGTGGTAAATTTTGACCAGGCGCAGCAGCAGATGCATCTGATATTTGTAGCGTTCCCTTTTTTCCGTTTTCATACCGCAGGCCTCCCTTCCGCTTTTTTCTTATAATAATGGCTCTGAACCTCATACATATGGGCATAAGCGCCTTTGGCCGCCATAAGCGCTTCGTGATTCCCCGTCTCCGTAACCCTTCCGTTCTCAAGAAACAAAATACGGTCGCAGAACCGGGTGCTGGAAAGCCTGTGGGAAATATAGAGTGAAGTCCTTCCTTCTGTCAGCTCCCCATAGCTTTGATAAAGTTCATTTTCAGCGATGGGATCCAGTGCGGCCGTAGGTTCATCCAGGATAACAACAAACGCCTTTTTATACAGTGCCTTTGCCAGCAGAAGCTTCTGCCTTTCCCCGCCGGACAGCTCTACCCCATCCTCATTCAGCTCCCGGTTCAGCAGGGAATCCATTCCATAAGGCAGCTTTTGTACCATGTCCCACAGGCCTGCCAGCTCCAGGCAGCTTTTAACCCGCTCCCTGTCCATATCCTCCATGGCGCCCGAAACATTCTGGGCTATGGTAAAGGGCATGAAATTTGCTTCCTGGAACACCACGGAAAAAAGCCGATAGTACTCATCCCTGCTCAGCTTCGACATATCCTTACCATTAATCAGAATTCTTCCTCCGGTAGGATGATACAGCCCGCACATAAGCTTGACACAGGTTGTTTTCCCTGCGCCGTTCAAACCCACCAGCGCCAGCTTTTCACCGGCCCTGATATGGAAATTCAGATCACGAAGCGTATCCGCCTCCGCGTCCGGATAACGGAAAAAAACATGCTCAAACGTAATATCCACGGGCCTGTTTCCCTCCGTATCCAGGCATTCCTTCCCGTCATTGACAAATCCGGCCGGCATCTCCAGGAAATCCCGGAATTCACAGCACTGTACGCTGAACCGGTTGATTTTTTCCACCTGCTTAGTGATATCGTTAAGCCACTGGGAAACTCCTGCCACCGCGCCGAAATACATGGTAAAATCCCCCGGGGTAATGCTGCCCTCCAGCACCATACGTATCAGCAGCAGATAGCATGCGCCGTCACGCAGAAGATTCAGAATCCTTTGCAGTACATCATCCGCGAACCACCACAGCTCATTTCTTGCGCACAGCTTTATCATGGCCGGAAAATATATGGAAAACAGTCCGCCGAACCACCGGCTGATTTTATATATCCGCAGATCCTTCCCCGCGGCAAAGTCTGTGGGGGCAGCAAACAGATAATTCAGCTTCCGCTCCAGATCCGCCGATTCATCCCGGATTCCAAGCTCCAGCTTCTTAATAATCCGGCCCGCAATATATATGAGCGCGGACATAAGCACAAGCGCCGGAAGCACTGCAGGATGAATGGATGATACAATTCCCGCGTAGATAATCAGGCCCAGGGCATCTCCGCAGATTCCCACAACACAGTCCACTACCGCTTCCCCGCCCGCCGAGCTCTGATATAGAAACTGCAGCGCCTTTTCCTTTTTCCTCTGACCGCCGCTGCTTTCAATATTTGGAAAATCCGTGGTAAAAATCTTTTCCGCCCACAGATACATATAATTCATCCGGTTTTTCAGCCCGATGGCAAAAAGCTTTCCCTGTGCAATGTATTTGTCATACATGTGCAGGGCGCACAATAATGCTGTAAAAATCACAAGAGTTACCGCCAGCCTCCCATAGGCCGCCCCTTCCGTTACGCAGTTGATTACCTCTCTTGGAAGCAATATTCCCATCAGCGGAATCAGTACTACGCACGGTATTCTGGAAAATGCCTGTACCAGCCCCCTGCTGTCCCATCCCCACCATTTGGAAAGTGCATAGCGCAGGTTTTGCAGCGTAGTATACCTGAGCTTTTTCTTCTTCTCTTCCATATCCTTTTCACCATCCTGTTTCCTTTTTATGTCTGGGATAAGAATAGCATTTTCTCCCGGTAAAAATAAAAATCGTGCACAAGCGGTATTCCCTCATGCACGAATGGTTTTTATAAACAGCCCCTAATTTTTATAAACAGCTCCTGGTTTTTACAGCGGCAGCATGACCTCGGTTGCAAACACGCCCTCTTCCGTCTGGCGGTTTACATACCCTCCGTTCTGTTTTACAATACCGTCAATCCTCATCAGGCCAAAGCCAAAACGGGCCTGTTCATCCCGGCCGCTTTTGGAAGAAAGGAAACGGCCTCCCGTTTTTTTCAGGTTATCTCCTGCGGAGTTGGTGACGGAAATATACAGCTGCTGCTTCATAACCCCTATGTAAACCCGCAGGAATCTCTTTTCCGGCTCCTCTATCCTCATGCAGGATTCGATGGCATTGTCCAGCAGATTTCCCAAAATGGAGCAAAGATTCACATCGGAAACAGCCATGTGCTCAGGCACCCTGGCCTTGGCATTGACCGCTATTTTCCTCGCCCCGGCAAGCGACAGCTTACTGTTTAAAATAGCATCCGCCATTACATTTCCCGTCTTTAATACCTGATCCACGCTGTTCAGATCCTCGTTCAGGTTCTGCAGATACCCCTCCAGGCGCTCCGTCTCCCCATTTTGTACGAAAACCAGCATGGTCTGGATATGATTCTTAAAGTCATGCCTCCACCCCCGCATCTGGCGGTACATATTTTCCACTTCATCCACCTGCCTGCTGATCAGATCATTCTGGAAGCCTTCAATCCTTCGGTCCACCAGACGGGTCAGATACCATCTGAAAAGAAAGAACAGCCCGATCCCCGCCAGAATAATTCCCAATCCGCCTGCGGCTGCCATCCAAAGTTTCATCTCATACCTCCTGCTCTTCCCTTAAATAATAAGAAACAAAGGCCCGGTTTACCTCCGGGAACAGCCGCCGGCTGATGGGTATGGCTGTCCCGTCATCCAGCAGAAGCTCCGTTTTTTTCAGCCGGGCCGCAAATCCAAGTCCCGCAATATAGGAGCGGTGGCACCTGACAAAACGCCCACCCTCCAGCTGCTCCTCCAGGGCGCGGATTCCACACCGCACCTGTGCAGTCTCACCCTTGAAATGTATCTGCACGGTATGGGCAAAGGCTTCAATATATGAAATATCCTTCTGGAAAACACGTACCCGTTCCCCTTCCACTGTGGTAAGAAGCAGATAGCTTTCCTTCACATCCTTTTTCACAGCCTTGTCCAGACATTGAAAAAGCTTGTCCTTTTTTACCGGCTTCAGCAGATAATGAAGGGCCGCCACATCATAGCCCTCCTCTATGTAATCAGGAAGCGCGGTGATGAAAAGTATTTCCAGTTTTTCATCCATTTCCCGCAGATACTTAGCCAGTGAAACACCGTTTTCCCCCTGCATCTGAATATCCAGGAGGATCAGCCACCAGTCCTTTTCCTCCTCCCAGGCAAAGCGGAAGGCTTCCGCGCTGGGAAAAATCTTAATCTGTACCGGCAGGCCGGAATTGGCGGCCCATTCTGCCACATATTTTTCAAGCATACCCGCCTGCTGCGGTTCATCATCACATATGGCTGCCTTCAGCAACATCTTTTTGCTCCTGTTCCCTGTCTTGTAAGGCGCCGCTTTCTTATATGAAAGAGACGCCTTAACCAGTTATATGAAATGCTTTAAATAACAGTCCAGCTTTCGGCAGAACTGTTACTGCTTTAATCCTCCAGGATCAGATACTCCTTGTATTTGGCGTAATCACTTTCCCGGCAGCTTACGAACAGCCTTACTCCCTCGGCCAGGTACTCCTGGCTGATAACCGTCGCATGATCGTTAAAATAGCCCACTATCTCCCCTTTTTCATAGGGAATGAGGAAGGAGCCTTGCCTGTTTCCTGAAAATACCCTTTCCTTAATTATCCGCAGAAGCTCCTGCAGCCCGCATCCATCCAGGGCCGACATGAAAATTTTATCCCCGTCAACCTTGGGCAGCTCACCTTTCTGCATAACCAGATCCGCCTTGTTCATCACATAAATACAAGGTATTTTTTCAGCTCCCAGCTCCCGCAGCGTTTCCGCGGTCACCTGCATGTGTTCCCTGTAATGCTCATCAGAAACATCCACCACCTCAAGCAGCAAATCCGCATACCGGACCTCATCCAGGGTGGAACGGAAAGCCTTTACCAGGCCATGGGGCAGCTTGCTGATAAACCCGACCGTATCAGACAGAAGAAAATCCTTTTTATCATTCTGCGTGATTTTACGCACTGTGGTGTCCAGGGTGGCAAAAAGCATATCCTTTGCCATTACCATTTTTTCCTCTTTCCCCACATAGGTCTCCACCATTTTATTCATCAGTGTGGATTTCCCCGCGTTTGTGTAGCCTACCAGCGCCACCTGCGGCAGCGCGGACTGATTCCGGCGCTTACGCTGCGTATTCCTGTCATGCTCTATAGCTTCCAGCTCCCTGCGAAGCTCGCTAATCCGCTTTTCTATTTTTCTTCTGTCCAGCTCAATCTGCTTTTCACCGGTACCCTTATTGCTGAGGCTGCCGCTGGCGCCGGCCTGCCTGCCCAGCGCTTCCCTCATCCCTACCAGACGGGGCAGCATATACTGCAGGTTGGCCGATTCCACCTGAAGCCTGGCTTCCCTTGTCTTCGCCCTGCGGGAAAAAATCTCCAGGATCAGGTTAGTTCTGTCCATAATAGGCACCCCCACCTCCTTCTGCAGGTTTTTCAGCTGGGAGGGGGAAAGCGTTTCATCAAAAATCACATAATCCAAATCCATCTGGTCAACAGCTTCCTGTACCTCACGTACCTTTCCGCTTCCAATATAAAATGCGGGATTCGGCGTTGACAGATTCTGTTCTACAATAGCCGCAACCTCCATCCCACAGGCCTCTGCAAGGCTTTCAAGCTCCTCCATCGCTGTTTCAAAATCCGGGTTATCATCAATATTTACTCCCACCAGAAGGACACGGGAGATATCCGTCTGATCTATATTATTTATTTCGTTCATTCTATCCTCTTTTCCGCGCCGCTTTGTAATTTGCTGCAGGCTCGAACAAAGCCCCAGGCTTGCGGCAGCAGCGCAGACACAAACCTGTTATCTATATGCTGCTTTTATTTTTCTTCCTTAATCTGATAAATTTTTTAATCCACATGCTAAACATATCTGTCGGAACTGTAAAATACATTTAACAGTCCCTTACCTCCTTTTTCTCATTTTCAGGTACAAAAAAAGAGATTGCTCCCCGCAGTATCCGGGAAACGGCAATATACCCGGACTCCTGCCTGTAAGAAACAAATATTATTCCCCATATATATGGCAGCATACAAAAAAATCCCGCAGCTGTCCGGATTCCTGACAACTACAGACTTCTTTCCGCACCGGCGGTATCTGTTCCCGGCCGATTGCGGAAGGCTACTGTGCCATATATTTTATTCGGGAATAACTATCTGAATCTTATTCTAATAATCAATCTCTCTGACCTCTGTTTTTCTGAATATTTGATTGTAAGTACCTGAAAATGTAATTACATTCTCATGATAGTTTGGAGAATGGCTGTTGTCAAGATAATTATTTGAAAACTGAGTAATATAAAATGTCCAGGCAACAGTACAGTTATCCCGACTGATGCGTTTATCCTGTGAATATACAAATGATAGAGGAACTGGGAGACACCTTTGATGCCTTTGAGCTTTGCCTTACGAAACCGGGACATGGTCCGTTGTTTGAATATGCGGGAGATCATTTCCCGATCCATGCAGCCTGCCCTGTAATTGCAGGAATCATCAAATGTGCTGAAGTGGAATGCAAACTGGCTCTGCCTAAGGATGCGCAGATAAAGTTTATATGAGCATAACAGACTCCCCTGCCGCCTCCAGAATCGGTTATGAGTCCGGATAAATGCCCGGGGCATGCACCCGTACGGACGGCCCATTGTGCACAAACAAAGACCGTCCGGGCATTCATTCATACCCGGACGGCATCTTATCCTATAATCTATACCATAAAATCAAACAAGCATAATTGCACCGCTTTCTCAACAGGCTTCTCCTTCTTCGCCTGCTCCCTCTGCGAAAACTTATCGGGGATTTCCCCAAGAAACAAGGAAGGTTCCCCGGAAAAGGTGAGTATTAATTCCTCCCTGGCCCGCGTCATGCCAACATAAAGAAGCCTTCTTTCCTCCTGCACATCACCCGAAGCCGTCCCCAGCTCCAGCGGTAACAACCCTTTTCGGATCCCATAAATAAACACGGCGGGAAATTCCAGCCCCTTTGAACCATGCAGGGTCATAAGTGTAACGGCGTCCGCCGGGAACCTGCGGCTTCCGCTTCTCCTTATGTCACCCTCAGCGCCTAAGGAAAGTGTTTCCAGGAAATGCTCCATCTCAGGATATAGAACCGCAGCGTTCACAAGCTTCTCCATTTCGCCGCTTTCCTCCAGCTTTCTGTTCTTTATCCAGTTTTCCAGAAGCTTTTCCGTCCTGTCCTTATGTATTCTCCTTTTATATTTGGAAATAAGAAGCGTCAGCTGTTCCTCTGCCGTCTTTTCCTCCGGCGGCCAGAGAAGCCTGAGACACAACTGCCCCGCAGCCTCATCCTCCGGGTGAAGGACATATTGGAAAAAGTAAAGCGTACCCCGGACATTTTTTTCAAGCAGGAAATCCTCCCTGCCTGCAACCACGTAAGGTATGCCCTCCTGCCGAAGGCATTTTTCCAGAAGCTGCGCCTGTCTGTGCGTGCGGTAAAGCACTGCGATATCAGAAAAACTGCGCACCCTTCTTTGCTCACCGCTATGATTTTCCTCCACATCCAGCATATCTATTCCGCCAATCAGGCGGTTAATTTCCTTGGCCGTAAAAATAGCTTCCCCCATCTCACCGGAGGCCTCCACCACACGGACCAGAGCGTCCTCCTTTGCCAAAGCATGCATCCTTCTTTTTTCCCCGTCATTATGAGAAATAAGGGACAACGCACTCTCCAGAACCGCCGGTGCGGATCGGTAGTTTTCCTCAAGCCTTACCGTATGTATCTGCGGATAGTCCGCCTCCAGCCTGGAAAAACAGCCGGCGTCCGATCCACGGAAGCCGTATATGGACTGATCCGGATCCCCGATTACAAAAAGCTCCCTGCCGTTCCGATTCCAGGCCTTAAGCAGCTCATACTGCACCGGGTTAATATCCTGGAATTCATCCACCAGCAGATACTGAAACTGCTTCTCTGCCTCTGCGCTTGGATTTTCCCGGAATAGCCGCAGCGTTTCCAGTAAAAGGTCATCGTAATCCAACACCTTTTCCCCGGCAAGCAGTTCCTGATAAAAGGCGGCTGCCTCCGCAGTGACCTGCGCCCCGGATGCGTGGCTCCCTTCCTGCACCACTCGGCTTTCTTCCTGCACCGCCGGACTCTCTCCCTGCGCTGTACTGCATTTCCTGTTAGAAATTTCCCGCAGGAACCGGGAAGGGGAAAGCTTCAAAGCGTACCTGGCGATGGCTTTTTCCGCCAGTTCCTCCTGCAGTCCTTCGTCCGCCACCATAAATTCCAGACCTGCCGAAGTCAGGAACCGGCTGCAGATTCCATGAAAGGTACCGATATTCATTTCGCAGGCCGCCCTTTTCCCGCCGGACAGCCGTTCCAGTCGGCTACGCATTTCCTCAGCCGCCTTATTCGTGAAGGTCACCGCCGTAATGGAGGCAGGTGCAATCCCTCTTTCCTTCAGAAGATAGGATATCCGCGAGATCAATGTCTTGGTTTTACCCGAACCGGGACCTGCAATAACGGCAGTTACCCGATCCAGGGCGCACACCGCCTCTTCCTGACCAGGATTTAGCTTCGCCTCCTCATACAATCCGGAACCATTTTCCTTTGCATTCCCTTCCCGGGAATTGCTTATTCCGGCGCCGTGTTCCTCATCATTTTTTTCTTCAGTAACAGACGTTCCCCCTTCAGGCCGGGCCGCTCTTAACACCTCCGTCTGTCTGTGGCTACGAATTTTTTCCGGAGAATCTTCGTTTCCCATGCCCTCTTCGATAAAAAAACTGAGCTGTCCCTCCAGACTGCTGATTTCCGAAGGTGTAAGAAGGCTGATAGTGCCGTATTCGCCGTCAAAGCCCGGCGTACGGTCAACCCTGCCTTCCCGCAGCCGTTTTATTCCCTCTGCAATCGGCGCCCCCGCAGCTGCCTTGATATCTTCCTCCGGAATGATACGGAGGATGTCGAATTCGGACCCCAACTTTCCCAAAAGCTTCTCATATTGTTCCAGCACCTTTTTAGAGGAAGCCGATTTTCCGGTGGATGCGGCAATTACCTCCGGCAGGGGAACCAGGCTTTCAAAAGGCCTGGCCTGAGGCAATACAAATCCCTCCTCCCGGTCTGCCAGCTGTTCCACCCTGTGCAGCACGCCAATGGTCAGCTTCTTGCCGCACACCGGACATATATTTCCATAGGAAAGCGCCTCCGCCGGGCTGATGCAGAGACTGCATTTCCTGTGGCCGTCAAAGTGGTATTTCCCTTCCTCCGGGAAAAATTCAATGGTTCCCTGAAGGCCATTTCCTGTGGTAATGGCATCCGCAAGCCCGGAGAAGGACAGCGGAATCTCAAAAAGATTGGCTTCCCGTCCAAGCTTTGCCGGGGAATGTGCATCCGAATTGGATATGAGCTGATAGGAATCCAGGGCGGAAATCCTCCAGTTCATGGGCGGATCAGAGGAAAGCCCGGTTTCCAGCGCATGGATATAGGGCGTCATATCCTCATAACAATCCTCAATGGCATCAAACCCGGAAAACGCACCGAACATGGAAAAATGCGGCGTCCAGATATGGGCGGGAACATATAAGGCCTCCGGAGAGGTTTCCAGCATGATTTCCAGCAAATCCCTGCAGTCCAGCCCCAGAATCGGCCGGCCGTCGGAATGGATATTCCCGATCAGCTCCAACCTGCGGGCAAGCCTGTCCGCATCCTTAAGACCTGGCAAAAGCAGAAGGCTGTGAACCTTCCTCACCTTATCCTTTTTCTTATATATGGAACTGATTTCCCCGGTCACCACAAAACGCGGCCTGCGATCATCCGGAGCCGCAGCGTCATGGATCCGGTACTCATCCTTCAGCGTGTACAGACCATCCTCCGCCGGATCCAGCTTTTCCTTCAGCTCCTCCCGCCATGCCGGATGGGTGAAATCGCCGGTCCCCACAATATCGATTCCCTTTTTCCTGGCCCATAAATCCAGGTATTCCGGCGTACAATCCCTGCTTGTCGCCCTGGAATAGCGCGAATGAATATGCAAATCCCCTATATACATAGTTTTTCCTCTTCTGAAAATTTCTGCATGCAGAACCAAAGCGTTAAAAATAAAAAACAGCATAGGTTCCGAACCGTTATGAAAGCATCATAAAATATTATAGCTTTTCCTCTCCGCCTCCGCAAGGACACTCCTTCTCTCTGCCCATGAAATACCGCCATAATTCCAGCAGGATTACCATGGCAAGCGGCCCCTTGATAATTCCGGAAACGCCGAACAGCTTCACGCCGGCATATACGGAAAGAAGCATAAAGATCGGATAAATCCCTGTTTTTTCGCCCATCAGCTTAGGCTCCAGGAATTCCCTCGCCCCCATGCATGCCACATAAACAACCACGCACAGCACCGCCGCGCCAATACGGCCGTTTACCAACTGCCAGAATGCCGTAGGCATCAGTACGATTCCGGTCCCGATAAAGGGCAGGGCATCCAGGATTCCGGCCAGTATGCCAAGCGTCAGCCCATGGCCGATCCTTCCCAGCCAAAGCCCCAGACAGCATATCACCATAATCACCAGAAGAATGACAGCCTGCGCTTTCAGGTACACCCCCACCAGGCGGATAATCCGCTCCGCAATGCCAAAAGCCTTTTCCACCGCCTCCGCGCCTTCTCCTCCGTCCTGCAGCCTTTCCACCATCCCGTCATAGTCCTTGCAGAGCAGAATCGAAGCAATGAAGCTGACTCCCAGAAATGCCGCGCAGGAAATTATTTTTTTCAGATACCACCAGGATTCCTTCACCATGTTCGGGACAAACTGTACCTGGAGGTTCTCTATAAATATGTCCACTTTTTCCAGGACCGCCTTCTCTACTTTAACCGCATCCACACCGAAATGCTCCTGGGCAAACAGACAGCAGTCCCCGAAAAAACACCTTATCTGCACACACATACTGTCCCAGTTATCCGCCAGCACCTTTGCCTGCCCAAAGCCGCCCTGCAATGCCGCCCAGACAATGACAGCCAACAATGCGGCAGCGGCAGCCAGAATACCCGCAAGCAGAATTTCCTTTTTTATATGTGTTTTCCCCTGCAGCCTGTTCAGCCATGGATTGCAGAGGTAAACAATACAGAAAGACAGCAGAAAGGGCGTAATGAGCGGAAATAAATAGCGGAAGCCAAGAAATACTCCCAAACCGGCTCCCGCGGCAAAAATCAGTTTTTTCGGACCTTTTTCCAACAATTTCCCCATACCCATATCACCTGTTTTCCTCAAAATTTTCACGTGATTAGTATAAGGATTTCACTCAAATCTATCCTGCTTCAGAATCAATTTGAAGCTGCCAGTTTCAACCACCGGATTTTTTTTACTTTTCCAGCCGCCTTAAGGCGCTTTCCGCCAGTCCCATGATGATAAAAAGAAACGGCGTACAGCATACCTGCTGATAACAGAAAAAATTAGATCCCGCATAGGCCAGGATACAAAGCATTCCCGCAAAAATCAGTGGACTTTTCCGGGATGCACGGTAAAAACGCGCCACTCCCATACAAAGCATGGCAATAAAAGCCAGAAGCCCTGCAATTCCAATGCAAATGAGCAAATTTAAAAATTCATTATGCGCATTGGTAAGGATATTGGGTTTCCAGTATTGATACAATTTATCCGCATACTCCGGTATACTGTAGCTATAAGGCATAAAACAGTCCGGCCCCACGCCGAAAAGCTTTTTCCCAAAGGGAAGGGTCGCAAACAGCCCGGCCGCAGTTTTCCATATGAACCCTCTGTCGCTTCCCCATTTATTATCAAACAGAAGATACTGGTTATTCAGGGTAATCCCAAACCATTCCTGCAAAAATCCGTTTGTATTAAAATAAATCAAAATAACCGCCAGCACAATTCCCGCCGCGGCCATGAAAATACAAACCAGGCGCAGCCGGCTTCCCCATTTTTTCCAGCTTTCTTTTAACCGTGCTTCACCCCTTTTTTCCTCCAGCTGCAGCAGCGCAATATAGCAGGCCGCAGCAAACAACAGAAGCAGCCAGGAAATCCATCCTTTGGAAAGCGACATGGATAATGTCCCCAGCTCTAGCGCCCTATCCGCAAACCCCCACTGCAGTAAGCCAATCGCTTTAAAGGACGCGGCGCCCAAAATAATTACCTCAAGAAACCTCTCCATTTTATGGGGACTGCCGCAGGCCACGGCAAACAGCCCCAGAAACAGCAAAAACATGGACGAAAATGCGCTGTCACTGTTCTGCGTTACCAGGGTCATGAAGCCCAACACGCAGTAAATCCCCGAAATCACCCTGATTTTCCTGCTCTCTGCGGCAAAAAAAATACAAAGCCCAACCGCAAAAACCGTACATACATAACTGGAATACCAGGTAGCCTGCCCAATCGTGGACAGAAACCATATATGGTAGGAGCTGTCAATCCCTTTATACATTCCCAACGGATCAATGAGGAATCTGTGCAGAATACCCAACAGAAAAGTGATTCCTGATCCCAGAAAAAAGCCGCAGAAAATCAGTTTCCCGCCTATCCCCGTGGTCCATGAAAAACCCGGCCCTTGTGCCCCTTTTTTCCAGGGAAACAGACGGGAAATCAGAAAATAGGAGATTCCCATAAGCAGCTGGGTACGCAGCCCCATATTCCAGCCTCCCACGCCTTCCCATGCCTCCGAAGGAAAATCACTCAGTAAATAGGAAACTGCTGAAGCCGCCATATACAGCAGGACTCCTGCGTCCAACGCAGAAATCTCCCCTTTTACTACACGCAGCCTGCTTTTCCCCAGGTTCCACACCAGTACAAGCGTCGCCAGCACTGCTGCCGGAACGAGAATCATTGTTGATACTCCTGAAAAAAAGGAATACTTATAAGCGCCTATTTCATGGTATTTATCCCCAAAGTACAACGGAAATACCGCCAGCATAAGAAACATCCAGCAGCCGGTAAGAAATTGCGCAAAATCCCTGATATTAGCTATCACCCAGCCCGCATCCCTGCTTTCCCGCCCGCTGCCGCTGCCGTCACCGTCAGCCCCTATGTGGTCTTTGGACTCTGCTCCATCGCTTATATTTTGTTCCTTCAATTGTTTTTGATCCATGGAAGCTCCTCCAACTGAAAATCCATCTTTTTTCCGGTTGCCGGATGATAAAAACTTAAAGAAAAGGCACAGAGACATATATTCCCATACCCTTTTTCTGCGGAATACTCCCTGCTTTCTTCCGTCCCATACCTGGCATCTCCCAAAAGCGGCAGCCCAGCGTTGGCAAACTGAACACGTATCTGATGGTGACGTCCGGTGAGAAGCCGTATCCTGACAAGCGCCTGCCTGTCCCTTTTCTCTACCACCTCATACAATAGCTCCGCTCTACTGGCGCCTTTTGTATCTGCCTTCACCACTCTTGATGTATTTTGTCCGGCATCCCGGAGAAGATAATCAACGAGTTTTATTTCTTTCCTCCGTATCTCATTCCCTTCCTTATAAAGACCCGGTTCCTGTACTGATTCTTGTATCTGATGTATCTGATCTGTAGCTGTTCCATCTCTTTTCGTTCCGGTATAAACAAGGGCCATGTACCCCTTTTCCATAGAAGGTATTTCTTCTTTGCCCGGCTTTTGATTTCCGTTCTTTTTCTGTTTACTCGTCTGGTTTTTCCCGCCCTGCGGCGCTTCCCCATGAGCCGCCGCCTGCTGGCTGAGCTTAGCCGCGGCCTGGGGCGTTTTCGCAAAAACCAGGATGCCGGATACCGGCTGATCCAGCCGGTGAACCAGTCCCAGATAGGGATTCCTGCCTCCCAGATAATTTTTCAGTTCGCTGACCATGTCCGGTTCCCCGATCCTGCCGCTCTGCACCGCAAGCCCCGGCTGCTTGTAGCATACAAGTATATGTTGGTCTTCTGCCAGTATTTTTGATTTCAATTGGTGATATTTCCTTTCCGATTGGTTTATGGGGAATATTATAACACGGAAAAAAGGACATGACAGCGTATCTGTGAAAGAAAATGTTTGTTCTCTTTATTCCTATAAAGATCTAAAAAATAATTTCGTATGATGATACGAGCGCTCCCTCCTTCCCTGTGTATTCCGGCGTACCGGTTTTACATATTGGGGAGGTTGCACTCCTCACAGCCCTATATTTCCTTCCGCAGCCCCAGTTTCGATTCGATATACCTATTAAGTCCCTCAACAGACTCCACACCATATTTTTCGGCCACTTTTGTAAAATATTCCTTCATCGAACTCCATGATATAATCGTATTAGAAGGTTCATCTGGATCGCATCCTATTCTGGCTTCAATCCAGGGTGTTTCCTCATGTGTAATTGCCTCCAGTGCTTTCCCGCTGTACATCCCGAACGTGCCGATCACCAGATCAATCACTCTCTTCTCTTTGCCTCCCAATTTCTTTGCTTTACCGGTCAACATGACAAACCGGTTATCTTCAATCGGATTAAATTTAAAATCCCTGAACAGATAGTAAACACTTTCATAGACAGGGCCATGGACCCATGCCTTACATTTTTCCGGATAAGGTAGCTCATCAAACAGGACTAAATATATGGCCTGTATATAATACAAAATTTTCTGAAGCGCCAGTGGCGTAACCTCCTGCATCTGTTGAAAAATATAGGCAATGGTTATCAGCATTTTCTCGGAAATTTTAAACAGTTCCTTCAGCTCTGCGGCAGCGCGTGATGCTTTCCTATATGCTGTTTCCCCAACCTTCTCTCTGTTTTGAATCAGTAAATTCTCCATATATTCCGGGTCTGACAACGCCTTTCTCATGATTACGGAGTAGGCTTTTGAAGGTATCTGGCCCTCTAAATATCTGGATATTGTTATTTCCCCAAACCCCAGTGCCAATGACAGCGGTGCCTTGCCAATGCGGTAAATTTCCATAAGCTTTCTTATTTCATCTATTTTTATTATGTCCTCAGCTTCTCGGTACTGAATATCCCTCTCCTGTGCATTGCGATCCATAAGTCCGGGAACGCTCAGTCTTGCGCCGCATTCCCTGCAGATGGCTGTTGTCAGCTTAAACTCGTACTCCTTTTCCCTGATCGTCTCCCTTTGTACCGTTTTTAGCAGCAAATACTCTGTTTCCTTCCTGCATTCAGTACAAAAATCCATTCTCCTTACCTCTGTCATATCCACACCTCTCTGTTTTTCAACATGCTTATATTCTGTACCATTTCTAAAAATATTGTAACTGTCCAGTACAGTGTATCTTCTTGAATAGCGGTGCCATTCAAGAAAGATCAGATGTTCATCCGATATGAATATTGGTACAAAAACAGATTTATTTATAACCCCATTTTTACACCAATATTCCCGCCGTCCTGAGCTACCACATATTATTTAAAAGCATAAACAAGCGGATATTCCTGTTTATGAAAAGAGATTAAAAGTATTTCTCTGCATTTCTCTTCACTGATAAGATAATCTCTGAATAATTCTGTATTTTTCTGCCGTTTTTTATTGATTTCTATTCGATATCTGCCTGCAGAAACTGCGTCCTTTATTTCTTTTATGTATTTAAAAATTTCATCATAGCTGTACTGCATGAATAATCTCTCCTCCATGATATGATAGGATTTGAAGATTATCCTATCATCATTATAATTAAATGATGTATTTTTGTCAATATGCCATCATTTAATAAGTTTCAATTACCTCTTATGATATATTATCTTTTCTGCGCTAAAGCCCGGCGAAAAAATAATCTCATTCACACCTTTGTTTATCCTTAACCTTGGGAAATAAAAACGAAAAAATAAAATCAGAAAAATGACTCAAGAAAGAATCAGAATTTATAAACTAATAAGTGCCAAACTTGACTTTTCCTTATGATTTTGAAAGGATTAGCCGCCTTATTTAATATGATAAAAGTGAGAATATATAAAGAAAAATATCTGTTCGGCAGGCCGGCAATTTTGCTGCGCTAACCTGCTGAACAGTTTGAAAGATGCATATAACTATTCCAATATCCAAATCCCTACATTTACAAACGGCTCAGTCCCACGGCTTACACCTTAAATCGATACCCGACACCCCAAATTGTTTCAATATACTGCGGGTTTGCAGTATCCGCCTCAATTTTCTCCCGGATTTTCTTAATATGCACCGTCACGGTTGCGATATCCCCGATAGAATCCATGTCCCAGATCTCCCGGAACAGCTCCTCCTTGGTAAATACATGGTTGGGGTTTTCCGCCAGGAAGGTAAGCAGATCGAATTCCTTTGTGGTAAATGCCTTCTCTTCCCCATTGATATATACACGTCTTGCTGTTTTATCTATGCGGATTCCGCGGATTTCTACAATATCGTTGGTCTTCTGCTGGGAGCTGACCAGCCTTGTGTAGCGGGCAAGATGGGCCTTCACTCTGGCAACAAGCTCACTGGGGCTGAAGGGCTTTGTCATATAGTCATCGGCTCCCAGGCCCAGGCCCCTGATTTTATCGATATCGTCCTTCTTTGCGGATACCATGAGAATCGGTATGTTTTTTTCATCCCTTATCCGGCGGCAGATTTCGAAGCCGTCCATTCCCGGAAGCATCAAATCCAGTATAATTAAATCGTATTCGGAGGTCATGGCACGTTCCAGCCCTTTGTCTCCCTCATGTTCTATCTCCACCTGAAAGCCTGACAGCTCCAGGTAATCCTTCTCCAAATCTGCAATCGCTTCTTCGTCTTCAATAATTAATATCTTATTCATTTTCCTCTGCCTCCCTGTATTTTCTGATTACAAAATGCAAACAGGTTCCTTCTCCTTCCTTACTGGTCGCCCAGATGTAACCGCCATGGTCCTCAATAATTTTCTTTACAATAGAAAGGCCGATACCGCTGCCGCCCATGGCGGAATTCCTGGAAGCATCCGTCCTGTAAAACCGTTCAAAAATACTTCCCAGATCCTTGGCAGCAATGCCTTTGCCATTATCATCTATTTCCACCCGGATGGAGTCCACCTCATCCAGTATCCGTATGTTGATGATTCCCTTTGGCTTGTCGATATACTTGATGCTGTTTCCGATAATGTTGTTGATTACCTTCTTCAGCTGCTCCGGATCCGCAATAATCCGGGTGTCGGGATCCACCAGATTCGAATAATTCAGCTCTATATCCTTAGATTCCAGATCAAGCCCCACATCCTCCACACAATCCTGGAAAAATTCCGCCACATTGATGCGGTGAAAATTATAAGGGATTCTGTTGCTGTCTATGCCCGAATAATAGGTCAGCTCATTAATCAGGCGGTTCATGTCATTGGCCTTGTTGTAGATAGTTTTAATGTAGCGTTCCATCTTCTCAGGCGTATCCGCCACGCCGTCCATTATTCCTTCCACATACCCCTTAATGGCCGTTATGGGCGTTTTCAGATCATGGGAAATATTGCTCACCAGCTCCCTGTTCTGCCGCTCATTCTGTATTTTTTCCTCGGTGGATTCCTTCAGCCGAAGCCGCATGTCCTCATAATTGCGGTACAGCTCGCCGATTTCATTTGTATCCTCCGATGTAAGGATATATTCGAAATTTCCTTCCGCAATATTCTGCATGGCCACGTTCAGCCTGTTAATAGGGGCAAAAACACTCTTGTAAATCCACTGGGTGAGAACAACGCTTGTTACAATCAGAATAATTACAATCGCAAAGAACATATAGATAAGCAGTGTCTTGGAAATAACGCTGTTTACCCTGGTTATAATGAATACGCTGCCGTCTGAGCCATCGGAAAAGCGGAAATCAATCTGCTTTACCAGCTTTTGCATATCATTATAATAAAAACCGGAATTGGAATCCCTGCTTTCAAAACCATAAGCGGGAAGCCGGCTGAAAATTTTCTGTGTCGCAGTCTCATTGCCGGAATAATAAACCGTATTGTCCTTCCTCACCAGAATATAGGAAGACTTCTTGAAAGCATCCTCATTCACAGCCGCCAGAAAATCCTTATCCTCAAGCCTTGCAGGCTCCTCTTCGGCCGTTTCCTCCAGACTGTAAAAAATATCATCGGTTATTCCGCTGAAGGATGCGAGTGAATCGGACATGGTGCTGTAGTCCGTCGTCTCAAAACCGTATCTCAAATCGGAATTATGCACCATCACAGCGCCGATCGCCACAAAGGCAATCGCAGAAAGCACAAGGGGCAGCAGAATAACCGTTAAAAAGGTTATCACCAGCTTTGTCCTGAACTTCATTTCATATTTCACATCCTTCCCTGAGTATCCATTGTTATTCTACCATAAAAAGAAAACCTAATTATAAAAACGAAAAAATAAATTTCTAAAAAAATTATAAACATGTTGACAGAATTGAAAAGCTTTGCTATAGTAACAGTAACGATTATCGTTTTTAGCAGAAAGGAGGCAGAAAATGACGCTGAAATACAGCCGTCAACGGGAAGCCATCAAAGATTTCCTGATGACAAGGAATGACCATCCGACGGCAGATGTAGTTTACAGCAATGTGAGAACAGAATTTCCCAACATCAGTCTTGGTACTGTTTACAGAAATCTTACGCTGTTGGCAGATCTTGGAGAAATAGCAAGATTACGCGTCGGCGACGGTGTGGATCATTTTGATGCAGACACCAGTCCTCATTATCATTTTGTCTGCAGCGACTGCGGAAGTGTAATTGATTTGGAAATGGATAGCATTGACAGCATCAATCAAACGGCCGCCAAAAATTTTGACGGACAGATAGCCGGCCATATCACTTATTTTTACGGCCTTTGTCCCCATTGTAAAGAGAAGAAGCTGAAAGCTCTTTCTTAAAAACCAGCCATCCGCAACTCCCGGTTTCCGGAGTAGTTGTAATAAAAAATATATTAAAATTAAAAGGAGAAAAAAATTATGAAATTCGTATGTCAGGTATGTGGTTATGTTTATGAAGGCGAAAAAGCACCGGAGAAATGCCCCGTTTGCGGAGCTCCCGCAGAAAAATTCACCGCACAGAGCGGAACAATGGAATGGGCTGCTGAGCACGTTGTAGGTGTTGCCCAGGGTGCAAGCGAAGATATCATGGAAGACCTGAGAGCTAACTTCGCAGGAGAATGCTCTGAAGTAGGTATGTACCTCGCAATGGCAAGAGTTGCCCACAGAGAAGGCTATCCTGAAATCGGTCTTTACTGGGAAAAAGCTGCTTATGAAGAAGCAGAGCATGCTGCAAAATTCGCAGAGCTGCTTGGCGAAGTAGTAACTGATTCCACAAAGAAGAACCTGGAAATGAGAGTAGAAGCAGAAAACGGCGCAACCGCTGGTAAATTCGACCTGGCTAAGCGCGCAAAGGCTGCCAACCTTGACGCTATCCATGACACCGTTCATGAAATGGCAAGAGATGAAGCTCGTCACGGCAAGGCATTCCAGGGCTTACTGGAGAGATACTTCGGCAAATAATATTGGGAACTCCTCCAAGAGATCTATATAAATTCACACAAAAGACATCCCGGATTCCATTGGAATCCGGGATGTTTTTTCATAGGAAATCTCATAAATAAAAGAATCCAAGACTAAAATATCACTCAGGCCACCGTGCCCGCCGCCCTGATGAATAAAATCACTAATAAAAAGAAAAAGGATTCCGGGACGGCATCAGTAGCGCTTCCTATACCGGACATGGCGCAATGAAATCTTGTCGCCTGATGATCGCAGCCCGGCACATAGCCGCCGCTGCGGATCACCGGGAGAATCCGCTCGAATTCCCTGTCTATTGCATCCTTCCCCTGTTCAATCACAAGCTTATTAAAGCCCCCGATAAATTTCAGCCTGGGATAAAGCTCCCTGACCTTAACAATATCCATTCCCGCATTCACATCCATGGGAAGGAAACCATCCACGCCCGCAGCAATAAACTGTGGAATCAGCCTGTTAAAATCACCATCCGTATCCACAAAAATATTTTTCACTCCCTTTTCCTTCAGAAAAGGGAACAGCTGTCTCCTCCTCAAAAAGCATGACCTCCGGCTGGATAATATCAAATATTTTCCCATGCTTTTCCCGGAAAACCTCCACCGCAAACCGGTTCATATCATGGATTACCTCAGGCATGTCGTAAAAGGCATACATCTGCCCCTCGATTCCCAGCAGCGTACGGGGCAGCCAGAAGAAGCCCTGCGCCCTGAAGCGCAGTGAAAAATCGCCTCTTTTGTGGGCCTGCGCATATTTCCCATAAACCTTCCCGATATTTTCGTCGGTACAATACAGCTCCAGATGCTCCCTTACCTTATCCTTCAGCGTATACCAGTCCTTTTCCTCCTCCACCGGCGCCTTCAGTTCCTCCACAAGATTGCTGTTTTTATGGTACTTTCTTATCCAGCCATCGGTATCCAGCCTGACGACATAAGTTAAGGTTTCCTCTAGGACCGTCGTATCAAAGCATGCAAAGGGAATACGGAAGGCCATGCGCTTCACTCCGTCAAACCCCAGGTATTTCTCATATTCATACACCGGCTCCGTCATTTCATCGCTCAGATATCGTGACCGTTTTACGGTAGCCGGATTCGGCTTCTGCATGTTCGAGCGTGCCTGGAGCCTGATGGGAATGGAAAATGTACTGATGAACATGCTGCTTTGCCCGGATGAGCTGGATGCACTTTTTGACCGCATTTGTGACTACTCCTCCCCATGATCGATCTGGCACTGGAATACGGTGTTGACGCCGTCTATTTCGGAGACGACTGGGGACAGCAGAGAGGGCTTATTATGGGTCCTGACCATTGGCGTCATTTTCTGAAGCCCCGAATGGCAAGGCTTTATGCCAGGGTAAAGGAAAAGGGAAAATACGTCATTCAGCACTCCTGCGGTGACTGCCATGAAATTTTCCCTGATTTTATCGAAATCGGACTGGACTGTTATCAGACCTTTCAGCCGGAAATCTATGATATTGCGGAAATGAAACGGCTCTATGGCAAGGAGCTGACCTTCTGGGGCGGAATATCCACCCAACAGTGCCTGCCTTATGCCACACCGGACGGGGTCTGCAATGAAATCCGCCGGGTTTCCAGCATCCTGCGCAAGGGCGGCGGCTATATACTGGCTCCCACACACGCTTTATCCTTCGATGTACCGCCTGAGAACATCCTGAAAATGGCGGAGGTGTTCCATCATCAGGACAAATACCTTTCCGCTGAAACCATCCGTGAATAATATCCTTTCCGCCTCATCCTTCCGCAAGCAGCCTAAAAAAGAGCTGTACGCACCATGCCGTGCGTCAGCTCTTTTTACCACAGCAGCTTTTTACCGCCGCTGTCATCGCTTATCCATTTCACTGTTATATATTTCCGCGCAGCTGCTCTAATCCTTCGCAGTTACTTTTCCCCGATACTGATTCCCCGGGCGATACTGATTTCCCGGTGTTCTTGTTTATACCAGGGATTTATTCAGATAAGCCTCCTGCTCCGCAGTCAGCGTATCGATTTCCTTGCCCATAAAACGCAGCTTTCTCGCTGCAACATCCTCGTCAATTTCCACCGGCACATCGATGAGCTTCTCTGTCATTTCACGGCCATGCTCCACCAGATATTTCGCGGAAAGAGCCTGAATGGCAAAGCTCATATCCATGATTTCCGCCGGATGTCCGTCTCCTGCCGCCAAGTTAACAAGACGGCCCTCAGCCAGAACGAAAATCCACTGGCCGGTAGGCAGCTTATAGCCCATGATATTTTTACGCATTTCCTTTGTCTCCACAGCGATTTTACGAAGGCCCGCCATGTCGATTTCGCAGTCAAAATGTCCGGCATTGCACAAAATAGCGCCTTCCTTCATCACAGCAAAATCCTCTTCATCAATTACCTTGTCACAGCCAGTTACCGTAACAAAGAAATCGCCGATTTTGGCAGCTTCCTTCATGGGCATTACCTCAAAGCCGTCCATTACCGCTTCGATAGCCCTCACCGGATTGATTTCCGTTACAATCACCTTGGCGCCCAGGCCCTTTGCCCTCATGGCAACACCCTTGCCGCACCAGCCATAACCGGCTACCACAACATTCTTTCCGGCTACAATCAGGTTGGTGGTACGCATCACGCCATCCCATACGGACTGGCCCGTACCATACCTGTTATCAAAAAAGTGCTTGCACTGCGCATTGTTGACACGGATCATAGGGAACTTCAAGTCCCCGGCCCTGTTCATGGCCTCCAGGCGGATAATGCCTGTGGTGGTTTCTTCGCAGCCGCCCAGGATATTGGGGATCAGCTCCTGCATTTCCGTATGAACCATATGCACCAGATCCCCGCCGTCATCAATGATGATATTAGGACCTGCGGACAGTACCGCACGGATATGTGCATTGTATTCTTCTTCCGTTGCTCCATACCAGGCATGAACCTCCAGCCCGGCCTTAACCAGCGCCGCCGCCACATCATCCTGTGTGGAAAGAGGATTTGATCCGGTTACATACATTTCAGCGCCGCCTGCCGCCAGCACCTTACACAAATACGCGGTTTTCGCCTCAAGATG
>PPYE01186583.1_pt1 | contig 23700 bp, 45 predicted proteins | sample 1559881 | NCBI WGS metagenome assembly PPYE01 (sample SAMN08240022, study PRJNA423297) | Human gut metagenome, whole genome shotgun sequencing project. | reverse complement strand
GCGCAGGACTACTCACTCGATAGGAGGGGGGATTATCTCCCTTCCTTCAGCTTTCAAATCTTTTATTTCTATTTCTTCAAAATGCTTTTCCAGCATCTGTCTTAATAAATAAATTTCTCTCGTTAAGTCACCAAGACATTTGCATATCGCTTTCGCATCGCTATCTATCATTTCTTCCTCCAGTTTACTCCTGGCCTTGTCTTTCTTTGCAATGCCAGTCCCATCTCTGTTAATGCCCCCGTGTTTCTATCTTCTAACTTATTGTGCGTTGCCTGACTGACCGAGATAAGGTTCCAGTCTTGCCAAGCATATTCTGGGTATTCTTCTGCGGGATAGATATGATGTACGACATTAGCCTCTACTTTCCTGCCGTATCGCTTCTCTATCCTGTCCACATATCCATCTAACCTCAGGATATGTTTCCGTTTCTTTTTCCATTTTGCTCCATAGTAATTAAACATATTTTGTGAATAGAAAAGGCACCCGAATCGAGTGCCTTCTTTGGATAATATCTTTCTTGACTTTTTTACGCAATATCATTATATCACAGAAATCCCATGTCAGCACTGACACGTTTTTAAACACAAAGCATTTTTTTGAATTTACGTTTCAGCGCCTTTCTCTGTCTGTATATCTGTCTTTCTGAATAACACGTTTTATCCTTAACTGCATCAATTGATAATGCGAGGTACTCCAGCGTCTGCTTTTCTTCTTTGTTTAAAGTTCTGTATGCGCCTTCATACGCGGACGTAATTCTTTCAAGCTGCTTAATTTCTTTTTCGAGACACTCTTTCCTTTCCACCGCAGATGCTACACAGTCCCCTCTTCCTGGAGTTCCTGGAGGATATTCCATGTTGGGAGATTTTACTTGTGTGATCTCTTTTAACTCTTCACGCTTCTCATTTAATCTCTGTTTATTCAGCGGATAATCCAAGATAAATCTTGTAATGTCAAACACCCAATAATCCTCTAATTGCTTCATGTCGCTCCTTTCTACATCGGAAATGTGTCCTCATCAATCTCGAGTTCCTTATTAAACCCGGACAGCTTGTCTACAATCTCCCTCACAAGGCTCTCAGTGCTGGATACAACGCCTTTTAATTCTTTCATAGTCTCCGCATCGCATTCTCTGATTTTGCGCTCTGGTATGTCGCTGAGCAGGTCTGTGAGGTTTCGGAAATAACCCGTGATGCGTTTCTCTGTGAGTCTTCCGGCATTGCTTCCCCTCTTGACCTCTTTTTCCTGTGTGATCCAATAGCACTGGCTATCGCTGTTCAGGTATATCCGTTCTCCTATTTGTATCTTCATCATATCCTCCTATTCCTGCGGCTCTGCCAGCTTGGCCTGTTGCCAATACATATAACTGCTGGCAGTCCATCTCGTTTTACCTCCAGACCAAGCGTGCACTTTTCCGTCCTCATAACATGCGAAATGTGCTCGATTCCATTCTTCATCATCGCCGTCTCTTACCAGTATCGGATCATCCACATTTACTTTGCTCCAATCCACTTCCGGCTCTTGATATTCTTCATCGAGCCAGAGTGCGGTTAATAATGCAACTTTTTCTGCATTTATAGCTGCATAATTACCACATTTGTATGTAGGAACTACATAGTCATTAAAGAATTTCATTAATTCTTTACTTTTAAATCCTCCACTTTTACACACTTTAATTAATTCATTTTTATATTTCTCTCTATTCTTCAAAGTAATCCCTCCCATTCTTTGCATTTCAATAATCGATCTACAATTTCACTAATATTTCTGCTGTTTCCGTTGACGCACCGCCCACTTATCCAATGACGGCATGTCCCACAGCACCGCTTCTCTACTTCTTCCCTGACCTCAAACATTGCAGGCTTTCCGCTTCTCAGATTGACTGCGGCTCCAAAGTCTGTTTTTATGTATACACCGAACTGATCTGCAAAGATATCGCCGGGCTTTAGCTGTTCGTATCGCATCATTCTACCTCTTCATTCCAATACTCATGTCTACATTGTCCGCAAAGTTTTTTTGGTGTATTACAAATGCGCTCACTATTTTTTCTAAATCGACTCTTCTCTATGTCACATGGCGCTATATCAATTACTCCATTTTCATCTTTTGCAGTATCCGGATACCGCTCTAAAAATACACTTTGTCTTGTTTTGGCTGGGTGTTCTTTAGACCACTTTTCTATGATTTCAACTAATTTATCAGATGCTTCAGTTTCCATACTTGTTGTAGGAGATTTGTGTTCTAGTACACAACCAGTACAACTTGTATAAGATTTACACATTCTTATAGCTTCTTTTAAAAATTCAACTGTGTCCATGTCTATCCCTCCTTGTTTTCAGCTTCTTTAGAATTTCTTTTTGTTCTTCGTCCGCATAGGATGTATTCCAAAATCTTTCAAGTTTGATAACATGTTTAAGCTGTTTTTTGCTCAGCAAATAAAGATGGTCTTTTACCACTTCTTTCGCTTTTCCGCGGTCTGGGTGCGCCGAGCCAGCAAAGCGGCACTGGCACATGTTTATCTCGTATTCACATATCGGACACTTTTCTTTTTTAAACATCATTCTTCCTTCTTCTCCGATCTTCTGTTCCATTGCTCATTAATTTTACATTTTCACTTCCGCAAAACGGGCACGGCTTTAATTCAATCATTATTTTCTCCCTCCCACGGCTCTATTGGACAAGTTGGATATCTTTCACCAATTTTAGAACAACAGTCTATATATTTATTAATCCATTGGCAATATCCATATTCATTGACTTGGACACAACTGAAGCAGTCTTCAGGGATTTTTTCAATTTCTATTACGATTCGTCCCTTCACTTTGTACTCTCCCTCCCACGGCTCCGATGGTTCTTTCCAAGCTTTTACTTGAATATAATCGCCAGTTATAGAATCGTACCAACAACCACCTGCATAATGCCCTATAAATCTCTCTCCGTTGTTTGTGGTTACTTCTACATCAACTCCAAAGTTTGGCAACTTTTCGTTACATGAAATCCATTTATTTTTCTCTATTTCTTTTTTCATTTCTCGACACTTATCTATTGTTCCAATTTGATAATATTCATATAGTACTTCTGCAATTTCTTCTATTGTTGCGTTTTTAATAAAATCATAATGTGTCATTTTGAATCTCCCTCCCACGGCTCTGCATTGTACGCATATGCTTTGCATTCGCGGCATTTCTCTGCTACTTCAACATCACCATATCCGTTGCACACTCCACAGCAAAACACCCTGTTATCCTCCGGCCTATATTCATATTTTGTCGTTACAGCTCTTTTGCAATCTTCGTCAAGAGGCTTTCCCCTCAACTGCGCTCTGTTTACTCTTTTCATTTTTCTTCTCCATTTCTTTCGTTTTCAAACAATGGCTCTGCAAACTCCTTATATATGGTAAACTCGACCACTCCAAACGGACTTTCCCACTCGCAGCCACACTCTGCACATTCGTCCATGTGCTTGTAGGCTCTCTCAATACTCCCCCTGGCAAATGGCTCTAACACTTTGTTTTCTATCGGTGTGCAGGTTGTTTCCATCGAAAATTCGCCTTCTGCATAAAACCATTTCTCACATTCACGGCATTGCCACGGTGTTCCTCTCACGATTTCGTCTATAGATTCTGCTTCGTACTCATTCACGGCACCGCAATATGGACAGATAAGTTGATCGGTTCCATATTCCTCAATTTCGTCAACCGGCTTTACGTTGTCAAATTCAATTCTGCGGATATGGTATTTGTTTTGAAATTCTTTTAACTTCATCTTTCTAATTTCCCTCCTCCCACGGCTCCGGTTCTGGTTGCCATGCAGTCACTATATAATCTGTTGAATTCATAACTCCCGACAATACAAAACTATCTCCGCATCTTGCTCCTTGATAAACCAAAGAGGTTTTATCTCCTTCCATTTTCGCTGTAACTAACACAGATTCATATTGCTCCGGCAACCTCTCACTGCACGGAATCCACCTATCAGCACTCTCAATCTTTCTTAATCCCTCCAACGCGGCATCAATGGCCTTGTCCCATCCCGCCGCCTCTTTATCGCTCGCATCACAGCCGCCTAAGTCTTTTAGCATCTGCTCTACGTCTTTTCTCATGATTAAATCGTTCATAGTCCCTCCTAAATCATCGACATCTGATCGCTATCGTAATCTGTCTTTTTAGTCGTCAGTTTGTTTCCAAATTGCCTCAATCTCTCCACCCGCTCTTTTTGCGTTAAATTTGCCATGTAGTCATTATTCACCCCTGGCGGAAGCGGGGCAAAGTATTCATCCGGTAATGGCAATCCATATTCTTCTTTTAAGTTTCGCATCTTCATTTTTGCGCAAAGAATATGATTTCTTACTAGATTCATATTGCAGCCATCCGGCCAGAATGGATCTTGTCCTCCGTGCTCGTTTAAATGTTTCCATCGCTCTATTTCTCTTTTGATTTCTTTGGCATGATATTCCATATCGCCCAACGGTGTTCGTTTTTTCTTTGCCATCTATATCCTCCTTTCTCCCCGCAGGCACATTAAAAACAAATGGTTTTGTAGGTTGTTTTGGGTTTTTATTAAATCACTATAACGGTTCTGCCTGCGGGGAAGTGTTTGCAACTTATTGTAAGTGGTTGCAACTTAGTCCTCCTTATGTTCGCTGTCTAACCAGTTTTTTACACTGCAATAAATTTCGTATGTATCCAGAGAGTGAATCTCTTTTTTAAATTCATCCAAACTCATTGAACGTACCTTGTCCCGCTTTAAATGCCCAAAATACAATCAAATTACACCACTCCTTTATTTATTAAATTTTTATTTCTATAGAAACACTATTGTATTTCTTATATTTTTTATTATGCAGCTTCTAATTCTCCAGTGATTAATTCTGAATATGGCAATGTCTTGATCCAGTCGCAGAAACCGAAATAATCACGAGAAAATTCGGGTGTACAAAGCGGTTCACTCATTCTCTTCTTTAATTCTTTTTCTGTTTTAGGATGATCTCTAAGCTTCAAAGAATGTTCTGCCCATTCATCTAATTTATGATTCTTACGAGACTTATAAATATTCGCCAGAACCTCATAGTTCATCATAACCGTCCGTTTCTGGTTATAAGAGCTAGGAAGCAGCTGGATCATCTGCCACCATGCATCTTTATCTTTAGCATTGTAAATTCTGGATGTCCCGTCATAGTTATCATCTATACCACCGTTGATATAAATATATCTCCAGTAATTCAGATCTTCGATCATATATTCAAGAGTTCTAATGCTGCTTTCATTAAGATGCTCATATGAGAAATCCTCCAGTGTAAATTCTTTCTCATGGATTTTGTGCATCGTACTGCAACTATTAGTCACAGTTCCAACCTTATATGTATCGAATTCTTTCCACCAATATAAAGGCGCAGTAATATCCACATACGCCGCAATCATCCGCATAAACTTCCGATGATCCGTCCCAGCATTTCGCAGCCGTTTCATCAAGTCGAGGTCATACATCCCAATAAGAACGCCATCCACAGGCTGTTCTCCATATGGAGCTTCTTCAACACTATAATACGGACCAGAATCGCCGTAAATATTATGATACTCCCTGTCTTCCACAAAAATAGTATCACTTTTATCCCAAGAATTCATCGGATTTCTCATTCCTCGAATTGCATGTTCCCAGCCCACTACTTCTGTATTTTCAAATTTAATCATTTTCCTCTCACCTCAATATTATTTAAACTTCGTAGCTAATTTTAATATCCGAACAATCCTTCTCTACTAATGCTTTAATCAATAATATAAATCGTTTTGCTTCTGTTTTAGACATAGGTAAAACATATTTACATAATGTATCCAAATAAATCATCAGATTCCCTTGATCATTATTTTGACATGGTTTAAAACATGCCAATCACATGATCGGTATATCCTTCAACAAGCATTTGCTCAAACGTTTTCGGCTCCTTATCCCCTTCGTTCATCCATTCCCAGTTCTTCATGCTTCCTCCTGTTCGTACAAGATCGCTAACCCTAAAGACTTCGCATAATCCCGTTCCATCCGTGCTCCCGGACTGCTTTCCCAGTTCGACAGCATATAGATTGCGTCGCATGTACTGATTAGCACTTTACAGATTTCCATGATTGCGTCTCGGTGCAGACTGTCATCAAGGTTCAATCTCTCCAGGAAAATCGGGTTTACAATCTCAAATTTCTCAATAAGCATATTTTCCGCATGTAGAAATCGCCTGATATACTCTTGACGATCTAATCCTGTGATTTTTCCCGCTATGTAAATTCGTTTCATCGTTCAACCCTCCCATAAAGCCTTAATGTCTCTGCCTTCTGTAAATCCGCATAGTGCAGTCCCTGTTTCCTCGCCTCCCGTTCTTTTTCAAACGCCCGGCTCGGACGGATTCTCTGTTTCTTTGGTTCTCTTCCAGTTCGCTTAAACGGAATCCCATACTCCCTTGAGACTCTCGTCAGCCCTCCAATTCTTTTTAGGTCATTCTGTGTCAGTCCGATTTCATAAAGCTGCATAACTGTCGGCATATGATCGATTCCAAGTGCTTCTTTACTGTCCAGGATTTTTTGTATAATCTCCGCTTCCGATAACTTTTTTCTTCTCGTGTAGGCTCTCCCTTTCATTGGGATTCCGGTTATCCTGGACACTTCCGACAATCCTCCCGCGCATATTAACTGCTGTGAATAAATCCCGAACCCTGCAAGCTGCCGGGCAGTCGGAAGCGTATCCAGTCCGAGCGTTTCTTTACAGGCAAGGATTTTATCGATGATCGCTTTTTGTTTATCCTGTTCTGCTTTATTCTGATTCGTCATATTCCCTCACCTCTCGGCTCTCTTTGAACTTCTCACACATGGCTGCCACCTGAATCAGTTCGCAGGCTCCATTGATTGCCTTCTGCTTGATTTCGTTTACGAGGTTTGAGTATTGATGACATTCATCTCGATACACGCTTTGTTTCAGAGCCACTTCCCATATTGTAATCAGTTTTATTTCCGATTGTGCTTCACAAATTTCCTCGCGTAACAATGCCAGCGCTTCGTGATCGCTGTGTGCATATCCGTGATTTTTTATTGTGGATGTCTTTTCTTTATCGACTAAATCCGATATAATTTCTTTTAAAGCGTTCATATTCATAATTATTTGCCTTTCCGTATGTTTAATTATTGTACAACCTGTACAACCATGTGCGATTTCAGGTCGTACGTCTAATCCGTTACAATTACTGGTGTATAGCGTTTTGTACGAACGTACGAAGCTTTTTGATATTTCCCTATAGGGAACAATTTGTTCTTTCACCTTTTATTATTTTTTTGTCTATCTATATAAACATGTTCAAAAACCGTCGTACAGGTCGTACATTTGATTTTAATCGCTGTATCCCAGTATTTCCAATGTGTGCCGCGTACGACCCTTTACAATACAGTAATTTATTTCCAATTCTCTGTTCCCATTACAATTACTTGTATACGGAATTTTTCTTACTGTGCGACCCCCTTAAAAACTTTCCACATCTTCGTCCTCTATTGGCTCCAAATCACTATAAAAATCTGCATTTTTTATAACCACGCAATGACAGGAAATTCCACAAATTCGGACTGCCTTTGTATAGCCTTTTCCATTTTTTTGTAGTTCCAACAAATTTTCTCGCTTGAGCCAGGACAGGAAGGATTCATAATTATAACCATTTTCTGTACAGGCCTTTACCAAAACATCTTTAATGATTGCTACGGTTCCCTGCTTTTCGTTCACTTTCCCCCAGGTCTCAATGAAATCTCCATCCTGATTAAATTTTTTCCCATTCTGAGCCAGCCACCCAATCAGCCACTCATATGCTCTTGCATCCGCAGATACTTCGCTGTGGGTGGATAAAAATTGTGTCACTTCTTCCATTGTGAGGCCATTTCCGTCTTCGAAGATCCACGCGTCAATCAGCGCGTCCGCGGTCAGAATCAGGGACGCTGCCATCAACTGCTTTTCGGTAATATCCTGCCCTTTCAGGCTGTCAAAAATCGCTTTCTGCGTATCCTTTGCCAGTTGCATATTAGCAGGCGCCATAAGCCTTTCTACAAACTCTCTGCCGGCAAATCCGTGATTGCTCATTAAAAAATCTGCTACCGCCTTTGCGTCCTGAAAGAATTGCACACTGTTGGTGTTAATCTCAATCGTTCGATTCGCAGCTCCGCCACGGGACGCACTCGACAGAATCGGATCTTCTCCAGTTGTCAGGATGCAGTTTCGCCACATAACGGTCTTTTGGATCCCCGCTTTTTTTGTCCCACGTGTTCTTCCAGAGCCTTCTGACAGGTTATAGATCATCTCATCAAAATCCATCCGTTTACACTTTCCGATTTGCAGCTCGTCCAGAATGAGCGGAAGAGAATTACAGAACCCTGCTACATACTCCTGCCCAACGGTTGTGCTGTTAAACGTGTGAATATATCGTCCAATTTCCGGATTGGCCCATACTGATGCCGCCAACATAAGAGCTACCGTCTTTCCGTTTCCGCTCCCGTTCCACAGATGAACAAAAAACGGAAGACAGTTGCATGGCTTTACCAGAACCGATGCAAACGATGCGGCAAGGACGATTTTAGTTGGAATGTTGTTTTCTGCCCGAATTTTCCGGACAAAGTCCAGCCATTTCTGGTAACTTCCTTTTGGCTGTACAGCGCTGAAAATATGCTCAAACTGCTCCTCACCATCAAACACCAAATCGTCCACATAGGGTGAAAACGCATTCTCTGCCACCCATCCAAGCCGCCCTACCGAGTTGTGCCGGGGAATGATATCGTAGTTGATATTTTCAACATCCGATAAATACCGCACAAGATCCTTTGCGCTTTCTGATGTTACAGCCACATCTTTTTCTGACAGATTTACGATCGACCGCGCATTCGCAAGCACACTCCGATCTACAATCAAATCCCGCCAGATTCCGCCGCGCTGAAAGGCAATCCGCATCTTCACCATACCCGTATCAATGTTAATCAGCCGCTCTACCGGCAAGATTGGGTGAACGCAGGCGGTAATTCTCCCGTCGCTGGAATCCTTCCAGATCCCGGAATCGTCTGCATTCCATTTTCCGGAGGATAACTCCAGCTCCTGACCATCAAAAGCCGTGACATTTTCTATGTACATCTGATTTTTGATGACGTTCATTTTTTTTGTGTATTTTTTGTACAGCTCTCTGAAATGCGTAACGCCACATTCCTTTGCAACCTCCGCCATAATCTGAATCTGCCTGTCATGCTCAAACGGATCGTTCACATATTGATAGAGTTCCTCATAGGGAGCCGTGCCTAACAGGAAATCTTCCTTTGTGTATTGTGTTGTGATTTCATTGCCATCTCCCACAGCCTCGCCTCCTCTCCGCTGAAATCGTCCAGAAGGATGTCCAGCTTTTCTATCATGTCCTTTAACCAGGCCTCCCCGTTGCAGAGCCTCCTGTAAAGCGTTGCGTGGACTTTACAGAGTACCAGATACTCTTGATGCCTTTGCTCTTTTAAATCGCTCTCCGCTTTATTTATCAGCCGATTTTCCGCAATCTGTTTTTCGCTTTGATAGGCCGGCTGTTCTGCTGTCAGACCAAGATGAAAATCATTGTCCAATTTTACAATTGCCTGCAAAAAATTCAGACCATACGACTCCATTACAAAGTCAATGACCCCACCATAAGCTCCGCAGCCGAAGCATTTATAGTGCTCGTTTTTAATGCTCAGGCTGGCGGTCTTTTCCGCATGGAAGGGGCAAAGAGCAAATCCCCTTCCGTTGAATTTCACGCCGTAGAATTCCATCACGTTTCTGAGTTTGAGTGCTTCAGTGATTTTCTTTGCCAGGTCATTCTTCATGATTCCGTCCCCAGCAGGCGGAGAATTTCTTTTCCTGTGTTTCGCTTGCTGCAGAACACATACTCCACATTGTGCTTGTACTGCCATGCCCGCAGGATACGGTAAACCCGCTCCCCGATAATGGCCCCATATTTCGGCTCCCAGAGCATGACGTCTTCCAGGCAGGTGATCGGTTTTCCGTCAATCGTGTCCTGCTCGATTAGGAAATACATCTTTGCCCCCATTTCATCCAGCCGTTCCAGCTCCCGCTTCATCCGCTTATGATCGCTTGTTGCGTTCTGGGCAATTTCCGCAATATTCTGTTTCCGGTCGATAATCACAAGGGGCCGCTCCATATTGATGTAATCGCCCACATAGAGCTTGCTGACAAAATATTTCACGTCCTGCCGGTCAAATTCCGCCACGATCTTTTTGATCGCCCGGCTTTTTTCCCGGCTGTCAATCTGTATTTGCATTTCGCCCTCCTTTAGAACGGAATTTCCTCATCGTCGATTGCTTCAAACCCTTCCGGAACGTCCTCCGCTTTTGGTTCATCGGATCGGTCTTTCTTGCTGCCGCAGAAATCAAAATCACTGATGAGGCATTGCCACCGGTACCGGTTCTCCCCGTCTTTGTTTTGATATTTTTGCCGCTGCATTTCACCGAACACGACAATCTCACTGCCCTTTTTGAAAAATTTCTGAATCACTTCCGCCCGTTTTCCAAATATGGCGCAGTCAAAGAAGTCCGCCTCCTCGCCATGCTGCCGATTCGACGCGACCGTAAAGTTGCAGACCTTGGAAGCTCCGTTTTTTGTATTAATATCCTTTAGCTCCGGATCCCTTGTCAGTCTCCCGTGAACAAATAACTTATGCATCGTAATCCTCCAGATAAGAAACCGGCCCGGTCAGGACCTTCGTTTGCTTGCAATAGTCGCAGTGCTCACACCGCTGCGGCGCCACCAGTCCGGCCTTAATATCCGCGTACCGGTCAATCTTTGCTTCAATCAATTTCATCGCCGTGTCTATACTGTGTTGAGGGATTTCAAAGATTCCCAAATCCGGCACCTTTTCTTTTGTCGCCCCGGCAATGTAAAAGGGCAAATCGTTTCCTTCAATGGCCTGATAAATCGCCGCCTGGATGTCGTATCCCCAGGCTTCGATAAAGTGGATTTTCCCTTCTCCTTCCACCCAGACCGGCGCGAAGTCTTTCATCACTTTCAGGTCTACGATCTTGTCGCCAGGGTGGTAGCTGTCCATCTTGATTTTCCAGAGATACCCGAACAGTTCCCCTTCCAGAATGACCTGAGGATGCCCGGACATATACTCCATAAAGAGCGGGTCCCTCTCCAGACGCTGGATAATTTCTTCCGCCTGCTTGAAATTCGCTCGAAGTTCCCCCTGCTTTGTGAAGATTTCCGGGTTCTGCGCGCGGAACAGATCCAACGTCCCTTCAAAGTGCGCGTCCACATATGAGCCAACGAGCAGAGAAACGGTTTTCTCCCGCTCATACTCACCCCGGATTTCCGCCATTGCCGCCGCTTCACACTGCCCAAAGGCTTTGAATTGGCTGGCGCTGAAATATTTCATCTGATTTTCTCTGTCAAAATAGGTTTCCGCTGTCAGCATTACAGATACCTCACTTCCAGTTCGCTGTCGTTTGTCGTTCTGGTTGCCACAAACTGCAGCCCTTTGTCTTTGCATTTCTGATATAGCTTGTTCCGGTTTTCGTCGGACAGCTTTTCCGCCCCGTCAATCAAAATGATCTGCAGGTTGTTGGGTTTGGAAAGCGCCACATCCACACACAGATTCAGTTTTTCTCCTTCCGACAGATTGGAGACCGGCAGCCCGTGAATCAGCGGGATTCCGTTCTCTACGGTCAGTCCCTCCACCGGCAGCGTGGCAGTCTCTAGGATCTGTCCCGGCAAGGTTCTGGCCAGTTCAATCTTTCTCGTCAGCTCGTCCGATTCCGTTTTCAGACGTTTCACATCCGCTTCCAGACCCTGCATCCTCCGGTACTCATTCAGATGCTTCTTCATGCGTTCCGCGGTGTCGACTTCCTCCTGAAGCTGACTGCAATCCACCGGATCCTTTGCGATATATTCATCCGCAATCTGCATGTCTTTCGCCAGTTTTGCCTTCTTTGCTTCATATTGGCTGTCCGCCAGAGCAATCTTATCCTGCAGCTTACGATCCAGACCTCCCAGCTTTTCATCCGCTGCCCGGATTTCTGCTTTCAGCCTCTCTATCGTGCTGGTCAGTCCTTCCCGTTCCGCTGCGATAGCCTTTTCCTCTGCAGAAACCTGAATTTCCCGATCTGCTTCCAAACCTCGCAGCTTGTTATCATAACTGTCTTTAAAGACCTTTGCCCGCTCAATCCGGCTGTTTTCTTCCCGGATACCCTCCAGCTTTCGGTACGCTTCTCCCAGGTCGTAATGCTCCCACTTGTCCGCATCATACTTTGCTGGAATGTCCGCGGCGATTTCTTCGATAAAGGCCCGCTTGTTTTTCAAATCCCGGTTAATGTCTTGCCGGGTCTGGAAATACACGCTATTATCCGCTTGGATGTCGTGCAGTACCTGCAGGATATTCTGATCGTAGTTCACGCCTTCCGGGATTTCTCCGAACTGCTCCCGGATCCAATTCAAATCCCAGTCAAACTCGATTAAGTCCAGGATAATCCGGTTCTGCTCCTGCTTGTTCATTCCGATAAAAGCCACCGGATCCAGCTGCAAAGGAGTAAAGAGCTGCTTCAGCATGGACTCCGGACCGGATACTTCCTTCCCGCCTTCTTTCACCGACTTGTAATCCGCCTTATCGGTCCGTTTCTTCCGATCAATATATAGCCCGGTATCCGTCTCAATCAGGATTTCCCCCTCAGACGCACCTTTCCGAATAATATAGTCCCGCTCCGACTGATTGGTCAGTCCATAGCGAATGGCATCGATTACGGAAGTCTTACCGGATCCGTTTGTTCCGGTAATCTCTACGCTGCTCCCGTCCAGTTCGGTTTCCGCGATTCCGAATAAATTCTTGATCTTAATCCTCGTCGTTTTCACTTATGGCCTCCTGTTCTTCTTTTTTCTGCGCCGCCTTTGTCGCGCAGGCTGCACAAAGTTCTTTCCCATATTTTTCTTTTGTGTACGCAGCAAGCTGCCGCGGACTTTTCCCGTGCGCTGCCCGAATTCCCCCTCCGCATTCCTCACAGAAAATCTCTTCTTTTGGCGCGTACGTCCTTACCCGGACCGCCATCGTTGTTTTTCCAAAGGCAGATACCTTTTCCCGGTACAAAATAATTTTTTTGCCCTGCCATTTTGCCACATCCTTTGTCCCTAGAGCTTCGGATACATTGGCTCCGTTGGTTGCATTCAGGATCAAAGGCTTATATCCTCCTCTGAGATGCAGACACAGTTTCTCTTGTGTTCCCCGTTCGTTTTTGACCTCGTTCACTTCTGCGTGGTCAATTTCCACCGTCAAATCCTCGCTTTCCGGCAAGTCCCACTCACCGATATATGTTTTATCCATAAATTGACGATAATCGCCTTCAATTTTCGTTTTGCTCATTTTTCTTCTCCATTTGACAAACCGTCTTCTTTGGTTTATTCTGTAAGTGATAAGTTTCTCGTGCTCCCCGTATTGGTGTTGCCGCACCTGTGGGAGCATTTTCTTTTATCCGCAAACCGCAGATCGTACAGTAATGATGATCTGGCTCGATTTCCGTGTTTCCACAGCGCGGACACTGTAGCGGATTACCTGTAAATTTCACCTCTCGCACCTCCTTCATAAACCGCTCTTCCAATTTCCATGAAGTTCGCACCGTTGCTGTTTCCGGTTACGTTAATTCTGCGAAATCCTACCAGTTTAAACAAAACCATTATGATTTCCAAACCCTGTTCGTTTCTCTGATACGTAATGTCTGCTATATTACTCCTTTCATCTGCGATTAACGCCAGCTTTACCCGTGTAACAAAGGCCTCTTTCTTCTGATAAATTTGCTCCATGTTCTTCCACCTCCTTATGATTTCCTCTTTACTCGCACATCTCTGCCCTTCCAATGCTTTTGTAATCCGCCTGACCTGCAGCGGCGTGCTGTACTTACTATTCTCCCGGTATTTAATTATCCCCATGCGTGCAGTCCTCCTGTTATCCAAAAAGCAAACAGCAGTCCAAAGGCTCCGATGCCGAGCCAGCCTAAACATTCAAGCGCTAACCACTTCATGTTCTTCCTCCTTTTCTTCCTTCGGTACCAGCTTAGCCTTAATCTCAAGACCAAACTGCCGATACTGGTCTGTCAAGGCTCTCGAAAGAGCCTCTTCTACTTTTTTTAAATCTACTTTGTCTGACATGTTTTCCTCCTTACTGCGATTTGATGCCATACTACTCCAAGAAATACTCAATCGGTACACCGAAGTAATCTGCGATTCTTTTTAACTTCTCGGTTTTCGGTTTACTCCTTCCACTTTTCCAGTCAGAAAAAGTAGAACTTGCGATACCAGTATCTCTCGACACCCTATATGCTGTGGTTTGCCTTTCTTCTAAAAGCTCTTCAAACTTTTCATACAAAAATATCACCTCCTTTTCCGAACTTTTTATTGAAATTAGTTCGGAAATCCGTTATAATTGAGTTGTCAAACAGATTTATAACGATGAGTTCTGATTTCCGAACTTTACATTTTTATGATAATACGGATTTCATAACTTGTCAATAGTTTTGTGCGGATTTCATAACTTTTTTTAGGAGGGGTTTATGACCATCTATGACAGGTATTGTGAAATACGAAATTCGAAAGGATTAAAAGATTCAAATGTTGCCTCTGGTACAGGAATTGGGAAATCTACATTTTCTGACTGGAAGAGTGGAAGAAGTCAGCCCAAACAGGACAAATTACAAAAGATTGCCGATTTTCTTGGTGTATCTCTGGAATATTTAACGACCGGAAAAGAAAAAGAATGGGAGCCGAAACTTACAGCAAAAGATGAAAAGGATATAAAAAATGCTCTCGATGACTTTAAAAATCAACTTCGCACCGATACCGGAATTATGTATGATGGTGAGCCTCTCGATGAAGAGGATCAGGAATCAATCCTTGCGGCTATCGAAGTAGCAGAACGTACTGCCATTCTGGCAGCAAAGAAAAAATTTACGCCAAAAAAATACCGGAAGTAATTCAGGACAGAAAATTGAACTGTACTTTTGATACAATAGCAACAGGGAGGCGATTCCTTTGTTAGATACAAGATTTTACGCTGACAAGATCCGCAAAAAGTACAAAACCCGAAATCCTTATGATATCGCAGACGATATGAACGTTCTCATACATTATATGGATTTAGGGAAAAGCACAAGAGGACTGTGTCATCATAAAAAGAGAATTAAACAGATCTTCCTTCATGAGAATTTAAAAGAATGGGAGAAACGATTTGTACTGGCACATGAAATCGGGCATCTCGTCATGCACCCAAATCATAATGCTCCATTTTTACAAACAACATTTTTCTCCCGAAGTCGATATGAGATTGAAGCAAATAAATTTGCAGCGGAACTAATTATCTCAGATACAGATTTAAAAGACTATCAAGACTATACAATCGGCCAAATCGCGGGGATATATGGGTTGCCTGTGGAAATTATTGAGTTACGATTGAAATAGATATGAAAGGAATAGTGGTTATGAAGAAAATCATGTCCTACGCAATACTACTGCCATCCTAATTGTCAATATGTCCAAAATAGAGAAATTTGGGTGTATTTCATTCACCGCGCGGGAGAAAATGGTTACCGTTCTTGCTCTGAATGCTTTTAAAGAAGAGGTCCACAGCGGCGAACTCATTCGCTGGAGGCAGGAAGCAGGGCTTCGGGAGGCTTTTCGGGATGCCGAAATTGACGTTGATGATTAAGTTAAAATAGGGGTATTGGGATTAATCGTATTTCTAGGAGGTCATTATGAAAAAAGTATTGAAGATGATTGCTCTGAGTATGGTGCTGTTTGTTGGAGGCGCGTTTGTGCTTCCGGCACAGATGGGAACGATTAAATCTCATGCAGCCGCAAAAATGCAGATTAGCAAAAAGACAGCAACAATCACAAAAGGGAAAACGCTAAAACTCAGAATCGAAAACGCAAAAGGTAAAAAAATCAGATGGTTTAGCAGCAAAAAGAAAGTTGCTACAGTAAAGAAAGGAAAAGTCACAGCGAAGAATTCCGGAAAAACTACTATAACCGCAAAAGTTGGAAAGAAAAAATTTCGCTGTAAAGTTACGGTAAAAAAACGTAATGTAAACTACGTATACATATCCAGAACCGGTGAAAAATATCATCTTTCCGCAAAATGCAGCAATATGCGAAGCCCTAAAAAGGTATCCTTAAAAAATGCCAAAAAACGTGGATATACACGCTGTAAAAAATGTTATAAACAAAAAGTTTCCGATTTAAAAATAAATTTTTCAAAAGCAAAAAATGAAGTATTTTTCTTGACGGTTTCTGTTAAAGATTCTGTCAAAAATCAAATAATCATCAACAGGCAGATGCGAGGCAGATCAGATGGAAGTGAAAAAATAAAAATAAAATATGTCGGAAAAGCCATTGTGACGGTAAAATTTGACAACAAAATAGTCATGAAGAAAAGATTAAAATAAGTAAAAAAGCCCCCGTTTCCGAGGGCTGGGCTGCAATGATACAGCCGTAATTCGCACCTACATTGTATCATTGCGGCCCGAGGAAATCAAGTCTCGGGCATTTCTATGCCAAAAATAGGAGGGATCGCAATGAGAGACAAGAGCTTGGAGGGCAAAAGAGCCGCTCTTTATATCCGTGTCAGCACGGAAGAGCAGGCGTTGAGAGGTTATTCTTTAGAGGCCCAGCTCGCAGACCTTGAGAAGTTCGCAAAAGAAAATTTCATGATCATAGTCGACCGCTACATTGATGCCGGAACGACTGCGCGTAAAAAGCTGAAGAACCGGAAAGAATTTCAGAGGATGTTGGAGGATGTGCAGGCGAACAAGATCGATGTAATCCTCTTCATTAAGTTGGACAGATGGTTTCGTAATGTGGCGGACTACTACGAAGTGCAGAAGGTTCTTGACGCGCATAACGTAACGTGGAAATGCACACAGGAATTTTATGACACCACTACGGCGAACGGGCGGCTGAATCTCAATATAAAGCTATCAATTGCTCAAGATGAATCGGATCGAACCTCTGAAAGAATTAAATTTGTTTTTGAGAATAAAGTGAAAAACAATGAAGTGATTTCTGGCTCGCTCCATTATGGATTTTGTATCAAAAAAGAAAACGGAAAAAAGGTTGTTGGGATTGACGAACAAAAGATGAAAATCGTCGGAGAAGCATTCGATTTTTTTCTTTCCTGCAACAGCATGAGACGAACCTGCTTCTATATTTACGAAAAATACGGAATCAACTGGCTTCCAGAAACTTTCAAGAGAATGATCTACGATGATATGTACGCAGGAATCTACAGAGAAAACGAACATTACTGCCCTGCCGCGTTCTCGCTTGATTATCTAAAAAAAATAAGAGATAGGATTCATTTGCAGAATTTTTCAAGAAAAAACACATACTGCTATCTGTTTTCCGGACTTGTAAGGTGTGCTATGTGCGGTCACGCCATGACAGGAAACAGACACACAAGAAAGAAATCTGTCTATGCCTATTATCGGTGCCGACAAGGACACAGGCTCAGAGGCTGCACATGCACAAGAGGAATTCGTGAGGAACTCATAGAGCAGTACTTATTAGACAACCTCAGAGAGGAAATCAAAACGCAGATTACAGAGTATGCGATTTCACAGAAGAATGTTCAGAATCCAGACGGTGAAAAGAGAAAGCTAAAAGATAAACTGAAAAAACTGAAAGACTTATACCTAAATGACCTGATTGACCTTTCCGAATATCGTAAGGACTATGAATCTTATCAGGCGGAATTAAAAAAGCTGGATTCTGTTAAGCGCCCTGAGATGAATACCAGGCGATTACAGCGACTTTTAAACGAGGACTTTGTATCTGCTTATGAGACGCTGGATCGGGAGCATAAACGGGCATTTTGGCGGTCTATTATCAAAGAAATTTACATAAACGATAAGCGGGAGATTGTGCGGATAGTTTTTTTATAACTTTTGTTGGACTAAGTACTACGCTCCTGTCGGCGCATGGTAGTTAGTACAAAAAAGAGCGGTGATTCCGCTCTAAATTCTCTATTTATAATATCCAGGGCATTCACATTCTGCATAAATCCATGTCCCCGGGATTTCTTTAACGTCAAACGTGAAATCTAAACACCCGTCAGCGATGTCAATTTCCCATCCGGTGATGGTAAACGTGAGCTTTATCAGTTCAAGTTTGTCCGTGTATGATGCGTTTCTAAAAATTTCAATTTTTAGATCTTCTCCCTTCTCATACACTTCTATCCCTACCTTTTCCAAATCAAAGCCGAAATCATATTCTCCTAACTGTTCCGCCGCTGTCCAAACGTTAAATCGTTCGGCCGGAACCAGCTCCTTTATGCTGTTAAAATCTATATTTTTTATTCCTTTTTTCTCTGCGTAACTTTTTGCCTGCTCGCAGATTTTAAACTTTTTATCCATTAATACTCCTCCTTCATCTCCTTGGCAACGAATTTCAAAATCCATGTGCTTCCGTCTTTTCTTAATCTAATGCAGGAAATAAATTTTTCAGGAAATCGATCACGAAAATACCCTCTGTGATCTATTATTTCGGAAGCGCTTTTTCCGTCATAGAAGCATTCTAGGAAATTTTCAACTGCGTTCTCTGCAGCTTGCAGTCTTTTGAGTTCTTTTTCAGGATCTCTGAAGCTCATATGTTCCTCATCTTTTTTTAATTCTTCCGCAAGCTCCTTTGTATCCTCTGTGGCCGTGCGAAGGATATCTTCTGCCCATTTTATTTGTTTTTCGCTTCCCGAAAGTTTCATTTTTTACTCCTCCTTATCAGCAACATCTCGGGAGCTGCCCGTACTCCCTGTTTTTCCTCCTTTGGGCTTGCCCCCTTAACTTGATTATATTATAACCTTTTTATAGATTATTGTCAATATCCAATTTAATCTTTTTTTGAATTATTTTCTTCTACATATTTTATAATATTTCCCGGCTGCATATCCAGAATTTCACACAATTTTTCAAGCGTTTTAATTCCTACCATTTCGCCATTTCTGATTTTTTGCAAAGCCGCTTGACTGATTGGTCTTTCATTATACAACCTTGTTGCATTCCAACCGCTTTCTTTTAAAGTGTCAATCACATCTATTTTATACGAAAGCATTTTTCTCACCTCCTATATAAATAGTAATCTATTTATATTCAAAAGTCAACAAAAAAATAATTTAAAAAAAGATTACAAAACGCTTGACTTTAATCTTTTTTTAGATTATAATATAGTCACAAGGTAAGGAAAGGACGGAAACGAAAATGAAAAAATACAATTTAAGCAAAATCATGAAAATGGCTTGGAGAAAATTCAGAGAAGGGTACAATGAAAGCTTTGGAGAATGTCTCAGATATGCTTGGTTCTGCGCCAAGCTGGAAGTATCCCATAGAGTTCGTCACGGGTATACAATTAAGGACTGGTTTTGGAATAAAGTGGTAGAAGAGAGATGCAAGGGAGATTGGGTTATCAATACAACCTTTGAGACAAAAGACATTATCAAAGAGACAGAGAAAGCCTTCTTCGTAGAAATGAAGGTTGGGAATTTAGTGACTGGAAAAGACAGTAAATGGACAAAGAACGTTTGGATTCCTAAATCCGCATGCTTTTAAATATAACTGCCCGGCTGCCGGGGCGTATAGTTTGGCAGCAGCGACCGGAACCGGCTGAAAAGTTCCGGGGCGCCGCCAACGGTATGAAGGAAGCTATCAATTGTTTATAGATATGGAGGTGCTTATGAAAAATATTTTTACACTGTTTGATATTGAAAGGTTAAAGGAGACGGTTGCAGGCTCCAGTCTGAAACATGACCTGCTTCCAGAAATCCTCGATTCTTACGCCTGGGACGATGTTTACCAGACGGAAGACAACTCGATAGTGTTTTCGTCCGGAGACATTGAGGTTGAGTTTTTCAACATCGACCAGCCGCTCAACCGTGAGTGTTCGGTTATGTATGCCGAAAATGGCAATTCACAGATTTTATATCTTTAAAAAAAGCAGGGGCCGAAACCCCTGCTTAACAAAATCGTTCATTTGGCAAGATTCACAAATACATCTTTTAGAGTTTTTTTACATTCCACTCTGGATGAGATTCATAAACATATTTTTTAGAATTCTTTTACATTCCACTCCAGAACGATTTTTCACCTTTATTATAAATTTCTAAGAACAAAAAGTCAATAAGCCCCGGTCTCCCGGGGCGAATCATTACAAATCAGTTTCATCTCTGCCGTCATCGGCATGAGATTCATCTAAATCTGACCGCGGCGTATCATAAGCAAGCGCCTGAGTGCTATCTGTGATACCGGATGTGGTCGGGTCTACCAGCACGCCCAGACCGACAAGGATGTTTAAAATCGCTCCGATAGCTTGGGTGATACTATCCTCCGATACCGGTGGTACGATTCCGACGATACCGCATACCTGATAAACGAATGATACTGCCGCCAAAATTAACGCCAGCAGTGTGGCTTTATTCTTTAATCTCAATTTTAAGTTCATTCTTTATCCCTCTCTTTCTCTTTTTAAATCTTTCGTAGGCAAGGCATGCACCTTGCTCATCCGGGAATCCATGTCCCCGTTCCAGCCGTGCTCTTTATAGCAGTCATATAAGACCTTGATGTCGCGGCGCTGTTCCGGGGTGGCATATCCCCGGTCAAGCGCTCTCTCTAACTTATCCGCAAGAGTACTGTATGTAACTGCCGCAAGGGTCTTCTGTGTCATATCCTTTTTGTTAAAGTGCCTGGTAAGTAGATATTGCACCAGGCCCACAACGGCGTTGGACGTGACGACAGTGCCTAAAAGTTCCAGCGTGTTCATACCGCCCTCCTATAATCTGCTGTTGATGTACTTCTGCCACCCCTTGACGGTAGCAGGCCCCATAGAACCGTCAATTTTTCCAGCATAAAGACCTTTTTTCTTCAGGAACTTCTGCATTGCCTTGACGGTCTTTTTTCCGCACCAGCCGTCCTGTTTTACGCCGACAAGTTTCTGGATCGCCCGAATCAATTCCGAGCCTGCCTTGTAGCCGGAACTGCGGAACTTCCACGAACCGGCATAGGCGTTTGGCAGATATTTCTTGTTGCAAGAAGGCTGATAAGAAACGACACCGTCCATCGTGGTACCAAATACTCTCTGAGATTCGTAGGTACAATCTCTGCCCCAGCTGCCATCAACCGCCGTCTTTTTGTCACTTTTAATTGGGGATTCCTCTTTCGCAACTTCCGCAGCGGACTTCTTACCGGTCAGTTTTTCATGCAGCTTCTTCCACTTGCTCGAATTGATGTACGGCGCCGGGCAATTCTTCCCTGTCACGTCGTAGTGACGAATGACCCGGCCTGCCGGTACGTCATATTTATCCATGAGATACTGTACAATCTCGGCAGTTTTCTCAATGGTCTTGTCTGTAATGTACAGACTGCCGTTTTTCTTTTTACAGCACATCTCTACGCCGATGCTGTTCGAGTTCTGGCATTTGCCCAGGAAGGATCCGCCGCCGCTTCCCTGTCTGCCGCCTCCGCAGTGCCAAGCTGCGTTTTTATCCTCGACCACTTGCCAGATTGACGTGTCGTCTGTAAAGTAGTGTGCCGATGCACCCCGGTAAACACTATAGAAGTATGATGCGTTATTCGCAGCTGTAGATACAGCTCCGACATAGTGGATAACGATGTACTTGATGTTTCTATTTCTATACACCGTCCGGTTTACTTTACTAATTTTTCGTTTAATCGTTGGTTTCTTTGCCATTTTCTTTTCCTTTCTCCCTCTGCGGTCTTTATTTCCATCTGCCATAAATTGTAACAACTGCCTTCACCGTGATTTGTCCAAGATTTTGAGCATATGTAGAAAATTTGTACGATACGGATGCTCCATCTGTGTACTGTTCTGTAATCCATGTGCTTGCAGAGCTTCCACGGCCCGTGATTTGGCACGTTGCATCTGTTACGTTAAGCGGAAGCTGCTTTGTGATTAAATTTGTCGATGCAATATTTGTCGTTCCCCACATTTGCGTTGTATTTACAACTTCTTCAATTTTTCCACGTATCACAACTTCGCCATTCCCGTACTTTCTTACATGCCAGCTCCTACTGTCGTATTCATCTACAATTGGATTTTTTAATAATCCCTGAAGGATCTGATTCAGCTTTTCAATCATTCTCTTTCCTTTCCCACCCCTCCGGGCAGGAGAGGTGTCTTTATTTCCATTTGCCTTTTACGATGTACTGAATTCTTGCTCCTGCAATTGCCTCGTAAGCCTTTGCATTAATCCAAGCAAAAGAGACATTCGTATACTGCCCATCATTTGTAAAACGTACGCAACCGGCAAAATCTGCGCCATTTGATGAGATGGATATAGCGGCCTGATTTTTTTCTGGATCAACAAGCTGTATTGGTAAGCTAATCGTAAAAGGATTAAACATAAACAAGTTTCCGTATCCAGTTGTTATAGAATAATTTTTATTTGTAAGAAACGTCCCTCTGATTTCAGCTTCTCCGTTTACATATTTCTTTACATGCCAAATTCCGTCATCATACTCTTCTGCAACCGCATTCGCAAGACATAATTGCAGAATGTCATTTAATAATGTCAACCCCCCCCCCGACAAAATTCCGGCGTTTTCTGCGGCCTGTATCGTGTCGGCGTCAAGAAAGTCGTTTTGATTTTTTAAAATTTGTCCAAACAGTACTGCAAGGGTTGAGCCGCTTACAATTTTTGTGACCGATGCAGCTTCGGTAAAGTCAACCGTTAAGGACGATCCATCTCCTGTTAACGATAATTTGCCGTCAATTTCATTTTGTATATCCTCAGGTGCAGGTGTCCAACGGGTGGGATTTAGCCCAACCTCAAATTTTGGGTTCCAATAAATCACATCAAAGTCATCGCCCGGTTCGATTGTTTTAAACTGAATCTGCATAGCGGTATTGCCTACGGTGAGGTTACACGATTCTGACAGGACTGCAGATTCCCCAGGAGTAAGCTCTATTGGTCCAGTCACCTTTTCGCCATTCTTTGTATAAGTTGAAAAATTATATCTCCCCCATACAAGGTTATTTGTAGAATGATTATTTTTTACATAAACAGACCAAGTGTAATCTCCTGGATTTGTAAAAAGAGTTGTAGTTTTTCCATTTATACTTCTTGATGCTGTCACAACTCCAAAAATAGCGCTTGTACCCCCGCTACCGTGTGCCCGTTTGGCATTTTGGGCACCCCACTCAGAAACAACGACATTACCTTCTATTTCCAAAGAAGCCGACGAAAAAGGGGACATGTTCACACTGTTTGAATTGAGCATCAAATTCCTTCCGCCAATCTCATAAATAACCTCATTTACATCATCAAATTCGCCCTCAATTTTCTGAGAGCTGTAAGTTGTAAGATTCGACACGGAATTATCGTTGATTACCGTACCTTGAAGAGCCTCTTCAAGGGCATCAACAGCATTATTCGCCGCTTCCGCCGCACTGTTCGCAGCAGAAGCTTTTTCGTTTGCGTTTTGCGCTGCTGTATTGGCGCCTTCTGTAGCTGTATTGGCTGCGCTTGCCGCATTCGTTGCGGATTCTGCCGCTGAGTTTGCCGAACTTGCTGCTGCATTCGCCCCGCTTATCGCTGTGTTTGCGTTTTTGATCGCTGTTTGCGCATCGCTAACCGCTTGATTCGCCGCAGATACAGCATTTTTCGCTTCTGTAGCAGCATCATCAATGC
>PPYE01661993.1_pt1 | contig 23707 bp, 19 predicted proteins | sample 1559881 | NCBI WGS metagenome assembly PPYE01 (sample SAMN08240022, study PRJNA423297) | Human gut metagenome, whole genome shotgun sequencing project. | reverse complement strand
GACGGCTTCCTCCTGTCCCACCACCCGGCGGTGGAGGTCCTCCTCCAGCTTGAGCAGGCGATCGCTCTCGGCCTGGGTCAGGGTGGTGACCGGGATGCCGGTCCACCCCGATACCACCGCCGCTACATCCTCGGCGGTCACGGCGCCGGTATTCTGGCCTGCCCGCCACAGGGCCTTCTGCTGGTCCAGCTCCCGGCGGAAATCCTCCTCCGCGTCCCGGAGCATGGCGGCCTTCTCAAAGTCCTGGCTGCGGATGGCCTCCTCCTTTTCCCCTCTGGCCCGGGCCACCTTGCTCTCCAGTTCCCGCAGATCGGGAGGGGCCGCCAGCCGGTCCAGCCGCACCCGGGCCGCCGCCTCATCCATGAGATCGATGGCCTTGTCAGGCAGGCGGCGATCCCCGATATACCGACTGGACAGGGCCACAGCAGCGGTGATCGCCCCATCGCTGATGGTGATGCGGTGGTGGGCCTCATACCGATCCCGCAGGCCAAAGAGGATGGCCTCCGCCGTCTTCTGATCGGGCTCTCCCACCAGTACCGGCTGAAACCGCCGCTCCAGGGCCGCATCTTTTTCAATATATTTGCGGTACTCCTCGGTGGTTGTGGCGCCGATGACCTGGATCTCTCCCCGGCCCAGAGCAGGCTTGATGATATTGGCCGCGTCGATGGCCCCCTCGGCGGAGCCTGCCCCTACAATGTTATGGAGCTCGTCAATGAAGAGGATTACATCCCCCACCCGTCGAACCTCGGACATGACGTTTTTGACCCGTTCCTCAAACTCGCCCCGGTACTTGGTCCCCGCCACCATGGCGGACAGGTCCAGGGAGATGAGCCGCTTGCGCTGCAGCTCCTCCGGTACCTCTCCGGCCACCATCATTCGGGCCAGGCCTTCGGCCACCGCCGTCTTGCCCACGCCAGGTTCGCCGATGAGGGCAGGGTTGTTCTTCTGCCGCCGGGACAGGATCTGGATCACCCGCCGGATCTCCTTGTCCCGCCCCACCACCGGGTCCAGCTGACCGCCAGCCGCCAACCGGGTCAGGTCCCGTGCAAACTGCTCCAGCACCTTGGACTCGCCGGGATAATCCCGCTCGGTACGGGGCTTGCCGCTGCCCCGAAAGGAGGGAGGCGGCGGCGCCTCCCCTCCCATGGCGGCGGACAGGTCGCCCCGCAGACGGCGGGGCTCCACCCCAGCGGCGTCCAGCACCCGGACCGCCACGCCGTCCCCCTCACGGAGGATACCCAGCAGCAGGTGCTCCGTGCCCACATACTGGTGGCCCAGACGCACCGCCTCGGTGAGGGAGAGTTCAATGATCTTCTTGCACCGTGGGGTCAGTCCCTGGGAGGGGGCAGCGCCCGGCGTACCCACCCCCACCAGCTGGGCCACGGTCTTTTTCAGCTTCTCCGGCTCCAGGCCGGCGGCCAAAAGCACCTTGGAGGCCACGCCACGGCCCTCCCCAGCCAGCCCCAGCAGCAGGTGCTCGCTGCCCACATAGCCATGGCCCAGCTCCGCCGCGCTCTCCTGAGCCAGCCGAAGCGCGGCCTGGGCCCGCTGGGTAAACCGGGTCTCATTCATGCCGGCGCTTCGCCATCCCTTCCTCCAGGGGAAGAGCCTGCGTTTTTTCTTGACGGGCTTCATACCTTGTGCCACGCCCCTTTTCCTTTGTTCTATGCGGATGGGCCCCGCTGCACGGAGCCCCGTTCAGCTCAGGGGTCAGATCCCCTGCCGCTTCCATGCGGAACCTCGATGTTCTGTCCATCGGATCGCTCCCTTCCGGCTGCGCATCGCAGTTATCATTTTTCCCGCCAGAAAAAAATATACCCATGGTACACACATTTTAGCATTGCAATTTTGAAAAGTTATGATACAATATCGTTAGCTTTGAAGTTTGGAGGTGTATCCAATGGCCTATGTCATCAGCGACGCTTGCGTGAGCTGTGGCGCTTGCGAGGGCGCTTGCCCCGTCGGTGCTATCGCTCAGGGCGATGACCACTACGTGATCGACGCCGGTTCCTGCATCGATTGCGGTACTTGTGCCGACACCTGCCCCACGGGTGCTATTTCCCAGGGCTAATTGACGCACTACGTAAGAAAACAGCGGCATACCACTGGTATGCCGCTGTTTTTACTTCCATACCAAATCCACATTGGGGCCGGTAAGGCCCTCTCCCGCAGAAAGAGAGGATATTATGCAGCTTAAGGGCAAAAGCCTGCTTCTGGTGGGCCTCACGCTGTTCTCCATGTTTTTCGGAGCAGGCAATCTGATCTTCCCGCCCGGCATTGCCGCCCAGGCCGGAACCGCCACTTGGCCCGCATTTCTGGGCCTGGCCATCAGCGCTGTTGGCCTGCCGGTGCTGGGCGTAGTGGCAGTGGCCCGCGCCGGTGGTCTGGATACCCTGTGCAGTCGGGTCCATCCTCTCTTTTCCAAGGCCTTTACCATCGCCGCCTATCTGGCTATCGGTCCCTGCCTGGCCATTCCCCGTACCGCCACCACCTCCTTTGAGATGGCGGTGCCCCCATTTGCCGGACCGGATGCTCCTCTGTCCCTCTTCCGGCTGATCTACTCTCTGGTGTTCTTTGCCGCCGCTCTGGTCATTGCCCTGCGGCCGGAAAAGCTCACCGACCGGCTGGGCAAGATCCTCTGCCCCATCCTGGTGCTCCTCATCGTGGTCACCTTTGCCGGCTGCCTGGTCAACCCCCTGTCCGGCTATGGAGCTGCCTCCGGCGACTATGTGACCCACCCGGTGGTCAAGGGCTTCCTGGAGGGCTACCAGACCATGGACACCATTGCCGCGCTGGCCTTTGGTATTGTGATCGCGGTGAATATCCAGGCCAGAGGAGTCAGGGAGGACAAAGCTGTGGTCAAAGGCACCATCCGCTCCGGCTTCATTGCCGGGGCCATGCTGCTGGTGGTCTATGCCATGCTGGCGCACATCGGCGCGCTGTCCGGCGGCGCAGTCCCCACCCCCACCGACGGTGCTGCCGCTCTCACCAATGTGGTGGGTCTGCTGTTTGGTCCTCTGGGTAACGCCCTGCTGGCCGCCATCTTCATCATCGCCTGCTTCAATGTGTGCGTCGGTCTGATCAGCTCCTGCGGCGAGTTCTTCCACAAGCTCTTCCCCCGTCTCAGCTACCGGGGCTGGGCAATTCTGTTTGCCGTGGTCAGCATGGTGATCTCCAATGCCGGTCTGGCCCAGATCATTTCCGTTTCCGCCCCCGTGCTGGGGGTGCTCTACCCCATGGCTATTGTGCTCATTGCCCTATCCTTCTTCCAGCGCTGGCTGGAAGGAGAGCGGCTGGTCTATCCGGTGGCCATTCTGTTTACCGGCGTGGCCAGCCTGCTCTATGCCCTCCAGGGCATTGGCCTCCCCCTCTCCTTCCTGACCTATGTGCCTCTGGCTTCCATGGGGCTGGGCTGGGTACTCCCCGCCGTTGTGGGCATCCTGCTTGGTCTGCTTCTGTCCCCTAAAAAGCAGTAACCTTTCCCAAACGGGATACCGCCAACGCGGTATCCCGTTGGTTTTTGCTTGCCTTTTCCCACGCATACGGGTATCATATTGTCTATTGAATCCCTATCCTGTTTGGTGATGCTTTTTGAGACGAGTTTTCCGCATTCTGCGGCGCACGATATTGATCCTTCTTCTGGTGGGAGCAATCCTCCTGCTGGGCTTTTTCTTCCTGCGCTGGCGCGGGCTGATCCTGTACTCCCACGAATCCAACCCGGACCAGTGGGAGGTATTCGGTGTGGACGTATCCTCCTATCAGGGGACGGTGGACTGGCACGCCCTGGCCAGCCAGGGGGTAGATTTTGCCTTTATCAAGGCTACGGAAGGTTCCCTCCTTCAGGACAAGCAGTTTGCCTCCAACTGGAAGGGCTCCCTGGAAGCCGGAGTCCGGCCCGGCGCCTACCACTTCCTCAGCTATGACAGTCCCGGGGAGACCCAGGCTGACAACTTTATTTCCATGGTCCCGGTCACCGATGGGGCATTGCCTCCGGTGGTGGATATTGAATTTTACGGCGAATACCTGGAGAATCCGCCGGAGAAAGCCCAGGTCCAGAGCATTCTGGACCCTCTGCTGGCACGGCTGGAGGCGCATTACGGAGTCAAGCCCATTCTCTATGTAACCTACCGCTCCTACTACAGCTACCTCACCGACGCCAAATATGCGGATTATCCGGTGTGGTGCTCCAGTCCCACGGTGTTCCCTCTGGTTCCCCGGTGGCACTTTTGGCAGTACTCCCACTCCGCAAAACTGGAAGGCTATACCGGCGCTCAGCCCCTTATTGATCTGAACGTATTCCGGGGCAGCCAGGCGGAGTTTGATGCCTTTGGCCTGGGATAAGAACTTCTAATTTCCCCCTCTTTTTGATATAATACCAGTATGCAAAACTGTAAGGAGGCCCCTATGGACCGTTTTGATACTCTGATTCAGGAACTGCGCCGCCGTGTCCCTCAGCTGGAACTGCGGGAGCAGGAGCCTATGTCGTCCTATACCACCTTCCGCATCGGCGGTCCCGCCCGGCTGATCGCCCTGCCCAGAAGCCGGAAGGAGGCCGTCGCCGCGGTTCAGGCGGCCAAAGAGCTGGACATCTCCCCTTTCTTTCTGGGCAACGGCAGCGACCTGCTGGTGTCCGATCAGGGGTATAACGGTTTTGTCCTGAAAACCTCCGGGTTGGATGATGTGCGGGAGGTAAACCACCGTCTGTGGGCGGAGAGCGGTATTCCCCTGGCCCGGCTGGCCATGGCGGCCCTGGGCAGAGGCCTGACCGGCCTGGAGTTTGCCCACGGCATCCCCGGTACCCTGGGAGGCGGCGTCACCATGAACGCCGGCGCCTACGGCGGCGAGCTGGTTCAGGTTCTGACCTCCGTCACCTTCCTCAACGAGGCTGGCGACGTGGTCACTCTGCCTGTGGAGGAGTGCGCCCTCACCTACCGGCACAGCCTGTTTACCGACCATCCGGAATGGCTCATTCTGGAGGCTGAGTTTGCCCTCACCCCCGGAGACCCCGCTGCAATCAAAGCCAAAATGGATAAGTTGGCCCAAAAGCGCCGTTCCAAGCAGCCCCTGGACCTGCCCAGCGCGGGCAGTACCTTCAAACGCCCCGAGGGCCACTTTGCCGCCGCTCTCATTGAGCAGTGCGGCCTGAAAGGCGTGGGCGTGGGCGGTGCCCAGGTATCGGAAAAGCACGCCGGCTTTGTCGTCAACCGCGGTGGGGCCACCGCCGACGATGTGCTCCGGCTGATGGAGCTGATCCAGAACACCGTACTCCGCGAGACCGGCATTGCTTTGGAACCAGAAGTGAAGTTTTTGGGTTTTTGAGGTGAGTTCCTATGGATTTTATTATTATTTCCGGCCTATCCGGCGCAGGCAAGAGTAAAACCGCCTCCTTCCTGGAGGATATCGGCTTTTATGTGGTCGACAATATGCCCGCCCCCCTGATCCCCAAATTTGCCGAGCTGTGTATGGCAAATCCCTCCCGGTATGACCGGGTAGCTCTGGTCACCGACATCCGGGGCGGTCAGACCTTTGACGGGCTGTTCTCCGCCCTGGACGCCCTCCAGGAGATGGGGTGCGAGTATAAGATCCTCTTTGTGGAGGCCAGCGTGGAGGCCATCATCAAGCGGTACAAGGAGACCCGGCGCAGCCACCCCCTGGCCAGCTCCGCCCACTCCCTGGACGAGGCCGTCAGGCTGGAGCGCACCGTCCTCTCCCCTGTCCGCCAGCGGGCGGAATACATCATCGACACCTCCGCTCTCTCCACCGCCAAGCTGCGGGGGGAGGTGCTGCGCCTCTTCGGCCACGGCGGCGATACCCCCGAGATGAGCGTCAGCGTCATCTCCTTCGGCTTCAAGTACGGTATCCCCATCGAGGCCGATCTGGTGTTTGACGTACGCTTCCTGCCCAATCCCTATTACATTGCCGAGCTGCGCCATCAGACCGGACTGGACGACGGGGTATACGACTTTGTGTTCGGCTATCGCCAGACCACCGAATTTATGAACTATCTGGAGAATCTCATTGGTTTCCTCCTCCCCCTCTATGTGGCGGAGGGCAAAGCTGCTCTGGTCATCGCCGTGGGCTGTACCGGCGGCCAGCACCGCTCGGTCGCCATTACCCACGCGCTGGCCGAGTACATCAAGCAGAAGGGCTATCAGGCCACCGAAAATCACCGGGACATGACCCGGGCATAAAGGAGGAGCCGCCGTGTATCAGTCCTTTTATGAGCGCCGCTGGGCCCAGGGGCCCAAGGTCGTCGCCATCGGCGGCGGCACCGGTCTGTCCACCATGCTCCGCGGTCTGAAAAACCACACCAAGAATCTGACCGCCATCGTCACCGTAGCCGACGATGGCGGCAGCTCCGGTATGCTGCGGCAGGATCTGGGGATGCCCCCTCCGGGAGACATCCGCCACTGCATGGAGGCTCTTGCCAATGCCGAGCCTTTGATGCAGCAGCTGCTCACCTACCGCTTCCCCCAGGGCTCCGGCAACCTGACCGGCCAGTCCTTCGGCAATCTGATCCTGGCCGCCCTCAACGGGATCTCCGACTCCTTTGACGAGGCGGTATCCAAAATGAGCCAGGTTCTGGCCATCACCGGCCGGGTACTGCCGGTGACCAACGCCGACGTGGTTCTGGAGGCCACCTTTGAGAACGGCACCAGAGTCCAGGGCGAATCCAAGATCAGCGACTTTAAAAAGGCCCAGGACTGCCGCATCCAGGGTGTGCGCCTGCTGCCCGAGCACCCCAAAGCCCTGCCCGAGGCCATCCGGGCCATCCAGGAGGCCGATTTGATCCTGCTGGGGCCCGGCTCCCTGTATACCAGCGTCATTCCCAATCTGCTGGTGGACGGCATTTCTGAGGCGGTATGCGCCTCCAGGGCTCTGAAGATCTACATCTGCAATATTATGACTCAGGACGGCGAGACCGAGGGCATGACCGCCTCCGACCATGTGAAGGCCCTGCTGCGCCACTCCGGTCCCTGCCTCATTGATATCTGTCTGTGCAATTCCGCCCCGGTGCGTCCCGGCCTGCTGGAGCGGTATAAGGAGGAGGACGCCACTCCCATCGTCGTGGACAAAGAGGCCATTGAAGCCTTGGGGGTGGAGCTGGTCACCCGTCCTTTGGCCTCTGAAACACTGGATTATGCCCGCCACTCCTTTGCCCGGCTGTCCGCCGCGGTGATGGATCTCTACCAGGAGCGGGCCTCCACCCGGATTCTGTAAGGAGGGCGTATCATGTCCTTTTCCACTCAGGTCAAGGCGGAATTGTGCCGCGCCCCCCTCAACCGGAAGTGCTGTGCCCAGGCGGAAGCCTACGGGGTACTGCTCTACTGCTCCCTGTCCACCCCCACCGAGGTCCGTATCACCACCGAGTCGCCGGAGTTTGCCGACCGGCTGCCCCAACTGTTTCAAAAGGCTTTTCAGGTGCGCTTTGACCGCCTGCCCGCAGAGGGGGCGGGCAAGCGCATCTTTTCCATCACCGCTCCGGACAAGTTGTCCGCCCTCTGGTCCGTTTTTGGCCATGATCCGGCGGAGGCGCTGGTTCACCACATCAATTACGCTGTTCTGGAGGAAGATCACTGCCGTACCGCCTTTCTGCGGGGCGCCTTTCTGGCGGGCGGCTCGGTGACCGACCCGGCCAAGCGCTATCATCTGGAACTGGCCACCTCCCACCTGTCGGTAAGCCGGGAGCTCCACGCCCTGCTGCTGGAGATGGGTTTCTCTCCCAAAGAAAGCCGCCGCAAGGCCAACGCCATTACCTACTTCAAGCAGAGCAACGCCATTGAGGACTTTCTTACCGCCATGGGGTCCCCCTTGGCGGCTATGGATCTGATGAACGCCAAAGCGGAGAAGGACCTGCGGGGCAGCATCAACCGCCGGGTCAACTGCGACGCCGCTAACCTTGACAAGGCGGTGGATGCCGCCCAAGGCCAGATCGAGGCCATCTATAAGCTGGAGGAGCGGGGTATGCTGGAAAATCTGCCGGACAAGCTGAAGGAGGCGGTGGACCTGCGTATGGCCCATCCGGAGCTCACCCTGTCCCAGCTGGCCGAGCTGTGCGATCCGCCGGTTAGCAAATCTGCATTCAATCACCGTCTGCGCAAACTGGTAGAACTGGCCAACCGATAGTCATTGGTTCCGCTGCACAGAAAGGAGCGAAGGCTATGGCACGCTTTGTCACTTCTCTGTCCCAGGAGCAGCTGTACCGCCTGCTGATGTCTTTGAACGAGACTACATTGCCCGATGGCAGTCGTCTGGATGTAAAGATGTGCAACTGGAAGGCCAAGATAACCCTTACCAAAAAAGACGCTGAGGGCAAAGAGAACTTCGTCAAATGGAAAGGCCGCATCCTGTCCAGAAAGGATGGCAGTGCCATTATGCGCGGCTACTTCGGCCTCTCCCTGTTTCAGTGCTTCTTGTTTGCCATACCCTTATCCCTCATATTTTTCTTGTTGTTGCTGTTATGCCTTGCAAGCGGTCGCCGTTCCCGCTGGCATAGCTTATCATTATTTGAAGTATTCTTTCTCTCCCTATACGGAGATTTCTGGGGAATTGTGATTCCTCTGCTGGGCTGCTATTTTGTCAGCTTCCTGATTCTGCTCAGTTCCAATGTCAACGTGGAGGAGCAGGCCAACCGTAAGATCCTGCGTGACTATCTGACCCAAACGCTCTGTCAGCATACGACAATCCCCCGCTGAACGCCGCTGCCATCTCAAGGAGGTATCCCTATGTCCTTTGTCCACCTGCACGTCCATACCGAGTTTTCCCTGCTGGACGGCGCCTGCCGCATCCCCCTGCTGGTCAAGCGGGTGAAGGAGCTGGGTCAGCCCGCCGTGGCCATCACCGACCACGGGGTCATGTACGGCGTGGTGGACTTCTACAAGGCCTGCAAAGCGGAGGGCATCAAGCCCATCATCGGCTGCGAGGTCTATGTGGCCCCCCGGGGCCGTACCGACCGGGTCCACGAGCTGGATGCCTCCATGTACCATCTGATCCTCCTCTGCCGCAACGAGGAGGGCTACCGCAACCTGTGCTACCTGGACTCCTGCGCTTTTACCGAAGGCTTCTACATCCGCCCCCGCATTGACAAGGAACTGCTGCGCCAGCATTGCGGTGGACTCATCGCCCTGTCGGCTTGCCAGTCCGGCGAGGTGCCCCGGCGCATCCTGGCGGGGGACTACGAGGGCGCTAAGGCCATCGCCCTGGAAATGCGGGAGCTCTTTGGGGAGGACGGTTATTACCTGGAGCTCCAGGATCACAATCTGCCCAATGACCCCGCCATCAACCAGGGGCTCATCCGTATCCACCAGGAGACCGGTATCCCCCTGGTGGTGACCAACGACGCCCACTACCTCCGCCGGGAGGACGCCCAGATGCAGGACACCCTTATGTGCATCCAGATGGGCAAGACGGTGGACGACCCCAACCGCCTGAAAATGGAGACCAGTGAGCTCTATGTAAAATCCACTGAGGAGATGGCCGCCCTCTTCCCGGACTACCCGGAGGCGGTGGAGAACACCCTGAAGATCGCCGATCTGTGCAATATGGACTTCCAGTTCGGCACCTACCACCTGCCGGAATTCAAGCTGCCCGAGGGCTACACCGATGGTGACGCCTATTTTGAGAAGCTGTGCCGGGAGGGGTACGCGCGCCGTTACCCCGATGATCCGGCGGGCTACCAGGACCGTCTGGCCTACGAGATGGGGGTCATCCGGCAGATGGGCTTTGTGGACTACTTCCTGATTGTGTCCGACTTTATTGGGTATGCTAAAAGCCAGGGTATCCCGGTGGGCCCCGGCCGCGGCTCGGCGGCAGGCTCCATGGTGGCCTACTGCATGAACATCACCGATGTGGACCCCATGAAGTACTCCCTCTACTTTGAGCGATTCCTCAACCCCGAGCGTGTCACCATGCCCGATATCGATATCGACTTCTGCATCCGCCGGCGGCAGGAAGTCATTGAGTACGTACAGCGCAAGTACGGCGAGGACCACGTGGCTCAGATCGTCACCTTTGGTACCATGGCCGCCCGAGGGGCCATCCGGGACGTGGGCCGGGCCCTGAACATTCCCTACGCTGACGTGGATGCGGTGGCCAAACAGGTACCCAGCGGCCCCGGCGCCCTCCACATCACCCTGGACCAGGCCCTCCAGCTGTCCAAGCCCCTGAAGGACCTCTACGAGGGAGACGGGCGGGTAAAGGAGCTCATTGACACCGCCAAGGCCATTGAGGGAATGCCCCGCCACGCCTCCACCCACGCCGCCGGCGTGGTTATCACCCGCCGCCCGGTGATGGACTATGTACCTCTGGCCAAAAACGACGAGTCGGTGGTCACCCAGTACGTCATGACCACCCTGGAGGAGCTTGGCCTCCTGAAAATGGATTTCCTGGGCCTGCGGAACCTGACCATCTTGGACGACACGGTGAAGCTGGTGGCCCAGAAGCGTCCCGGCTTCTCTCTGGCCGACATCCCTGATAACGACCCTGAGGTATTCCAGATGCTGTCCGACGGCAAGACCTCCGGCGTGTTCCAGATGGAGTCGGCGGGCATGACCGGGGTGTGCGTGGGGCTGAAGCCCCACAACATCGAGGATATCACCGCTATTATCGCCCTCTACCGCCCCGGCCCCATGGACTCCATCCCCCGGTTCATCGCCTGCAAGCACAACCCGGACAAGGTGAAATACAAGCACCCCGCCCTGGAACCCATCCTGTCGGTGACCTACGGTTGCATCGTGTATCAGGAGCAGGTCATTGAGATTTTCCGCCGGCTGGCGGGGTACACTATGGGACAGGCCGATATGGTGCGCCGAGCCATCTCCAAAAAGAAGAAGGCCCAGATTGAGAAGGAGCGGCACACCTTTGTCCACGGCGACCCCGAGCGGAATATTGCCGGTTGTATGGCAAACGGCATCCCCCAGCAGACCGCCGAGGACATCTATGACGAGATCGAGGCCTTCGCCCAGTACGCCTTCAACAAGGCCCACGCGGTGAGCTACGCCATTGTGGCCTACCACACCGCCTGGTTCAAGTGCCACTACACCAAGGAATACATGGCCGCCCTCCTCACCTCGGTACTGGACTCCAGCGAAAAGGTGGCGGAGTACATCGCCGAATGCAAGGACTGCGGCATTCCTCTTCTCCCCCCGGACATCAACGAGTCCGGGGCCGACTTCACCGTGTCCGGCGACCACATCCGCTTCGGTCTGGTGGCCGTCAAGGGCGTGGGCCGTGGCTTTATCAATGACGTACTGACAGAACGAAAGAAGGGGGCGTTCACCTCCTTCCCCGACTTCTGTCAGCGGATGTTCGACTCTGACCTGAACAAGCGGGTGCTGGAAAGTCTCATCAAGTGCGGCGCTTTTGACAGTATGAGAATCTTCCGCTCCCAGCTGCTGGACGCCTATGAGTCTCTGGTGGACTCCATCGCTCAGAACAAGCGCAAAAATCTGGAGGGACAGTTTGACCTCTTCGGCGGCGGCGGGGACGAGCCCCAGTCCGCCCCCCAGCTCAATCTGAAAAACATCCCTGAGTTCTCCCGCCGGGAGCTAATGACCATGGAGAAGGAAACCACCGGCCTGTACCTGTCCGGTCACCCCATGGATGAGTACCGGGACCTGGTGAAAAAGCGAAAGGTAGCCTCTATCGGCGCTATTCTCTCCGACTTTGCCCAGGAGGGCGGCCCCACCACCTTCCGGGACGAACAGCGGGTGACCATTGCCGGTGTGGTGTCCGCCTCCCGCACCCGCACCACCCGCAACAACACTCTGATGGCCTATGTCACCCTGGAGGACGATACCGGTTCCATGGAGATGCTGGTGTTTGCCCGGGCTCTGGGCGAGTGCGGCCCCTATCTGAAGGAAAATGTGCCGCTGCTGGCCGAGGGCCGCATCTCCGTCCGGGACGAAAAGGCCCCCCAGCTCATGTGTGACCGGGTACAACCTCTGGACCACCTGCGGGACGGCTACGAGGAGCCGGACCAGCCCACTTTGAAGATCAAAAAGCTATACATCCGTATCCCCAGCCTGGAGGATCCCCGCTGGCGCAGGATCAAACTGGTACTCACCATGTTCCCCGGCACGGAGCAGCTGGTGATCCGCTGTGCCGATACCGGCAAGCTGCTGTCCACCCCCTGCGTGATCCATCCAGCCCTCGTCGAAGAACTGAAGGAGCTGCTGGGCGGAGAAAATGTGGTCGTGAAGTAACCATCATGCGGCAAGGAGTAACTCCGTGAACATCAAAAAGCTATCTTCCTTTCTCTTTCAGCGCTCGGTAATCGTGGCTGTGCTCATCATTTTGCAGGCCACCGTGCTTCTGGTGCCCATGATATGGGCCTGGAGTTACTATGTCTACGTATACTGGGCCTGTGTGGTACTCTCTCTGCTGGCTGTACTGGTCATTGTCCGCAGGCAGACCGACCCGGGGTATAAGATCGCCTGGATCATCCCCATCCTGCTCTTCCCCATGTTTGGCTGGCTGGTCTATCTGCTGTGCGGCGGCAACAAGCTGTCTGCCCGGATGCGCCGGAAGATGCAGGGTATGGACCGTACCATGCTGGAGCAGCTGGAGGATGATTACAAAGCAAAAAAACTCTCCGTGCTGGGCCAGGATTCGGTAAATCAGGCCCGCTATCTGGAGCAGTATGCCCGCTGCCCGGTGTATACCAATACCTGGACACGGTACTTCCCGCTGGGAGACGACGCCTTCCCCGCCATGCTGGAGGAATTGAAAAAGGCCAAACATTATGTCTTTTTGGAGTATTTCATCCTGGCCCCCGGTGTGTTCTGGGACTCCATCGTGGAGGTTTTGAAGGAAAAGCACGCTGCCGGCGTGGACGTACGGGTAATCTACGACGATGTGGGCTCCCTTGGCACCCTGCCCGCCAATTACGCCGAAAAATTTGAGCAGGAGACCGGTATCCCCTGCTGCTTCTTCAACCGGTTCAAGCCGGTCATTTCCATCCGCATGAACAACCGGGACCACCGGAAGCTGTGCATCATCGACGGACACACTGCTTTCACCGGCGGGATCAATCTGGCCGACGAGTATATCAACCAGAAACCCCGCTTCGGTCACTGGAAGGACAGCGCCATCCTGGTAAAAGGAGAAGCAGCCTGGAGCATGACGGTTATGTTCCTCACCATGTGGGAATATATCCGGGAGATCAAGGTGGACTATGCTGCCCTGCGGCCCACCGCCCTGCCTCCCGAGGCTGTTCTGGGAAAAGATTGCTTTGTACAGCCCTACGCCGACAATCCCCTGGACAATGAGCCGGTGGGTGAGACAGTATATCTGAACCTGATCTCCAAGGCCAAGCGGTATGTCTATATCATGACCCCCTATCTCATCGTCAGCGACAGCGTCAATACCGCCCTGTGCAACGCCGCCAAATCCGGAGTGGATGTACGCATCATCACCCCCCATATCCCAGACAAAAAGCTGGTATTTGAGCTGACCCGATCCCACTACCAGCCTCTGCTGGAGGCTGGAGTACAGATCTTTGAGTACACCCCCGGTTTTGTCCACGCCAAAAATGTGGTGTCCGACGACGTGTGCGGCGTGGTAGGCACCATCAACATGGACTATCGCAGTATGTTCCTCCACTTTGAGGACGCGGTGCTCCTCTACCAGGACCCCACAGTGCTGGACATCAAGGCCGACTTTCTGGCCACCCAGCTGGCCAGCCAAAAAGTCACCCTGGAGCAGTGCCTGGAGCGGTCCTGGCCCCGGCGGCTGTTCCGATCCATCCTGCGTGTGCTGGCTCCCTTGGTATAAACGAACACAGCCCCCGCGGCATCTTGCCGCGGGGGCTGTGCTTATACCTGCTCCACCATGCCCACAAAAAGGACGGCATCCCCGTCCCGGATCACGAAGAGGAAGGGCCGGTCCAGATCCATGACGCAGATGGCGGGGTCCTCTACGATGGCTTCCGAGGTGTCGGCAGCCAGCAGGGTGACGGCGGCGGCCTCCACCCCCTCCTCATCCACCTTCACCCGGGTGATCTGTCTGGCCTGGTCCAGCCACACCGGAGTGAGGTCGACGAGGGGGGTGAAGTCGGCGGTCCCCCTGTACAGCACGTCGGTGATCCCCATACCCGTCAGGGTCGGCAGTAGATCCAGGTCGGAGCTGACGTCGAACTTGGGTACCGACCACTGGACCTCGCCGTAGATCTTGCTGTCAGAATCGGTGAGTTCCGTCAGAAAATCCGGGTTGGCCAGCAATTCGGCAGGGGTGACCCCCTCGTCGGGGAGGACAAAGGTCATCGTGCCGCCGGTGGTGCCCAGGCTGGCTGCCTGATAGCCGTTCTGGCGGTGGAAGCCGGCGGTCTGGGTCATGTGCATGAAGTCCACCGTCGTCTTGCTGCCGTCCGCAGCGGTGAACACATCCTCCGCCGTGAGGCTGGGATCAAACTCGTCGCTCCACCGGGCCTGGAAGTACAGGGTGGAGGCCAGCACCGCCAGAGTCTCGGACCTGGTGGTCAGCACCTTGCCGTCGGAGCCGATGAGCCCCTTTGTCTGCTCCGATACCCACTCCGTGATGGCTCTGTCCGCCTCGCCGGTACCCATGGGGACCCGGAAGGAGCCGGCGTAGTAGTACTCCGCCAGCCGCTCCAGGGTGTCCTGGTGGAAGTCTAACTTCTCGTTGAGCCAGATGGAGGTGCCCGGCAGGGTGGCGGCGGTGCCGTCATCCAGGTAGAGGGTGTGCCACAGGATGTCGGCCCACTCCCGCAGCTGATTCACATCGGAAGCCCCTAAAGCATCCAGTATCTGCTGCTGAGTTTCTCCGTCCGTAGTCTCGCTCAGCATGGCCAGAGCAAACCACAGGGATACGGGAGAATAGACCCGGTTGCCCTCCCCTGCCAGAGCCAGAGCAGCGCTGGTGCCGGTATAGTCCGCCAGGGCGGCAGTCAGCTCAGGGGTGTCACGCAGGCTGACGGTCTCGTCCTGGTAGGCCTCCCAGGCGTCCAGATAGACATCCAGGTCTGCATTGAACTGCTCCCACTCCGCGTCGCTGCCCCCCAGGGGTTCAGCTGGGTGCTTGGGCAGATTGGGGTACTCCGGCAAGGCAATGGCATAGGCGCTGCCTGTCAATGGACCGCCGCCGGTCTCGCCGTCCGTGCCGGGGATACCGGTGATAAGCAGGGCTACGGCTGCCACAGCCGCCACTCCCGCCGGCACCAGTGCTTTCAGCGGCCTTCTTTTTCTCTTGGAAGCCTCCCCCCTCACCGCCCGCTCCACAGCGGAATGGGTAGGATGGAGGGTATCGTTGGCCCGTTTATATTCATCCATCATGGTCACTTGTCTCCTTTCAGCGCTTGAGACAGCCGGTCCCGCCCCCGGGACAGCCAGCTTTTCACTGTACCCGCCTTGGCCCCGGTGAGGGCAGCAATCTCCTCCACCGAATACCCCTCATAGTAATGCAGGTGAATGGCAGTCCGGTACTTTTTTGGCAGGGACAGCACTGCTTCATAGACCGTGCGGTCCGCCGGTTCCATGGCCTTTGTCACCGCCTCCTCCAGGGGCAGGTGGGTCCGCCAGCGAGCGGACAGCAGGGTGTTGGTGCAGTTGAGGGTACAGCGGATCAGCCAGGCCTTCCGGTGCTCATCGCTGTCCAGCTCCTCCTCATGGCGGAAGAAGCGGACAAACACCTCCTGGAACACATCCTCGCTGTCCTGGATATGGCGGGTGCGGGCCAGGGCCAGCCGCCACACCATATCTCCCCAGCGCTCCACCTGAGCTCTGGCTTTCCGCTCGTCTGTCATGGTCTTTCCCCTCCCTTACGGGCATCCGGAGGCCGCCGATTTCTCCTGCGCTCATGCCCGTAAGCGCAGGCCCCGCCGGTCCTCTGGTATCCATAATACCACAGCACCCATCCAATGGTTGCATCTACCAGATATTTTCCTTTCCAACATCTTAAAGATTGATAAATTTTCACACTCCCCCTTTACAGCACAAGCATTTTCGGCTACAATGGAAAACAGATTGAACTAGGAGGTGCGACAGGTATGGAGACCGATTACACTCGCAAATTCAGCATCCGTTATGAAAAAGATCCTGAGATCAAAGAGGTGCTGACCTCCGTATACAACTCCCTTCAGGAGAAGGGATATAACCCCATCAATCAGATCGTGGGGTACATCCTCTCGGAGGACCCGACTTATATCACCAATTATAACAACGCCCGGGCCCTCATCCGTAAGCTGGACCGGGACGAGTTGTTGCAGGAGCTGGTCAAGCAGTATCTCAGGGATTGATGTTTGATTGCGAGAAAAAGATGTCTGCGCTATGCGCAGACATCTTTTTTTCTGTTTGTGTTGCTGCTGCAACATACCGCAGGGCACAGCTCTGGTATGCTTGGCTCACACAAACACAAGGAGGCGTTCCATATGAAACGCAAGATCATAAAAATTGACGAGGCCCTGTGCAACGGCTGCGGCCTGTGTGCCGCCGCCTGCCACGAGGGCGCCATCGAGATGGTAAACGGTAAGGCCAAACTGACCCGGGAGGACTACTGTGACGGGCTGGGCGATTGTCTGCCCGCCTGCCCCACCGGAGCCATCACGTTTGAAGAGCGGGAAGCTCCTGCCTACGACCACGCTGCCGTGCTGGCTGCCAAGGCGGCCAAGGAGAAGGCGGCCGCTCCCCTGCCCTGCGGCTGCCCCGGCAGCATGAGCCGGGCCATCCATCGTGATGAAGCCTTCCCTTCCCCCTGCGCCGGGCAGGTACCTAGCCAGCTGCGTCAGTGGCCGGTACAGATCAAGCTGGCGCCCATCAATGCCCCCTACTTCGACGGCTGCCATCTGCTCATTGCCGCCGACTGCACAGCCTACGCCTACGGCAATTTCCATCAGGATTTCATCAAGGGCAGGGTAACGCTCATTGGCTGTCCCAAGCTGGATGAGGGCGATTATACTGAGAAACTGACTGCCATCCTGGCGGGCAACGACGTAAAGAGCGTCACCGTAGTCCGCATGACGGTACCCTGCTGCGGCGGTATCCAGCGGGCAGTTCAGAACGCCGTGGCCGCCAGCGGAAAGAATATTCCCCTGCGGGTTGCTATCGTAGCCCCCGACGGCTCCATACAGTAACTATCAAAATACCCCCGAACCGCTGAAAACAGCGGTCCGGGGGTATTTGATTTCAGCCAACCAGATAAGGGGCAAGCCACTGGAAGCAGCCCACCAGAATACAGGCCAGAACCAGCATGAAGAGGGCCCATTTCAGAACCGCAGACAGCACTTTGCTGTCCTGACCCACCAGGCCAACCGCCGCCACAGCGGTGGCAATACACTGGGGAGAGAGGATTTTGCCGATACCGGCACCCACAGAGTTTGCTGCCGCCAGCCAGTAGGGCGAGGCGCCGATGGCTGTGGCCGCTTCCGACTGAAGCCGGCCCAGCAATACCTCCGTGTTGGTACCGCTGCCGGTAACAAAGGCGCCGATGGCGGCAATGATGGGGGAAACAAAGGGATAGAACACACCAGTAATGGAGACAAACAGCCCTGCCATGTCGGAGATCATGCCGGAATAGGTCATGATCTTAGCCACCGCCAATACCGCCATAATGGTGACAATGGTGCGGCTCATCTGCTTCAGGGTGGCCAGGAAGGTCTCCCACATCAACCGGGCCCCTGCCTTCTGCACCACGCCGCCGATGATGGCCGCCACAAAGATAACCACACCAGGTGTGTTGACCCAACTGAAGGAGGTCAGCCCCGCCGTCTCAGCGGTGCTGATCTTGAAGGACGAGGCAAACTGAGACAGGAAGCTGTTGACCGGCGGCACCAGCTTGGAAGTGAGCAGCAGCAACACAAAGATCAGCAGGAAGGGCAAAAAGGCCACCACCGGGGACATCGTCCCCCGCTCCCCCGTCTGGGCGGGCTGCCCACTGGACATCTGATATTCCGCGGGCACCGGCTTACCTTTCCGCAGCCGGGCCATGGCCAGCGTGCAGGCCAGGGACACCACGCTGCCCACCACTACCGTGAGCTCCGGCCCCAGGAAGTAGGACACCGCCAGCTCAGGCACCACAAAGGACAGACCGGCCACCAGGGTGATACCCACCACCCCTTTCAGGGCCTTGACGCCACCGCCGCCGGCAATCACCATCAGGAAGGGCATCAGGATCATGAAGGGAGCCATTTCCACCACGGTGGTAAAGGCCAGCGGGATGGCATCCAGCCCGGTCACACTGACCAGCGTGGTGGTGGGAATACCCACCGAGCCAAAGGCCGTGGGGAAGGCGTTGGCCAGCATACACACCAGGCAGGACAGCACCGGGTCCATACCCATACCGGCCAGCATACCGGCGGGAATGGCCACGGCGGTACCAAAGCCCGCCATTCCCTCCAGAAATCCGCCGAAGCACCAGCCGATCAGCAGGATGATGACCCGCCGGTCCCCCGACACATTGGACAGCATCCGCTTGATCACATCCATAGCGCCGGTGCGCAAAGACAGATTGTAAGTAAAAATGGCGGCGATGATCACCAGAATGATGGGCCACAGGGCCGCGGCAAAGCCCTCCAGGGCGGAGGTCAGGCAATCCACCGGCGGCATCTTCCACAGGGTCAGGGCCAGCACCGCCGTGAGCAGCAGCGCGATGAGACAGGCGCGATGGCCCGGCATTTTCAGAACAGCCAGCGCAATTATCAGCCAGACAATAGGCAGCAGCGTAAGGATCGACATCAACAACGGCATTGAAAACGGGACCTCCTTTGTCTCCTGCCGCCGCCGGACACAGGGCGGCGGCCCACTTTTTATTGGTTCTACCAATCAAAATACAAAAACCGAAATTCGCCCTTCTCTCCCTCCTTAATTTTTCCATACTTTTCCGCAGTAAATGATATTTCGATAAACTGACTGGTCTTATTATAAATTCGTACCAGCAAATTGTCCACTCCCTTTCTTTATTTCAGCTCAAAATTGGCACTTTGCATAAATTCAAACCCATTTTTTCGGAATATGTGAGAAATTAAAAACTGGGGATTGCATTTTTCAAAAATTGTGGTAAAGTGATGACGTCAGCAAAGTGGTTGTACCACTTTATTCTTAATTCCGATCTGCAAGGAGGTATTTCGAATGGCCCTTACCATTCCCTTTGGATCTTCCGGCATGACGCTGCACGCTGATCTGTCCGGGGCTGAGGTACTCACCTCTCACATCGGGGAGCTGACTGCCTCCGGCTCAGAGGACGCCCTGGTGCTGGCCGCCATGGCCAACTCCATCGACTCCAAGCCTCTGGAGGAGCTGGCCGCCGGCAAGAAAACCTGCACCATCATCATCAGCGATCATACCCGTCCGGTGCCCAGCAAGCACATTCTGCCCCATATGCTGGCCCAGCTGCGCCGGGGCAATCCGGACATCCAGATCACCCTGCTGGTTGCCACCGGCTTCCACCGCCCCACCACCAAAGAGGAGCTGATTGGCAAGCTGGGTCAGGACATCGTGGACCATGAAACCATCGTGATTCACGACAGCCGGGACGCCGCCTCCAACGTGAAGATCGGCGTGCTCCCCTCCGGCGCCGATTGCGTCATTGACCGGCTGGCGGTGGAGACCGACCTGCTGGTGGCCGAGGGCTTCATTGAGCCTCACTTCTTCGCCGGCTTCTCCGGCGGCCGCAAGAGCGTGCTGCCCGGCGTGTGCGATCAGGTCACCGTTCTGGGCAACCACTGCTCCAAGTTTATTGCCTCCCCCTGCGCCCGCACTGGCGTGCTGGACGGCAATCCCCTCCACTCCGATATGCTGGCGGCGGCCAGGATGGCCAAGCTGGCTTACATCGTAAACGTCATCATTGACGAGGACAAGAAGGTAGTGGCCGCCTTTGCCGGCGACCCGGAGACCGCCCACCGCAAGGGCTGTGACTTCCTGCTGGGTTACTGCCAGGTCAAGCCGGAGCGCCGGGGCGATATCGTCATCTCCAGCAACGGCGGCTACCCCCTGGATCAGAACATCTACCAGAGCGTCAAGGGCCTCACCGCGGCGGAAGCTGCCGCGGCCGAGGGCGGCGTGCTCATTATGGTCAGCTCCTGCATAGACGGGGCCGGCGGGGACAGTTTCTATCATGCCCTGCGTGACGCCTCCTCCCCCCAGGCCCTGACCGATGAGATCCTGGCTACCCCTCAGGATCACACCAAACCTGATCAGTGGGAATTTCAGATCCTGGCCCGGGTCCTGTGCAAGCACCGCGTGATCTACGTCACCGTTCCCGAACAGCGCCGGACCATCGAGGACATGAAGATGGAGTGGGCCCCCGACGTGGACACCGCCCTGGAGCGGGCCCGTCAGGCCAAGGGCGCCGACGCCCATCTGGTGGTCATTCCCAATGGTATTTCCGTCATGGTACGGGAGTAAGTTCCGTTTTCCATCCGTTTATTTCTATTTCTTTCACTATGTATGGAGGAGGTTCTACTTATGGCAACGTACAATCCTGTCACGCCTGAAATCATCGCTCAGTTGGAGCAGGTGGTACCCGGCCGCGTCGTGGTGGGGGCCGACGTCAATCCTGACTACGCCCGGGACGAAATGCCCATCTACGGCGTGAAGATGCCTGAGGTGTCCATTGACGTGCTCACCACCGAAGAGGTGGCCGGCATCGTCAAGATCTGCTACGACAACAACATCCCCGTCACCACCCGCGGCGCCGGCACCGGTCTGGTGGGTGGCTGCACCCCCGTGTGCGGCGGCGTGGTGCTGTGCACCATGCGGATGAACAAGATCCTGAGCTATGACCTTGAAAACTTCGCCGTTACCGTTCAGCCCGGCGTGCTGCTGCAGCAGCTGGCCGACGACGCGCTCACCCACGGCTGCCTGTATCCCCCCGATCCCGGCGAGAAGATGGCTACCCTGGGCGGCAACGTGGCCACCAATGCCGGCGGTATGCGGGCTGTCAAGTATGGCGCTACCCGTGACTATGTACGGGCCATGACCGTAGTTCTCCCCACCGGTGAGATCACCCACTTCGGCAGCACCGTGTCCAAGACCAGCTCCGGTTACAGCCTGACCAACCTGATGGTGGGCTCCGAGGGCACCCTGGGCATTATCACTGAGCTGACCCTGAAGCTCATCCCCGCCCCCAAGGCCACCGTCAGCCTCATCGTCCCCTACGAGGATCTGGACGCCTGCATCTCCACTGTGCCCAAGATCTTTATGAATCACTTCAAGCCCCAGGCCGTAGAGTTCTTTGAGAAGGAGATCCTGGTCTCCTCCGAGGAGTATCTGGGCAAGCAGGCCTTCCCCCACACCTTTGACGGCGTGGATGTGGGCGCCTATCTGCTGCTCACCTTCGACGGCGACTCCATGGACGAGCTGGACCCCATCGTGGAGCGCGCCGCCGAGATGCTGGTGGAGGAGGGCGCTCTGGATGTGCTCATCGCCGACACCGCTCCCAAGCTGAAGGACGCCTGGGCCGCCCGTTCCTCCTTCCTGGAGGGCATCGAGGAGCAGACCAAGCTGCTGGACGAGTGCGACGTGGTGGTTCCCGTCAATCAGATCGCCAACTACGTGGCCTTTGTCAACGAGACCAAGAGCAATTACGACTTCGAGGTCAAATACTTCGGTCATGCCGGCGACGGCAACCTGCACATCTATGAGTGCTCCAACACCATGGACGAGGCCGAGTTCCGCAAGCAGGTGGATCAGTTCCTCAGCGCCATCTATCAGAAGGCTGTGGAGCTGGGCGGACAGATCTCCGGCGAGCACGGCATCGGTTATGGCAAGGTCAAATACCTGGCCGAGGCTGTCGGCCCGGTGAATATGGCGCTGATGCAGGGCATCAAGAAGGTCTTTGATCCCAAGATGATCCTCAACCCCGGCAAGGTCTGCTGCACGCTGTGAGCGTTCGGAAAGGAGTTTCGTTATGAATATTCTGGTATGTATCAAGCAGGTCCCGGATACGACGGAGATCAAGATTGATCCCGTCACCAATACCCTGGTCCGGGACGGCGTTCCCAGCATCATCAATCCCTTTGACGGCTACGCCCTGGAGGCCGCCGCCCGCATCAAGGACAACGACCCGGACACCCGCATCGTGGTGCTGTCCATGGGTCCCAAGCAGGCCGAGGCTGCTCTGCGTGAGGCCCTGGCCATCGCCGCCGACAAGGCCTATCTGGTCACCGACCGTATGTTCGGCGGTTCCGACACCCTGGCCACCAGCTACATCCTCTATAACGCCATTTCCAAGGTGGAGGAGCTGGAGGGCGTGAAGTTCGACGCCATCTTCTGCGGCAAGCAGGCCATCGACGGCGACACCGCCCAGGTGGGTCCCGAGCTGGCCGAGCTGCTGGACTACCCCCAGGTCACCTACGCGCTGGAGGCCACCAATGCCGACGGCACCCTGCACATCCTGAAGGAGGGCGAGGACGGCAACTATCTGATCGGCGTCAAGACCCCCTGCCTCATCACCTTCACGAAGCCCGCCTTTGACCCCCGCTTCCCCACCATCAAGCGGAAGATGGCCGCCCGCAAGGCAGTCATCGAGAGCCTGACCTCCGCCGAGCTGACCAGCATTGATCCCGCCCGGGCCGGTCTGAAGGGCTCCCCCACCAAGGTGAAGAAGACCTTCGTGCCCCCCCGCAAGGAGGCCGGCGTGGTGATTAAGGAAGAGACCGGCGAAGAATCCGCTCAGAAGCTGTTCGCGCTGCTGAGCGAGGCCCATGTGATTTAAGGGAGGCGTACAACATGGAAGCGAAAACCAAGGACCTTTGGGTATTTGTAGAAACCAAGGAGGACGGCTCCGCCAAGAACGTGGGCATCGAGCTGCTGAATCCCGGCCGTGAACTGGCCGATAAGCAGGGCGGCAAGCTGGTGGCTGTGGTCATCGGCTGCGGCGTGAAGGCTGCGGTGGACGAGGCCGCCTGCCACGGCGCCGATCAGGTGCTCTACATCGACGGCGAGGAGTTCCGTCAGTATTCCACCGACGCCTATGTGGCGGCGCTGAATCATCTGGTGGAGACCTACGGCCCCACCACCATGCTCATCGGGGCTACCCCCAACGGCCGGGACATGGGTCCCCGCCTGTCCAGCCGCCTGCAGACCGGCCTGACCGCCGACTGCACCGGCCTGGCTATCGACGAAGAGACCGGCTGTGTGGCCTGGACTCGTCCGGCTTTCGGCGGCAACCTGATGGCCACCATCCTGTGCACCGACCACCGTCCCCAGCTGGGCACCGTCCGTCCCGGCGTGTTCAAGAAGCCCGAGGCTGGTGAGGCCAAGGCTGAGATCGTGAAGGTGGACTTCTCCTTCCCCGCCGAGTCCATCCGCACCGAGATCCTGGAGGTTATCAAGGAGACCGCCGGTGAGCTGGTGGACCTGGAGGGCGCCGATATCATTGTGGCCGGCGGCCGCGGCGTGGGCAGCGCCGAGGGCTTTGAGCCCGTCCGCCAGCTGGCTGAGGCCCTGGGCGCCACCGTGGGCGCCTCCCGCGCCGCTGTGGATGCCGGCTGGATCTCTCACTCCCATCAGGTTGGCCAGACCGGCAAGACCGTGGGACCCAAGCTGTACATCGCCTGCGGCATCTCTGGCGCCATCCAGCATCTGGCTGGTATGAGCTCCTCCGATGTGATCGTGGCCATCAATAAGGACCCCGACGCCCCCATTTTCGGTGTTGCCGACTACGGCATCGTGGGCAACCTCTTCGAGGTGCTGCCCGCCCTGACCGCCGAGATCAAGAAGATGAAAGGCTAAGTATTGTCAGACCCGTTGGGCCG
>PPYE01662237.1_pt1 | contig 23718 bp, 24 predicted proteins | sample 1559881 | NCBI WGS metagenome assembly PPYE01 (sample SAMN08240022, study PRJNA423297) | Human gut metagenome, whole genome shotgun sequencing project. | reverse complement strand
CCCCAAAGCCAAACGCCCCCGGCGGAGTATCTCCCCTGCCAGCCGTCCGGCGGCCAGCAGCAGCAGATAGTCCACCACAAAATTCAGCAAAAACACCTCGTCCAGATAGACCACCGTCATGCGGCTCCCCCCTTCCGGCGTGCAGACCCCATTATAATACGTACTGAACAAAGCCAAATGCCTTGAAAACACCGCCTTTCAAGGTCAGTTGGCTTTGTTCAAGTACAAGTTTTTTGGACGAGATCGTCCAAAAAACTTGCACCTTCCGTTGGTGCGTCGAGACGCACCAACGGAAATACGTATTGTAACAATGGCTGAATTTCATAAAAACGGCCACTTCGGGCTGTTTTTATAAAATTGCGCGACTACCTCCGCGCAAATAAACCGCATCGCGGTTTATTCAGCAGGCATTATTATACCTGCCTGTCTCCATAAAAAAGGTCAAATCGGGGACAGGGCACAAAAATGGCCCGCCGTGGATTGAATCTCCACGGCGGGCCATATTATGACAGGATTCGATTAAATCAGACGGTGAGCAGAGGCGCCCGACTCTTGATGAGCTCGGTGAGGGGCGGACCCCAGGAGATCACCTCCAGGCCCATGTCCCGCAGGTCCTGCTCCACACCCAGTTCCCGAGCGCAGGTGACGCAGGCGGAGAAAGCCACCCCCTGCTCCATAGCCAGGGCGATGCGCTCCCGGACCGCCGGGTCATGGGCGGTCAGGGCCGCCGTGTCCCCCCACAGGATGACGGTCACCTTCTCCCACCAGCCCCGGACCAAGCTGTTGACGGCATACATCAGCACCATCTTGTCAAAGACGGTGGGGTCGGCGTTGGTCCATAAAATATGCAGATGATTTTCGTCCATGGTCACTTTTCCCCCACCAGCTCCGCCATGGCGGCGCACAGAGCCTGCATCTCCTGGTCAGTGCCTACGGTGATCCGCAGGTAGTCCCGGATGCGGGGCTTGTCCCACCAGCGGACCAGAATACCCCGCTGCCGCAGGCCGTCCAGCAGCTCCTTGGCGGGCACATCGGGATGGGAGACAAAGAGGAAATTGGCGGCGGAGTCGGTGACAACAAAACCCAGCTTCTTCAGGTGGGCAGCGGTACACTCCCGGGTGTTCTGGATCTTCATGGAAGTGGCACGCAGATAATCCCGGTCCCGCAGGGCGCCCTCCGCCCCGGCCAGGGCCAGACGATCCAGGGTATAGGAGTTAAAGGAGTTCTTCACGCAGTTGAGGGCGGCGATCAGCTCCTCGTTACCCATGGCAAAGCCCACCCGCAGCCCGGCCAGGGACCGGGATTTGGACATGGTCTGCACCACCACCAGGTTGGGATAGCGGTCGATGAGCTCCACAGCGGAGTGGGCGCCGAAGTCCACATAGGCCTCGTCTACCACCACCACTGCGCCGGGGTTGGCCTCCAGAATGGCGCGGATGCCGCACAGGGACAGCTCCCGTCCAGTGGGGGCGTTGGGATTGGCAATCACTACGCCGCCGTTGGGCTCCAGGAAAGGCTCCAGAGGCAGAGCAAAATGCTCGTCCAGCGGCACCTCCCGGTAGGTCAGGCCGTACAGGTCGGCATAGACGGGATAAAAGCTGTATGTAATATCCGCAAAGAGGATGGGCCGGTCCGGGTCAAAGAAGGCCTGAAAACACATAGCCAGCACCTCGTCGGAGCCATTGCCCACAAAGATCTGGGAGGGTTTCAGGCCGTAGGTGGCCCCCAGCAGCTCCCGCAGGGTGGTGCAATCCGGGTCGGGATAGAGCCGCAGGGTGTCGCAGGCCGCTTCCCGGATGGCCGCCAGGGCCATGGGAGAGGGCGGATAGGGGTTCTCGTTGGTATTCAGCTTAATGAATTTCCGGTCCCGGGGCTGCTCCCCCGGCACATAGGGGGTCAGTGCCCTGGCCCGTGCGCTCCAATACTGGTTCATGTCTCGTCCTCCCCCGGCCGAATGATCTTCTTAATGCTTTTTTCCGCTTTGCTCCGGGGGATCATCAGCTCATGGCCGCATCCCGCGCACCGCAGACGGAAATCCATCCCTACCCGCAGCACCTGCCACCGCCGGCTGCCGCAGGGGTGCTCTTTCTTTAGCTCCAGCACGTCGCCTACATGGATGTCCATGGGTCCTCCCCCTTTTTGCTTCACTTTATCCGTGTAAAGAATATTATAAATTCCCGGTCCCCCTCTGTCAATTCAAGGTTCCCCATTGCATATCATTGTCTGGTAAGAAAAAAATCACCCCAACACAGAAAGGATTTGGTCAGATTGACGAACCGTTTTCCACCCGAGGGGCGGCTGCTCCACACCCCGGAAAATCAGGCTGCCTGCGCCGACGCCCAAGGGCTCAGGCAGGCTATGGAGTCGGAGGCGGTGCTGGAGGGGACCGCCCTGCTGTGTACGCCGGAGCATGATCTCGTCGTGGCCGTAGGCCCCTATCGGGGGCTCATTCCCCGGACGGAGGCCGCCCTGGGCATTGCCGAGGGGGTCACCCGGGACATTGCCATCCTCTCCAGAGTTGGCAAGCCAGTTTGCTTTACAGTCACTTCTATGGAAGAATCCGACGGGGAGCCCCGCCCCCTGCTCTCCCGGCGGCGGGCCCAGCAGAAGGCGCTGTCCTACCTGCTGGAGCACTGGAAGTCCGGTCAGGTCATTTCCGCCCGGGTCACCCATCTGGAGCCCTTTGGCGCCTTTGTGGACATAGGCTGCGGGGTACCCTCCCTCATTGGGGTGGAAAATATTTCGGTGTCCCGCATTCCCCACCCCGCCGTCCGGTTCCGGGTGGGGCAAGACATTCTGGCGGCGGTGCTGGACCTGGACCCGGCCCTGGGCCGGATCTACCTGACCCACAAGGAGCTGCTGGGCACCTGGGCAGAGAACGCCGCCCCCTTCCAGCCTGGCATGACGGTGCCGGGGGTGGTGCGTGGGGTCAAGGACTATGGCGTGTTCGTGGAGCTGACCCCCAACCTGTCCGGGCTGGCAGAGCAGGACTGTCGCCTCACCGAGGGCGCTCGGGTGTCGGTGTACATCAAGGCCATCCTGCCCGAGCGGATGAAGATCAAGCTGCTGGCCATTGAGCCCCTGCCTCCATTGGGAGACCCCCAGCCTCTCCACTACTTCATCCGGGAGGGACGGCTGGACCACTGGAAATACGCACCCCCCGGCTGCGTGAAGGTGGGCGCCGAAACCATCTTTGCCGACTGAGCAAGCCCCCGGACAGCTTTTGCTGTCCGGGGGCTTCTGTTATTGCCCATCCCTCCTTGGGTATGATAAAATCGTAAGAAATACGAAAGGTTTCCTCCCCGTCTTTGAAAGAAACCTCTGCTATGCTGTACCCATGGAGGGATCAATATGAATGAAGTCATTCTTGTGGTGGACGACGACGCCGAGATCGTCCGCGCCATCGCAATTTTGCTGGAAAAAGAGGGCTACCGGGTGCTGAAGGCCTACAACGGCCTCCAGGCCCTGGATCTGGCTATGGACCCGTCTCTGCGGCTCATCCTGATGGACGTGATGATGCCCAAGCTGGACGGGCTGTCTGCCGTGCTCAAGATCCGGGAGCAGCGCAACCTGCCCATTCTCATCCTCAGCGCCAAGGGAGAGGATACCGACAAAATCCTGGGCCTGTCCATGGGGGCGGACGACTATATCGCCAAGCCCTTCCACCCCCAGGAGCTGGTGGCCCGGGTGCGCAGCCACCTGCGGCGGTACACCCAACTGGGGGACGTAAACGCTCCCAGCCAGAAGGCGGAACTGGTCACCGGGCGGCTGTGCTACCTGCCCGACCAAAAGACGCTGCTGGCTGACGGCGTGCCGGTGCGGCTCACCGCCACCGAGCTGAAGATCGTGGACCTGCTGATGCGCAACCTGGGCCGGGTGTTCCCCGCCGAGGAGATCTACCGCCGGGTGTGGAACGAGGAGCCCTATTCCGCAGAAAACACGGTGATGGTGCATATTCGCCGCATTCGGGAGAAAATCGAGCTCAATCCCAAAGAGCCGGAATATTTAAAGGTGGTGTGGGGCATTGGATACAAAATCGAGAAGCATTAAGCCCGCCCTGGCCTTTTTGGCCCTGTTTTTCGGCGTCAATCTGCTCATACTGGCCCTGGCCACCGGCTATTCGGCGGTCCACACCCTGGGCTGGCACGGCATCAGCGACGCTTTCCAGTCCGATTATCAGAATACCGCCGACTTTCGGCGCACCATCTCACAGTGGTTTTACAGCTTTGCCGACCCGGACTGGCAGGAACATTACCAGCTGAGCGATCAAAATCTGCTCTACAAGGTAACCAGAGACGGTCAGACGGTGACCACCAACGCCGACGGCCTCTCCCCCGACGCCCTGCCGGAGGGATACAACTTCCTGCTCTATTTTAACGGGGAGACCGTCACCATTCAAAAGGACGGCCAGGAAATAGACATTTACGGCGACGGCTACTACCGGGAGGAGGACCAGTGGAACCTGCCCGGCTACCGCAATATGCCGGTCCCCCAGTCCTACGCCGGGCTCACCATTACCATGGCTGTGGCCAAAGAACCGGTGGCCTATATTGCGGACACCGCTGCTCTGACCGGCGATGTCATAACCGACAGCGGCCTCTACTCCACAATGGATTATGCCGCCCGCCTGCAGTTTCCCCTAGTTCTGTTTGTGCTGGCGCCGCTGGTAGTGGGGACAGTGCTGCTGCTGTGGTCCATTCTGTGGCATAAACACAAGGTGCGGGCAGACCAGGCCATCGCTTGGTTCACCGGAAAGATCTGGCTAGAGGTCAAGCTGGTGCTGCTCATTCCCTTTTTTCTGGCCTGCATCGCCGCCTTTTTCTGTCTGGTGAGCCTGTATACCGCTCATTATTACACCATCTGGTTCTATCTGTCGGTACCGGTGGCCCTATGGTGGGCCTACCTCTACCTCAACGACCTGCGATACAACTTCGGCCACATCACCGCCAACAGCCTGTGCGCCCTTCTGGCCCGGCTGTACCGGGGCGGGGAGCTGTCCTGGCCCGCCGGACAGCGGATGATGCGCCGCTCTGCCCTACAGTTCCTGGCGGCTGTGCCCTTTATTCTGGGCTGTATCGTGGTCTTTTTTCTTCTGTTCGGCCCCACCATGTCCCGCCTCCCTATTTTCTTTCTCCTGTTGCTGCTGGCCCTGGCAGGGCTCTTCCTCATCGCCGCCCAGCTGTGGCTCATGAGCCAGAACCGCCGCACCGCCGCCGACGTGGACACCCTGCTGGCCCGTATCCAGGCCGCCGGGACCGAACAGGCCGCTGCCGCGCCCCTGCCTCAGGACTCTGACCTGTGGGCTGCGGTGGAAGGGCTGGACCAGATGGAGTTACGGTTGAAGGACGCCCTGTCTGAGCAGATGAAGAGTGAAAAGCTGAAGCTGGAGCTCATCACCAACGTGTCCCACGACCTCAAGACCCCCCTCACCTCCATGGTGAGCTACACCGAGCTGTTGCGGCAGGAGGAGGACCTACCTGACCATGTTCGGGACTATATTTTGGTGCTCTATCAAAAGACCCTGCGGCTCCAGGCCATGGTGCAGGATGTGTTTGACGTAAGCAAGGCGGCCACCGGCAACCTGCCGGTCACCATACGGCCCCTGGACTTTGCCAAGCTGCTCCGCCAGACTCTGGCCGACCTGGACGAGGATATCCAGGCCTCCGGCCTTGCGCTCCGCTCCAATCTGCCCGATGGACCGGTGTGGATTATGGCTGACGGGGACCGGCTGTACCGGGTGTTCCAGAACCTCATCGGAAACGCTCTGAAATATGCCTTGGACGGCTCCCGGATCTACCTCACCCTCTCCGTGGAGGGGGACAGGGCCGCCGCTGTCATTCAGAACACCTCCCGGGAGGAGCTTCCCTACGGCGTGGACTTCACCGAGCGCTTTGTCCGGGGGGACCAGAGCCGCACCGATGGGGGCAGCGGCCTGGGCTTGTCCATTGCCCGTACCTTTACCGAGGCCTGCGGCGGTTCCTTCTCCATCCGCACTCAGGCCGATCTGTTCACCGCGTCAGTAACCTTCCCCCTGACCCAGACCAGACCCCAACCGGAGGTGTCACCATGAAACGAGTGACTTTGCTTCTGCTGTCCCTTCTTCTGCTGGCGGGCTGCGCCCCCAAGGAACCCACCACAGACGCCTCCGCCATCGATCTGGGAGGCGTGGTGGCGGAGTCCCAGCCGGAGGAATTCTACAATGGCCTGACGCCCCTCTCCAGCGAACTGGACCCAGAGGGGCTGGAGGCCTATCTGACGGCGGCCTACGGCCTGGACCGGGAGGACTGGGTGGACGCCGTAGCAGCCTACTCTGAAGGGCTCCAGGCCTATGAGCTGGCGGTGATCCAGCTGGCTGACGGCGTGGATGCCGGATCGGCGGAGGAGCTGCTGCTGGCCTATCTGGAAGGCCGCCAGGCCGACTTTACAGGCTACGCCCCCGACCAGGCCGCCCTGGTAGAGGACGCCCTGCTGCTCCGGCAGGGACGCTGGCTTCTGCTGGTCATCTGCCCCGATCCCGAGGCCGCCAAGGAGGCCTTTCTGACCCGCTTTGACGGCGAGACCACCCAGACAGCGGCCCGCCCCTATACGGTGGAGCGGGACAGCCGGGGCTATGTGGTCTTTGATCCTCCCAATGAGGAGGAGATGCCCCTCTACGACACCGCCCCTGTGGTGGAGGCCTACCGCACTGGGGATACCTCCGCCCTGTCCGAAGAGGACGCCGCCATTCTGGAGATATGCCGGCAGGTGCTGGAGGCAGAGATCGACAACGATATGTCCCCGGCGGAGCAGGAACTGGCGGTCCACGACTGGATCATTGACCACGCCGCCTATGACGAGACCCATTCCTCCCCCAACCGCAGTCATCCCTACGGCCTTCTGGTGGAGGGGCAGGCCATCTGCATGGGGTACGCCAACACGTTCCAGCTGTTTATGGGACTGCTGGATATCCCCTGCGTCACGGTGATCGGGGCCTCCAGCGACTCCCGGCAGGACCACGCCTGGAACCTGGTACAGCTGGATGGGGACTGGTACGCAGTGGACACCACCTGGGACGATCCTCTGGGCGGTTTTGTGGATGTACCCGCCGCCAATGAGTCAGGGCACCACACTTACTTTAATGTGACCAGCGATTTTCTCCGGCAGACCGACCACCAGTGGGACTACGACGCCGTCCAGGAGGCGGAGGGTACTTACTGGACCTGGCGGCACCTCACCCGGAGACGCTGAAACGCAAAAAATGGCTGCCGGCGGCAGCCATTTTTTGCGCTCAGACAGGATTTTTCCCGGCCCCGGGGGCGGCCCCCACGGTATAGCCGTTGACAGTGAGGTAGGCCACCTTGGCCCCCAGATCGTCAGTCACCTCCACGGCATAGAGGCAAGTGGTACGGCCGGCCTTCAGGCATCTGGCTTCAGCGATCAGGGTGCTCCCCCGGGCGGCGGAGAGAAAGCTGACCGACACCTGCTGGGTAACAGTGATACGGTCACTAAATCCGTTGGCAGCCACCGCAAAGGCAAAGTCGGCCAAGGTGAACACCGCGCCCCCCATGGGGACGGAGTTGGCGTTCAGGTGGACCGGCCGGATGGGCATCACGCACACCGCCCGTCCGGGCTCGGCCTCCCGGATGGCAGCGCCGGCGGCCTCGGTGGCAAAACGGTCCCCTGCAGCGGGACTTGAACCCGCACGTGCGTAATGCACACTAGAACCTGAATCTAGCGAGTCTGCCAATTCCACCACTCGCGCATTTGGCGTTGCGCTGTCGTTCAGCGCGAGATATATATTACCACGTCGAATCCAGGTTGTCAACACTCTTTTTCACTTTTTTTGAATTTCTTTTTATATCGATATTCGCTATTGACTTTGTATCGAATATCGCTATACAATGAAGCTGACAAAGGGGGGTGGTTACCATTGGCACGCAAGAAGCTGGAGACGCTGACAGAGCAGATGTTCTATGTGCTGCTGGTCCTGCGGCAGGAGCGCCACGGCTACGGCATTATGCAGGCCATCACCGCCCTCACCAACGGTCGGGTGAACGTGGGAGCCGGTACCCTGTACGCCCTGCTGGAGCGATTTGAAAAGGATGGTTTGATCCTGCTCACCCGGACGGAACTCAACCGGAAATACTATCAGCTTACCCCTCAGGGAGATAAGGTACTCCAGGACGAGTACCAGCGCATCCGCCAGCAGGCGGCGGATATGGAACAGGTATTGCGTGAGGAGGAAACGACATGAAGCGGAAATGGACGCTCTTTGCCTATCCCGTCATGGATATCAAGGCGGCGGAGGCCATGCTCAACCGCCGGGCTGAAGAAGGCTGGCGGCTGGAAAAGCTGTGGCTCAACCTGCTGGCCTGTTTTGTTCCGGCGGAGGAACCGGTGACCTACAGTCTGGACTGGTACGACCCCGCTCGGGAGGATGGGCCGGACTACCTCCGCCTGCTGGCCGACGCCGGGTGGTATCAGGCGGCTCAGACCGGCTACTGGAACATCTATGAGGCTCCGGCGGGTACGCCTCCCATCCAGACGGACGGTGAACTGGAGTACCGGCGGTTCCGAAAAAAATCCCTTCACCGGATGATGTTCGGCTGGGCGGTCTGCCTGATCTGTTTTCTGCTGCTGGCTCTGCTCTCCCTGCTGCCCGGCCAGCCCGCCTGGCAATACTGGCTGGGCTTTCTCACTGGATACAACACCGTCGCCCTTGCCTTCCTCTGCCTGCCCCTGCTGCTGGCAGGGGGGCTGCTATGGTCCGGGCGGCTGCTGCTGCGGCTGACCCAGTGGCGGCGGGCGGCGGCGACAGGTCTCCCCTTCCCTACGCCGGGACCAAAAAGCGCCATGGCAGCCCGTCTGTTGGCGGTACTGGGCTATCTTCTGGCACCGCTCTTCCTGTTCGCCCTATTGCTGGATGCGAATGCGGGAACATACTCCCGAGCATGTATGGTAGGCAGTATCATCGGCGCTTTCCTCTACGGCTTGCTCAAACAGGACCCCGCCTATCGCCGAGCCCGGCGGGGAAACTGGATCATAGCCGGAGGCGCGGCGGTGATGCTGGTGGTCAGTCTGCTGCCTCTGTCTCCCCTGACTACCCGGCTCCAGGTGGCCCCTCCCCTGGCAGGACAGCAGCTCCTCCCAACCGCGGAGGCCGCCCTCCGGGAGGACAGCGCTACCTTCCTGGCCGCTCATACTCAATGGACCGAGTGGTGGTCGCCGGATGGGGCAGATTACACGCTTACGCTGGAGGGCCAGGGCTGGGTGCTGCCCTGGAACTGGCTGGCCGACGGTATGCAGAACGCGCTGACAGAACAGAATATGGCCCCTCTCCCCGGCTATGATGGCGTGTGGACCGACGGGGACAGCTACGTGCTCCGACGGGGTAATACGATCCTGTGGGCGGAGAGCGGACCACCCGCCAGTCAGTGGCTGGATCAGGTACTTATTCATTTGGAGGCTTCCACGGCATGAAACAGGGGAAAGAAACTTGTACCCGCTGGTTCCGCTACACTGTTGAGGACGCCAAAGCCGCTCAGGCGGAGCTGGACCAGCTGGCAGACAACGGCTGGGAGCTGGCGGAGCTGGGTATTTTCACTGCCGCCTTCCACCACGCGGAGCAGCCCCGCCGCTGCTGGGTGGAGCCCGCCCGGTGGAAGAGCAGCAGCCGGAAGGACGAACAGGCCCGGGCGGATTATCTGGCCTTATGTAATGAGGCAGGCTGGGATCTGTTGGATGAGGCAGGCGGTCTGTTCTATTTCCAGGCCAAACCCGGTACCCATCCCGTCCCCATTCAGACCGACGGCAGCATGGAGTGGGAAGAGGTTTTAAAAAAGAGCCTTCGGAATCAGGCCAATACCTTTTTTACTTGGTGATCTATTGGTCGGTCTATGGGGCAATCAAACTGTTCCGGGATCAGCCCCGGGTGTGGGAGATGTTTTTCTCCAACGGGGCTATGTTAGCTCAGCTGCTTCTATTGGCCTGGGCCGCCCTGGTACTGTATCTGGGGCTGCGGGTGGTCCGCTACCGGAGGAAATGTCGCCTGGCAGTGGAACATAACGCCCCCATACCGATTCCCAGCCGAAGCACTGCCCGATTCCGGGGCGCTGCACCCCTGTGCTATGCGCTCATAGCCCTGGGCATCGGGATCAGCCTTTTCATAAGTATCTCCGACAGCCATACAACCTTTGAAGGAGGCAGCACCCTGACCACTGGAGACTCCGTGTTCGGACAGACAGCAGAGTATCGCCGGTTCTCAGAGAAAGATGGAGATCTGTGGGTGGAATCCTATGACTGCCGCACAAGCTGGTTGGCCGGTATCATCTGTGACGATCTGCGAGCCATTGAGGGCGACCAGGGCCGCCTGAACCGCTATTTCCACCTGCACAGCCCTGCAGGCGCTGACCCAGGCGGAACTGGGCTACGGCCAGGCCTGGACCTACCGCTGGGGCGAAGGCAACGGCCTGATCTTCCGGCAGGGGGACCGGGTGGTCCACATCGAGGCGGAGAAACTGGATCTTGCGGATAACAACACAGTATCCTCCCTGCTGGGGGAATTGAACCGGTCCGCTTGCGCCCTTCTGGAATCTGTGATAGCATAGACAGGAAAACAGACGCAGGAGCGTGAACACCATGGAACAACTTCTTTTTATCAACGCCTGTGTGCGGAGTGAGCGGTCCCGCACCCTGAAGCTGGCCCGCCGGTTCCTGGAAAGCTGGCAGAAGGCCCACCCCGATGGAGCCGTCACCGAGGTGGACCTGTGCAAGGACCGTCCGGTACCTCAGTATCCCGAAGTGCTGGCGGAGCGGGATGAACTTTGGAATGCGGGCAAGCTGGACGATCCCATGTTCGACCTGGCCCACCAGTTTGCCGCCGCCGACCGGATTGTAGTCGCAGCCCCCTTCTGGGACCTGTCCTTCCCCGCCATCCTGAAGATCTATCTGGAGCGGATCTCGGTAACGAACATCACCTTCGGCTACGATGAGCAGGGCAACAACGTGGGCCTGTGCAAGGCGGGCAAGCTGCTGCTCATCACCACCCGGGGCGGCAACTTCTCTCTGCCTGAAACGGCATGGATGGAGATGGGCGCCCGGCAGCTGGAGGCTCTGTGCGCCATGTATGGCATTCCCTCCTTCCAGTGTCTGGCCGCCGAGGGCCTGGACGATATCCGCAACGACAAGGAGGCCATCCTGGCCGAGGCCATGGGCCGGGCAGACGCCATGGCAGAGGTGTTTTAAGTGAAGAGCCGCATTCTCCTGCTGACCACCGGCGGCACCATTGCTTCCCTGCCCACCGACGACGGCCTGGCCCCCGGCCTGGACGGAGAGGATCTGGCGGAGCTGCTTCCTCGGGGCGTCACCGACTCCTACGACATCACCATTCGGGACATTCTCCATCTGGACTCCTCCAACATCCAGCCTGAGGAGTGGCAGACCATCGCCCGCCACGTCTTTGAGCAGCGGGGCGCCTATGACGGCATTGTCATCACCCACGGTACCGACACTATGGCCTACACCGCCTCCATCCTGTCTTTCATGCTCCGGGGTATCTCCATCCCGGTGGTGCTCACCGGGGCCCAACTGCCCATGACCCATCCTCTCAGCGACGGTATGGAGAACCTGCGTACCGCTCTGGCCATGGCGGCCTCGAAGGTGGCGGGGGTGTTCCTGGCCTTTGACCGGAAGGTGATTTTGGGCTGCCGGGCAGTCAAGACCCGCACCACTGACTTCGACGCCTTTGAGAGCGTTAACTGGCCCCTGGCCGCCGCGGTGGACGGCAAGGGCCTTCAGATCCGCCGGGAGGCCATTCCCACCACCGCCGGGGCCTGTACCCTGCGGGACAGGCTGTGCGACAAGGTGTTTCTCATCAAACTCACCCCCGGTCTGGACCCGGAGATCTTTGATATGCTCCTCCAGATGCACTACCGGGGCATTGTCATCGAGGCCTTCGGCGCCGGCGGGCTCCACTTCGTCCGCCGGGACCTGATCTCCAAGCTCCAGACCGCCGCACAGGCGGGCATGACGGTGGTGGTATGCAGCCAGTGCCTGTACGAGCCCAGCGACTTCTCAGTCTACGAGGTGGGCCAGAAGGTACTGGCCCAGGGAGTCATCCAGGGCCGGGACATGACCACCGAGGCGGCGGTCACCAAGCTCATGTGGGTGCTGGGGCAGACCGACGATCCCGAGATCATCCGGGACTACATGGAGCGTTCCCTGGCGGGAGAAATGGCATAAGACAGCAAACGGGCGTACCGTACAAGGCGGCACGCCCGTTTTTTCTTAACTAACCAGAGCCTTGCCCAGGTCCCGGCAGGCGTCGGCGGCATCGGCGTCAGGGGCCTCGTGGGCAATCACCGGCTGGTCGGCCAGCTTGCAGCCCAGACCCTCGCACTCCTCTGCCCAGGTACGCATCCATTCGCCGTCTCCCCAGCCGTAGGAGCCGAAGAGGCCGATGGTCTTGCCCCCCAGGCTGCCCTTGACAGCGTCAAACATGGGCTGGAACTCCCCTTCCTCCAGCTGCTCGGCCCCCATAGAGGGACAGCCGAAGGCGATGGCATCGTAGCCGCTCACCAGATCGGGAGTAAAGAGGGCGGGCGGCAGCAGGTCGGCCTGACCGCCGGCAGCCACGATGCCCTCCTCCACCAGCTTGGCCATGGCCTCGGTGTTGCCGGTGCCGCTCCAATAAACCACTGCAATCTTGCTCATCTGAACCATCCTTTCTGAATCATCTTACTTATGCCGCCACGGTCAGCTGTCTCAGGGTCGCCCCTGCCGCAAACCGGCGACGGTAGACATTGGTACACTCCTTGAACCGGCGGAACTTCCGTTGGGCCTCCCTAGGATCGCCGTAGCACTTCCAACAGCCGCAGAGGGTAAAGTTCTTCCCCTTGTGGCGGATGAAGCCCTTCACGTCGGAGAGCGGATAGCCCAGGAACATCCCGATTTCATGGGGGAACTCCCCCTCCAGGCACAAACGGGCGGCCAGCTGACGCAGGCAGCCCCGGCTCTCCGTCCAGGGTTCATACCCCATCTCCCGGAGAAAGTCCCGGTGATCCGGTTGATCCAGCAGCCCCGCCAGGGCCTCCTTCCGGTAGAGATAGACCAGATAGGCCCCTGTCCTCCGGCAGCCCTTCAGCAGGGTGAGCACCAGTCCCCGCTCCTCCAGCTCCCGGCGGCAGGCAAGAAATTCCCCGGCAAAGTCTCCCCTCTCCTCCGGCTGGTACCGAAACAGGCTGGCGGGCTTCAGCCCCGCCAGGGTGGGAGAGCCATGCTCAACAAGGGCGGCTTGCAGGGACATCATTGGTGCTCCTTTCGTGGTTAGTATTCGCTAACCATATCATTTTATTTTTAGTTAGCTATCGCTAACCATGTCATAAAAATACCATACTTCCCCTCCCCTGTCAACCCCTTTTTTGCGTTTCCCTCCGCTTGACGGCGGCGGCCCGTCCTGCTACAATTTTCTTTAGCATGACAAAAGGAGCGAGTTGTTTGATGGTATCCCTCGCCCCCATGGAGGGGCTGACCACAGTTTACTACCGGCAGGCCCTGGCCCGCTGGTTCGGCGGGGTGGACCGGTACTTCACTCCCTTTCTGACTCCCACTCAGGACCACCGCTTTACCAAGCGGGAGCTGAGAGAAGTCCTGCCTGAGCAGAACGGGGACCTGCCCACGGTGCCCCAGCTGCTCACCCGAAACGCAGAGGACTTTCTTTGGGCGGCGGGAGAACTGGCCGCCATGGGCTACCAGGAGGTCAACCTGAACTTGGGCTGTCCCTCAGGCACGGTGGTGGCCAAGGGCAAGGGCTCCGGCTTTCTGGGCCATCCGGTGGAACTGGACGCCTTTCTGGAGGAGATTTTTTCAAAGGCCCCCTGCGCCCTCTCCATCAAGACCCGGATTGGCCTGAAGGACCCGGAGGAATTTGCCGCCCTGCTGGCTATCTACCGAAAATATCCCTTGGCGGAGCTGATCGTCCACCCCCGGGTACGGACGGATATGTATAAAAACACCCCCCGATGGGACTTTTTCGGGACGGCGCTGGAGGACTCCCCTTTCCCGGTATGCTACAATGGGGACATCTACACCCCCGACGATGCCGCCAGGCTCCAGGCCGCCTTCCCGGCGGCAGAGCGGCTCATGCTGGGCCGGGGGCTAGCCGGAGACCCTGCCCTGGCCCGCCGCCTCAAGGGCGGTTCCGCCGCCAGCAAGATGGAACTGGCCGGGTTTGTGGACCAGGTGTATGAGAGCTATGCGGAAGCCTTCGGCAGCCGCCGCAACGCCATGCTACGGATGAAGGAGGTCTGGTTTTACCTGATCCGCCTGTTTCTGGAGGGGGACAAGCTGTCCAAGGCCATCAAGAAGGCCCGGGACCCGCTGGACTACGAGTCTGCGGTACGCTCTGTCTTTTCGGACCTGGAACTCTCCCCCGTGCTCCGGCCCGACTGGTGAGGGCCATGGAATACTGGGTCTACATCCTCCGGTGTGCCGACAGCAGCCTGTACACCGGCACCGCCGCCGACGTAAACAAGCGGGTGGCGGTCCACAACTCCGGCAGAGGGGCCAAATACACCCGCTCCCGCCTGCCGGTGGAGGTGGTCTACCGGGAGGCCTGTCCTGACAAGGGGGCGGCTCTCCGGCGGGAATACGCCATCAAGCAGCTGCGCCGGCAGGACAAGCTGGCGCTCATCGCAGATTATCAAAGAAAGCTGGGATCTTTTATGAAAAAAGCGGCATTTATCGGCGCAGGCAACATGGGCGGCGCCCTCATTCAGGCGGCCTGCCAGGCCATTGGCCCGGACCAGGTGGTCATTACCGACCACGCCTACGTCAAGGCAGAGGAACTGGCCGGAAAGCTGGGCTGCACCGCGGTTCAGGACAACGGGGACGCCCTTCGGCAGGCCGAGTACGTCTTTCTGTGCGTCAAGCCCCAGGTGATGGAGGGGGTGGTGAAGGCCCTGGTCCCTGCCCTGCGGGAGAAGCCGGACACCGTACTGGTGACCATCGCTGCCGGCATCCAGATCGCCACCCTGCGGGGCTGGCTGGAAGACTGCTCCCCCGCCATTCTGCGGATCATGCCCAACACCCCCGCCTCCATCGGTATGGGAATGCTGGCCCTCACCGGCGAGCCCGATGCCCGTGAGGAACACTATCAGGCCGTGGAGGCCATTCTGGCCAAGGCGGGCCGTGTGGAACGGCTGACCGAGGGCCAGATCGACGCCTTTTCCGCTGTGGCGGGCTGCGGTCCTGCCTTCGTCTATCCCTTCATTGAGGCTCTGGCCGACGGCGCGGTGAAGGTTGGTCTGCCCCGGCAGCAGGCCATGGTATACGCCGCCCAGATGGTGCTGGGCTCCGCCGCTATGGTGCTGGAGAGCGGCAAGCACCCCGGCCAACTGAAGGACGAGGTGTGTTCCCCCGGCGGCTCCACCATCGCCGGTGTGGCCGCCCTGGAGGCCCGGGCCTTCCGCTCTGCCGCCATTGAGGCGGTGGAGGCCGCCTACCACAAGACGGTGGATCTGGGAAAAGTGTAATAACCCCACAAACAGAAAACCAGGGTGTGCCGTAGGGCACACCCTGGTTTTTTACGCTTATTCCGCTGTGATAACCGCCTTCTCCCCGTCCGACGTGGCGTGGATGGCGGAGATGGGATGGAGATAGCTGTCGATGAGCTTGGTAGCAATGTCGTCCTCCAGGTCCTTCTGGATCTGGCGGCGCAGGTTGCGGGCGCCGTAGGTCTGGGAGTAGGACTTGCGGACCAGGTGGTCCAGCAGAGCGTCGTCCCAGGTGAAGGTGATGCCCTTCTCCTTGAGGGTATCCCGCAGCTCGCCCAGCATGATGGCGGCAATGGCCTTGAAGTTGTCCTCGGTGAGCTTGTTGAAGTAGACAATCTCGTCCACACGGTTGATGAACTCAGGCCGCAGGAAGGACTCCAGAGCCTTCATGGCCCGCTCCCTCCCCTGCTGGTCGGCGGTACGGCCGAAGCCCACGCTGCCGGCGGAGGTGCGGGCGTCGCTGCCCGCATTGGAGGTCATGACAATAACGGTGTTCTCGAAGTTCACGTTGCGGCCCTGGGCGTCGGTAATGTGTCCGTCGTCCAGGATCTGCAGCAAAATGTTGAGCACATCGGGGTGGGCCTTCTCGATCTCGTCGAAGAGGATGACACAGTAGGGCTTGCGGCGCACCTTCTCGGTGAGCTGGCCAGCCTCGTCATAGCCCACATAGCCCGGGGGCGAACCGATGATGCGGGAAACAGCGAACTTCTCCATAAACTCCGACATATCCAGCCGGATGAGGGACTCGGGAGAGTGGAACATATCCATGGCCAGCCGCTTGACCAGCTCGGTCTTGCCCACACCGGTGGAGCCCACAAAGATGAAGGACACCGGCTTGCGCTTGGAGGCGATACCCACCCGACCCCGGCGAACGGCGGCGGCCACGGCGTGGACCGCCTCGTCCTGGCCGATGAGGTGCTCCTTCAGCCGGTCCTCCAGCTTGGCCAGGCGCTCATACTCGGCCTCCTGGATCTGGCTGGCAGGGATCTTGGTCCACAGCTCAATGACCCGGGCCAGGTGCTCCACCGTCAGGGGCGGGGCGCTCTGGGCATCCAGCTTGCTCAGCTCGTCCTGGAGCTGAATCTCCCGGCTCTTGATAGAGGCCAGCCGCTCGTAGTCCTTGCTGCTGCCCTGGTCGGCCATCAGCTTCTCCCGTTCGGCAGCCAGGTTGTCCAGTTCCTTGCGGAAATTAGCCTGACGGCGCTCGTTGGCCCCCAGGGCCTCGGTGGTGGCGGGGTTGCCCATAAGGGCATCGTGCTCGGCGGTAAGCTTGTTCAGCTCCCGGCGGATCTCGCCCTGGCGGCTCTCGTTGTTCTTGAGGGCGGTCTGGCGCTTGTAGTCCCGGTCGTTGGCCTCCACCATCAGGTTCTCCCGCTCCTGACCCAGGGCCTCCAGCTCCTTCTTCACCTCCACCTCACGGGCCAGAGCCTTGTTGTGGAGGTTCACGTCGGAGCAGGCCTCGTCGATGAGGTCGATGGCCTTGTCAGGCAGGAACCGGTCGGTGATATACCGCTCGCTCATAGTTACCGCCAGGCGGCACATCTCAGGGGAGATGGAGACAAAGTGATACTTCTCGTAGTAGGGGGCGATGCCCTTGATGATCTTGATGCTGTCCTCAATGGAGGGCTCCTCCACCATCACCGGCTGGAACCGCCGCTCCAGGGCGGAGTCCTTTTCGATGTACTTGCGGTACTCGGTGAGGGTGGTGGCGCCGATGACCTGGATCTCCCCCCGGCTGAGGGCGGGCTTGAGGATGTTGGCGGCGTTCATAGACCCCTCGGCATCGCCGGCGCCCACAATGTTGTGGACCTCGTCAATCACCAGAATGATGTTGCCCAGCTTCTTGATCTCCTCAATGAGGCCCTTCATGCGGCTCTCAAACTGGCCCCGGAACTGGGTACCTGCCACCAAGGCGGTCAGGTCCAGCAGGTAGACCTCCTTGTCCAGCAGCTTATAGGGTACGTCCCTCGCCCAGATTTTCTGGGCCAGGCCCTCGGCAATGGCGGTCTTGCCCACGCCGGGCTCGCCGATAAGGCAGGGATTGTTCTTCTGCCGGCGGTTGAGGATCTGAATGGTGCGCTGGATCTCCTCGTCCCGGCCGATAATCCTGTCCAACTTGCCCTCAGCGGCCTTCTGGGTCAGAGAGATACAGTAGTTCTCCAAAAACTTCCGCTTGGGGGGCTTATCGCCCTTCTTATCCTTGTCGGTGCGCTGGTCCCGGCTGTTGTCCCGCTCAGGGGGCTGGTTCTGGGGATTCTGGGCCCCGCCGCCGAACAGCTTGTTCAGGAAGGGGAATGTGGCGGTCTTGCCCTCGTCCTCCTCATCCTGCTCGCCGTCGTCGCTGGGCACCAGGCCCTCCATGCCCTCGGCTCCCCCGAAGGCGGACATCATCTCGTTGGTCAGTCCCTCCAGGTCCTCATCGGTGATGCCCATCTTCTGCATCATATCTTCCACGGGCTTGATGCCCATTTCCTTGGCGCACTTGAGGCACAGCCCCTCACTCTTGGTGGTGCCGCCCTCCATCTTCTGAATGAAGATGACGGCTACATTCTTATGACATCTGGAACAAAGTGTGGGTTGCATATATGTTCAGCTCCTTTGACGGGGACGGCCCCGTACGGGCCCTCTCCCCGGAGAGATGATTCTAATCCGAAATTATGAACTGGGTATGAATCAGGCCGGCTTTCTTTCCCGCATGGTCTTGCAATACTGGTACACATACCCTGCCAGCGCCAGCAGCGTCAGTGCCAGAGCTCCGCCGATCATGGCGGTGCCCCCCACTCTGGGGATGGCGGGGAACAGCATCAGGGCCACGCACACCACAAAGAACACGCCGGTAGACAGCTTGCCCAGCCAGTTGGAGGGGATCACATCCCCCAGGCGGCGGTACATGAGATAACCGCCGATGGCCATGCACAGCTCCTTGCAGAAGAACACGATCACTGCCCACAGGGGGATAATGCCGTCCACTGTAATACAGATAATGACCGTAAAGGTCATCCACTTGTCAGCTGCAGGATCCAGAATGCGGCCCAGCTTGCTGACCTGATTGAAGTGGCGTGCGATCCAGCCGTCGGCAATATCGGTGAGGAAGGCCACCAGATAGATGAGGGCCGCCCAGGTATGGGCGTCCGGCATGGGCTGGAAAAACACCACTGCGAACACCGGCACCAGAAACAGCCGGAACAGGGACAGAATATTGGGGACTGTCATGTCGATTCACCTGAATTTCTCTCTTTTTCTCAGATCGCTGCCGGTTACACGCCGGAAAGCAGGCTCATAGGATTGGTGGTCATGAAGAATTTCAGCAGTACCGTGTGCTCCACCGTCTCCGCCGGGATCAGATTACCCATGAACTGGATGGCCCAGGCGGCGATAAACAGGATCAGGCAGCCCTGAAGCAGGCCAAACACGCCGCCCAGAGTCTTATTGAGGAAGTGGAGCACCGGCAGGCGGGCCACCAAATCCAAAGCCCGGCTTACAAGCTTCCACAGAATGAGAATAACCACAAAACCTACCAGGAACAGGATGAGATAGGCCGCTGACTGGGCGATGGCCGCCGCCACCTTAGCTGCGGCACTGGCGGCCACCTCGGTCATACCGTTCTCTACCGCCTGGTTGACGCTGTTGATCAGAGGCTCATAGAAACCCATGTCCCGCAGGGCGTTGAGCACGTCCTGAAGAGGCAGGGTATCCGGTGTGGGGGCCTCCTCCCCTGTCTGGCCGTTCTCCTCCAGGCTGGCCTGGATCTGCTGGTCCAGCTGCTCCTCAATGGCGGCAGCAAACTTGGGCTCCAGGGCGTCTGCCACCATGGGAGACAGGGTACGGGCCAGCACGCCGGCGCCGCCAAAGGCGATGAGCACGCCCACCAGGCCGCACAGGGACAAAACCAGTCCCCGCTTGATACCCAGCAGCACAAAGGCCGCCAGGATGGCCACAACGATCAGTTCAAATACGATTGCCATAGGGTTCCTCCGTGATTACTGGGGCAAATAGACCCGTGCGGTGTCGTTGCCGATGAGCAGCACACTGCCGTCGGAGCGCTGGAGCACCTTGCGTGCGCTTTGGGTCTCTTCCAGGGAATGATAGACCGACAGATCCTGGTCATAGATGTTCAGCTGATCGGCGGTCAGCAGGCTGATATACCGCCCGGCCGCCGAGATGGACAGCACCTGCTCGTCCAGAGCCATGGTGGCCCGGGCCTCGCCCTGGGTGTCCACCACCACTAGCTCAGCGGTACTGCCTGCCCGGTACTTGCCCAGCAGCAGAACGGCGGTACCGTCTCCTGCCAGGGAAAAGCCCTTCAGATAGCGATCGGAATAGGAATAGCTGCCCGTCAGGGCGGCGGAATCATCCAGATGATAGATCTCATCCTCACCCAGGGCCCAGATTCCGCTGTCGTCCCAGGTCATGTCCAGGATCACCTGGCCGCCCACCGTGCAGGTAGTCTGGGGAGAGGCATCGGAAGCGGCGCCGGCGGTGGGATAGAGCTCCACCTGACTGGTGAAGGTTCCGTCGGTGAGGCCCATGGTGAGCACCGCCACCGTACTGTTGTCCGGCGACAGGGCTGCATCCATGATAAAGCGGCTGGACAGGCTCACCTGCATCTGGGGCCGGAACTGGCTGTCGTACACCGTGACCACGCCCTTATAACCGCTCTCCTGGGTCACCGTCACCATCCAGCCCTTCCCGTTTACATCGGCGGAGAGCACCTCTTCGTCCTCCGCCAGCTCCAGGGTAAAGGCCTCCTCCCGGTTCCGGCAGGCCAACAGAGTCTGGCCGCCGGCATCGTAGGCCAGAGCGGTGGACCCGGCGGCTACCGCAACCGGGTTCTCCATGGTGACCGTGCGGTCCACATACACCTGACCACTGGCTGAATAGAGCCGCACACCGGTAGTGGAACACACCAGCAGATCGCCGTCCAGGCTGGCAAAGGTGCTGCTGCTGTCCCCGTCAAATGGGAAAGATTCAGCCTGTCCGCTGTCTCCCCGCTCCAGATCCCGGTAGGCAAACCACCGCTTGATGGAGTCAAAATTCAATTTATCATAGTTGACGATGAGGAAGATGGCGCCCAGCACCATGACTACGGTCAGCAGAAAGGCCAGCAGCCGCAGCACTGGATTGGGCCGCTTCTCCTTCTTGCGGGAGGGATTGGCGTCCTTGTCCTCGTTCAGTCTATGCGCCTTCTTGGAAATTATGTGGCGAGGCATTACAACACATCCTCATGGTACCATAGCTTTGTCATGTACAGGCCGCCGGCGGGCACCGTGGGGCCTGCGGCGGTGCGGTTCCTGCCCTCCAGGATGGCGGGCACGTCATCGGGAGAGAACTTGCCCTCGGCGGCATAGACGCAGGTGCCCACCATGGCCCGCACCATGTTGTACAGGAAACCGTCTGCACACACCTTGCATTCGATCATCAGACCGCTGCGGGTGATATTGAAGTAGTGGACCGTCCGCACGGTGGTGCGGGTCTCGGTACCTACGCTGCGGACAGCGGCGAAGTCATGGGTACCCACAAAGTGGGAGGCCGCCCGCTGCATAATCCCCTCGTCCAGATGCTTGGGATAAAACCAGGCCCGGTCTACATAGAAGGCGTTGCGGATGTGGGAGTTGTAGATCCGGTAGGTATACTCCTTCTTCAGGCAGGAGCCGATGGCATTGAACTCATCCGGCGCCTCGGTGGCCTTCACCACTACGATGTCATCGGGCAGCCGGGTATTCACCGCCAGGGGCAGCCGGTCGCAGGGGATGCGGGAGGTGGTGCGGAAGTTGGCCACATAGGTCTCGGCGTGGACCCCGGCGTCGGTACGGCCTGCGCCGGCACACTTCACCGGATGGCCCACCACCGTGGCCAGGGCCTTTTCCAGAGTTTCAGCCACGGTAACGGCGTTCTTCTGGACCTGCCAGCCGTGGTAGGCCGTGCCCACATACATCAATCTTAACGCAATATTTCTCATAAGTCCTTCAGTAAACCTTAAATTTTGGTAAAAATTGTGGTTCCTTACCAACCGTAGTGAGCCAGCACGCCGATACCCACGCACAGAGCCACCGACAGCAGCAGGGAGAGAATGTCCACACCCTTCATCTTCAGCTGGCGCAGGCGGGTGCGTCCGCTGCCGCCGTGGTAGCACCGGCACTCCATGGCTACCGCCAGCTCGTCGGCCCGGCGGAAAGCAGAAATAAACAGGGGCACCAGCAGGGGCACCAGGGCGCGGGCCTTGCGGATCAGGTTGCCGCTGTCGAAATCGGCGCCTCTGGCCTTCTGAGCGGACATGATCTTGTCGGTCTCCTCAATGAGGGTGGGGATGAACCGCAGGGCAATGGACATCATCATGGCCAGCTCGTGGATGGGCACCCGGATCACCTTCAGGGGGCTGAGCAGTTTCTCCAGGCCGTCGGTGAGCATAATGGGCGAGGTGGTGTAGGTCAGCAGGAAGGTGCAGGTGATGAGCATCATAATCCGCAGGATCATGAACACAGCTGCCCGGATGCCCTCCGCGTAGATGGTAAACACCCACCAGGACACCAGCGGTTCCCCCTCACCGGGGGTAAAGAACAGGTTCAGAATGGCGGTGATGAGGATGATGATGAAGATGGGCTTCATGCCCCGAAGAATACTCTTGAGCCCCACCTTGGAAATGGCGATAAGGGCGGCCAGCAGCACCAGCAAAATGGCGTAGGTCACCACATTTGCGGCCAGAAACAGGGCTACGATATAGGCAATGGTGCCAATCAGCTTGGTGCGGGGATCCAGCCGGTGGATGATGGTCTTGCCCGGGAAATACTGGCCCAGGGTAATGTCTTTCAGCGCCATTTACACCACCGCCTTTCCCAGTTTGGCCAGAATCGCGTCTCTGGCCTGCTGGATGGTGTACACCGAGGGGTCGATGTCCACCCCCATGGCACGCAGCCGGTGGAACACCCGGGTCATGGCGGGCACACCCAGTCCCATACGCTCCAGTTCGTCCCCGTGGGCGAATACCTCCCGGGGAGCGCCGGAGAAGGGAATCTTGCCGTCGTTGACCACCACGATGCGGTCCACCGTCCGGGCCATCTCCTCCATAGAGTGGGAGACGATGATGATGGTGGCATTCTTGGCCACATGGTAGTCGTGGATGTTGCCCAGAATGGACTCCACACCCACCGGGTCCAGGCCGGCGGTGGGCTCGTCCAGAATGAGCACCGAGGGCTCCATGGCGATAACGCCGGCAATGGCAACCCGGCGCTTCTGGCCGCCGGAGAGCTCAAAGGGGGACTTCTCCAGAGTCTCCTCCTTCAGGCCCACGAACTGGGCGGCCTGCCGCACCCGGCGGTCGATCTCGTCGGGCTCCAGCCCCATGTTGCCGGGGCCGAAGGCGATATCCTTATAAACGGTTTCCTCAAAGAGCTGATACTCGGGGTACTGGAACACCAGGCCCACCTGGAAGCGGGTCTGGCGGGTACGCTCCTTGCTCTCCCAGATGTCCTTGCCCTCAAAGAGCACTCTGCCCGAGGTGGGCTTCAGCAGGCCGTTGAGGTGCTGGATCAGGGTAGATTTGCCCGAGCCGGTGTGGCCGATGATGCCCAGGTACTCCCCGCGGTAGGCGGTGAAGTCCACATCCACCAGGGCCCCGTGCTCAAAGGGGGTGCCGGCGGAATAGATATGACTCAGGCGCTCCGTCTGAATAATCGGTTCCAATTTGCTTCAGTCCTTTATCACAATGGTGCATTCCCCTTACGGGGTAACGCCCTGGTTCAGCAGCTGATACAATTCCTGGGCGCACTCCTCGTCGCTGAGGGCGTCCAGGGAGACGTCCACCCCTGCCTTTCGCAGCTCCCACAGAAGCTCGGTGGTCTCGGGGACGGTGAGGCCCACTTCCTTCAGTGCCTCCACCTGCTTGAATACCTCACGGGGGGCACCGTCGGCAATGACCTTGCCCTTGGACATAACCACCAGACGGTCGGCCTGGGCAGCCTCGTCCATGTGGTGGGTGATGAGTACCACCGTCACCCCGGAAGTGCGGTTGAGTTCCTTGATGGTTTTCAGCACCTCGGAACGGCCGATGGGGTCCAGCATGGCGGTGGGCTCGTCCAGCACGATGCACCGGGGCTGCATGGCGATGACGCCGGCAATGGCCACCCGCTGCTTCTGACCGCCGGAGAGCAGATGGGGGGCGTGCTCCCGGTACTCATACATCCCCACCGCC